>SXGU01182098.1_pt1 | contig 46473 bp, 38 predicted proteins | sample 3174531 | NCBI WGS metagenome assembly SXGU01 (sample SAMN11356863, study PRJNA531348) | freshwater metagenome | isolation source: freshwater sample F1-140 | place: China: Fuxian Lake, Yuxi | collected 2017-12-25 | reverse complement strand
TGGTGATGGCTCTGGATTAGTTTACAGTGAAGGTTCAGATTTTCTAATAGGTGGTGAATCGTACTACGCCAATATTCGAGCTGTGGATAATGCCGGTAATTCTGGTTTAGCTGTACAATCTGGGAGCTGGGTTGCACCTATATGTCCTACTAATTTCATTGCTGCTCCAGCAAAACCGCCTTATACCAATTTACCATTTTGTGTTTCTAAGTATGAAATGAAACTCAAGTATAATGGATCAATTGTTGCTGATGGAAATTTCACTGCAGCACTTAATTATGATACTGACTACGAAACTCCAGCAGAGCGAGCAAAATATGTTGCAGTGTCTGATCCCAATGGCCAACCTTGGACATACATTTCTCGCGGAGAAAACGGTGCAGCTACAGGTCAAGGTGCAATAGAAGCTTGTCAAAACATGGGCGCAGGTTATGACCTCATATCCAATGCCCAATGGCAGACTATCGCTCAAGATACAGAGCTAACAGCATCAAATTGGACAAGTGGAGTCGTTGGCTCAGAAATGATGTACCGAGGTCATTCTGACAATAGTTCAATTTTATTATCTGTTACAAATATTAACGATGGCTATGATCAAACGGGTAATAACGCTGGTCAAGTTTGGGGGAGTGGTAAAGAACAACGTAGAACACTCAATATGTCTAATGGTGAGGTTATTTGGGATATGGCAGGTAACGTTTGGGAATGGGTAAAAGAAAATAATACAACTAATTTTGGATCGAGCAGTTACATTTCGCAAATTACAGATGCAAACCATGCAGTCACCGGAACAGTTGGTCCACTAACTGGGACAACAAAATACTTATTTGGGCCATCAGGCACCTATACGGGACTTGGTGCTTCTCAATATGGTGGTTTGGGCTATGGTTATGTTAATTTCAGCGCTGGTGCCGTTTTTCGTGGTGGGTATTGGGGCAGCCATACTTCGTCGGGCGTTTTCGGCGCTAGTAGCATCAATCCGACGGCTATGAGCTATACTATCGGCTTCCGCTGTACTTTCCAGTAGCCCTTCTGAAAGAGCTGCAGTTATTTTAAACTCAAAGTAGTTTTTAAGTAATGAATTGAGAAATCGTATCTTCATATGTTAATAAAATTAATTAATCGATTATTTTTTGGAATTTTGTAAAGATGAAGTATGGTTTGTATTAACATTAGAGTAGTTATGAAAGCTATTTGGATTTGTATTTTGATTGAGGAGTACAGGAATTAATTTTTCTGAAGCCTGAGACTCTAAGGGTTGCATTGCTGCGATCGAAGAAACTGTCAAAGTTAAAAGTACCGCAGTTTTGACTATTGGAGGTCCTGGAATAGTTTTAGCTTTTTGCAATGCGGGTCTTAAAATCCGATTCAAAAAATACTTAGCTGTTTCAAGTTCCTCTTTCCACCTTCTTTTTAGTGCCTCAGTTATGAATTCATCAGACTCAATTGTTAAATGACTGCTCTTAACTTGAATTTGACTATTATATTCAACAATTAAGGATTCTAAAGTTTCTATTGGTTTTTTTGAATATAATTCTATTAATTCAGATATAATTGCAGAGTCTGGGGTTCCATAAGAATTAACATTGAAAATGAAAAGAAATAAAAAAATTATTAGTTTCATATTTAATGTAATATGCAAATCTCTTTCCTGATATAATTCAAATGGAAATTAAAAATTTAGATTTCTTTTAGTGTTAAATTGCATAGAACCTTGTTTGATGTCTAAAAAATCAACAACTTTTCGGGTCTCCATCAAATAAGTGTAACTAATTGATTCTCTGTCCTTATAAATCTGGAGTTTAAATACCCACAAACTTGCATGATCTTAAGTCGAAAATAAAACTTATTTCAAAAAAGAAGAGAAATATTTATTCCTCTTAGTAGCAAACAGACTTTGAACCGTTTGGTTGATACTATTGATCATGAGTAGATATGGAAATTAAAAGTTGAAAACATTGCATAATTTTTATTTTAGTTAGAAGATTATAATTACAAACTAAGATACCAATCAAAGGGAGTACATTTGTCTATGACTCAAATAAAATTTCCTAAATTATTTTCACCTTTAGATCTAGGATTTACTCAATTAAAAAATAGAGCCGTTATGGGCTCTATGCATACAGGGTTGGAAGAAACTAAGAATGGCTTTGATAAAATGGCTGCTTATTATGAAGAAAGAGCAAGGGGTGGAGTAGGGCTAATTGTTACAGGCGGTATTTCACCAAACTTTGCAGGGAGAGTTGCTCCATTTTCGGCACAGTTAAGCTTTTTTTGGCAAGTTAAAAATCATCAAAAAATTACTGATGCTGTTCATAAAGCAGGTGGAAAAATTGCTCTTCAAATTTTACATGCTGGACGATATGCATTTCATCCTCTATCAGTTGCTCCGTCTTCTATAAAAGCACCTATAAGTCCATTTAAACCATGGGCATTGAGTGGATGGGGAGTAAAAAAAACAATAAGAGATTTTGTTAATTGCGCTTCTCTTGCGCAAAAATCTGGATACGATGGCGTTGAAGTAATGGGTTCAGAAGGTTATCTTATTAATGAGTTTTTAGTAAGTAAAACAAATAAACGCAAAGATGAATGGGGTGGAGATTATTCTCAACGTATGCGTTTTGCAGTTGAGATAGTTAAGCAGATAAGAGAAAAGGTCGGCCCTAAATTTATAATTATTTTTCGATTATCTATGATAGATTTAATTGAAAATGGAAGTAACTGGGATGAAGTAGTTCAATTAGCAAAAGCAATTGAAGCCGCTGGCGCTACTATTATAAATACTGGTATTGGTTGGCATGAAGCTCGTATTCCGACAATTGCAACGATGGTTCCCCGTGGTGCATTTACATCAGTGACACATAAGTTAAAAAAAGAAATCAAAATCCCACTTATAACTACAAATAGAATTAATACTCCTGAAGTTGCAGAAAAAATTCTAAGCCAAGGTGATTCTGATATGGTTTCAATGGCTCGCCCTTTTTTAGCTGATCCTGAATTTATGAATAAAGCTCAATTAGGAATTGAGAACGAAATCAATACTTGTATAGGTTGTAATCAAGCCTGTTTAGATCATATATTTGCACAAAAAATTGCAAGCTGCTTAGTTAATCCTAGAGCGTGTAATGAAACTGAACTTAAATATTTACCGACATCGAAAAAAATAAAAATTGCAGTGGTTGGAGCAGGTCCTGCTGGGTTATCATTTTCAATTGTGGCGGCTCAACGTGGTCATGAGGTGCATTTATTTGATATGAACTCTGAGATAGGTGGACAATTAAATCTTGCAAAAAAAGTTCCTGGCAAAGAAGAGTTTTATGAGAGTATAAGATATTTTTCAAAAATGATTCAAAAATATAATGTTAATTTAAAATTAAATCATAAAATTACTTCTCACGAAATTATTGAGTCCCAATATGACAAAATAATAATGGCGGTTGGAGTAAAGCCCAGGACTCCAAATATTGAAGGGATCAACCATGCAAAAGTAATTTCATATTATGATTTATTAAATGGAAAAAAACAAATTGAAAGTGGTGCAAGTGTAGCAATTATTGGTGCAGGAGGCATAGGTTTTGATGTCGCTGAGTTTTTAACTGAAAAAGATCATTCTTTAAGTTTGGATCAAAATGAGTTTGCTAAACATTGGGGAATAGATTTTACCGTAGAATCTCGTGGTGGTGTTACTGGGGTAAAACGAAATATTCATCCCCCAATTCGAAAAGTTTATTTACTTCAAAGAAATGAAAGTAAAATGGGTGAGAGATTAGGTAAAACTACAGGTTGGATTCATCGTGCGATGTTAAAAGATAAACAAGTCGAAATGTTAAATGGAGTAACTTATGAAAAAATTGATGATCAGGGATTACACATATCTCATCAATCGAAACGACAAATATTAAATGTTAATTATATTGTAACATGTGCTGGGCAAGAGTCTAACCGTGAATTATATAGTGAGCTTCAAAATAGTAATCAACATTTTAAAAGTAATACTATTTTAATTGGAGGGGCGGATGTGGCATCAGAACTTGATGCAAAAAGAGCAATAGATCAAGGTGCAAGATTAGCAGCAACAATAGAGCTTAGTTAATATTTATTTGCTGGATTTTGCTACTTGCTTAAAAAAATCTATTCAATTGAATATATTTTTTTAAGCTCATCAAAATGCCGTTGTTTAATGTGTCCTTGTCGACTGCACATAAGGTCAGTTGTATCGATTTGGTAACCAATTATTGCTTTTGTAGAATCATCATAAAATTCTAAATAACAATCTGGAAAACCTAACACATGACCAAATTCATGTCTAATTGTCCATTGCACATCGTATTCTGTTAGTGGTGCATTTGCATCCATTACAATTGTGTTTCCACCTAATCCATTTACGTGAGGAGTTGTTCCTTCTTCAAATTCTATATGAATATCAGCATTTTTCTCAAAATCGAGTTTTAAATTCCAATTTTTCCATGCCCATTCTTCTTCGATATTTTTTTTAAGAAAATTTTCAATAGCTTGATCTTCAACAAATTGAAAGGGAACCGTGGTTAAAAAAGTAGAACCATTGCTTGTCCATTTTATATCATTTCTTTTGACTTCAACAGGGATATCAAAAAATAAATTATAAATCCCCTCTGAAAACTTCATGAATGTTTTAAAATGATTTTCATAAAAATGAGATAGATTATTGAATTTTGAAATTTCATCATTAATAAATTTTTCACATTCATCTTTTTCTATTTTGGAGTTTAAGCAAAGAAGCCATATGTTGGACCGAATTTCGTTTTGTTGGTCTATTGGCAAAATTCTAAAATTTTGAAATTGATTTTCTATATTGTGAATTTTCTTAAAGTAATAATATCCGCGAATATCATTATATTTATTTTCTTCGAGATAATTTAAATAAGGTTTTAATAGAATCCATCTCGCTGCCGTTTGATATAAATGATCAATTGCAAGGCCATTTTTAATATAATCTTTTATATCTTCAGGTGGAGTTTTGGTATAAGTCTGATTCTCAATTAATATTTTTTTATATATTGTTGGAAGCGATAAAAATAAATTTTTATATTGCTCCATTATAATTTGATAATTATAAATAGATGGTTTTTCGATTGGGTACCCTTTTTGCGTTTCAGAAGATGAAAAGCTAATATCTGGCGCATTAGGGTTTTCTTTGTTTTGATTAATAAACTTAAGCCATTCAAGATTTCGTTTCCCTAATTCTAAGATTTTCTGCAAATCACTGGTTTCTGAATCTAGATTAAAATCTAAGTAATTAAATGTATTTTTATCAATTAACTTTTGATACTCTTGACTTGTAAGATCAAGTGGTAATTGGAAGGCTTGGTGCACATTTAATTCTGCATGAATAGTTGAAGTAAAAATTAATAGAAACAATGAAATAGATTTTTTTAAAATAAGTTTTTTCATGAAGTAATGAACATATATTACTACACTTTTGTCAACCTTTACAATTGCTGAACTTGATGAATTGTATTAATTAAAGGTTATCCGGCCTTCTTGAAAGGCAAAGAAGTTTCTAAATTACTCTCAATAGGTTTTGGTAATGTAGCTTTAATTTTCAATTCGATTGAATTATTCATCTTCTCCCATTCATCATCATGTGAAATTATTTTCAATCCAGTTTCTCCTGTTGATGTGTTCCATACTGGTTCTGCTATTAAGTTTGACTTTTTATTTGGGCCAAGCGTAACTGTAAGTGAATAATTATTTTTATCTAGTACTTCATTTGCTTTTAGCTTTAATCCGTTTTTAGAAATATCAAATACGGGAGCTAGTTTTACACCTTCGTGTCTAGATTTTTCATCTGAAATTAATCCTAAAGTTCTAATTTCGTGTCTAAGGCGAGCAGTTTTTTGTTTATCAACTAAATCTTCAAAATTTTTAAAACCATAAATTCTGCTAAAATCATTTTTAATATTTTCAGAAAATCTAGAATTGAAATCTGGAACTGATTTATAAATATCTCTAAACGTAAATTGATTCAAATAATTATCTGATAAAGTATAATACTCTTTGAATGGATAAATTTCTGTTGAAAGTTGTGATTTAGTCATAAATGTGTAGAGATTATTTACATCAGGTTTATTTTTATAAGTAGATTTAAAAATATCAAATGAAGTTTCAACTGGAATTTTAAGTGCTACAGCTGGAGCGCCATTAGCAAATTCATAACCATTTATTACATGATTTAAATTCATAGGTTTAAACATATAAAATGCCTCATAGAAATCAGACATTGCAGGGTTTACTGCAATTACAAAATAATCTAGTCCGTGCCACTCTTTAGCATACCGCCAAAAATAGCGTATAAAATAATGGAATAAAGCACCTTTAGAAGCTCGATATTTCGGGTGAATTGCTAATCCAGAAATTTCAGCTAAAACTTTACCATTTTTACGTAGAGGGGATAAGTCATATGTTTTATCCATAGGTAAACCTGATACATTATCTCTAATTATAAGTAATGTTCCAATAACTTCACCTTCCCAAAGAGCAATTACATTTAATGTAGTAGGAAGAAGATGATATGGCGTTAAGCGAAGACCTTGAGGATCTTCTTTCATGTATCCAAATTCAACATAACAATCATGAAGTAATCTTGACGCTTTTAAAAACTCTTCTTTTGATGAAACAAATCTAAATTCAAGTCCCTCTGGAGTATCCATAGGTAATTTCAAAGTCGATCGTATAATTGGAAGTTTCATAAATTTAGGAAGTGTAGAAATAACTTTTTTTGAAATTTTAGAACTCATGGAACATCTCCCTTATAAATACTAATTTATTCAAACTAACTTATCTTAAATACTTTATCATAAATTTAGAATTTTCTCTAAAAAAAATGTTAAAGTCTCAATTCAGTTCGAATGATAAAAAATATTTTTTCTAATAGTTGAGTTCTAATTAAATTTCCGACTTAAAATGAGAATTCATATTTGATCTATGATACAAATCTTAATAGTTCTAGATAAAAAATTCTTTAGTGCAAATCTAACTAATGGGTTTGTAATAGAGGCTACTTTTCACTTACAAACTAATCTGTTATTTAATATTTTGGTGAAATATTTTGTTGCTTTAAAGATGGTGGGATTTTTTTAATAAAAACTAACTAATGATAGTGCAGACTAATTTAGTGATGACTATCTAAGCACTATTGGAAAGCGCAACGAAAGCCCACAGCGTAGTTCAGGCTCGTCGGATCGCCGCCCAAAAGCACGCCGAAAACGCCCGAGTACGTAGCGTAGTGCCAGACCCCACCACGAAGGACGGCGCCGGCATTGAAATTAATATATCCATAGCCCAATCCACCATATTGAGTAGCACCAAGACCAGTATAGGTGCCTGACGGCCCAAATAAATATTTTGTAGTTCCTGTCAGTGAGCCAACGGTTCCAGTTACTGCATGGTTTGCATCTGTAATTTGCGAAATGTAACTGCTCGATCCAAAATTAGTTGTATTGTTATCTTTTACCCATTCCCATACGTTACCAGCCATATCCCAAATAACCTCACCATTAGACATAGTGAGTGTTCTACGTTGCTCTTTGCCGCTACCCCAAGCTTGACCAGCGTTATTGCCTGTTTGATCATAGCCCTCGTTAACATTTGAAACTGATAATAAAATTGAACTATTGTCAGAATGACCTCGGTACATCATTTCTGTACCAACAGCTCCACTCGTCCAATTTGATGGTGTTAACTCTGCATCTTGAGCGATGGTCTGCCATTGGGCATTGGATATGAGGTCATAGCCTGCGCCCATGTTTTGACAAGCTTCGATTGCACCTTGACCTGTAGCTGCGCCGTTTTCTCCACGAGTAATGTTTGTCCAAGGTTGACCACTGGGATCAGACACTGCAACATATTTTGCTCGCTCTGCTGGAGCTTCGTAGTCAGTATCATAGTTAAGAGCTCCAGTGTTATTTCCATCAGCAACAATTGATCCATTATACTTGAGCTTCATTTCAAACTTTGCAACGCAAAAAGGTAAAGTTGTGTAAGGTGATTTTGCGGGAACGGCTATGAAATTAGTTGGACATTGCAGAGCAGTCCAATTTGGTGATCTTCGAATGGGCCCTTCTTCCAAACTGGTATTAATGGCTTTTATGTTTACGTAATAAGATTCTCCACCAGATAGAAAATCGGCACCTTCGCTATAATTAATTCCAGAAGCTCCAGATCCTGTTACAGTAGTAAAAGATTTTATTAAAAGGTCATCGCTCGCTCGATGGATTTCTATTTTGTATGAAATATCCTGTCCTCTAGAATCTACACTATCTGTAAAAGTAAAAGTTGGTGTGGCTTGTTTAAAAAGAGTGGGCAAAGTTCCAACAGTGATCACCCCTGGTTGGGTTGGCGCAGGTTGAAAAACACAGCGGAAGCCGCTTCCGGGAGTTAGATATGCCGAACCAAAACTTAAATTTACGTAGAATACTCCTGAACTAATATCATAATTACCACCACCACCACGAAAGATACCGCCGGCGTTAAAAAATACAAAGCCATTTCCAAGACCACCATATTGAGAAGCACCAAGACCCGTATAGGTGCCTGATGGCCCAAATAAGTATTTTGTTGTCCCAGTTAGTGGGCCAACTGTTCCTGTGATTGCATGGTTTGTATCTGTAATTTGCGAAATGTAACTACTCGATCCAAAATTAGTTGTATTATATTCTTTTACCCATTCCCAAACGTTGCCTGCAAAATCCCAAATAATCTCACCATTAGACAAAGTGAGTGTTCTACGTTGTTCTTTACCACTGCCCCAAGCTTGACCAGCGTTATTACCCGTTTGATCATAGCCATCGTTAATATTTGTTACAGATAATGAAATTGAACTATTGTCAGAATGACCACGATACATCATTTCTGTGCCAACGACTCCACTCGTCCAATTTGATGGTGTTAATTCTGCATCTTGAGCGATGGTCTGCCATTGGGAATTGGATATTAAGTCAAATCCTATACCCATATTTTGACAAGCTTCGATTGCTCCTTGACCAGTTATTCCGTTTTCTCCACGAGAAATATATGTCCATGGTTGGCCACTCGGATCAGACACCGTAACATATTTTGCTCTTTCAATAGGGGTTTCATAGTCACCATCATAATCGTGTGCATTAGTAAAATTCCCGTCTGCAACAATGCTACCGTTGTATTGAAGTTTCATTTCAAATTTAGAAACGCAAAATGGCATCGAGCTGTATGGAGGTTTGGCTGGAACAGCTATGAAATTAGTTGGACATGTGAGCGCAACCCAGCTCCCAGTTTGTACAGCAACACCAGTATTACCTGCATTATCTACAGCTCGGATTTTAGCATAGTATGATTCACCACCTGTTAGTAAATCTGAACCTTCATTATAAACTAATCCAGAGCCATCACCTGTCGCGGTCACATAAGATTTTACAACCGAATTATCTGAGGTTTTTCTAATTTCTATTTGGTAAAAAGCGAGACCACTTAGAGCATCTGTACTGTCAGTAAAAGTAAAAGTTGGAGTTTGTTGTTTATATACAGTTGGAACAGTACCAACTGTAACTGAACCAGGAGTTGTTGGCGCTGCTGTATCAACAGTCCAACCATCACTCACAGATTCAGTTGAATAGTTGCCAGCATTGTCCACAGCTCGAACTGCAAATCGATAGTTCACACCATTGATTAGAGTTAATCCTGTAACTGTATTATTACTTTCAAAAGTTGCAAAGTTAGTTACATCAAGATCTGTATTCGTGTGATCAATAATTTTTACTTCGTGACGAGCAATACCGCTTCCGCTATCAGTTCCATTTATAAAAGTTAAATTAGGGGTCTGATTTGTAGAGTTTGACCAAATGCCATCTTCAAGTAAAGTTGGCGCAGTTGGTTTGTTTAAATCAGTTTGGTTTATGTTCTTTGGATTTAAGTCTTCATATGAATAACGAAGGTAACAACCAGTGAGTAAAAGTAAATGACATAACAAAATGATTTTTATGATTTTCAAATAACGTCCCAAAAAAATCATTTTTAAGTCCCTCCTAGCACCTAACAAGTTTAACATGTTTAATAATTCGAGTTCAAAAAAATTGAAAATTCGTTTCAAAAATATACGATAACGACTCATTTCAAGATTCTTTATCTTCTGAGTGTAACTGATTTATTAGGAAGCGGAGTTTTAATATACCCAGTTCGAAATGATCAGACTTTTATTTAGCTATTATTCGGAGATAAAAATTAACTGACCCGCTTTTATGTCATTTTTGTGTTTTAAATCATTTAGTGCTAGCAATTTATTTAATGGAACATTAAATTGTTTAGCAATTCTAATTAATGTGTCTCCTCTACTAATTTTATATTTTCTTAAATTTGATTTTTTTGCAAAAATAACTTTTTTATTTGAGCTACTACCTTTTATTGAAATCTGATTTTCTTTTGCGAGGAAGAGATACTTATCACTGCTTGGAATTATAATTTTTGTATGTTCTGGAATTTTAGATTTGTTTAAATAAATTCGTTTTGTGAAATGAGGATTATAAAACATTGCAAGTTGAATATCTCCTTTAAAAAATTCGATAATATCGGTGAATCCAATTGGTGATTTTGTTTTTATATTATCTAATTGAAGTGTATTTACTTTGCAAATATCATTAAAATATTTATCGGCGTTTTTTTCAACCTCAAGTGCTGCTAAAAAAGTATAATAAAAATTTCTAGAAGCAAAACCAAAACTATTTGTCACATCTCCTTCTTTGATAATTTGGTGAAGATCGTTTGTTTTATTTTTAACAACTAATCTTGCCATCCCATTTGCACCATGATTGTATGCTGTTAAAGCAAGTGCCCAATTGTTTAATTTTATATAATTTGACTTTAAAATATTTGCTGCCATTTTGGAAGCTTCCAGAGGGTGATTACGATAATCCATAAAATTATTTCGTTTTAGTTGTCCTCTTGCAACAGATGGCATTATTTGCCAAATTCCTGATGCTCCAACTTTTGAGATTGAAAAAACATTAAAAGAACTTTCAACAAAGGGGAGCCGTGTAAGTTCTAAAGGTAAACCTTCTCCTCTAAAAATATCTTCAATGTAAGGTAAAAACCGACCAGAATCTTGAATTGCTTGTTTCATCCGATTACTTTGACCAAGCTGAAATCGAATTTGATTTAAATGTGCTGCATTTGCAAAATCATCACTTGAAGTATTAGTTGGAAAACTAGATTTTATTTTTTCATCGTATGAATTTAAATCTGAGGCTGATGGATTTGTACTTAATTTAGTAAGTGAAAAAGCAATGCGCTCTTTGGCTTGTTGAATAAGATTTTCTTTAGCTTTTTCTTTTTCTCGTGCTGAAATATTATTATTTTCAATAATAGAATTAAAATCTAAGGTTTCATAAACAATAGAAGGATTGTCAATATTATGTATTACACCTTCAGTGGTTGAATATTTTGTATAAATTGAAATCCAGAAGTCTACATTTGATTTAAATCGATCTTCAACTTTGAAAGTGTTATCCGCATATCCAAGGGTATTAGTTTGATTTTCAAAAGAAGGAGCAGTCCATGGAATATAATTTTCTAGTAAATCTGCATTAATCGATTTGCAATTAAGAGGGTCATTTGCAAGTGCCATTTGATAATTTATAACTATTAAAACTATAATGCTAAAAACTAAAAAAATAAATTTTCTGATAAAAATCATTTGAATTCCTTTTCAAATAATGTCTCAAACTTCTTCTGTATTTGGTTTGGCTATTATATTTTAAATCAACTCACATAAAAATTAAAACTTTGTTTTAAAACTAGCTAATTTCTGGATGTTTCTGGATGTTATTATGAAAATGCAAACTTTAGTTTGTATTTTCATAATACGGGGAGATTGAAAATCGCCCCAAACAAACAGGAAAATAACTGCTAATAATTATGTCTGATAAAATTGCGAAGCAATCAGACTTAATTATTAGCAGTTATTTCAATTCAGTTTTTCAGTTAAATTATTTAGTAAGTTATCAAAAGATGATCGGACTTTGGCCCCGTCCTGAGGACCATTATGAATAAGTACAAAAGTAATAACTTCACCATTTTCTAACCCCATATAGCCAGCCAATGTGTTCACACCTGTTAAGAGTCCAGTTTTAGCTCTTATCCAACGACGAGCATTTCCGTTTTTCATTCGATTTTTAAGAGTTCCATCGACTCCAGAAATTGGAAGTGCATTCAAAAAATGAGAAAATATTCTAAAATCTTTTCTCATCATTTCTAGTATTTTGATCATTGAGTTGGGAGTAAATTTATTTTCTCGAGTAAAGCCTGATGGATTATAGAGTTCAAACTCCTGTGAGGTAACTCCGGCCTTGTTAAGAGTTTCTTTGATGAGTTCAATTCCTTTTGCTAGTGTACCTTGACCATATTTATATGCAGATAAGTTTTTAGTGAGCATTTCTGCCACATAATTGTTAGAAAATTTATCCATATCTGCAACAATATACTCAAGTGGTTTACTTTCAGATTTTGCTAAAATTTTAATTGAAGTAGGTGCTTTTCCAGTTTGTATAGAACCTGATAATGAAATATTTCTCTGTTTTAGAAAACTAATCACATTAGCGCCAACCCATGAAATCGGATCTGATACACCTTTGTAAACAGCGATTTCAGGACTTTTGAGATCAATCTTTCCACTCACAATTATAGTATCTTTTTTAGTTTTCGTATTATATTTTCTTTCAACTGAATAATCTGTTTTAGAACCTGTTTTTAAATTATTCACAAGTTCAACATAATCACTCTCTGGATCTGTAATTGCTTTTGCTTTAGCTCCAATGTTATCTCCAGGTCTTAAAAAAATATTTATAGTGTTCCAATTTAAAGACATGGCTCCCACTGGTGAATCATAAGCGCGATCGACTCTAACGCTTTCTCTGCTTTCATCAAAGCGAATATCATCAAAATAAGAATCATCAATAATTAAATTTCCTTCAATTTTTTTTATTCCTGTTCGAGTTAATACGTTAATAAGATACCAAAGACTTTCGCTCACAAAGCTAGGGTCTCCTCCTCCGATGAGATATAAATCTCCTTTTAAGATATCGTTTTCAATAGTTCCATTTGTTGCAAATTTAGTTTCTAATTTATTTAAGTTTTCGAGTTGATCAAAAACAGCAGCAGTAGTTGCGATTTTAGTAATTGAAGCAGGGATCATCATTTTATTTGAATTTGTAGAGAAGAGTTCAGAGCCATTATAATAAAAAACAATTCCTAGATCAGATTTATTAACTCCAATATTTTGAACTTGTTTATCAATAATTTGTGACCATTTTTTAGTAACATCTGAATTGAAACAATTTTTTTGTTCTGCTTGCAAAGAAATAGGGGTGATATCAATGAATATACAAATCAAAGTTAGGAATATTGTTTTTGAATAAATTTTTTTTAAAATATAAGTTCGCATATGATTGCCATCACTTTCGTAAACTTGACTTAAGTCTTTATGACTATAGCTAAAGTTTAACTCTATTAAAATATTACTCAACCACACACGCTAGGCGTCGGACTAGTTATTTAAAATTTTCTTTTGAAGTTACAAAAAATGACGAGAAGGTATTGTATGAAAAAAAGAGAGTGGATTTACATATTATTACCATTGTTTTTAGTTTGGTTTGTAGATGCTTCGACAAAACAATGGGCTATTGGTTTAACAAAAATTATAAGTTTTAAATATGTTCATTTTGTAGTTAGTCATAATCATGGTGCATTTTTAGGTTTATTTTCAAATTTACCACCACTATTAAGAGTTGTGACCTTATCAACATTTGGAGCCTTTTTAGTTTTTGCATTTGCAATGTTACAATATATTTTACCAATAAGATCAATGAAGCTTAGAATTGGTTCAGCAATTTTAATTGGTGGTATTATTGGAAATGTTTTTGATCGCATACGCTGGGGATATGTTGTTGATTTTTTAATTATTGGAAAAGAAAAAGTTTTTATGTCGCCACCCTTTAATCTTGCTGATGCTTTACAGTGGGTTGGTTATATTTTAATTTGCGTTGCTGTTTTTCGAGATGGAAACTTACTTTGGCCGACAGAGAACTCTCGTAAAAATATTTGGATAGATCCAAAGTTCCAATATCGATATATATGGCTGCTCATTATTATGACGACATCAATATCATTAATTGCTGGAGTTTTTGCATTCACATTTTTGCGAGTTACAATAATTGAATTAATAGGAAAGAATAATTATATACTAAGTAAATTTATGATTCCATTTATTGGCACCTATATTGTTATTACTTTATCATTTTGCTTATTACTGATTCTTGTTGGGAGGATTTTATCACATCGGACTGCTGGTCCAATATATGCTTTTCAAAAATATATATTTGGATTATTAAAGGGCGAAGACCGTCAATTTAAATTGAGAACAAGTGACGATTTTAAACAATTAGAAGCACTTGCAAAAAAGATAAAAGAAAATTTAAATATTCCAATAAAAATTGTAATTGATGATAATTTGGATAATAAATCTGATAATTCCTTACTTGAAAAAATTGAAGAAGCTCCGAGTTTAAAATTAGTTCCCACTTTAGAAAAAGACGAAAATGAACCACCCGATATATCAACGCTTGACGAATTAGAGAAAATTGATTCAGATCTCAATAAATTGATTAAGAAGGGAAGTTAGTGTGAGCGATCGATATTTTAACCGTCTTGAAGGACATTTTCAAGGATTTCAAAATACATCATTATATTATCAAGAATGGTTAAGTAAAGATCCTAAGGGATTATTAATTATAACTCATGGTCACGGTGAGCATTCTGAGTGTTATCTAAGATTAGTGAATGGGTTATCTACAAGTGGATGGTCTATTTGTTGCTGGGATTGGCGTGGTCATGGAAGAAGTGATGGTAAACGAGGTTATGCCGCAAATTTTTCTGATTATTGTGAGGATTATAATTTATTTTTAAATTTTATTTTAACTCAAGAAAATGTAGCTGACTTACCTGTTGTTGTTCTTGGTCACTCTATGGGTGGTTTAATTCAAGCTAAAACTTTATATGATAAGGGAGCAAATTTATCTGGTCGAATACAGGCACAGATATATAGTGCACCTCTTATGGGATTAAGTGTTGATGTACCATTAGTAAAAGATTTAGCCGCACTAATGGCATATCACATTTATCCAAAATTGACTTTATGGAATGAACTTAAAAAATCGCAATTTACTTCAGATGCTAAAGTTCTTGAAGAGTATGATCGAGATCCATTAAGACATGATCAAATTTCACCAGGAGTTTATTTAGGAGTTCTTAAAGCTTTAGAAAAAGTTGAAATAATGGCAAAAAATAGTCATCTTCCTACATTAATGCAATTGGGAAAAAACGATACAGTTGTTTCAAATGAATCTGCAATAAGCTTTTTTAATTCTTTAAATTCAACAATTAAAAATTTAATTGTTTATGATAATTCACTTCATGAAATTTACAATGATATTGAACGTGAGAAATCATATTCAGATTTAATTCAGTTTCTAAAACCCTTCCAAAAGAATACGGGGTGATTGAAAATCACCCCAAGCAAACAAAAGAATAACGGCGCATGATTTTGTCTCGCATATAATTGCGAAGCAATCAGACTTAATCATGAGCATTAGTAAGAAAAATTACTATCTTCATCAATCGTTAATGGAGCCACTGCTTTTTTGAGATCATAATTTTTATCAGTCACAATAATCAAAGTAGAATATTTATATGCGTAATCACCAGTTACTTTCCCTTTTCTAGTAGCAGGAACTAAGTCTGTTCCGACTTGGCCAACTAAATGATAGAGGCGTTGAGCTCTATGAGATTGTAATCGAGTGCAACCATGTGAAGATTTTTTTCCTAAATTTCGTGAAGCAAAGGTCATTTCAAATTCATTAAAAGAATGAAGGGCGATATCGCCATTAAAAAATAATGCCCAATACATATCTACAGAGCCATATTTCGAAGACTGGTGGTTAGGTGAGAACCCTTGAATATTATAGAGGCCAACTGGAGTTTCGTGACCAGGAACTCCTGTTGAGGTTTTCCAATAATACAATAAACCTCTTAAATTACCTTTCTTCATTTTACTTGGCGATAAATCAGATAGAGCATAATCTCGAGCATAAACTTGAACTCTTTGCCCTACTCCAAAGTTTTTGTTTGTATCTTTGTTAATTACAATAATAACTTTATAATCTCTTAGTTCTGGTATTTTTAAGGGATTTAAAATATTGTAACCATCTAATTCTGAAAATTGAGGATCTTGATAGCCAAAAGAATTGTGTTTTGGAATTTCCCAATTAGCGACATCAAATGTGGTGTCAGAGCATTTTTGTGAAGAATAATTTGATTTCGGATAAGTTGGAGATTCATTAGACTTGCATAAACTTCCAAAAAATTCTTGTTCTTGAATATCGTCCCTAAAACCAAATGGAGATTCAGCTTGAGAATTGTTTGAAAAACTTAAAATCATTAACGGAGTGAATCCTAATATGATTAATGAATTTTTTAAAGATTTATAGTAATTAATTATAAGAAAATCTAACTTGCTTTTCATAAATTCAAAATTCCTCAAGATAATTTAAAATGTAAAAGTGGATCAAGAATAGCTAAGTCGACCCAATCTATTTAAGCATAAGCAACTCTGATGCCATTGCTTTTATTAAAGAATAAAATATAAAGTCTTAAATCTAAGAGGGGAGTTATAGTTTTTTTTTATTTTTTTTACTTTAAAAAAACATAATAGTTAACATTTTTTGTCTCAATGGTGACAAATCTCAATTGACCACACTTAATGAAAGTAGATACAATATAATTCGAGGTGATTGAAAATCACCTCGAACAAACAAGAAAATAATGGCGCATGATTTTGTCTCGCATATAATCGCCCAAGCGATCAGACTTAATCATGAACATTGGTGAAACATAATAATTTTTCTACCGGGGGAATAATGCGAAATTTGGTAAATGTTTTAATGACGGTAATATTTTTTTGTTCATGTCAGTCTACAAATAAAAATGTAAATTCGCAGGAGCCAAATTCACAAACATCGCAAGTTCAAAATTCTGAGGCAGTTTTTTCATGGCCAATACAAATGCAATTGTTAACAGCTCAATTTGGAGAAGTACTGCCTTTGCTTTCTGAACCAAGTAAAATACAAAGCCCAGAATCAAAAAAAGATATTCAGCTTAAACTTGAGAGAATTAAAACTCTTGCCCATAATATAAATGAAAAAACTGTACGTCCTGATAAAGATCCAAGTATTAAATTTATTTCAGATCGATTTGAAGAAAATATTGGGTTAGCTTTAGAGTCTTTTCAATCTGGTCATTATGATTTTGCACGAAGTGTTTATAAAAATGCAATGAGCCAATGTGTTCAGTGTCATACTCGAATGGAAATTGGGCCCTCTCTATCTAATCCAAATTTTGTTAAATCAATTCAAAATATTTCTATTGTAGAACGTATTCAACTTTTAATCGCAAGTAGGTATTTTGAAGATGCTATTAATGAAATTAATTCTGCTTTTTCAAATGGTGAGAGTTTATCAATAGTTGCTTGGCAAAAACTAGTTCAGTTGGGATTTGTTTTACATGTTCGTTATAAAGGTGATGTTAAAGGTGCTGAAAATTTTGTAACTCAATTATCTAAAAACTCACATCTTCCATATTTTATAAAAAGAAACTTAGAGTTTTGGAATGCAAGTCTTAAAACTTGGAAAGATTCACCACAAGGAACTCCATCCTTAAAAGTGGCTAATGATTTAATATCGAAAGCTGAAAAACTTCAGAAAGATTCCAGAAGTGAAGGTGGAACTGTCGATTTCTTGCGAGGAGCACATTTGCTTCACCAATTTTTGGCTAAAGAAAAACCAAATCCTATTAAAGCCCAAGCGTTATACCATTTAGGTTTAATTTATGAAAATGTTAGTGAAATAGGGGCGTGGTCTATGAATGAAGATTATTATGAACTTTGTGTTCGCATAGATCCACATACTGAAATTTCACAAAAATGTTTTGCAAGATATCAAGAAAGCTTAATATCTGGATATAGTGGGACAAGTGGTTTGTATTTACCCCAAGATGTACAAAAAAAACTTAATGAGTTAAGAGCCATTGCTTTATAGTATTTAAATTAAGTTTTGAATTGAATCCCAAACTTGCTCTGCAGAAATTTCTGTCATGCAATGGTGGTGTTTCAAAGGACATTGATTGTGACCATGTTTACCGCAAGGCCTGCAATTTAAATTATTATTTTCAACCACTTTTGCTTTGTTCTGCCAAGGTCTAAATCCTAATTTTAAAGTTGTAGGACCAAAAATTGCCACCGTTGGAATATTTGCGATAGCAGCCATGTGCATGGATCCACTATCATTTGTAATTGCAATTTGTGATTTAGATAAAATTAAAAAAGAGTCCCATAGTTTATATTTCCCAGCAATATTAATGGATTTGTGTTGAGTTGCTGATTCTATATTTTCGCAAAGAGTAAACTCGTTTTTTGAACCCATCAAAACGACATCAAAATTATTATCAATAAATTTTTGGGCAATTTGATTAAATCCTTCAAGAGTCCATTGTTTGGTGGGCCAAACACTTCCTGGAAAAATAACTATATATTTTTTATTTGAAATTAATCCAAGTTGTTCCATTAATCGTGATTGAGTTGATTTATATTTATTTAGAATATCATTAAAGTTTGAAAGTAAAAGGTGATCAGGAACTTGGAAATCCATTTCGCGAGTATTTGTTTGTGAAAAGTAGACATTAAAAATACTTGTTTGATTTTGAATTAATTGAAGTTGCCGCAACGACTCACTTAATAAATAATTTTTTTTAATTCGAATATCAAAGAATAAAAAATTCCACCAGGATTTAAATCCAATTTTATTTTTTGAATTTAATTTACTAACAAACAGAGCAGAACGTAAAGATTCGTGGGGGCAAAAAATATAATCAAATTTAGAATTTAATTTTTGTTGTGCTTCTTGATAAGAGTTTTTATTCGATTTGCTAATCTCTACAAAATAATCGACAGTACCTAAATTTTTTAGAAATTCACCAAGACCCTCTCTGACTACAATAGAGATTTCGCAATTTAAATGAAGATCTCGAATTGCCTTTAACAAGGGTATCATTAAAAACACATCCCCAATAAAAGCAGTTTGTACTACTAAGATTTTTTTAATATTAGAAGGCATAGGATGTGCTCAATAGCATTGTAAATACCTGCTGCATTTCAGATGATATTGTATATTCTTGATTAATTCTTTGAATGGATTTGCCTCGACCACCTACATAGTATCCACCAAAAGTAAAATGAACTTGTTCTTTTGTTATAAATGTAAAATTAGCGGCCCAACCCAATTGATCAACGCGATCTCCATACTTATCGTCAATATTTAAATTTTTATATGAGGTTAGATTGGTAAACCACCCAGTTCTTAAGATTAAGTTAGGTAATGGTTGATATTCTATACCAAAAGCACCATTTCCCATAAGTTGATGTTGAACTTTAGAACGATAAGTGGGTAGATCAATATCAAAATATTTTTCTGCAAAATAAATTGAACCATCTAAAGAAATTTTAATTGGAAAGTCTTGGTAGGCAAAACCTAAAGATATTTTTCCTGGTATACGCGTATGCGAAGCTAAAGAAGGTTGAGAAACAGGTGTTATACTTAATGCATAAGAATTATCGGTTGTGCTTTTTTGTGTTTTAACTTCATTACTAAAATAAGAACCTGTTCCAGAGATTTCGATAGAGGGGAGTCTCACGCTTAGGCCAGAAAAAAAATACTGATTAAAATGATGTTGATGACCTAGAATTATTACGACAGAGTTTCCTAAAATACTCTTTTCTTCAGAGTAAAGATTCACAGTATTATTAGGAATATCAACTGTGCGATCTTGAACTGTTCTATTATAATCTCTTGCTGTATAATATACAGTTAAACCCAATGAATTCCATTTATCAATTTTTTTGGCTGCTGTTCCACCAACCCAAAGTGATTGATCAAGATAGCTAAGTGTTGATGTATTATTTCCAGCATTACTTATATCGCCTTTAAAAGTTTCATAATCAGGAACGACAATTGACATTCCTAGAGTGAAGTCCTCGTACTTAAACAAACTTCCCGTAGATGAAGGAATAGATTGAAAAAAGCCTTGGTTTACTCTTAATGGTGCTTTAATAAAATCTTCTTCAGAACCAATAACGGTATCAAATTTTTTATAAATTGAAACTGAGGCAGAGAAGCTGTTGCCTTCCATCCAAGCTAAGCCAGCGGGATTGTAATAGGGCCCACCTGCGGTATCGCCATAAAGTGCGGTGTAGGCCCCTCCCAAGCCTGCTGCTTGGTCGCCAATTAAGATTGAATTATAATTGGCAAAGGCAGCAAAAACAAAATTTGGAGTTAATAATAGATTTAATAATATTATAAATTTTAAAAAAATTATTTTTAACTGAACTTTATTTGAAAAACTTAAAAATGAAAAATTAATCATCCTTATTAGGATAAACAAATTTTTAGAAAAGAATCAACCTCAAGTGAGGCTCCGCCCACTAAAAATCCATTTACATTTTCAAGTTGAAGTAATTCTTTTGCGTTATCTGGTTTTACACTTCCGCCATACAAAATACAAATACGTTGGGCAACTTCTGTACCCAACTCTTGAATAAGAAAATTTCGGATGAAATCGTGAACTTCTTTAACTTGATTAGAAGTTGCAACCCTTCCCGTTCCGATAGCCCATACGGGTTCATAAGCGATGACCCAAGGCTGAGCAGGATTAATTTGTTCGATAAAAGTACGAAGTTGATCCTCACAGATTCCTAATGTTAAATTGCGATCTCTTTGCTCTAAAGTTTCACCTATACACAATACTGGAGTCAGGGATAAGCTTTGTATTAAATGTCCTTTACCTGCAATTTCATCGTTATTTTCATGAAATAATTGTCGACGCTCGCTATGGCCAATTAATATATGAGTGGCGCCAAGTTCTTTCATAACGCCTGCAGAAATTTCACCAGTGAATGCACCAGATATTTTTGAATAACAATTTTGAGACCCCCATTGAATATCACTATCCTTAAGAGAATTTGATGTTGTTTCAAGGCTTGTTGCTGGTACAAAAAAACAAATTTTATTTTGCAAATCTTGAGGACATTTAGAAATAAAATCGGTAAAAAAAGTTTTAGTTTCTGTTGGAGTTTTATTGAGTTTCCAATTGGCAGCAAACAAAATTGGTTTCATTTTATATTATTCCTTTAACACGCATCATATTAATTGTTCATGATTAATTGTCTGATAGGCTTGCGTGATTATATCCTGCGGAAATTTTACTTTAAACTTTTATTACAATACAATTAAAAGTTTTGAAAAATAAAAAATAATTTTGTGTAGATCCAAGTTTTTTAAATTTTATTAAGTGCTACAAATGTTCCAGTTTCACTGGCTCTAAATAATAAAAAACATTTGTCTTTATATAATGAATTAATGGAGTTAACATATTGAAATTCCTTGGTGGTTGGATAGACCATACTCCTAATATTAACGCCATTTTAGGAGTATGTTCTATCAAAATGAAAATCTAATTTACCTAGAAAACTTCAATCAGAGACAATTTTTGGTAGATGTAAAAATAATATTTATATATAGAAAAGCAAATAGATCTCAAAATCTTAATTAATTATATAATCAATAAAGTATAAAGCTGTTTAAAAGTTCACTAAAAATTCTTCTATTTTTTATGTTGGCACGCTTGCATATAGATTTGGTGCATATATATATCAATTTTTTTAAAAGGAATAATTATGTCTAGAATTTATAATAAATTAATACTGCTAACTTTAATTATATTATCCAGCAAAATAATTATGGCTGATGATCGTGATATTCAAAGTAATCACCAAGTTGCAAATAATTTTAGTTAGTACGAAGTTAAATATACATGTCCTATAAAGGATTCATCAGGAAATATAACTGGTGAATTTGTATTTAAGGTTGGTAAAGTATTGTCAGGTTTTGATATTTCAAAAAGTATTTCACCAGACTGTAAAGTTATAACAGAGTTAAATTCTGACAAGCAACCTTCTGATGTGCATGGTGAAGAAGTTGGAACTAGCGATACAACCATTCCCATAATAGAAATGGATATAAAACAAAATAATTAAAATAATTTATGGAAAGGTGAACATGAAAAAAATTATTATAACAGCTTTAGTTATTTTTAATGGAATTGCATATGCAGGAATGTCAAATTTGGAAATTGGTACTTCAATTGTACTTTCAAATTGTGTTAAGTTAACTTAAGTAAAAATGTGATTCAAATAAATAAATTTGAATCACATTTTCTACATTTAGTAATAATTTTGAATTACTGACTACTTCGTCCTTGCTCTTAAAACTTCTAATCCTGGAAGCTTATCTCCTTGAAGATATTCTAAGCTTGCGCCTCCACCAGTAGAGATGTGAGTCATCTTGCTTGCATACCCAGATTGTTCTGCTGCCGCCGCAGAGTCTCCGCCACCTACAATTTTTACAGCATTGGAGTTAGCTAATTTTTCTGCGATAGCAAAAGTACCCTTTGAAAATGAAGGCGTTTCAAAAATTCCCATTGGGCCATTCCAAAAAACTGTAGCTGCATTTTTAATTGCTTCGCCAAATATTTTAATAGTAGCAGGTCCAATATCAACACCCAATTGTGTTTCAGGTATTGAGACTCCAGAAGTTACTTCACCAGCAGTATCTTTGATGCTGTTTGCAACGACATGATCGACAGGCAGTAAAAGGGTTTTATTTCTTGCTTCTATTCGAGCAATCATTTCTCGTGCGTAATTTAGTTTTTCAGTTTCAACTAATGACTTACCCACAGAAATGTTTTGTGCTTTTAAAAAAGTATAAGCCATAGCTCCGCCAATTACAAAGCCATCAACTATATCAATAAGCTTTTCGATGACAGCTATTTTATCACTTACTTTTGCTCCGCCTAATACCGCAATATAAGGTTTTTTAGGGTTAACAAGTAACTGATCAAGAAATTGAATTTCTTTCTCAATTAAAAATCCTATTCCCTTTTCTTTAATCATTTGCGGTAGTGCATGGATAGTTGCATGGGCTCTATGACTAGCACCAAAAGCGTCGTTAATATAAACATCAACCAAAGGGGCAAGAGCTTGTGCAAACTCAGGCGCATCTTTAGTCTCACCTGCATGATAACGAACATTTTCTAGTAAGATAACCTGATTTTTTTTCAAGCTATTTACTAAAGCTCGTGTAGCATCAGAATCAGGTTCTTCGGTTAACATAACTTCGATATTTAGTAGCTCAGATAATCTTTTTCCGACTGGCTCTAAACTATTAGATTTATCTCCAGGTCCTTTAGGGCGACCTAAATGTGAAGCTAAAATTAATTTAGCTCCATGATCTAATGCATACTTGATAGTTGGGAGGCTCGCTAAAATTCTGGTCTCATCAGTGATTTTACCATTATCTAATGGAACGTTAAGATCCAATCGCAAGAAAACTTTTTTATCTTGTAAATCAAAATCACGGATCGTTTTGATTCCTTTTAAGCCGTTAGAGGCAATAGGTGCGGCCATAATTATAATCCTTTGTTTGACATGTATTCTGCGAACTCAACCATTCTGTTTGAGAAACCAGTTTCGTTATCATACCAAGAAAATACTTTAGCTGTTTTGTTACCAACAACCATTGTACAATCAGAATCAATAATAGAACTCGCAGTGTGACCATTAAAATCTATACTTACTAATTCTTTTTCTTCGTATGCAAGGATGCCTTTTAGAGTTGTTTCAGAAGCTTTTTTGAGAGCCGCATTGATGCTTTCAACAGTCATTTCTTTTTCAGAATTAAAAGATAAATCCACTAAGCTCACATTTGGAGTTGGAACACGAATAGAAATACCATCAATTTTACCTTTTAATTCTGGTAATACTAAACCAACAGCTTTTGCAGCACCAGTTGTTGTTGGAATCATTGAAACAGCAGCAGAGCGTGCTCGTCTCATATCACTATGGGCCTGATCTAGAATTCTTTGATCATTTGTGTAAGAGTGAATTGTTGTCATTACTCCATTTACTATACCAAAAGTTTCATGAAGTACTTTTGCAACAGGTGATAAACAATTTGTAGTACAAGAAGCGTTTGAAACCACATAGTGAGTTTTTGGATCATATTGAGTGTGGTTGATGCCGTATACAATTGTTAAGTCAGCACCATCAGCAGGAGCAGAAACTAAAACTCTTTTAGCGCCCGCTTTAACATGGTCCATAAATTGTTCTTTCTTTTTGAATACGCCGGTACATTCTAAAACAAGGTCAACTCCTAAATCCTTCCAAGGTAGTTCAGCTGGATTTTTAATTGAAGTATAATTAATTTTTTTACCTTCAACATAAATTGCATTTCCTTCAGTTTTTACGTCTTTATTGTAGATACCATGTGTTGAATCATATTTTAAAAGATGAGCCGAAGTATCCACACTACAAGTATCGTTGATTGCGACGATATCAAGTTTTTCAAAACCTGCTCTGAAAAGAACTCTTCCAATACGACCAAAACCATTAATAGCGACTCTAACTTTAGACATAGTATTATCTCCTTTAATTTAATATTTGATAGAAAATTATGTTGAGATTGTTTAACCATATTTTAAAAGTTAATTCACCTATAAAATGTAATTATGATTTTAGTTTCGGAAAAATTTTTAGGGCATTTTTGTAAACCTGAGCCTTTAAGTCTCCAATGGATACTCCTTTTAACTGCGCGACTTTCTCCGCAGTATGTAATATGAGCTCTGGTTTATTTTGCTGACCACGGCAAGGTACTGGGGCTAAAAATGGCGCATCAGTTTCAACATGTATTGCGTCAAGAGGAATTGAAGTAACAACCTCACGCAAGGCCTCGGCACTTTTAAAAGTAACAACTCCACTGATGCTAATATGAAAACCTAATTTTAAAACTTCATCTGCTAAATATTGGGTCCCTGTAAAGCAATGAATTAGCCCCTTTGCTTGACCTTTATAATCATTTAAAATTTTGACAGTATCTTCTTCTGCGTCACGAGTATGAATTTCGACTGGCATATTATGAGTAATTGAAAGTTCGAGTTGCTCTCGAAAAGCACGTATTTGAGTTTCTTTATCAGAATGGTTGTAATAGTAATCTAAACCAATCTCACCAACTGCAACAATTCGGGGGTGATGAATATGGTCTTCAATATATTTTTTAACTTCTGGAGTCCATTGATTGGCATCGTGAGGATGAACCCCCAGAGTTCCAAATACATTTGGGCTCCATTTATTTACAGCTTCAACAATAAAAGGATGATCCTCAGGGCCAGTACCTATTGTAATTATTTTTTGAACCCCAGCTGCAAAGGCTCGAGGTATTGAAACTGCCCCATCATCTTCGAGCTTATCTAAATGACAGTGAACATCTATCCAGGTAGTATTTTGAGCTTCCATTGTTATCTTCTCCCGTTGGTAAACCATATTAACTCAGAGTTAACTCAAGTGTAAAGTTCCATATTAATATATGTTATAATCATGGATAAAATTAATTTATTTAACCAATTACTATATTAAATAAATAGGCCACTTACTGTCATATCGACTATTTATTTACAGGTGATTATTTAATTTAAATTTGATAGTATCATTGAATGAGATTAGATTATAAAAAAAATAACTTTAATTTATTGATTGTTATACTGAGTTTAAGTTTACTTACTTCAGAATTTTCAATGGGATTTGATTTTAATTATTTAAAATCTTTTAAAATTTTCTCTAACCAAAATAAATTTAATGAATATATTCTAAATCCTGAGTTTTTATTTTCTAATCCTGCATTAATAAATAATTTAAATTGTAATTCACAGTTAAAATCTTTTATGGGTTGCTACTTTGGTTTAGTTGAGCTGGCTAATAAAGTCTCACCAAGATTGGAAATTATTCCCGAGGGTGTTGAAATTTATTTGCATTCTAAAAAAGGATCTTTGATAAATAAAATTGGTATATTTAATATTTATAATGCTTTTATTCCAAAAAATTCAGTAGAAAGAACTCAAAATAAAATAACTCATGCAAATGACATATTAGTAATTTATAATAAATTAAAAGCAATTTACAATAATAACAATCCAAATAAAAATAGTGTTGATTTTGTAGGTTCTTTTAAGTTTTTAATTAGTAAAATTGATACTAACACTGAGATACCTGTTAAAATTGAGACTGCTAAATTAATTATAAATAAATATCTTCAGTATGTATTTGGTCCCCATGCTCAAGTAGTTTTAAATGAAAAAACAAAAGCTTTATTGAAGAATAAATCTATGATTGGAATTGAATATCAGATTGAAAATAATGTTTTAACAATTTTAAAAATTATTCCAGGTAGCTCTGCTGATAAAGCTGGATTAAAACCCATGGATGTTATTACAGGAATTAATGGAATAAGTAATTTTGATAACGATCTTTATAGGGTTGAAGATATATTCAAAAGTTTAGAAGATAAACCGTTAAATTTTAATATTTTAAGAAAAGATCAAACCAGTTCTGCTTTAAATAAATTTAAGGAATTAACATTTTCTTTATCACGAACAGAACTCCCAATTGTTAATGTATCATCAGAGGTATTAGAATTTGGTAGTAAAAAATTTGGATTAATTTCACTTAAAACATTTTATGACGATAAAGTTTGCTCATTAGTTAAGAAAGAATTGATTAAACTAATTAAAAGCAATGTTACTGGTTTAATTTTAGACTTAAGAAAAAATCTTGGAGGATACTCAGAAGAGGCGACATGTATTGCCGGATTATTTGTTGGTAGAAAGTTAATTGCCACCCTTAAATATTGGAATGATAATTTTCCTAAAGAGTATAATTCAAAAGAGGATAAGTTAACAGATCTTCCATTAATTGTTTTAATTGATTCTGATTCAGCAAGTTCATCAGAACTTTTAGCTGGAGCACTTCAAGATTATAAACGTGCATGGACTGTTGGTGAAAGAACGTATGGCAAAGGAACATTTTTAGTGGAATCTATTGAATTTGATGGTTTGCTTAAAATTAATAAGCCTTCAGGGGTTAATTTTATTTCAGATCAAAAGCGATCTAATCAAACAGTTGGTATAATTCCGAATTTTGAAGTGCCTTTGAGGCCTGACTTAAAAGAAAGTGCTCGATTTAATTTGAGAGAAAAACAATTATACCCAAATTCAATTCCCTTAGATAGTCAGCAAGTTCCTTGGCATGAAACGCGACAAAATGAGGTTGATCAAGTTAATCGATGTATTTATGAAAAAAATAATCCTGCAAGATCTTATTTTTATGAACAGTTAAAAGAAAATAATATTGCAATAGATTACCAGTTAAAATATTCCGAGATGATTCTCGATTGCATGAATGAAAAATAGTTTTAATTAAATATTATAAAACCCACTGATAAATAAATTTTCTATTATTAAAATGGGGTCTTGATATCCCCATAATGCACGGTCTGAATCCTGTAGTTTTTTAAAAATATTTAATCTTTTTTGGAATTCAATTTGATTTAAGGAATCAATTAATTTTTTTTGATCTTTTGAAAAAATAAATTGTTCGGGCACAAGTGAGTCTCTTAGAAAAACCATCCACCAATTTAAAATATTCGAAACTTCTTCGCGATTTTTAAATTTATCTCTCCAGTTCGAGGTAAAAAAATGATCTGGTTGATTGATAAACTCTAAAAGATAAGTGGCGGCTTCTGTTCTTATTTGAGTAGATTCTTGATTTTCTAAAGTCTCTAATGTTTCTATGCTTCCACGTGCTGATCTTAGCATCCATTCAGGATTAGGTTCTTTTAAATTGGAGTTTTTTGCATTTAAAATAATTTTTTTATTTTGAGAAAATTTATTTAATTCTTCAATGGTGAGTGGTTGAAATCCAACCATTTTAGAGCGCGAACGAATAGTCGTTAATAATAATCTTGGTCGGTGAGTGATTAATATAAAAAAAGTATTTTCGGGAGGTTCTTCAAAAATTTTTAAAAGAGCATTTGAAGCCTGGGGATTTAAAGTATGTGCCTCTTCTATGATTATGACTCGATTTTTCTCCCATGCTTTTAAAGATAGAAAATCTAAGACTTCCCTAGTTTTTTCAATTTTAATTAAATTTTTTTCGGAGCTAATAACAAATAAACTTTCACTGCAATTTGTAGCAACCCTAATACAAGACGAACAGGTGCCACATGCTATTTTATGTTCACAAAGTATTGCCTGAGCAATTGAAAACGCAATTTTCTTTTTACCAATCCCTGGAGGACCATAAAATAATAACTGAGGTGGCAATTGATCATTTTGAATTGCAGATAATAGCATTTCTAGTTTTTTTTGATGCCCTATTATCGACTTAATCAAACTAGCCATTTTTTTTCTTTCAATTTAGAAATAACATTATCTAAAAGTTTTTCAACTGTATCTTGGGCTGATAATACAAGCCAATTTTCTTGTTTGGATTGCTCTAAAAAGGAATCTCTAACTTTTTGATGAAAATCTGAATTTTCAGATTCTATTCGATCTTGTTTTTCGCCACTTGAAGACTCTCTGTTTTGTCTTCTCTTACGACTTTCTTCTTCAGAGATATCGATTAATATTGTTAAATCTGGTTTTAAATTTGAGGTGGCAAATTTATTAAGCCAAATAACTTCTTCTTTTGAAATACTTCTTCCTCCTCCTTGAAATGCAATTGAGCTTCCTGTAAATCTATCACAGAGTACCCAATTTTTATTTTCAATGGCAGGTTTGATAAGTTTATCAACATGATGTGCGCGGATCGCTTCATAAAGTAGTAGTTCACATCTTGGAGTGGGGTGATCACCATCTTTTTGTAGAATAAGTTTTCTTAATTGTTCACCAAGTTCTGTGCCCCCAGGTTCTCTGGTTGTAACTACTGAATGTGAGTTTGAAATTAAATAGTTTTTGACTGCATTTATAAGAGTGCTTTTTCCTGCACCATCTAAACCTTCAAAAACTAAGAAAGGAAAATGAAGTTTGTTTGAGTTTTTATCAGTTGTGCTATCAGATATTGGATTAACAATTGAATTAATTTTAGTCATGACGAAGATTTCCCATTTTAAGAGACCTTCGTCACGCATCTTTATTAATTAATTATATTTTTTGATTAACTGCTTCTTCAGTGCCGCCACATGTTGGATGTTTAAATCCATTTGGAGCTTCTTTTTCTTTACCAGAATCTTTTAAGTAAATGATATTATCATTACCATTATTAACTCCAGCAGGAACTTTATCAAGAGCAAGAACTTTTCTTACTCTCCATGCGATATTATGATCAGCACATGATGTGTCACCACTAACTCCAAGTGCTCCAACCAATTCTCCTTTTGCATTATATAATGCAACACCACCACCAAAAACATTTACTCCACCTAATTTTTTTCCAACTAAAGGATCTTTTTTGGTTCCATAGTTTTTTGAGTTACCAGCATATGCTACTGAAGTATCAACAGGGTTAGAAAGTTGTAATCCAAATAAACTCCCTCCAGGCTGTACAGCTGAATAAAGGTTAGCAGTCGAAAGAGCAAATTTAGGAGTAGAAAAGCTAATTGCTGTATTTGCTTTTTGAGCAGAGATGACTCGACTTCCAAGCCATTGATCATTTAATCCATCACCTGTTTTAGTTACTGAACAGACAGTTCCATCTGTTGTTACTACAGTTGCCCACATATGAAAATCAAGTCCACCATTAGCGGATCCTCCAGATGCTTTCACTGAAGTCTTTAAAACTTTAGTTAAATCTTCAAAGCTGACTGGGCAACTTGTTGATGCATTTACTGAAGCTGTTGCAGCAGTTGATAAGATGGCTAAAAGCCCCAACTTGAAATTAAATTGTTTTTTTATCATTATAAATCTCCTAATTGTGTAATTGTTTGAGGGGTGGGTTTGGCCCAAAATTGTTTTTTTGTCAAAAACATAATAGTTAATATTGTTTTGAGATTCTTGATAAGTAATCAATAAAAAATAAAATGTTTTTTAAACTATATGTGTAAATACTTATAGTTAAACAGTCTCATATTGAGACTAATTTTAGTTATAAATTATAATTATAGTGGCATGGTTTGTGAATTATTTTGATGTTGGAGGACAATATGTGGCAACTTCAAAATAAATTAAGTGAAAGAATAAGATCAAATTTTTTATCAAAGAAATTTTTGGGAGTCTTAGTTTTATCATCTATATCATTGATGAACTTTATTGGTTGTCAAAAATCTAGTAGGGGTTCTTCACCAGCACCTGTACCAATAGTTTGTGGAGCAGGGCAAATCTTAACTTCGACAGGGGTGTGTGGTCCAATTATACCAGTAAATACTCAAATGATGTATTACTCTTCTAAAAATGATCCTGTTTCATCAACAGATTCTTTTGTTACTGATGAATATTATTCTGAATTTTTAAAGAAATCTCTTGGAGTTTGTGAACGATGTTCCACCTCTGAAGGTGAAATGTTACAATGCTCTACTTGGGAAAATGGTTTTAATCTGTTAAAATTAGAATTTGTTCCAACCTTAGCTAACCAAGTGAGAGTCCACTTTTTTACAGCGCCAATTCTAAAAAACCCTTATTTTCAATATGCATGGTCTTTTCCAGATATCGATGATTTCTTTTTAAATTTATTTACTGGGGCTCCAATGCCGTCATGTAATTATGGCCAATACACTCCCTATTGGTCCAATGTATTTAATGTAGAAGGAAGCTCAACAAGTAAGGGGTTTACGGTTTATGGTAAAGCTCCTTTCTGGTCACAAATGAATAGATACGATTTAAGAATTAAAATTGAAGAGGGTAAAGTTGGAGATACTTTTTTTAATTGGAAGATGACTGCAATTACAGATAAAAATGTCATTATTAATATTGCCCATGGGAAACTTCAAAAATGTCAGTTAACCAATTGCGGAATATAATTTAATTTCAAATTCTTTGGAGAGATAATATTAAAAAAAAAGGCTACGATTAAGTAGCCTTTTTTTGTATTTATAATACTTAAAGTTTAAGATTTAGAAATAACCTTCTTCATCGTCTTCATCTTCAGAATCTTCTGTAGATTCATCATCATCTTCGTCTTCTAGAGTTTCGAAATCATCTTCAATGGCTTCATCGCTACTTGCTTCATCTTCAGTAAACTCGTCGTGACTCATGTCTTCAAGTTCTGCAAATTCTTCTTCAGCATCAGTATTAATTTCTTCATCGTTATTTAAGATGTCTTCAATTGATGGCACTATTGGTTTTTTTTCTTCAGCTAAAGTTGCTTTTGATTTTGCTAATTTAGGGGCTTTAACAGCCTTAGCTGAAACTTTAGTTTTTTTAGCCGCAACTTTCTTAGCCGCAACTTTTTTAGGTGCTGACTTTTTTACCGAAGCTTTTTTAGTGGTTTTTACAACTTTTTTAACTGCAGTTTTTTTTGTTACAGGCTTTTTTGCCGCAACTTTTTTAGCAGGTTTTTTTGTTACTTTTTTTGTAGCTTTTTTAGGTACCGCTTTTTTCTTTTTGGCCATGATCATGCTCCTCTAATAAATTATATTCAAAAGAAAATTTTTGTTCTTATATTTGATAAATATAGACTACACTTAAATGTTAATACAAGTAAACCAAAAAAAATAGGCCTAGGTATGGGTTACCTAGGCCCTAAGGGGATTAGGATTTGGGTTATCCTATCAATTTCAAAGCCAACTGATTCACTTGGTTCGCTTGAGTCAGTGTGGATGTTGAAGCATTTAATAAAATCGAGTTTCTTGTCATTTCGGCAGAAGCTTGTGCAATATCTGTGTCTCTGATTCGAGAATTTGCTGCACTTAAGTTTTCTTCTGAAACACCTAAATTATCAACAGTGGAAGTTAGTCGATTTTGAAGTGCTCCAAGATTTGCTCTCATTCCATTGACGTTAGTTTGTGCGTTATCAAGAGATGAAAGTGAACTCTGAGCGCCTTCCTTTGAAGTAAAATCTAAGTCCGCTAGACCAAGAGCATCTAGAGTTGCAACATTTACACTTGAATCAAAAGATATTCGGTCTTCAATGTCATTATTATGTATGCCAACTTGGAAATCAAATTTAGGTGATTCTCCATTTAGAAGTTTTGTTGAACCCCAAGTCGTTACAGAGGCAATACGCTGTACCTCTTCTTTTAATTGACTTACTTCTTTATTTAAAAATCCACGTTCAGTATCACCGATTGTATCCGAGGCTGCTTGGATCCCTAATTCTCTAAGTCTTACTATAATATTAGAAATTTCATTTAAGCCACCTTCAGCTGTTTGTACAAGTGAGATTCCATCACTAGCATTTCTGTTGGCTTGTCTTGCTGACCTAATTTGAGCTTTTAAATTTTCAGAAATCGCTAGTCCAGCGGCATCATCTGCTGCTGCATTTATTCGAGAGCCACTAGACATTTGGCCCATACTTTTTTGTATCGCTCTTTGCGAACCATTTAATGTTCTTTGCGCATTTATCGCCGCGATATTTGTGCTAACCCTAAATCCCATTTAATCCTCCGTTATAAAACAAATGAAATTAACCCGTTCATTTGTTATTTTTTGTAAACAAATTTAAAAATTTAAAGTTTTAATTAAAAAAAATTAAAACTTAATTAAAATGTAACTTTGAGGTCTTCCATGAGATCCTGGGGTGAAACAAATCCACTTGCCCAATTGATCCTTGAACTTAGCTTCATTTTTTCGAACATGTATGTTCAATGAAGTCTAGTATTCTGAACAGAGACTAAATTTATCTCTGATTGAGTTCTTATTTGAACTCGAGTTGTAACTCACAATCTAGTATTTTTACGTTCCGCTTGATGTGTGTTACAACAAATTGATCGGTGCATAAGTCAAATAATTGACTGTACTTGAGGCAAGATTTTAATAAAAAATATTAAATTTAGACAAAGGCCTTTCGGTATAAAGTCGATTAGACGAGTCCTTTGTAATAACTCGTAAGCAAAATTTTATAAGTAAATATTAAAACTGCTTATGATTAAGTCTGATCGCTTCGCGATTATATCAGACATAATCATAAGCAGTTATATTCCTGTTGTAGGGGGTGATTTTTGAATCACCCCGTATTATGAAAGTTTATGAAATTCAGATTTAATCAATTTCTAAGAATCGACAAAGAGACATTCTACCACTTAACTCAAATGAGTGAAGGTTGTATTCTAGTCGATGAGAATCATTTTTGTAACCCAGAGTGCATAATCCATTTTTAGGATTCCAATGAGAACAATACTCACAACTATGCATAAATTTATATTTTAAAATGTCCTTAGCTGCCACGGCATCATGTTTAATTGATTGCTTTGGTCTTTTTGGGGTTTTAATTGGTTTATGGGGTTTATTTGCTTCAGAATTTCTTTGATCTTGATCCATTGACAAACCCCCTATTGAATACAGAATTGAACATAGTGATATGTTCAATAACAAGGGAGTGTCAATGGGTCAAGATTTAGAAAAAATGACGAAAAAAAGTCAGGAAGCAATGAGTGAAGCTTCACAACTTGCTACGCAAAAGACTAATCCACAAGTCGAACCTGAACATTTATTATATAGTTTGATTAATCAAAGAGACGGAATAGTTGGACGTTTACTAGAAAAATCAAATGTGAATCTTAAAAATTTGCTATCGGATTTAACCATAAAAATTGATAAATTTCCAAAAGTCACTGGAGATGCGGCATCAAGATTTGCAAGCCAAAGATTGGTAAAGGTCTTTCACAGAGCAGAGCAAGAAGCAAAGCAGTTAGAAGATTCTTTTATTTCAACAGAACATTTTATTTTAGCTTTAAATAATAAATCTGTTGATTCTGAAATGGCAAGTTTGCTGGCTAAGCATGGTGTTAAACCAGAAGTTCTAATGAGTGCATTAAAAGAAATTCGTGGAAATCAAAAAGTTGTCGATGATGAACCTGAAAATAAATATGAAGTGTTATTAAAATACGGCAAAGATTTAACGGAGCTTGCTTCACAGGGAAAGCTTGATCCTGTTATTGGACGCGATGAGGAAATTCGAAGAGTGATCCAAGTATTAAGTCGGCGAACTAAAAATAATCCTGTTTTAATAGGTGAACCTGGAGTTGGAAAAACTGCAATTGCAGAGGGATTGGCTTTGCGAATTATAAAAGGGGATGTCCCTGAATCTCTAAAAGGTAAAAAGTTAATTACACTTGATATGGGTTCTTTAATTGCAGGCGCTAAGTATCGTGGTGAATTTGAAGACCGTCTTAAAGCAGTCATCAAAGAAGTTGTAGCCGCTGAAGGACAGATCATTTTATTTATTGATGAACTTCATACTTTAGTGGGCGCGGGTAAAAGTGAAGGTGCAATGGATGCAGGCCAGCTTTTAAAACCTGCACTAGCTCGAGGCGAATTACGTTGTATCGGGGCAACAACTTTAGATGAACATAGAAAGTATATTGAAAAAGATGCGGCACTTGAACGAAGATTTCAAACAGTGATGGTTGATGAACCCAGTGTTGAAGATGCAATTACTATTTTAAGAGGTTTAAAAGAAAAATATGAAGTTCACCATGGTGTGAGAATTACAGATGGAGCATTGATAAGTGCCGTTAAATTATCTCATCGATATATTACAAATCGATTTTTACCAGATAAAGCCATTGATTTGATGGATGAAGCTGCAAGCCGTTTGAGTATTGAAATTGGAAGTATCCCAGTTGAGATTGATGAAATTGAACGTAAATTAATGCAATTAAGAATCGAAAAAGAGGCTCTTAAAAAAGAAACCGATGAGTCATCTAAAGAAAGATTACATTTAATTGAAGATGAAATTAAAGATTTAAATAAAAAAAATCAAGAGTTAAGAGAGAGATGGCAATCCGAAAAATTAGGAATAGATGATCTGAAAAAAACCAAATCAGAAATTGAGAGTGTTCGTCTTGAAATAGAAAAATGTGAGCGAGAAAGTAATTTAGCAAAAGCTGCTGAATTAAAGTATGGACGTCTACCAGAGTTGGAAAAAAAATTAAAATTTATTACTGAAGCCGTTGAGAAAAAATCTACTCATGAAGATAAAATGTTAAAAGAAGAAGTTGGTCCTGAAGAAATAGCTCAAGTTGTAGCAAAGTGGACGGGGGTTCCCGTACAAAAAATGCTTGAAAGTGAAAGCTTAAAACTTTTAACAATGGAAGATAAATTGCGAACAAGAGTTGTTGGTCAAGATCATGCGCTTCGAATTGTTTCAGATGCGATTCGTAGAGCGAGGGCCGAAATTTCTGATCCAAATAGACCAATTGGGACTTTTTTATTTTTAGGTCCTACGGGAGTAGGTAAGACGGAGACCGTAAAAGCTTTGGCCGAATTTTTATTTGATGATGATCAAGCTGTTGCACGTATTGATATGAGTGAGTATATGGAAAAGCACTCCGTATCTAGATTGATAGGAGCGCCTCCAGGGTATGTGGGATACGAGGAAGGGGGACAATTAACAGAAATTGTCAGACGTAAACCATACACTGTTGTGTTATTTGATGAAATCGAAAAAGCTCATCCAGATATTTTTAATATTTTATTGCAAGTATTAGATGAAGGTCGATTAACTGATGGACAAGGTCGAACTGTTGATTTTAAAAATACATTACTTGTGATGACTTCAAATTTAGGCTCGCCAATTTTAATGGATGCTCATTTAAGCGAAGATAAAAAACATAAACAAGTTCAGGATATTTTAAGAGGTCACTTCAGGCCTGAATTTTTAAATAGAATAGATGATATTGTATACTTTAAACCTCTGGAGAAAGAACAAATTCGAGGGATTGTTGAAATCCAATTAAATGCTGTAAAAGAAAGATTAAAAGCTAAAAAAATTAATTTATCGATCGATAATTCAGCTTTAGATTGGTTGTGTGATAAAGGATTTGATCCACAATTTGGTGCACGTCCTTTAAAACGAGTCATACAAACTGAGCTTTTAAATGTTTTGGCAAAGGAATTAATCTCAGGTCAAATAAAGGCTGGAGAAACTGTAAATGTGAAGGCCTCTGACCTTGGTATTTATTTAGGAAATTCTAAGGGGACTTTTGAATGAACTCAAAACTTGAAAATTTAAATTTAAAAATAGGCAACTACACTTTGCATCCCATTCCAACTGGTGAATTTGGATTGGATGGAGGGGCAATGTTTGGAACTGTACCTAAAGTTTTATGGGAAAAAGCTATCCCTGCCGATGAGAAAAATCGTATTCCTATGGAAGCTAGGGCTCTTCTTTTAAAAAGTGATGGATCTAATATACTGATTGATTGTGGCAACGGTGGTGATTATGTGGCTAAATATGGGGATAAGCTTGGTCATCAATTTGAATCCATGTATAACATAAGTTCTGAAGGTCCGAATTTAAAAAAATCATTGGCAAAATTTGGAATTAAGCCCGAAGACATACATCATGTTATTTTCTCACACTTGCATTTTGACCATTGTGGTGGTGGAACTGAATTTCGTGATGGAAAAATTAAAGCCACATTTCCAAATGCAAAGTACTATGTACAAAAATCAAATTATGAAACAGCAATTAAGCCAAATCGAAGAGAGCGTGCAAGTTATTTACAAGCCAACTTTCAATGTTTAATAGAAGATGGGACTCTTCAATTAATTGATGGAGCAAAAGAAAATTTATTACCTAATATATCTGTGCGAATTAGTGATGGTCACACTCAAGGTCAACAAGTCATTATTATTTCAGATGATAAAAAAGGTATAGTTTATTGCGCAGACTTAGTTCCAACAAGTGCCCATGTAAAGTTAGCATGGGTTATGGGTTATGATTTAAATCCATTAAAGATTATTGAAGAAAAGCAACAGTTGTTATCTGAAGTGGCAGCAAAAAATTGGTATTTATTTTTTGAACATGATCCTGTTGTAGATATCTCGCAAATTATTGATAAGGGACATGACTTTGCTCTTAAGGAATTCTGATGGAAAAGTAAATTATTTTGAAGTTTTTTAATAAATACTCAACTCAATATTTTTTTCTAAAATTTGCGATTTTATAGAATCTGGAAGATCTTCAAAATTACAAATATCAACTTTAAATGGAAGATCTGAAGCTGCAAATTGTTCGATGAGTGTTGCAATTTCTAAAATACTTAATTTTAAAGGCTTTCTAATTATTGCAATATCTAAATCAGAAAATTTTTTTACTTTATCTTTACTAGTTCGTGATCCAAAAATTAATATTTTTAATTCCGCAAAAGAAATACTTTGAGAAACCAAATTTGAGCGTAGAATACTTATCACTATATTTTTTTGTTTTTCAGTTAACTGTAAATTACTCACTTTTTAACCTTATTTCTAATTCTGCTATGAGTTCTTTTGCAGATGTTAAAAGTAAAGTTGCATGGGAATAAACTTCATCAGCCTTTGCTTTATCATAAGCGTGGGAAGATATATTTCTTAATTTTCTAAAATTAAACCAGTCTTCAGGTGAAGTAATTAAGCCTTTTATTGCAGATTCTCTAATTAAATCTTTGAAATCCCACTCATCAACAATTAGTTGATTATCAGAAGATAATTCAAAAAATCTTCGAAGCATTTTTGTGGACAGCTCATAAGTATATTCAAAACATTGAACAACTGAATTTCGAAATTGTTCAAAAATTTTTTCATCAGAAATTGCAAGTTTGGATCGAGAGTAATTAATTGCAGTTTCTAATTGGGTGGTTGCGCTTTTTAAAGAAGTAATATCCATTTTATTTCTCGTTTAGATCTGTGAGTTGAATTAGTTCAAATTTACATTACTTTATATAATTTACTTTAACTTTAACTTTAACTTAACTTTTATTAACGATATTCATTAAGAACAGAGTGAAGTTGCTCCTTAGTAGGCCTTAGTTCTTTTTCTGTTAATGCACTTAATGGACTTGCCGTTAAATTTAATGTTTCAATTAAGTTTAGTTCTTTTTCATCAACATAAAATAAGCCTGTTAAAATTTCACCTTTTTCGCGTGCAACTCTTAATATTTTATTAGCATGGGAGGCGTCAGTGACATCATGAGCTTCCGAATCTAGTTTTTTGAGAAGAAGTGAAGTTCCGTCATTGAATTCTACAATCTGTGAGGTTCCTTCTGCGTAATCAACTTTTTTCTCAGTGGATTCAATTATAAATTCTAGTTCTTGAAAGTGTTTATTATGATTTTTAACAGATGTGTAACTCATTGTTGAACCATCATGATTAGCAAAGGTTATACATGGAGAAATAATATCAATTATTGCAGTACCTCTATGATGAAAAGCTGCTGATAACAATTGAGTGAGTTGCTTTGCATCTCCAGAAAATGATCGAGCAACAAAAGTACAACCTGCTTCAATTGCAATCGAGCAAATATCTAAAGCTGAAAATGCATTTTTGCGTCCAGACTTTTGCAACATATCTTGACCAACAGTTGCAGAAAATTGACCTTTAGTTAAACCATAAACTCCATTATTTGCGACTAAATAAACCATAGGTAAATTTCTACGAAGTAGGTGAATCATTCCACCAATTCCAATGCTGGCGCTATCACCATCTCCAGATACACCAATAACTTTTAATTGATGTTGAACAACTTTTGCTCCCGTTGCCACTGGTGCCATTCGCCCATGTATAGAGTTGAATCCAAATGATTTACTCAACCAGTATGCTGGAGTTTTTGAAGAACAACCTATGCCAGATAACTTCATAATATTATAAGGGTGAATATTTTGTTGATGGAGTGCTGTCATTATATTTGCAGAAATTGAATCGTGTCCACAACCAGTGCATAAAGTTGATTTTGAACCTTGATATGCGGATTTACTTAATCCAATTTTATTTAAATCGGTAGATATTGGTGGAACTGGAGGTGCTGAAGCTGAATTGTTATTCATTTAATTTTTCTCCATCAGGTTTTGAACAATGGGTGAATAAATATTTTTTGCAGTTATTGGTAAACCATCAAAGTGAGTAATGGATACAAAGCGAGCAGCGAACTCAGGATAATTTATTTTGAGTAAACTCATCATTTGAGAATCTCTATTTTGTTCAACAACAAATATCTTTTCATTATTTTTTACAAATTGATCAACTTCTTCAGTAAATGGGATGGCTCTTAATCTTAAATAATTAAAGTTTAAATTCTTAATATCTAATTCATGCAAAGCTTCTTGCATTGGTAAATCTGTTGACCCAAATGCAATTATACCAAGTTTTGATGTGACTTGACCATTGGAAGATTTTGCAAGTTGAATTTTTGGCTTTGGAACATAATTCTTAGCTGTTTCAAATTTTTTATTTAATCGATTTAATACTACTGAGTAGGCTTCGCTGTTTTCTGTATAGAGAGCTTTTTCATCATGGCCTGAGCCTCGAGTGAAGTAAGCAGCGGCATCGTGGTGGGTGCCAGGTAGTGTTCGATATGGAATGCCGTCACCATCCACATCTTTGTAACGTCCATAATCTTTAATTTTATCAAGTTCAGTTGCAGTTAAAATTTTGCCACGATCAAAAGGTTTTGTTGGGTACGAAAATTCATTTGAAATCCAAAAGTTCATTCCTAAGTCTAAATCACTGAGTGAAATAACTAAAGTTTGAAATCGTTCAGCAAGATCTAAAGATGTTTGTGCAAACTCAAAACACTCTTCCATATTTGCAGGCAGTAAAACAATGTGTTTAGTGTCTCCATGGGATAGAGTGTGTGCAAATAAGATATCACCTTGCGCTGTTCGTGTTGGCATACCGGTCGAAGGTCCAACTCTTTGAACATCCCATATCACACCTGGGATTTCTCCATAGTAAAACATTCCAGCGGCTTCGGCCATCAAACTTAAGCCAGGCCCTGATGTACTTGTCATTGCACGTGCACCGGCCCAACCAGCTCCCATTACCATGCAAATTGCAGCTAATTCATCTTCAGCTTGAATAATTGCTCCAGTTGATTTTTTATTTTCATCAAGTCTAAATTGATCAGAAAAATTCATATAATTTTCTAATACAGAACTTGAGGGAGTTATTGGGTACCAACTTGCAAATGTGCAACCACCAAATATAAACCCAAGTGCTGCAGAAGTATTTCCATCTATTAAAATTTTATTTAAATTTGCACTTAAAGATTTTAAGTATAAATTAAATTTATTATTTTCTCTTAGATATTGTAGTGACTCAACAGCATAAGATTGTCCAATTTGCATGGCCTTTAAGTTAGATTCAATTGCTGTTGTTTTTCCTTTAAACTGATCAGAAATAGTTTCTGCTAATATTTTTGAATCTAATCCAAGGAGTTCTGCAAGCAATCCAACATAAATCATATTTACAAGTAATTTTTTTAATTTTATTGATTCTGTGGCTTTTTGAACAAGTTCTTTAAACGGAACAAAAGCCAAGTTAATATTTTTAGAATATGATTCAATTGTTTGTGGATCTAATTTAATTTCATCATTAATAAATATCCAACCCTGTGCTCTTACCTTTTTTAGATCTTCTTTGATAGTTTGGGGATTCATGGCAATAAATATATCAGCTTCTTCTCGTCTTGCTGTAAAACCCAATTCATTTACGCGAATGGTAAACCAAGTGGGGAGTCCTGCAATATTTGAGGGAAATAAGTTTTTACCTCCAACAGGAATACCCATTCTAAAAATGGTTTTCATTATAATATTATTTGCAGATTGGCTTCCGCTACCGTTGACTGTTGCTATTTCAAGAACAAAATCGTTGATTTTATGTATGTTAGACATGAGGTACCCTTATTTTTTTACAACCCCATTCGCATAAATATCTGCGAAATACTTTTTGAAATGGTGTTAAAAATTCAATGGACTTTTAACTTTACCTTATCAAAGTAATTTTGTCATTGATCAATTCATTGAATTAAAAGTATTAAATTGTGCTTCAACCTTGCGTCAAATTGAACAGTTCAAAAAGTATGCTCGTGATTAATTGAGATGGAATTAAATTAAGTCCTAAGTCTAAAGTCTATAAATATTTAACTGTGTTGAGATTCAAATTACACAAACCGATAATAAATTAAATCAATGATCATTTCACTTTTTAGGTGGAGGTGTATTCTGAAAAGAAATACTAATTCTAAAAATAATAACTATAAAATTAATACTATTAAAATTGTACCATTTAAACTAATTCTTAAAGTATTTTATTTTATTTTATTTTTTGGGTTTCAAATAAAAGTTATGGCTTCCCACGAAAATAGGGTTTTACTTGTAATAGCAGAATTGGATGCACGTGGAATACCTGCATATCAAAAGATCTATAAAGGAATAGAAGATATTGCTTTTTTAATACCAGCGACTTTTGTGAATTATGGGAACACTTATCGAGAAATTCATGTATTAAATAATAATAATGCAACAGCAGAGAATTTTAGAAACAAATTAAATGAATTGGTTGAAGATAAAAATACATCTACAATTGATGTTATAATGTCTTTACATGGACGGAAGCAAGGGCTATCGTTTGTGGACGGATCATACTCTCTAGAAGAGTTGCGAAAAATTCTTATCTATGACAATCAAATAAACCAAACATTATATAAAAACAAATTGCGTTTAATTTACAATTTATCTTGTTATGGTCACTATCACAGTAATTTATTTTTAGAGATGGGATTTAAAACAGCTATTGGAAGTTTAGCAGTAAATGCAAATGGTGAATTAGAGTACCCATCTTTTATAAGTCGGTGGAGTCGAGGGTTAAGTGTGCAATCCTCTCTTGCCTTTGCTATGCAACAAGCAGTTTTAAAGTTAATAGATTTACCAATAAAACTCTTAGGTTTGTCGCAAAATAATTTCTTAAAAAATGTAAACAGTAAAAAGATAATTTCTGGAGATTCAAAAATCAAAATCGAATCAAATAATATTATTAATTACTAATTTTACTACTTTTGGATCTGCAAATCGTCAGAAATCATCAAATTTGGTTTTGCAAAATTATAATTAGACAAAAGGCTTGTCTTAAAAAATTGTTTTACAAAATAAGAAATTGTTTCAACAGGATTTTCAGACAGATACAATTGTTTTACTTGATGCACTTTTGATTTAGAGTTTGAATTTTCAATAAGAAGATTAATCGAGTTGATAAAATTCTTTTTGGAAAAAGAATCAGAACGAATTGAGATTCCAACATTCCAATGTGAAATTGAGTTTGTAAATAAATGCTGATCATAATTCATTGGTATAGATAATACAGGGACACCATTTAGTAATGCAGGGTAGGTAGTTGAACTCCCACCATTTGAAATAACAAGATCAACTTTTTGAAGTACTTCGTTGTAAGGCACATACTTTTCAACTTGAATTGTAACATTTGAAAGATCTGTATTAATCTTTTTTAAATTTACCTTTGCTCCAGCAGTTACTAATATAATATGTACATTCTTTAATTGTGAAACTGAACTTATAATTTTAGGTAACAAATGATTTGGGCCTGAAGATCCCAAAGATATTAAAATGACTTTTGAATAATTTTTCTCGTTATTTATTTTAAAGGGCGCATTGCTATTTCCTATTGACTTTAAAGAGTAATCAAAAGCACCTACTTCAATTTTTTTATAATTATTAAAATCCGAGAAGTCATTATTATACTTGTGAGTTAAGTTTAAATTTTTTGGATCAAAATAAAAAACATAATCACCTGAAGAAATAACCTCATTATAACTTCCATATTCTTTAACATTATATTTTTTTGCTATAATATTAAATGGTAATGCTAGCTTCATCATTATTTTTTTATGCATCAATTTAATAAGTAAAGAGCCAATTGATGTGCCAAGTATTCGTGTTATAGGCAAATCAGGAACAATATTTTTATATGAAGTGCTTGAATCCCACTGCGAGTTCGATAAATTAATATAACATTTTTTTAAAATTTGAGATGATACGTGCAAACTAAGTCTCATGTCTCCAATCAATAAGTCGGGATTACATTTTTTAATTAGCTCGAGATCTTCTTTAATTTTTTCTTCAAGGATTTCAACTGTAAAAGGATGAGTACCATTGGATACAGCTTGTAGAAATTGTTCTGTTGTAATTGATTTTTTTAAATAGACTACATTTAAGTTAGAAATTAAATGCTCCAATCCATGAGGGATATCTGAAACTGCAAAAATTATTTTATAATTAGAATTTTTTTGAAGTTCTAAAGCTAAAGTCAGAGGACGCATGAAGTGTGCAAGGGTTAAAACTTCTGAAAAAATAATAATTGTTTTTTGGTTCATGTTAATCTCCTTGTAAAAAGTATTATTGAGTTGTATTTAGTTTAGGATAAAAAAAGAAACTAAATTAGACTAATAACTAGTTCGATTAGTGTGAATTACACTTCAATAATAAGTAGTTATTTGAGTTGGCCTAAATTGAGAAAAATCAAAATCTATTTTTTATTTAGACAAACAAATAAATAATTTCTCATTGTTGTTTTTAATGTAAATATTGATGTGAAAATGAATTTCGTGTAAATAACTGCTCATGATTAAGACTGAATGCTTCGCGATTTTATCAGACATAATCACGAGCAGTTATTCTCTTGTTTGTTGGGGGTAATTTTCAATCACCCCGTATTATGAAAATCCAAACTAAAGTTTGTATTTTCATAATAACCAGCGATTTTGTTTCCTTTTGAATCACTTTAAAACTTTAAACATCAAACCGTTTACGATTAATACTAGATAATTTATATTATTAATAAATTAAGTCTCACTGGAACTTTACAATTTTTTTGATTAGACTTATTATTAAACAATGAGGAACTTTCTATATAAGTATAAATTGATTTTATTATTTGTATTTTCTTTTCAATCCTTAATATTTTTGAGCTTTCAAAATTGTTCTCAAAATTACTCATTACTTCAATTTGAAAAAAATAATAATTCGTATTCAGGAAATGGATCAGGTTATGGTGGTAAACTTTCGTCAGAGTATGTTCACTATGTACCTAATTTTAGTTGTGAAGGACTTGATTCTCCTTACAGTACAATAAATTTAAATTTTGATATTGAACCTTGGAGCGCTACTTTCACGCAAAACTTCCTAGAGAAGTGTAATTTTTCAAGTTTAAATATTCCAATGAGTGAGATTGTTTACAGTCCTCTTCAAAAAAAAGTAATTGGTTATAAAGATTCAATTTTCGAAGAAAAAAACAATATTTTATTAAATTCGATAAATCAAATTCCGACAAAAATGGTTGAAATTTGGTGTACAGACAATTGGAGTGATTCGAAATTTGAAATATTAAGCAGTTATGATAGTGTATCATTAAAAGCAGAAACCGAAATTATCAATATTAATAATTTTAAAAAATCAAATATAGAATTAATAAATCCAATTAGAATTATTAATTCAAATACGGTAGAGATTCAAAGTACCCAAGGAAAGTTGCAAGTTTTTAAAAACTTGTTAAGTACACATGCTGGTACATATCAAGGAGTTTGGAATTCCACAAGCAATTACCAAAAATATCAAAATTTAAGTTGTAGACTTGGAGGATACTTAGATGCTCGAGTTTGGCCAGTTAAAATTATTCCGTCCTCTCCAATAAAATTAGTGGAAAAAATTAATCTAAGAAATAGTTTAGTAGTACTTACAGATTTAGGTTTTTTATTTGAATATAGTAATAATAAAATTAATGAAATATTATTGCCTTCTAAAACTAATTATCCAATAAATACTTTCAAAATATCGTCAGATGAAAATTATCTTGTTTTTCCTGCTGCCTTTGAATTGGATTTAGGTGTACAATTATATAATTATAATTTTAAATTAGATACTTTTAAACTTTTAAGTAATAAATTGACATCATTTATACAAAGTGTAGATCCAAATTTTGAAATTTCTAAAGATAGTAGTTATATTATTTATAAGGATGGATCTCAGGAATCAAATTCAAATGATGTTGAAGATTGGATAAAACGAGTTCCTATAGATGGTTCTGAGTCTCCTACATTAGTAGCCAATCATAAAATACCTTTCAGTGATTATGGTGAAATGCCTTTTTGGGTTCATTCTGAATCTTTAAATAAATCGATTTATGCTGTTGGCTTTGGTAGTTCTCTTGAAGTTTGGTTTACAAATCAATCAACTAAATTTGAAAAACAAATCGATTTAAATTTTAGTAATCTTCCTATTGGATGTCAAAATTTAAAATTAACAAATTCGTCTGCTTTTAGAGGAGATTTTTTTATTTCGCTGGATCAATTTGTATTTATGATATTTAGTTGTGAAACACTTAATAATACAACAATGCAACCACAATCTTATTTAGCAATTTATGATTTAAAATCAGAAAATTTTATTTTTAAAAATGAATTTGGTGGATATGGACTTACTCCAACTGACGATAAAGAAATATATTTAGTTACCACTGGTACGATAATTCAAAATCAAAAATTAACTCCACTTTATTTTGATTTAAAGAAGATGGACTTTATTTATAGTTCTGATTTAAATATTAAAAGCAGAATTAATAATGTTTATTCTTTTTCAAATACAGTGAAATATATTTTAGCAGATAAATTATATTCCTTAAGTATGACCAATAAATTAAAATCTATATGCGATTTAAATTCTAATTTACCAATTAAAGGGATAAATAAAATACCTGGATTTGATGAGCTAATTATAGCCAAAGAATCAGAAGATAATATTAATATATATATATACAAAGAGAATCAACCGAGTTGCGATCTTATTCATACTTTGCCTAAGAGCAATTTTAATTTTAAAAATTTAATTTCAATAAGATCAGAAAAAATTCAACTTAGTACTATAAATTCTATTTACCTTTTAAATTTACAATTTTATGTAGATCCATTCTTCAGTCAAAATTCTCAAACTGAGACTAATAATGATCATTTGATACTTATTTCAACTAACCCATCAAAAGGGGTAATTGAGATTACACAAAATCCTTTGAATAAAGGCTTTGCAATTTATAATTTTGGTTTTATTCAAAAAGAAGCTGGAGTTATTGAAGTGTATTATTTGTCAAATAACCTTGATTACCCTCAAATCTCTGTTTGGGATATCCCACTTGAGTTTGTAAAATAATTTAATAAATATATAGGCTTTGGATTCATTTGTCGTCGAAAAACTGTTCTAGTTTGAAACGGAATTTTAGAAAAATTCATAAAAGTTGATGTCTGTTAATCTGTTTTCGGTTTTATTTTCATAACTAATAGTACTGATTAGGTCGAATGGCTTCTCAGTTTTGTGATGACGGGTTTCCCACACTCCGGTTTTTTCAAGCAGCGTGGAGATTGTGGAAAACCCTCTAACGTTTTACAGTGCCATTAAAAATTAAAAATCTTGTTTGTGTGATTGATTTTTTGATTTATAAATATAACCGTGAGTTTCAAGGTTGTAATATTTATTATGACTTGCACATAACAGATTCAGTTTTTCTACATC
>SXGU01454613.1_pt1 | contig 46715 bp, 39 predicted proteins | sample 3174531 | NCBI WGS metagenome assembly SXGU01 (sample SAMN11356863, study PRJNA531348) | freshwater metagenome | isolation source: freshwater sample F1-140 | place: China: Fuxian Lake, Yuxi | collected 2017-12-25 | reverse complement strand
CGGGTTCTGGTTTTTTCTATGGCTGATTCAATTGATATACAGGGTTTCCCTTGAGGCAGACTGTCTGGCGCGGGTTCAGGTCGAACAGTGTCGGCATTGCGGAATATTTCCTCCAATGCGTCCCACACTGCCCGCTGATTCCCGCTTTTCGGTGGCATCGCTTTTTTAAAACTGTTGGCAACCTCTTCCAGCGGATGCACCACACATGATGTAACTGCTTCGCCGTCTTCATCTGTTCCAAGCTCCACAACATCCAATTTAAACGGATGTAATGCGCCGTCCTCTCCATCCTTGGACTTGGCAATAAGCCATTCGCGGCGGTCACCGTCACGGCGGACTTCAATAGCGGCATCCAGTGCAGCATGTAGGCTTGAATGCCCGCGTAAGCCTTTGGTTGCGTCTTTTCCTGTATGATGCACCAGCACTACCAGCCCACCGATTAAGCCTTGCAATTGCTTTGCAGCGGCGATAATTTGCCCCATATCTTTGCTGTCGTTTTCATCGGCTCCCGGCGCGGCTCGGTTCAATGTGTCTAATACCACGACATCCGCGCTTTGCCCGTTTGCCTTGATTGCCTTTGCCAGGGCAATCAAATCCTTGTCATCCAATAAGCTGAACGGCTCCACTAAATAGCGAATATTCGCGGCGGTCGTGCCGTGTTTTTCGCGATATGCAGCAACACGCCCGGCAATACCGCCTTCGCCTTCCAGTGCGCAATAAAGTACATTGCAATGCTTTGTTCGGTAACCAAACCAGTTTTTCCCAATAGCCAAAGCTCGCAGCATATCCAACACTACAAACGTTTTGCCGGAACCGGATGCACCGAACACCGCGACTAGACCTGTTTTTGGTAACACCTTTTTGATACGCCATTCAATAGGGGGCAGTGCTTCCAGGTCTGCATCAGATAACAGATTAAAACGCATCGGCGGGGCCTTCAGACGTTCCAGCAAAGCAGTTAAGGCAATGATACCGGCATCCTGTAAGTAATCGTTTACATCGTAGTTTTGTGGCTTATCGTGAGGTAACTCTATCCATTGCCCGGCAACAGCGGCGGCAATATCAGCGGCTTGTTTTTCCTTGCCTTTGTCTGGAACAAGCACTAAATCAGCGGCGGTATGTTTAGCCTTCAACACCTTTGCTACTGTCATCATACGACCAGCACCAAAACAAACCACGGCGGCGGTTCCAGTTACCTGATTAACTGCCCACGCTTGCCCGATCCCTTCACATATATAAACTCGGTTGGTTATTTTACCTACAGTGAAAAATCCATCACCAAACGATGCACCCGGCAAGTTCAGTTTGTCACCTTTTGCTGGTACAAACTGCAATGTTTGCACTTGTTCACCGCTCCAGCATGGAAGCACTAACCAACCCGCCACATTTTGCCCACGGATAACCAACGGCGATGCATTGGCCGGATAAACTCGCAAGCCATCTGGCTTGCCTTGCTTACGCTTAATGTAAGGCTCGGCAGGTGTCGCCGTTATGCAGTGCTTCCAAACATCAACAGGTTTTTTGCTTGTGGTTTTAGTGTATGTTTTGCTTGGGTCTTGCCAGCCTTGAGCATGTGCTATTCCAAACAATGTTGCAGCGGTAATGCTTCCAGATTCTTTAAACGATTTCCAGACGGTGCGGCATTCCTGTTCACTGCCATAATTGCCGCCGGATGAACTCCAGTTATTAAAGTCTTCAAACGATAGACCGGCTGCTTTTGCCGCCATGCCGATTTTTACCCAGTCATCACGCGAACAACCAGCATCAATAAAATGTAAGGCATCGAGAGCGCGGTCGATTTCTAACATATCGCCCCCAAAACTATTGAAAGCCATGCAGCACGCCGGATAAAATCCGCCTTTAGTTTCTGGAATCGGGTAAAATGGTTTTGCATTATTTGATTTTCGGCCTGTTCGGTGTTGGCGCATCGAATAGGCTTTTTTTTGTTATCTTTCATTTAAGCCGCCTTCACTTCGTGGTGCTTAGCTGCTTCCTTGAATTTTTGAAGACGTTCGCCGAAAAGCAACATCAATTGATTGATATTTTCATCATTTATAAAGTATTTTTTATATTTTGTTTGCCGTCCAGAAAATCGGCTAATGCTTCCGGCCTGCCAGTAATCATCAATTGGCCAGCCAGATTGCCTTAAATTGAAAACGGGCGCACGCAGGCAATACGAATTTGAATCACCCAAAAATGATAAATGGCTGATACGATGACCAGTTAAAAGATAGAAAAGCGCGAAGCCTTCAAGGGAATTAATTGATGGAAATTTGGGGATGTTCATTCCGCGCCTCCACTAACTAAGGTTTTGAGGCTAGGAACGGGCCACGCAAGCCGTCCATTTATACGTACCGGACGAAGCGGGCCATTCTCCAAACACGCCCAAGCGCGCAAAGTTTGGGGTTTGCGGTTTAAATAATACGCGGCGGCATCGGTCGGCACCGTTGGAAGGGTAACCTCCTCCAGTGGGATGAAGCGTTGATTTTGTGTGTATTCCATTCTGAAACCTGTATCAATGTTGAACAAGTTCCCCATGATACGCACACAAAAATTATTGAAAATTGGGTATTTTCGGGATTGTCGCTTTAATTAATCAGAATCTTTCAAAATACGTTGAACCGTGCGGATGTTTACACCCAGCCTTTTAGCAATGAACGCGGACAGGTTGCGTCCTTTGTTTGCGTATTTCGCTGCCAAGGTAAGCACATCATACCGTTGTTGTTCGGTTTTAGGGGATTTACTGAATTTACCCGCTCGATTCCTGATAATCAAGTTAATGGTGCGTTCGGCTTTGTTCCTCTCTATTTTATAGCGTTGCTCCATCCTTGCGATTTTTACAGCCATCGGTGGGCGGTCAAGGTCTGCGCCACCTTTGCCGGGAATGCGCCACACCGTCTTTCCTCTTCGGATTGTGACTATCGCGCCTTGACCTTGCAACTCTTCATTATAAGAAGTGCAACGCCGCCGTTCCGCTCTGAATGCTTCGGCTTCATCTTCGGTGCAAGATATGAATGTTCCGCCCGATGCAAACATCTTAATGAGTTCGGTTATTACCTCGCCTTCAGGTGTACCATCACCGGCTTGTGCTGGAGGGGGGAGCTTGGGAAGCTTGGTCATAAATAGGAACTGTTCAAATGCGCCTAATGGACTTCTGCTTGCCGATGCACTGATAATTTCAAGCCAGCCGCACCGATTACCGCCAGTAATGTTTTAATAGTGGGGTTTCCTTTGGGGGATAGGGCGCGATAGAGGCTTTCGCTTTTAATGCCCGCGCGTTCTGCTATAACCGCCATGCCTTGCGCTTCGACAATGTGGCGTAAAGCGGATAGCAGGGCTTCACGGCCTCCCGGCTCGTCTGCTTCATCGAGTGCGGCTGTTAAATACTCGTCTGCAAAACTGGGGTCTTCCCGCAATAATTCGATAACGGTTTGGTCATGTGGTCTTGATACGCTATTAGGCTGCATGAGGTATTTCAGCCGGTTTAACATTGGGGCGCGGTTTTTGTCTGGCTTGCCAGAGGTCGTATTCTGCCTGCATACGCACCCAACTTTCGGCGGTGAGGCCGTTCATCCATACCTCAAGTCGAATTGCCATATCCGCACTGATGGCCGCACGGCCATTGATAACGCGAGACAACGCAACACGCGATACGCCAAGTTGTGCGGCGGCTTCTGTCACACCGATACCCAGCGCTGGTAAAACATCTTCCTTCAAAATACTGCCCGGATGGGGTGGGTTAAACATAGTCATATCGAACACCTGTTAGTGATAGTCTTGATAATCGACCAAGATTGCATCTTCGCCTTCAATCGTGAAAGTAAGCAGCCAATTGCCGTTTACTTTTACTGCCCAATGTTCGGCCAGTTCGCCTTTTAGTTGATGCAGTTTCCAGCCTGCAACATCCATTTCAAGCGGGCTTTTGACGGCATTAAGCAGCATCAATTGCCTAGCCAGCTTAGCCCCGTGTTCTGCCGCAATACCCGCTTTCGAACCGGTTTCAAAAAATTGCTGAATGCCTTTGTGCCGGAAACTCTTAATCATAATAAAGTGTATCTCGACGCTTTACGGTTTACGGTTTACGGTTTACGGTTTACGGTTTACGGTTTACGGTTTACGGTTTACGGTTTACGGTTTACGGTTTACGGTTTACGGTTTACGGTTTACGGTTTACAAATATTTTATTTAACAACACGCAAACCCTGTACAAACTGAGACTGGTTAAACTCGATTCCGGCTTGCTCAAGCATCCAGGCTTCAATCTTGATGTGCCACATCCGCAACAGGTCAAGCGGGCGGCGGATATAATTTTGCTCCCGCACACCTTGCGCCTTGTGTCCCTGTATTTGGGCGTCGATTCCGGCGGGGGTTTCTGTCCATTCGCTTAATGTTGCAAAACTTCGGCGTAAACCGTGCAAGGTCATATCAAGCCCGGCAACAGCACAGGCTTGATTATGGGCAATACGCGGTTCAGTCAGGCGGCCAGGGCTACTGAATACATACTCGTTGCGGCGCGGCAACGCCGCCAGTAAGTGCGCCACATAAGGCGTTAGTGGAATGATGCGAAAGTCCTCAAACTTGTCATGTATGGTTAATTTATTCCAATGAAAATCTACATCCACCCAGCGAAGGGCTGCCAATTCTTCACGGCGGGAACCGGTCAGTAATAAGCATTGCAGGTATGCGCTGATAACAGGGTTGCCGATTTGCTTAACGGCGTCAAACCATGCGGGTAATTGCTCATGCTGTAACACGTCATCTTTGACCTTGGCTTTACCCAAGCTTTCGCGGGCGTCTTCGCTTTTCGCGGCGTTGGTCGTCACGATTGCTTTATAAGCGGGGTGTCTGGCGCACCAAAAAAGGAACGCTTTTAATAACCGTAGCGAAAGGCGGGCGCGTGTCGGTCTCGTGTGAGCTTCCAGCTTTACCCACTCCTCCACCCGCTCCGGTGTCAGGTCTATAAGCCGAACTGTTCATACTCTGCCCACTTTCGCCGCCGCTGCTTTTTTATACACTGACGAGTAATAACCGCCGCCTTGAAAAATGCGCAAGCGGGTTACCACAAAACTGATGACTTTCGGGTTTATGCGTTCCAGTAACTGCACGGCGCGCTTGATCTCACCCGGTTGGGTTTCCTGGGCCGCAATCAGCAGTAAGGTAATATCGCTGATACCGGTAAAAAACTCCACATCGGCGGAAAATAAAATCGGCGCTGCATCGAGAATGACCATTGAGTAGGATTCGGCAATTTTTTCCAGTGCGGCTTGCAGGCGTTGGTAGCCGAATAACAAGCCATCGTCCGGTAAGCCGATAGAGATACGGTCGGGATAATGGGCGTCCGCCGGGCTGACGACTTGTTGCACGGTGACGGACGGATCAATGATCATATTGAATAGCCCGGCATGGGTAGTGTCCGTCACATAACGGGCATCGGATTTTAACGAATTGACTTCTACCACAACCGCGCGCACATCAATTTTCTGGTAATCGATTGCCAAATCCAGAGCCAGCGACGTGACGGCGCTGTTATGCGCCACCGAAGTCAACAAAATCAGGTTGCTGGGCTTGCCGGAGCGCAGCCGTTCCCGATTCAGGGCCAACGCCAAACGCCGCTTCTGGTCGGCGATAATGCCCGGCTCTACGTTTGCTTGTCCGCTTTCCAACAAGGCCGCCAGCGGTTTATAACCAAGCAGCTTTTCTACCTGACCGGCGGTTTTAATGCGCTTATCCAGCAGGTCTATCAAAATAGGCACGATGAGTCCGGCAATTAAACCCAGCATAGTCATCATGATCAATAGTTTTTTGCGTCCGCCGCGAATGGGCATCTCGGGTGGTCTGGCCGCGCTTTCCATGCGTACATAGCCGGGAGCGTTCGATTCCAGTTCAATGAAATTGATGCGGTTTTCCACCGTTTCCAGTTGGCTGTAAAAACGTTTTATTTCCTGTGTTAACGTCAGTGCCTGATTGTAGTTGCTGGAAAACCAGGAGGCCTTTTTCTTTTGTTCGGCAATTTGTTCCGCCAGCCCTTTTTCAATCTGCCGCGTTAATGTAACTTTAGAGCGTCGTTCTTCGAGCAGCATGTGTTTCACATCATTGCTTAATTTTGTAGTGGCCTCGACCACTTCGGCTTCAATCACAGCCAGCTGTTTTTTAATCTGTTCATAACCCGGATGTCGGGGATCCAGTCCACTGATTTGTTCCACCAGTTTACTGCGCTTCAGATACATATTGGCTTTTAAACTGTACAAACCCTGGTCTTTGTAAACAAGGTCGGAAACCATTGACTCCAGTGCGGTTGACGCCTTACTCGGATCTTTTGGATTTTCAAACAATTGCAACCCGGCTTCCGCCGCCATACGCTCACGTTGTGCGACCGAGTAGGCTTTCTGGCTGTCCGCCAACAGGTCATCATAGGGGTTCGGGGCGGTGTCTACAAAAGTCGTCACACTGATTTCCTGGGCAATGGCTACCAGACGTTTTTTCTTATCGGTAATAGTGTTCTGGAATTTGTCACGCTGCTGATACAACAGCGTCAAACGTTGTTTGGAGGCATACAGCAAGAGATCGCTGCGCGCCTGTTCAAAATATACGGCTACTACGGTGTTGACGATTTCATCCAGATGTTCCTTTTTTTCGGATTCCAGCGTTACCGTAAACAAATATGTGTCTTTTACCGGTTTGACGACCAAAGCGGCTTGCAGACGTTCGGCGGCGCGACGATCGGATTCGCTTTTGTCCTGCCAGACAAAGCGTTTATCACCCATTTTTTTCAAAGCCGCCAGTACAATGTCGTAACGCGCAACAGTACTGGCCTGCTGGGCCAAAAATTGCTGATATTGTTGGAACGATGGAATTTCCTGCTCCTTGCTTTCCTGCAGGACGTTGGCAACACGTGGCGATACTTGCACGACGGCGGTGACCGAATAAAAGGATTTACCTTTAAACCAGGCGAAAGGAATACCTAATAAAGCAATGGTAATAAAAATGCCCAGGCCGATTTTATAATGTTTTTTCAGGCTGACCAGGGGCATGATCGCCCCGGTCGAAACCGATTCGCCAACTGCAGGTGATAGAGTCGATTCAGGCATAAACTAGGGAGCTACAGCGCCTAATTGAGTAATGGTAAAGAGTGTGCTGAATGGATTAATCTGTTGCAGGATATAACCAATTTTACTGACACCGTGTTTCGGCACAAAAATAATGTCGCCTTCGTTCATGGCTACATTCAATTTTCCTTGCGGCTTTAATAGCTCGCTCATATCTATTTTCATATTGACGTTGGCGTCGGGTCGAATCAGGTGTACGTCGTTAAAATTGCCGTCTTTGGTTAAACCGCCGGCCTGCCCCAAGGCATCCATAAATGACATTTGCGGCGTTAGTCGAAACACGCCCGGCGTATTAACGGCGCCCAACACAAAGACAGAGGTATCGGTCGCATCGGGAATATACACCACATCATTGCGTTGCAAGGGGACGTTTAAAGTCGTATCGCCGGTCAGCAAACGGGTCAGGTCCACCCACAGGATTTTTTCATTACGAATAATCGCACAGCGCGTCAACACCTGTTCTTTTCTTAACAGCGGCATGCCGCCGGCTTGCGCAAGAATGTCGAGCAAGTTGGGCGGCGTGTTGAACAACAGTTCACCCGGATGTTCAACCCGGCCGATAATAATGATGCGGTTTGAGTTGTAATGCTCGACGCGCACGGTGGTAAAAATATTCAAATAATAGGGCGACAGCGCATTATTAATTTTCTCTGCGGCTTGTTCGCGGTTCAGGTTACGTACCGATACCGAACCGACTATCGATAACGAAATACGGCCATCCGGGCCGATACGTTGCACACCGGACAATTCGGGCCTGCCGATCACTTCAATATGAATATCATCACCGTCATATAACAGATAATCGGTGATTTTTTTAGTTTCGGATTTAAATGCTTCCAGCGCGCCGGGTTCGGAAATTCGTGTAGAGCGGTCGGGAACAGTGAATGCTTTTTCCGCATCCGGTGTTGCTTCAGGAACGGTTTCCCAGGCGCCGCAGGCGGACAATAACAAGAGACAGCATAAAACAATTGACGGTCGATAAATGGCTTGATTCATGGCGTAGTTAATCTGCTCACCCGGTAACAAAAAATGCCTGTTTAGTATTGATTCTTAGCCTATTTGTTCTTTTCCCTGAAAATGGGGGTTGCGGAACTGCTTAAGAGTCGCTGTACATGAAGTATAGGCAATACCCTGAAAGAATATACCAGAATTGCGCGGGATTCTTGTTCATTTCAATGATTGCAGGAATTCGGGGGACGGGGAAACCGCAGCAGGCGCTTTAAGTGACATAGGAACGTACATGAAATAACGTGGACGACTTGTTCTCTCCCTCAGGAAGCGGGTTAAGAAAATCAAATACTCAAGTTATTTCATGCACATTAAAAAAACCGGTCTTTATCGAGCAATGGAAATCGCCATGATGGATTGAAACGTTATTTCCGGGTTTGGGTTCGCCAGAAATGGACTATTTCCTCGACATCCAGATCATCCGTGCCTTTCCACCAGCCGGTAAAATAATCCACGTCATTACTTTTCGGCTCGGGGTTGGGTCTGTAAACCTGTACGCGCGTCGGTATCGGCGCCGCCTCGCCTAATACCAATGCTTCGCCTCGGCCCAGAGAGCTCAATATATCGGTTAAATCGCCTTCGGCTTCCGGCACCAACTTTTTGATATATTCCTGGTCATCCGGGTTGGTTGTACGCAGACAGATAAAAGAACTGCATTGAGCCAGCATGGTTTCGGACAATTCAGTCGGACGCTGACTGACCACGCCGATGGATACGCCGTATTTACGACCTTCTTTGGCAATCCGCTCCATCATTTTTTTGGTGCCGTCAAACTGTCCGCCTTTTTCCCTGGGAATATAAGCATGCGCTTCCTCGCATATCAGCGTGATGGGAAATTCAGCGCGTTTGGGATTCCAGTAATTAAACTCGTAAACCAGGCGTCCTACCTGCGCCGAAACAGCAGGCCTTACGTCGGTGGGTACGGAGCTTAAATCAACGACCATGATATTGGCTCTTTTCGTACCCAAGCCTACAAACTGACGCAATAACGCGGCCATACTTTCCGAGGTGTTGCGTATTTTCGGCTTCAGCAGAAAATCATAACGAATATCATTGAAGCGGCTTTGCATTCTGATCAGAAATTCATCAAACTGCCCAAACAAGGCGCCCTGGGTTTTGCCGAAGTCCTTTTTTTCTTCATTGGCCACTTTGAACTGCATATACAATTCGGCTAATGGAAAATAAATTGGGGTATCGACAGTGACCGAAGCTAAACCGATCTGCTTGGCTTCCTTGCGTTTGAGCTGCTGTATGACTTCGCGCATATAAGCCATTTGCATGGATGCGCCTTTATCTTCCCGGTCTATGAACAAATCAACCAGTTCGGAATAGGTCATCATCCAGTAGGGCATTTCCATTTCCATGGCGTCAATGTAATTGACCTGATGGCTTGGAAATGCCGATTTAATGGCGCCGTTATCATCTTTCCAGCAATATTCACCATGCAAATCGAGCATAATCAGATGGCAATTGGGCATGGCTTTCAGGGTGCTCTGGATCAGGCTGGTGACTGTCCAGGATTTACCGGAACCGGATTGCCCGAGAATAGCAAAATGACGGCCAAAAAGAGCCCGCGGATCAAGGCTTAATTGATAATCCTTATGTGAAGCCAAGTTACCGATATAAAACTCATATTCCCGGAATTTTGAGAAGATGGCGTTGATTTCCTTGAGACCGACGGCATACACATTGGCGCCGGGGGTCGGATAATGGCGCACCCCTCGTATAAAGGTGCCGTTCTTGTCTATTTCCCCGACAGGAACCAGCGAGATAAAACGGTCCGACAGACGAATACCGGTCGCATTAAAGCGGAAGTTTTCCCACATTTTCAAGACCAGCGCCAGAACGCTGATGCCTGTTTGACGAATGACGACATACGAGCCGATCTGACCGGCCAGTATGTCTTCGTCGCCCAGGTTGATAATGGGAGCATTATTGGAATGTTCATCGGTTATCCTGGCCTCCATACCGTTACCGCGGACTTCAGTCAAAGAACCAATGAGGATGCTGGGTTGTTGAGTGGTCATTGTTATTCTCGTGCTTGCTTAAGTGGCGCAATCATAACCCAATTTGTGATAACTATGCTTTAATCTATCCACTCATGCTTTATCTACCCACTCATACAATTCAGTCAACGCAGGATCGCATTTACAGCAACTCGTGCCGCAGGACGACTCCAGCGGCAGTTTGCGCACATTGCCTTTGCTGATCCACTTACCCAGCATGCCGCGAAGCGCATCGGCATCCATATTGAAATGATTGATCAAATCCTTTAATGCAACCCTGCGCTGTTGTTTTAAATAGCTACGCAAGTCCGATAAAATCATAAAGCCTCCTGAAGCGGTTTTTCACTGGGGTTTTTTCCAGAGTGCCTGCCCAGAAACCATAAGCCGCCAAGCACCGATGAAAAGGCGATGCTTAATCCGCTTATCCATACCAGCGAATACTCGGGATGAAGGTTATAAGTCATTGCCTGGTAAAAAATGGTGGCTGTCATATAGGCAAGGCCGGTGGTCCACAGCACGACAAATACCGTCCAGTTGAAGTTGGTTTCCCTGTAAATGGCCGCGGTTGCCGCGACACAGGGCGCATATAACAGGATAAACAGCAGATAGGCAAAGGCACCGGCTTTGCCGTCAAAACTATGTTGCATGGCGGCGAAGGTATCGGTATTGACTTCCTGTTCACTGGCCGCAGACGTCAGATCATCGACTGTGCCGATATTTAACCCCAAGGGATCGAGAAGGTTATCGGCGATTGCGCGCAAATTGTCAGGCACCGTCAAACAGGCATTAATCAGGGCTTCTTGAAGATTGAAAGGCGGGGGCTCAATTGATGCGGGATCAGTGCTTGCAAGTCCGCTATACAAGGCATCCAAAGTCCCGACAACCGCCTCTTTGGCTAGCACACCGGTAAAGATACCGACGGTTGCCGGCCAGTTGTCTTTTTCAATACCCATCGGCTTGAACGCCGGCGTCAAGCCGCGCCCGATTTCGCTCAATACCGATTTATTACTGTTTTCCTGGCCGAATGTGCCGTCTGTACCCAGTGCATTAAGGAAGTTCAATACCAACACCATAGGCACAATGACTTTGCCTGCATTAAATAAAAACGATTTGAGCCGGTCCCAGGTTCTGATAAAAACGCCGCGCAGTGTCGGCATGTGGTACGCGGGCAATTCCATAATGAACGGCGCCGACTCGCCTTTAAATAGGGTATGGCGCATGATCAAACCGGTCATGACCGCCACGGCTATGCCCAAAAGATACAAGCCGAACACTAGGTTTTGACCACCGACCGGAAAAAAAGCAGCGGCAAATAAGGCATAAACCGGTAACCGGGCGCCGCAGGACATGAACGGGTTCATCAGGTTGGTGAGAATCCGGTCGCGCTGGTTTTCCAGCGTGCGTGTCGCCATAATCGCCGGCACGTTGCAACCGAAACCGACAATCATCGGCACAAAGGATTTGCCCGGCAAACCGATCATCCTCATGAACCGGTCCATGACAAACGCGGCCCTCGCCATATAACCGGAGTCTTCCAGCGCCGACAGGAACATGAATAAAAAACCGACAATCGGGATAAAGGTGGCTACGACCTGAATACCGCCGCCAACGCCTTTGGTAATTAAAACGATTAACCATTCCGGGAATTGCAAGCCTGCCAGCACCACAGCCAAGCCATCGACCAATAACGCCCCGACCGCTTGATCGAAAAAATCGACAAAAGCGCTGCCGATATTGATGGTAAACATGAACATCGCATACATGACCAGCAAAAAAACCGGAATGCCTAAAAAACGGTTTAAGACGACACGATCGATTTTTTCGGTAGTATGGCGGCTTACTTCATTGAGTTTGCATACCGCACTTTGGGTCAGTTCATTGACGAAGCCATAGCGGGCGTCGGCGGCCAGAATATCGATTTCATCATCGGTTTCAGTCTCCACCCGGCGTTGCAATTCCAGAGCTATCGGCAACAACGATGGTCCGGCAATCTCTTTAGCCAGCGTATCGTCTTCCAGCAGGCGCACGGCAAGCCAGCGCAGGTCGCAACGGCGTTGTTGAGCCGTCTCTGCCAATAACGGTGAAAGATCGGCTATGGCGTGTTCCAAGGCAGGCGAGTAGCTGATTTTTACCGAGGGTACCGGTTTGGTGACAGCGGCTCGGTTGATGGTTGCTTTTAATGCGTTAATGCCTTCCTTGGTGGATGCGCTGATAGGGATAACCGGACAACCCAGATGCGTACTCAGAAAATCAGTATCGATTTTAATGCCGCGCTGTTTGACCGCATCCATCATGTTGAGCACCAAGATCATCGGCACGCGCATTTCTATCAGCTGCGAGGTCAGATAAAGATTGCGCTCTATATTGGACGCATCAACAATATTGATAATCAGGCCGGCTTCCCTGGATGCCACATAATCCCTGGCGACTTTTTCATCCAAGGAAACCTGGTCATCGGCGGCTTCTAAAGAATAAGTGCCAGGTAAATCAACCAATTCAATCAGTTTATCGGCAAAGGCGTACTCACCGGTTTTTTTTTCGACGGTCACACCCGGCCAATTGCCGACATGCTGCTTAGCCCCGGTCAAGACATTAAAAAGTGTTGTTTTACCGCAATTGGGATTGCCGACAACACCGACCGTAAAATCCGTGTTCATGACAGCTTCTCTATCAGCAAGATAGCGGCTTCATCTTTACGCAGGGTCAATGAAAAGCCGCGCAATTTGATTTCGACCGGATCGCCCAGCGGCGCAAAACGAGTCACGCTGAATTCGGTCCCTGGGGTTAAGCCCATAGCCAGCAAGCGTTTGCGATAAGCTTTACCGGATTTTTCAAAGCCGACTATTTTCCCCAAGTCACCCGTCGTAAGATTTTTTAAACTTATGCCCATAGCATTCAACCTTGGAATTAAAATATATTGAAGAACCCTTAGATTAAGCAGTAATCAATAATCGTTCTCATTAAAAATGAATATAGCATATAACCGGTTCCAGTCAAAACAAGTCCTGCTTAATATTGGATGGATCAGACTTTGGGACATGCAGTGCTTATGCACAGAACAACATTGCCTTGAATCAGACACTATCTGAGATGGATTTATCCGCAGATAACGCAGATGGACACCAAATAATAATCTGGGGACATCTGCATCGCCTGCGGATAATAATAACGACGGAAGAGGGGTGGGCAGCAATAAACAAACGACTTAAAAGCTGTAAATCAATGGCGATGGTGAAAAGATGCTATTTGTACGAGTCGCCTATGTTGAAAACTCCAACTCATAGCCGGAAAACTTGCGGATATTGATAACCCCGGTATCCAATAATAAATATTGGCCTTTTATGCCGTGCAGAACACCGGATACCTCAGGGTCTTTATCGAGATTAAACGATTTAACCTTGACCGGGTAGTTATCTACCGGAAAACATATATCGACGGGCTGTTCATTGATCAAGATTTCCATAGCCTGTTCGCCAAAACGTTGCGTTATTTCCGTCAACTCGGCCTTGCATAACGCTATGAGTTGATCGCGTTTTTCTGCAAGCGCTACCGGTTCCGCATGCTTTTTAAGCATTTGCTGCCAACTGGTTTTATCGCTGACATGCTTGGCAATGGCAACCTCCAGTAAGCCTGAGATATGGCGCGATTGTACTTTAAAAATCGGCAAGGCTTGAACCGCGCCCTGATCTATCCAGCGTGTCGGCAGTTGTGTTTGCCGGGTAATGCCAACCTTGATTCCGCTGGAATTGGCGAGATAAACAATATGCGGCTGAAAGCAAAATTTTAATCCCCATTCCGGCTCTCTACAGGTGCCTTTATCGTAGTGACAAGTCTCCGGTTTCATAATACATAGGTCGCATTGCGCCAATGCAGTAAAGCAGGGATAACAATAACCCTGATTGAAACTTTTTTTCATAGTCCTGCTGCAATGAACACAGCGAATCTGACCGGTGAATTTTAGCTTGATGGACTGGCCGATCAGCGGATTCAAGGCAATTTTATGATCACCCACCGGTAAATCGTACTGAACCGGATTATCCAGCCGAGTGTGCATTTTTTCTATGTGCCCTTGCATTATGGGTATTCCTCTCAGGATGCCGATAACAACTGTTATAATGTCACATAATACAATTTACTTCACATTACCATTCACTTTAAAGAGAACAAGCATGTCACTAATGAAAGTTTCGTCCGGGAAAGACGTTCCTATGGATATTAATGTTGTTATTGAAATACCCGCCTACAGTTGCCCGGTTAAATATGAAATGGATAAAGACACCGGCGCACTGACCGTTGACCGCTTTATGGGAACCGCCATGCAGTATCCGACCAATTACGGTTATATTCCGCAAAGTCTCTCGGGCGATGGTGATCCGGTGGACGTCCTGGTTATTACGCCCGATCCGGTATTAGGCGGTTGCGTGGTACGCTGCCGGCCTATCGGCATATTGAAAATGATTGATGAAGCCGGCGAAGATTCGAAAGTATTGGCCGTACCGGTGCAAAAATTGACCTCCGATTACAATCGCATCAAGACTTACGAAGATATTTCCGAAAATAAACTGACAAAAATTGCCCATTTTTTTGAGCATTACAAAGACCTGGAACCCGGCAAATGGGTAAAAGTGGAAGGCTGGTTCGGCATCGAAGAAGCGAAAGAAGAAATCCTTACCAGTATTGCGCGTTATGATGCCTTGGAACATAAACCGGCGTTTTAAATTAAATCGTCCTTACCATGAACCCACAAAAACGCCTGGCGATCTTTGACCGGCTGGCGGCAGCCAATCCCGAACCAACCACCGAGCTGGTTTACAGTACGCCCTTTGAACTGTTAATTGCCGTTGTCTTATCGGCACAAGCCACCGACAAGAGTGTCAACAAAGCCACCGCCTTATTGTTCCCCATCGCCGATACACCCCAGAAGATCTTGACTTTAGGCATAGAAGGGTTAAAACAATACATCAAGACTATCGGCTTATATAACAGCAAGGCGGCCAATATCATGACCCTTTGCCGTCAGTTGCTGGACAGGCATGAAGGGCGGGTTCCCGAGACCCGTGAGGAACTGGAAGCGCTGGCCGGAGTCGGCAGAAAAACAGCGAATGTCATTCTGAACACCGCTTTCGGCCAGCCTACCATTGCCGTCGATACCCATATCTTCCGGGTTGCCAACCGCACCGGCATTGCGCCCGGCAAGAATGTTCTTGAAGTGGAGCGAAATCTGGAAAAACGGGTGCCGAAAAAGCATAAAAAAGACGCCCATCATTTGCTGATTTTACACGGGCGTTACACCTGCATCGCCAGGAAACCACGCTGTCAGCATTGTCTTATTGAAGATTTATGCGACTATAAAAATAAAGCCGGCAAGGAGGAAACCAACTAAAGAAAAACCGTTTAATAAAATCCCGGTATTAATGTTCAAAGCTGAATCCTTGGCACTTGGTTTAACCAACAATATTCATTCTTTATTCAGAGGGGTTTGTTATTATATGCCCCATTCGGTGCATTTCATGTGTCGAAGTACCACCCGGCTCAACCGCCTGAAGCGGATTAAAATTCGAATTTTTACATCACACAATTTTTCCATCACACTTAAGAGAATTATTATGAAAAAAATCACTAAATCACCTTTAGCCGCGGCAATGGGCGTGGCTGTTATTTCAACTTTCGCAGCAACCGGCGTTAATGCTGAAGCGAATCCATTCGGCATGACCGAACTAACTACCGGTTATATGCAAGTCGCCGAAGCCAAACAAGCCGGCGAAATGGCTTGCGGCGCATCCATGGGTATGGCCAAACCTAAAGCGGCTGAAGGCGCTTGCGCAGGCAACAAGCCATCGACAGCAACAAAAGCCGCCACTACGGCGACAACATCAAAAGCGGCTGAAGGCAAATGCGGCGATATGATGGATGGCGACAAAATGAAAAAAGGCATGGAAGCGGCTTGCGGCGCAATGATGAAAGGCAAAGAAGGCGCGTGCGGCGAAATGATGAAGGGCGAAAGCATGAAGGGCAAGGAAGGCGCGTGCGGCGCCGGCATGAAAATGCCTGAAGGCAAATGCGGCGACCAATGCGGCGAAGGCATGAAAGCTTGTCCTGACCTGAAAAATAAAGAAGGATCTTGCGGTGCATCGATGAAAGGTTGTGGTGAAGGCATGCAAGGTTGCGGCGAAATGATGAAAGGTAAAGAAGGCGCTTGTGCGGCAAATAAAGGCACTGCAGCACCGACTACCGCTGCCCCGGCTAAAAAATAGACTGAGCCCATTCAGGCTAATCTCCCGGCTTAACGGCTCACTGCCATTAAGTTAAGAAAGAAAGCTCCCTCTCCCTCCGGGAGAGGGTTGGGGAGAGGGGACTCAATCGCTTAATTTAATGGCAAGTGAGCTTAGCGGTTGGGAGCACATTGCGGCAAAACACACATCATGAACACCACACGCCATGAAAACAACCCAACACCTGGTTCATGGCGCGGGCTTGGGCCTGCGTCGCTCCTTTTTATCCGAGATTACCGAATCACCACCTAAAGATGTCGGCTTTTACGAGGTCGCGCCAGAAAACTGGATGACCATCGGCGGCAAGCTCGGCAAGCAATTCCGCGCGATGACAGAGCGCTTTGATTTTGTCTGTCACGGTTTATCGCTATCACTGGGCAGCACCGACCCGCTGGATGAAGAATTCGTGCAGGGCGTCAAACAGTTCATGCGCGATCATGACATGCGGTTTTACAGCGAACACCTCAGTTATTGCAGCAAAGACGGGCATTTGTACGATCTGATGCCGATCCCGTTTACCTCGGAAGCGGTGCTTCATGTGGCGGCACGCATCAGGCGCGTACAAGACATCCTGGAACAAAAAATAGCGCTTGAAAACGTCTCCTATTACGCCGCGCCGGGCCAGGAAATGTCCGAGATCGATTTTTTTAATGCCGTTGTAGCCGAAGCCGATTGCGATGTACTCATCGACATTAATAATATTTACGTCAACAGCGTTAATCACGGTTACGATGCCGAGGCTTTTTTAAAAACCATTCCCGCACATCGCATTGCTTATGCGCATATTGCCGGTCATTACGTTGAAGCCGACGATTTCCTGGTTGATACGCATGGCGCCGAAATTATTGATCCGGTCTGGCAATTGCTCGATAAGGCTTACGAGCTTTATGGCGTGTTTCCGACCCTGTTGGAACGTGATTTTAATATCCCCGATATGGCTGAATTATTGCGGGAAGTGAATACCATCAAAGCAATACAAAATACCTGGACAACGCATTATGCAAAAAAATCTGCTTGAAACCGGAGGGAAAGTAGATTTTAGCGCCAAACAACATGAGTTTGCCGCGTACATCAGAGATCCTGAAAACAACCCGGCCCCGGATGATGTCAATGAACAACGCATGGCGATGTATAGAGAGCTGTTTTTCAATAATATCAACAGTTTTTTATCGAGTAATTTCCCGGTATTAAGGGCGATATTGAATGATGCTCAGTGGTTTGAGCTCGCCCAGGATTTTTTTGCACGACACCGCAGCGTTTCCCCGCATTTTTCCGCGATTCCTGAAGAGTTCCTCGACTACCTGCAAAACGAGCATGATCATTCGGGGGATTTCCCTTTTATGCTCGAACTCGCCCATTATGAATGGGTGGAAATGGCTTTATCCATTGCCAAAGAAGAATTGGTCATCAACGATCGGGTTATCGATAAGGCTATCGACGATCTGCTGACAAAAAATATCCGCTTATCCCCGTTAGCCTGGCCGCTGGCTTATCAATACCCGGTCCAGAAAATATCGCCGGATTATCTGCCTGCCGAGCCCCCCGGGCAACCTACTTGTCTGATCGTTTATCGCAACAGCGATGACGTGGTTAATTTTATTGAAATTACGCCGATTACTTACCGCTTGCTGGAAATACTCCAGGAACATGAAAGCCTGTTGACTGAAACTTGCTTGCAGCAGATCGCTGATGAATCAAAGCACCCCAATCCTGAATTGATTATCTCGGGTGGTTTGCAGATTTTGAAGGAACTTGCCGAAAAAAATATTATTTCGGTGGCTGACTGAGTTGCTCCCGCTTTCTTGAATTCAAGAAAGCGGGGAAAATCGAAAATTACTGCTGACGCGAAAAATCAGGTTCTCTGGGCGGTACCTTTTCTTGCAAACAATGGTAACCCGCGCTTTCATACTTAATTCTTAAGGACTGCGGATTTTCATGCTCGGTCATGAATTTTTCAGCTTCCTGGGCCGTTAAATCCTTCATCATATATTTGGCGATACACATGCAGGATTCGGAAATGCGTTTTTCATCATTTTCTTTATTGACGGAATTCTTCAGCTCCCTGTCAACACATTGAGCTGAAAAATCATGTTCGAATTTGTGTTTTTGAACATCGGTCACTTCAACTTCGTGAGAATGATCAAATGGATTATGCACGACTTTAGCCGGTGCCGTTTTCTCCGCTTTATCATCCGAACAGCCGATAACAGCCAGCGCAATAACAATGCCGGTCAAGGCGGCAAACAGGGCATTCTTTGTAATAATAGATTTTTTAATAATGCGTGTTTTCATAAAGTTTACATATAAGGGTTAAGAGGCTAAAGGCTTGCTTTAACGCCTTTAACCCGTCATTTATCAAGGGCAGAACTTTATCATTTTATTAAGACCCAATCTACTGGTCTTCAGTGAAAGCGAATTTCTTGCCGTCGCTTTCCCGTGATTAAAGCCGTTCTTTAAAGATCAAATCAAATCGGGTTCCGCCTTTCGCACTGATGCGACGCAGTTCAAACCGCGCCTTATGCAAGTCGGCGATCTCCTTGACAATCGCTAGACCCAAGCCGCAGCCGTCACCGGGGCTGCCGGGGATGCGGTAAAAGCGTTCGCACACCTTGTCTATTTCTCCATCGGCAATACCCGGACCGTCATCCATAACAGTCAAACAGGGCGTCGGCTCCGGCTGGAGTTTAACGCTTATATTGCCGTGATCGTAACCATAAGCCACGGCGTTATCCAAAAGATTGTTCAATAATTCACTTAGCAGAATCTCGTCACCCTGGATAAGCAGCGGTTTTTTAGGCCCTTCAAAACTTAATTCCATGTTGCGTTGTAATGCTTTCGGTACAAAATCTATACAGGTTTTTCTAGCCAGCTCACAAATATCCACGGGTTTTAATGTATAGCCTCCGCCTACCGGTTCCGATCTGGCTAAAACCAATAACTGCGTGGTCAAATGCGACATTCGGTCAGCACTGCTCTGAATGTGCATCAGGGCGGGTTTCATGGCCGATAAATCCTGCTCACGCAAAGCGCGTTCCACTTGCAATTTCAATCCGGCCAAAGGCGTACGTAACTGATGCGCGGCATTGCTGATAAATCGTTGTTGGGTAGCGATGGCGGAAGCTAATTGTTCCAACAAACCGTTAATCGTATCGGTGAGCATACGCGCTTCAAGAAAAACATGCTCCTCAGATATGGCGCTCAGATCGCGCGGGGATCGCTTGGCAACCTCGTCAGCCAACACTTGCAGCGGTTGCAGGCCCCGTTTTATGCCGGTCAATAAATAGATACTGCTAAACAGCACCAATGCCAACTGGGGGACAAGATCGGCAAGAAAAATATCCCTCATCATGCCCCGGCGTTTATTCATGGTTTCCGCTACATGCACCGCTATCTTGTCGGAATTTTGACCGCGAACAACAAACATCGATACGACCCTGACCGCTTCACCGCGCATTTTATCGTTGAAATAAACAGGTTGTGACGTATCAGGATTTACATTAACCGGCTCGGGAACCAGAGCATCCCCTGCGAGCAATCCCTGGTCTGACGAGATAATTTTAAAATAGGTTTTATCGAAATCGTCCCATTTAAAAATCTCCAGCGCGGCCGGCGGCAATTCCACGACGGTCCGACCGTTTTGCACCTTGATTTCCTGCATCAATGATTCTGCGGAATCGAGCAGCCATCTGTCGTAAGCCTCGTCGACATAATGCAGTGTCAGGAAATAGGACATCGCCGCATCAATCAATACAAAAAAGATCAGCGGAATGACCAGCCGGAAAAGCAGTTCGGTTTTAAGGCTTCTGTTTTTTTTCATGGATACTCTCGGGCAACCGGCTCTTGCAGGCTGGTAATAGTGGCTTCTTTGCCTTCACTCTCCAGCAAATAACCTAATCCGCGTACCGTTCGAATGACGGCGCCATAAGGTTCTATGCGTTTTCTCAGCCGGTGGATATAAATCTCAACGGCATTATCGGTCAAAGCATCGCCGTCACCGGCCAGGCGCTGGGCAATACGATCCTTGCAAACGACTTTTCCCGCCTGCATCAACAGCATCTCCAAAAGGCCATATTCACGCGCCGACAGAATAAGCGGCTGATCCTCGGCTATGACCTGATGCTGATAGGTGTCCAATATCAAGCGTCCAATCACGATGTTGTTATTGAATCCGCCGTAACAACGACGAATCAACGCGTTAATCCGTGCTTCCAGCTCCCTAAGTTCAAACGGTTTGGTCAGGTAATCATCGGCGCCTTGTTCGATACCCTGAATCCTGTCGTTGACGCCGTCCCGGGCGGTCAAAATGATAATCGGCACGGGCAATTTACGGTGTCGTAATTTTCGTAATAACTCCAGGCCGTCCATATCAGGCAAGCCCAAATCCAGCACAATCAGGTCGAAATCCTGCGCGTCGAGTAACTGCAAGGCGTAACGTCCGCTCGTGGCTGCGGCGACAGAGTAACCGCTACCGCCCAAGGTATGGTTTAATCCATCGGCCAATACGGCATCATCTTCTATCAATAAAATATTCATAAACTTAAATTGGCGTTGTAAAGGTTCTTGAAAGGTTGACGGATTAAGATGGAAACCGACAACTGGGGAGAAAGGGCGACAATCAACAGTGCTTTTAGGTATTTCATCCCTCAGTTACCGGCAGGAGAACTGAATATCGACGTTTTAACAAAAGGAGTAGTGCCATGATACACAAACAGGCTCAGTATTATCTTAGTCATTTTAAACACGATGCGCCAGCCGGCATTGTGGTGTTTCTGGTCGCCTTGCCGCTTTGTCTGGGTATTGCGCTGGCTTCAGGCGCGCCTTTGTTTTCCGGGTTGATAGCAGGGTTGGTCGGCGGACTGATCGTGTCCTGGTTAAGCGGTTCGCAACTGAGTGTTTCAGGCCCCGCCGCCGGTCTTACCGTGATTGTTTTAAACGCCATTGAAACGCTCGGCAGCTTTCAGGGCTTGCTGGTTGCCTGTATTTTGGCAGGAATCATGCAGCTCGCGTTTGGTTATTTAAGGGCGGGTATTATCGGTGCATTTTTCCCAGCCGCTGTGATTAAAGGCATGTTGGCGGCTATCGGTTTGATTTTGATTATCAAACAAATTCCTCACGCCACCGGCTACGATACCAGCTATGAAGGCGATGAAAGTTATATGCAGGAAACGGCGCAATCCAGTTTCTTTGAATTATTCGATGCGCTTAACGGCGTTTCCGCGGGTGCGGTTGTGATCAGCAGCGCGGCCTTGTTGATTTTAATTATTTGGGAAACATCCTGGATTAAAAAACAGCGGCTATTGAAATTGATCCCCGGTCCCTTAATCGCAGTGGTTTGGGGTGTCGGCTACAATTTAGCCGCCGCACGGTTTATACCTGCCTGGGCTGTCAGCGAAAAACACCTGGTCAAGTTACCGGTACCGGAAAATGTCGACAGTTTTTTCAATAACTTTATGTTTCCTGACTTTAATTACCTGGGTAATCCTCAGGTTTATATGATCGCTGTCACGATTGCCATTATCGCCAGCCTGGAAACCCTGTTAAGCCTGGAAGCCGTCGACAAGCTGGATCCTTTAAAGCGCATCGCGCCAACCAATCGGGAGCTGAAAGCGCAGGGTATAGGCAATATTCTCAGCGGCATGTTGGGCGGCTTGCCGATTACCGCCGTAATTGTGCGTAGCGCCGCCAACATCAATGCGGGCGGTAAAACCAGTCTGTCCTGCTTTATTCATGGTTTGTGCTTACTGGTCAGTGTGATGTTTTTTGCGCACTTATTAAACTATATTCCGCTCGCCTGTCTATCGGCCATTCTTTTGCATACCGGCTATAAACTCGCCAAGCCGACCCTGTTTAAAGAATACTACCGGAAAGGCATGAGTCAATTTCTGCCGTTTATCATTACGATAGCGGCGATACTGGCGACGGATTTATTGAAAGGCATGGCTATCGGCTTGGTTTTCGGTTTGTTTTTCGTGATCAAGGCCAATTACAACGCCGCTATTACGCTGACCCAAAATGGCTCTCATTACCTGCTGTCTTTTAATAAGGATGTTTCGTTTTTGAATAAAGCCCTGTTAAGAAAATTTATTTTGCACATCAAGGAGAACAGCAGCGTAACCATTGATGCCAGCAAAGCCCAGTTCATCGATCACGATATTCTGGAGACCATTGAAGATTTTTTGTCCGGCGCACCGGACGACAATATTACAGTCGACGTTATCGATCTGTACGGTAAAGAAAAAATGAAGAAACACGATGCCATCGTGGTATTGAAATAAACACAGACAGCCGTTTCCAATTGAACCGGATACGCGCTTCCATTTAATTAACCCTTAAATTTAATGCCATGAAAACACAAACTAAAGAAATGCAAAATAACTTGACGCCTGAACAAGCGATAGAAATCCTCAAGAAAGGTAATGACCGCTTTATCAATAACCTGAAAGCCAATCGCAATTTACTCGAGCAAGTCAATGAAACCTCTGATGGTCAGCATCCTTTCGCATTCATTTTGAGTTGCATCGATTCCAGGACGTCTGCGGAATTGATATTCGACCAAGGTTTGGGTGACATTTTCAGTTGCCGTATCGCCGGTAACATTTTGAATGAAGACATACTGGGCAGTATGGAATTCGCCTGCAAAGTCGCAGGCGCTAAAGTCATCGTTGTTTTGGGTCACACCAAATGCGGCGCTATCAAGGGCGCCTGCGACAATGTCAAGCTGGGCAATCTGACCGCACTGCTTGATAAAATCAAGCCTGCCATCGATGCAGAACGCACTACGCTCAGCAACCGCAATGCCGCTAATTCGGTATTTGTCGAAAATGTCGCCACGCTCAATGTCAAGCTGGTGATGAGGCAAATTGCGGAACACAGTCCGGTTCTGTATGAAATGCTGGAAAAAGGCGAAATTGCACTGATTAGCGGCATGTATGATGTCGAGACGGGCTATGTTGATTTTCATCGTTCACGTACATCGGTGCAGCCTCATGGACATAAATGGGACCTCGTTGAGCAATGCGCCGACGTTGCGTAATACAGCGATTCTCTTAATTAGAGAGTCTGACAATTTTGTTGATCGCTTCATTTTCATTTATGCCCCTGAGTGTACACCGAAGCAGCTACTTCCTTTAGGTCACGCATAGATCGCCCCTTCTCCTTGAGTACCCTCAAGGTATACAGGGAGAACACTGGGATGATGAGATAAACAAGATTTTTCTCTTTAGTCCACCCCTCTGGGCAACCACCCCTGTGTTGCCAGAAGCGCCGGCTGTCGGCGCTTTACCGACCGGCCTGCATTTATGCAGGCTCGGTTAGGGAGGGCTTTTTTCCTTAACTGAAAACAGGGGCGCCGGAACGTGGAATCAATGCAGGTGGTATGTATCAATGGCGGAATATATGATATTGAAACTGAAAAAGTTAAACTTTATTGATAAGTTACAAGATAATCTTAGCTCTTTTATCTGGATACTGTTGATTCTGTTCAGTATTCTAAACCTGGATGTACTGCTTCATTCGTTGCTGACACTCGTTCATATGGCCTTCGAATGGATTGAGTTGGGACTTGAAAAATTAATAGAACATCTTTTTCATACCAGCCGCAAACAAAGCCAGGTTATTGTTTTCTATTTGTTGCTCTCTATCGGTTCATACCTGTTGTATTGCCTGTGTCGTGGGGTGCCCGATCTTTACCGACATTATAAAAGCCGCTTGATGACGGTTTGCCTGCGCTACAAAGCATCAGCCTGGCTTTATTGGCAAGACCAGGCGCCCATAGGTAAGCTCAAACTGATAGCAGCCGGGCTGTTGTCTGTTAAATTACTGTACTTTTTGATCTTCAGTTGACCGATATAAAGACAGCGGTAAATAAAACTGCATTTGTACGCCCCTCGCCCTCTGGAGAGGGGCGGAATGGCGCTTTACCTATTCTGCCGAGTATACGTAACGGAGATTTAAACGCTGAAAGTAAAGACTTCTTTTTGCCAAATCCTGACCTTAACGTACAATTTCCCATCTAAATCGCAAAACCAACCACTTTAAATCATGGGAATATTGAGTCTGTTACTCTGGACGCCGGCTGCCGGGGCCTTGCTCCTGGCTTTTACACCGGGCCGGAATATCAAGATAATCCGTTACATCGCCAACCTGTTTACCACGCTTGCCTTTTTACTTAGCTGCGGCTTGGTCGGACTTTATGACCAACATGACGCCGCCTTGCAATTTGGCGAATATTTTCCCCTTAATCCCGTACTTGGCAGCGCCTATGCGTTGGGTGTGGACGGTTTGTCGATGCCGATGCTGGTATTGGCGACGCTGCTGACATCGATTGCCTTGCTGGCTTCTTTTACCATTGCCCATAGCGTCAAGGGCTATCATATCTGCATCCTGCTGCTTGAGTTCGGCATGTTGGGCGTCTTCCTGGCTCAGGATTGGGCGCTGTTCTATATTTTCTGGGAAGTGACCTTAATCCCGCTGTTTTTCCTGATCGGCCGTTGGGGCGGCAAGCGTCGGCATGCGGCAAGCCTTAATTTTGTGCTTTATACAATGGGCGGCTCGGTTTTTATGCTGATGAGTTTGCTGGCTGTCAGCCAGTATGACTTTCAACACGGCGGTTCGTTAATGAGCTCGATGCACCAGGCGGCAAAAGACATGCCCTTGTATGAGCAGGTGTTGGTGCTGTTGGGTTTTTTGCTGGGCTTCGGCGTGAAAATGCCGATTTTCCCCTTGCACGGTTGGTTACCGCTGGCCCATGTCGAAGCGCCCAGCCCGGTCAGTATCCTGCTGTCCGGCATTTTACTGAAAATGGGCGCCTACGGATTGTTAAGAGCCGTCGTGATGCTGCCTGAAGCGGCGCAATTGTTGCAACCGTTACTAGTTTTTCTGGCTTTGTTCGGCATGCTGTACGGCGGCTTGCTGGCCTGGCGGCAAAGCGATCTTAAGTCGATGGTAGCTTATTCTTCGCTCAGTCACATGGGGGTGGTGTTACTGGGCATTGCCACGCTGAATGAGGTCGGAATTAATGGCGCTGTCTTGCAAATGACCGCACACGGCCTGATTGCCGGTGCGCTGTTCCTGTTGGTCGGCCTGCTTTATGAACGCACCCATACCCGTAATATCCAGGATTACAGTTCGCTGATCCAGGTCATGCCGCGTTTTGCCCTGTTTATGACCATCACGCTGCTGGCGGCGATGAGCCTGCCCGGTTCGATCGGCTTTATTGCCGAACTGCATGCGCTGATTGGTTGTTTCCAGCAATGGGGCTGGCTATGGCTGTTTTTCAGTCTGAGCATGTTGATTAGCGCCGTCTATGCAACACGCACTATCGGGCTGTTATTTACCGGTCAGGTGCAAGCAAAAATGCGTGATATTGAAGACTTGAGAACGCCTGAATTATTGGCGGTCAGCCTGCTGGTCGGAGGCATTGTGCTGTTCGGCTTGCTGCCTGCGCCGCTGATTGACTTATCCACGGCAACCGTCAAGGACATGCATAATTTAATCAGGCTACGGGTTTTATAGGATTCATGATGCAAAAATCATTGTTAAAACCCAGGCGTCAGCGCTTGCCGGAAACTCACGCAAAAGTCGAAAACCGTCACCGCGAACAGGTCATAACAGCGCTGCATCACCTCGATCATGTTCTGCCGGGACAGGCGCCGCTGCTGGATTTCGTCCATCATAATACCTTGCACGGGTTTCAGCACTTACCGTTTGAAGAAGCGCTGGCTGCCTTTGAAGCATTAACCGGCATTTGTGCGTATTACCCTGAAACCCGGAACCGCGAATTTTATCGGCAGGGCCGTATTAACGACAGCGACCTTAATGCCGCCTTTGCACATAATCCGGCCTTGCAGGCGGAGCAGATCGTTTTAAGCGTAAAAGATAAAGACATCATGCGCCGCGATATTTACCGGATTGCGCTGTTATATGACCTGCAAGCCGTTAGCGCGGATCAATTGAATTGGCAAATAGAAGAATTGAAGGCGCTGGATCTTGTCCAGGCCGATGTACCCGAATCCGTGCGCCCGTTATTATCAGCAGACGCAAACGATCAGGGCGGTGCAATCAAACAGCTTTGGGAAAGCATTTTAACCGGACTCGAATTAGAGCAAAGCTACCTGCATCCTGAGGCTTTACTGGGCGGGCGTCCACCGGAGCCGCACGAAAACGAGTTGGATCTCAACCGGCCTGACGCCAGTATATCGACACATAAGTATACCCAGCACCAGGCCGGGGCGGCGCTTGATGAGCTATTGAGGCAGGTAGGGGAACACATCAGCCTGCGCGGTTTTGTGCTGGCCTTGAGCGGAATCGACATTCTGGATTCGGTGCGTCCTCAGTTGATACGCACTTGCGCATCGGCGCTGGATGAAGGCATTGCGCCCTGGCAACTGCCTGAACGCAGCCGTTCCGGCCTGTATGCCGCCTGGCGGGCAACGGCCGTTTATGACGCCAACCCGTTTCTGCATGAGTTGCCCGACTGGCAACAGATTATTTCGGAACTGCCGGAAAATGCCGTTGACGCCATTATCCTACAACTCATCCACCTGGATATACCGGAAGCGCAATGGGATGCTTATTTGCAACGACTGGCATTGGAACTACCGGGCTGGTCGGGATTGATCAACTGGCGACAACAGCACCCGAACTACCGCGCCGACAATGACGCTGCGCCGAAACTGGCTGATTATCTGGCCGTTCGACTGACCCTGGACCGGCTGTGGCTGAATCAGGTATGCCGCGACCTCTGGAAAATTGAAGCGAAACTGGGCGCATTGCAAAGCTATTTCCGTAAAAACCTGTCCGAATTCATGGTGCGTAGCGAACTGTACCAGGGCAAGCTGCCGGAATACCTGACCCACAAAGCAGAATCCCTGATTATTCGCGCCGGGTCGGAGCGTTATAACCGCCCCGACTGGCAATCCCTCGCCGACCTGATACGAATCTGGCAGCTCAATCCGACCACCGAAAACCATCAACAGCACGCGCCGGAAAACAGCGGCTGGCGTTTGTTCCGCTTATGCCAACATCTGGGACTCAATGCCGCATGCGTGCAAATGCTGAACAAAACCGATTTACAGGCGCTGCTGGCGGTGCTGGATGAATTTACCGTCACCGAACGCAGTAAAATCTGGCTTTATGCTTATGAACGGCATTACCGGGACGATTTGTTTCAAGCGTTGCGCGCCAACCATCAGCGAGGCCGCTGGGCCAAACGCGATAAACGTCCCGAAGCGCAAATCATATTCTGCATGGATGACCGCGAAGAAGGTTTTCGCCGTCACCTGGAAGAACTCAATCCCGCCATCGAAACATTGGGAGCTGCGGGTTTTTTCGGCGTTGCGATGAATTATAAAGGCCTGGATGACAGTCATGTCACGCCGCTGTGTCCGGTCGTGGTGACGCCGGCTCATGAAGTCCGGGAAATACCGCGAACCGGCAGCGAACACAGTGTGTCCCGACATAGTGTCGGGCGCAAGCTGAATAAAAGCGTGAGTTATCTGTTCAATCATCTGCTGCGCCGCAATCTGTTGTTATCGCATCCTGTTATCGATGCGTTTGCGCCATTGACGTTTATGGGCCTGCTCGGGAAGTCGCTGTTGCCTTTGTCGCAACAACGTTTGGCGGCAGGTGTCCGTCAACTGGTCTCACCTACGGTTAACTCGCAATTGCTGTTTGCTGCCAAAGACGACACGAAGGCAGCTACACCGGAACAGCCACGGCTGGGTTTTACCGATAGCGAACAGGCCGATCGGGTGGCGGGCTTGTTGCGCAATACCGGCCTGACCTACGGTTTTGCACCGCTGGTCGTATTGATGGGACATGGTTCCATTAGCCAGAACAACCCACACATGGCGGCTTACGATTGCGGCGCTTGCAGCGGACGCCACGGCGGGCCGAATGCCAGAGTATTTGCAGCGATGGTCAATCGACCGGAAATACGTAAGCTGTTGGCGGAACGCGGTATTATTATCCCGGATGATACCTGGTTTATCGGTGCCGAACACAACACCTGTAATGAAGCCATCAGTTGGTATGATGACTGTGACATTCCGACCCGGCGTTTGGCGGGCTTAACCAAATTACAACAGGAATTACGGCACGCCCAGTTAATGTCCGCACACGAGCGCTGTCGCAGACTTGCGTCTGCGCCACGCAAGCCGACGCCACAGCAGGCTTTGGCGCATATCGAAGAACGCGCCGCTGATTTCTCCCAGGCCAGACCTGAACTCGGTCATGCGACTAACGCTGCCGCTGTAATCGGACGGCGATCGCTGACTCAGGGCGCATTTTTCGACCGCCGCGTATTTTTGATTTCTTATGATCCGACTCAAGACCCGGAAGGCAAGATACTGGAAGGCATCCTGCTTGCGGTCGGCCCCGTCGGTGCGGGTATTAACCTGGAATACTATTTTTCGACGGTTAATAATGACCGCTTCGGTTGCGGTACCAAAGTGCCGCATAATATCACCGGTTTTTTCGGGATTATGGAAGGGACCGCCAGCGATTTACGTACCGGTTTGCCGCAGCAAATGGTGGAAATTCACGAAGCGATGCGTTTACAAATCCTGGTTGAGGCAAAAACAGCCGTATTGGAACGCATCTATACCGAACAGGAAAGCTTGCGTGAATTGATAGCCGGCGGCTGGGTCCACTTGAGCACAAAAGACCCGGACAGCGGCGATATTTTTGTCTTCGAACGCGGTATTGGTTTTGTGCCCTGGCATGCCGAAGTCCAAGAGCTGACGATTTACGCAAATTCCCCGGACTGTTACCGCGATCAGACCTTGCCTGTCCCGCCGGCACTGATTAAGCAACCTGAGTTATTGGAGCTTTAGAATTATGGATGCCTTAGTCGTTCTCATCCCGTTATTGCCTTTTGTCGCCGCCGCGTTGATCGGCATTGGTCATTTCTCTGCTTTCCTCACCGGTGAAGCCTACGAAAACACGACGGCGGATATCGCCGGCGGTGCGATTATTCTCTCCTGTATGATGGCTTTAACACTGGTGGGCGCGGATTTACTGGGCTTTAATACCGGAACATTCAGTGTCGGGCAGTGGCTCGGCAGTGATACGCTGAACATCCGCGTGAATTTCATCACGACAGGATTCAGTGTCCGGCTGGCTGCTTTATTTACAGTGCTGCTGCTTATCGTCAGCCGGTTTTCCATTAATTACATGCACAGGGAAGCCGGGTATCATCGGTTCTTTTTTATCCTGAGCCTGTTTTCCTCGGCCATGTTGTTCCTGGTATTGTCCGGCAATGCCGTCGGGACCTTCGTCGGCTGGGAAATTGCCGGCCTTTGTTCATACTTGTTAATAGGTTATTCATACCATCGTCCCGTTGCCGGGCATAATGCAACGCGTGTATTTATCACCAATCGCATCGGCGACGCCGGCTTTATTGTCGGCATAGGCCTCAGTTACGCCTGGGTCGATACCGTCAACTGGAGTCAATTGAATGTAGCGGCGACAGAGCTGACTTCCGGCGAGGCGACCGGAATTGCGCTGTGCTTTACCGTGGCCGCTTTTGCAAAATCAGCCCAATTGCCTTTTACACCATGGCTGGCCAGAGCGATGGAAGGACCGACGCCGTCCAGCGCCGTTTTTTACGGCGCGGTCATGGTGCATGCTGGCGTCTATCTGGTCTGCCTGTTGCAGCCGATTTTTGAACAATCGCTGCTTGCCCGGATTGTGCTTGCCGTCGCGGGTTTGTCAACAGCGATATACAGCGTGATCGTCGGCCTGACGCAATCCGATGTTAAAAGTTCGCTGACTTTTGCCACTTCGGGTCAATTGGGCCTGATGTTCCTGGCCTGCGGACTGGGATTTTGGCAGCTGGCCGCCTGGCATCTTTGTGCCCATGCCGTTGTGCGCGGCTTCCAGTTATTAACGGCGCCCTCGTTGATGCACAATGTCCAGGCCATTCCGGTAAAACCGGTTAGTCCGTCAATTGCCGGTCTGCGTTGGGCTTATATCGCCTCTTTACAGCGCTTCTGGCTCGATGAAATTACCGACTGGGGGCTGGTAAAACCGGTTAATTGTGTGGCGCACGACTTGAGCTACTTTGACGATAATATTGTTGATCGACTCATCGGTATCCCCGCGCCCGCACTCAGTACCCTGTCAGCACTGGCGCAACGGGAAGAAAAAAGGATCGGCGCCCGGCTGGATAATGACATCGATGAATTTGCTCACGGCAGCGGCGTTGCCGGTAAGCTCACTGAATGGGCGGCTGCCGTCACGCACTGGTTTGAAGACCGTTTTGTGCTGCGCGGTATCGGCAAGGATTCTATCGATTTCGGCAGGCGATTGGGATACGCCGCTAATAAATTCGAAAGCCTGATTTTAAGGCCGCGTTACCTGGTTCTATTTGTTTGCATTACCTTATTGGTTGCATTTTGAGGCGTTAATGAATACCCCTGTTTCCATATGGTCGGAGTCTGCTGCCTTTCCTTTGCTATCCGTGCTGACGCTGGTTCCGCTCGTGGCGATGACAGCCATCTTGTGGTCACGCACCCAGACGGCGGCAATACGCTTCGGCTTTGCCGGTACGCTGATTAATTTAGCGCTTAGCATTTACCTGCTCGTTGTTTTTGATGCCGGCGCGCCCGGTATCCGTTTGGCGGAAGAGCTGCACTTCGCCGGTTTAAGCTACAGCGTCGGGGTGGACGGCAGCAATATCTTATTTATTCCATTAACGGCTGTTTTAACCTTCCTGGCCCTGGTTTATATGCTGATCACTCGGCATGTCAGCGATCGCTTGTTTATTGCCTGTTTGTTAGGCTACGAAACCGTCCTCATCGGGGCTTTTTCGGCAATGAATATCATGCAATTCTGGCTGTGGTCATTGCTGGAACTGGCGCCGGTGATCCTGTTAACGATTCATGCCGGAACCGGACAAGCAAGACGCTGGGTCGTTGCATTGCTGTTGCAATATTGGGGTAGCGGCCTGCTGATGACGCTGGCCGGTTTTCTGTTGCTCGCCTTCGGGCTGGTCGGTTCTGACCATGACCTGACTTTCGACTGGCTGACATTAAAACTGAACAATGCCTATTTACACGACGAAACCTTGATTTTTATCCTTCTGTTCTTCGGTTTCGCCATTCGGATGCCGTTATTCCCGTTTCACGGCTGGCTGCCCTTGCTCGCAGAACACGGCACTGTCGCCAGCGCCGCCATTTTCCTGGTCGGCCTGAAATTGGGTATTTATGCGCTGATCCGTTTTATTTTGCCGATGGTGCCGGGCGTTGCCGAAGAATGGGCCGGGTTTGTGCTGACGCTGGGATTGATCAGTATTTTTTACGGAGCCTTGCTGGCGCTGATGCAAATCAATATTCGCCGTTTGCTCGCCTTTGCCGTGATCAGCCACACCGGGATGTTGGTGATCGGCGTGTTCAGTTTTAACGAGTACGGACTGGAAGGCAGCATTTTGCTTTGTATCGCTTACGGCCTTGCGACAGCCGGCATGTTGTTCAGCGTCGGCCTGATTTATGAACGCACGCGAACCGCTTTTATCCCGCGTCTGGGCGGACTGTTTGACAGCAATTCCACGATCGCATTATTGTTCCTGATTTCCGCGCTGAGCACGATGGTCATGCCGGGGACACCCGGATTTGACGCCGCGCATTTGCTGATCGAAGGCATTATCGAAGAAGACGGCTGGCTGATCGCCATTGCCATATTGATCGGCAACGTGTTAGCCGCCGCTTTCCTGTTGCGGGCGTTTCAACAGGTCTTTATCGCCAGTCCGAAACGATTCCACCAACCCTACAGCAGCACTCATCATCCGGTCAGAAAAGAACGCATCATTACCATCGTGATTTGCCTGTTACTAATCGGCACCGGTTTTTACACAACACCGTGGTTGAATTTTATCGACCAGGAAGTGACGGCGATGGGAGAACTGTTCCCTATACACGGCTCGCAGAAATCCGATACGGCGCCGGGACCTGCCGAAAGTAAACCCCATGACTGATTCAACAATGCCTATGCTGAGCCTGATTATTTTATTACCTTTATTGGGCGCGATTGCAACCGGACTATCAGGCAATGCCAGACTGACCAAACAGATTGCCGTATCGGTTGCCGGTTTGGAACTGGTGCTGACAATGTTTGCCGTCTCGATGTTCAATGCCGATGTCGGCGACTTTCAACTGGTCGAACACTACGCCTGGATACCCAGTCTGAACATTGAATTTTTCGTCGGTATTGACGGCATTTCTGTGCTGTTTTTGCCGATGTCGGCGCTGTTGACACTGATGGCGATTGTTGCCTCGTGGAACTCGATACAACATCTGGGGCGTTTTCATTTTGCCCTGTTGTTGGCGCTGGAAGGCGTTACGATGGGACTATTTTCCGCGCTGGATATGATGTTGTTCTTTTTTTTCTGGGAACTCACGCTGCCGCCGTTGTTCTTTTTGATCGGTTTATGGGGCATAGGGCCGGAACGGTGCAACGCAGCGACAAAATATATCCTGTTCATGCTGTTTGCCGGCGTACCGTTATTATTTGCGATTATCCTGCTGGCGGTTAATCACGCCACCGAAACGGGCGTCAGTATTCCCGAAGGCTTGTCTTTCAATTTACCGGTCCTTTTGAAAACGCCGTTGCCGGGCAATCTGCAAGAGATTGTGTTTTTGCTGTTGCTGCTGGGGTTTGCCGTCAAAGCGCCACTGGCGCCATTTCATACCTGGTTACCGACGGCGGCCATGGAAGGTCCTGCGCATACAACGGCCTTGTTAACCGGTTTAAAACTGGGCGTTTACGGCATCATACGCTTTACCATGCCGTTGGCGCCTTCGGCTGCCGTTGAATACAGTTGGGTGCTCGGTATTCTTGGGGCCGTCACACTGATTTATAGCGCCCTGATAGCACTGCAACAGACCAATTTGCGGCGCTTGTTGGCTTATGCCGGCGTCAGCCATGTCGGCCTAGTTATCATCGGCATTGCATCATTGAACATGCAAGGTATTCAGGGCGCGATTTTTCAATTGCTCAACTTTACCTTGATTGCCGGTTCCCTGATGCTGATCGCAGGTTTTATTCAACAACGCCTGGGCAGTACCGAAGCATTACATCTCGGCGGGCTGGCCCAGGTCAGCCCCAGACTGACCGGTTTTTATTTTTTATTTATGCTGGCGAGCATGGGCATACCGGGCACGAACGGCTTTCCGGCTGAATTGTTGTTGATTATCGGTGCCTTGCTGGCCCATCCCAGCCTGGGAATTACCGCGTTGGCAGGAGCCGTGCTCAACGCCGCCTATATGCTGACTTTTACCCGTCGCGCCTTCCTGGGGCCGGTGACTCAGTCAGGTGTTAACCGGATGCAGGATTTACGCCCGCGGGAATGGGCTTTGCTGTGCATACCTGCGGTATTAATACTGGCGTTGGGCTTTTTTCCGAACAACCTGCTTAAAGTCAACCGCTTAAGCGCTGAATTATGGCTGAGCCGCCTGCTGGATCAGCCGGCACTGCAAAGCGATGAAATTGCCGGGTTAAGTGTCGTACCTTGATTTTATAAACTGCTGTTATCCCGAAAGCAGCAATTAGTCCACGAAAAGGAAAAGCACAAAAAACCAGATACAGAACTATAAATAGTATTTCGTGCTTTTCCTGGACAGCTGCTGTTAATTAACATCGATTAACAAACGCTTATCCAATAGCGCCAGCGCCGCTTCAATCTGCTCAATGCGGCTTTTATGCTTAAGCGACAACAAGCGGTCAACCAGAGTGGGCGCGATGTTCAGCTTTCTGGCCAAGTCGGCCTTGCGGGTTCCGGTAGCCAACATGGCATTATGCAACGCCACCTTACCGGCAATCAGCACCGGCAGCGCCACACCGGGCCGGCCATTTAATGGGGAGGCCACAGGGATAGGCTTGCGCGCTTGCATCAAATAAAAAAACGCCGTTTCCAGTGCATCAACGGCATTCAGTAGAGCCTCCTCGTAAGAGTCGCCGACTGAATAAACGGCAGGCACATCAATAAACTCAACAATAAACTGATCTGTTTCAATGTCTTGCTCAACAGTGACGGGGTAGTAAAACATAATGCCTCCGTTATAAATCCAAATCTTTTTTGATTTTCTTAACAAGTGGGTCAGGTATTTCTTTAGAACCATGAAAAGGCACAACGGTGGTTTTACCGTTAAATTCAGCATGTAAATGACTGCCTTTACCGGCGCTGAATTTAACGCCTTGCTTTTCCAGCCACCGTTTAAATTCGCTGTATTTCATACTCGCGTCCCCGCTTTTGCCAAGACAATTATAAACATTTATGTTTATTTTATAAACAATGAAGTACACCTAATACACAACTTTGCGTTCGTTCCCAATACTGGAGTCAGAACAACAAATGACGAATAACCCAGTGGTATAGTAAACTATAATTATCTAATTTACGGTTAATCACGATGACATCAACAGAAAACGTGCATCTGCACGAAATCAATAAATTTGGCTCAATGGCGGAACGCTGGTGGGATAGCGAAGGCGAATTCAAAACCCTTCACGACATTAACCCTTTACGTATTGAATTTATCCTGCGCTATGCGGACATCGCCGGCAAACGCATCGTTGACGTCGGTTGCGGCGGCGGTATTTTAACGGAAGGTTTGGCTAAACACGGCGCCGACGCGATGGGCATTGATTTAAGCGAAGAGCTGATTGATATTGCCGATCTGCACGGGCTGGAATCCGGCGTCAATGCGCATTATCAAAAAATCAGCGCCGAAGCCCTGGCCGAGCAACATCCGGAAAGTTTCGACCACGTCACCTGTATGGAAATGCTTGAGCATGTACCCGACCCCGGTTCAATTATTTCTGCTTGTGCAAAACTGGTCAAACCGGGCGGCATGGTGTTTTTTTCAACCCTCAACCGCAAACCGAAAGCCTATTTGCTGGCTATTCTTGCCGCCGAGCATCTGTTGCAAATGCTGCCTAAAGGCACGCATGATTTTAAAACCTTTATCAAACCCTCCGAACTGAGCCAGTCGGCGCGCGCCGCAGGTCTTGAATTGCAAGGCATGGTCGGGATTGAGTACAACCCGTTCAACAAACGTTTCAGCCTCGGCAAAGACATTGACGTCAATTACATCGCCGCTTTTAAACGCCCCGAGTAAATGCCGATGGCGCTGCCGGATTTTCAATTAGCCTGCGTGTTATTCGATCTGGACGGCACCCTCGTGGACACGGCGCCCGACTTGATTGCATGCCTGAACAAAGCGTTGACGCACCATGGCTTTGCCCTTCCTGCGCCTGAACGCATCAAGCCGGCTATTTCCTTCGGAGCCGTCGCGATGATTAACGAAAGTATCGATCAGGCGGTTTCTGATCGGCTCCGCGGCGATATACTGGCAACCATGCTTGATCTTTATCAGAATAATATTGCCGAACACACTGTGTTTTTCAGCGGTATGGCGGAGACGCTTGACGCCATTGAAGCCCAAGGACTGAAGTGGGGCGTCGTCACCAATAAGCGGGAACGTTTTACCAAACCGCTGATGGACGCCTTGCAACTGACGCAGCGCGCCGCCTGCATCATCAGCGGCGATACCACGGCCAATCCCAAACCGCACGTTGAGCCGATGCTGGCGGCCTGCAAACAGGCTGGTGTCAATCCCAAGAGCTGTGTTTTTATCGGTGACGCCAGCCATGACATCACCGCCGGAAAAAACGCCCAAATGCTTACACTGGCTGCGCTTTATGGCTATATCAAACCCGGTGACAGGCCGGAAACGTGGGGTGCCGATGCGCTGATAGCGTCGCCTGCCCATCTGACAACCTGGATAACTTCAGTACTATGACATTAAAAAATCACGTTATTTTAATTACCGGCGCGGGCGGCGGTCTTGGTGGCGCCGCCGCATTGACTTTAGCCAAAAACGGCGCTCATATCATATTGCTGGATAAAAACATCGCCAAACTGGAAGTGGTTTACGATGCCATTGTCGCGGCAAACGCCCCTGAGCCAATCATTTATCCGTTTGATCTGGCCGGCGCCAATGAAAATGAATACCAGGAATTAGCCGACAGAATCGATGAAAAATACGGTTCACTGCAAGGCGTGTTGCATTCGGCGGTGGAACTCAGCTCATTTACACCGATCGCATTGCTCGGTACTAAGGACTGGGGGCATACCCTGAACGTCAACCTGAATGCGCCTTTCCTACTGTGCCGGGTGTTGTTGCCGGTGCTGCAAAAAAGCGAACATGCATCCATTGTATTTACGTCCGATTCTTCGGCAAGAACGGCCCCGGCCTATTCCGGCGCTTACGGCGTATCCAAAATAGCGCTGGAGGGCTTTGCAAAAATACTGGCCGAGGAACTTGAATCAGCCAATAAAATCCGGGTCAATACCCTCATACCCGGCCCGGTTGATTCGCCGTTAAGAAAGCGCGTTTATCCGGCAGAAGACAAAAGCAAATTGCCGCCGATGGAATCATTGGCCTCAGCTTATCTGTATTTATTCGGCCCGCAAAGCATCGGCATAAGCGGCCAGGCGATTGACGCCCGAACCTTTCATTTATAACAAATCATTATGGCAGAACGAGAAAGCTTTGTTTTAACCAGGGATGTCAACATCATTACCATTCCTGACGGCACACCCGGCACCTTGGGCAAAGGCGAACAGGTGACCATCCACCAATCGCTGGGCAATAACTATACGGTTGTTACCGAGCAAGGGCACATGGTGCGTATTGCCGGCGCCGATGCGGACGCCCTGGGCAAGGAACCGCATCACCTGCATACCGTCGTTTCAGAGACCAGCGCCGAAGAGGTTGAAAAAAATTGCTGGGAAGTGATGAAGACCGTTTATGACCCGGAAATTCCGGTCAATATTGTCGATCTCGGCCTGGTTTATTACTGCAATGTAAGACCCACAGAGGCTGATGACAAGCTGAACGACGTGCATATCATGATGACGCTGACCGCGCCGGGTTGCGGTATGGGACCGGTTATCCAGGGCGATGTGGAAAAAGGCATCCGCGCCTTGCCCGGTGTCGCCAGTGTCAATGTTGAAGTTGTGCTTGACCCGCCCTGGTCGCGGGACATGATGTCTGAAGTGGCTCAGTTGCAACTGGGTTTGTACTAACCGGCAACGCCCGTTTAGCAGCTCCAGCCTCACTACTAAACACGGCAAGAGCCGAGGGATTTTCTCATCCCCGGCCGCTGGTCTGTACCGGAAACTCGCCCGCCGGGCGTTGCCGTTTTCGCGGGTACCGATACAGCATTTTCAATCCGCAAAGGAAAAATGCCTTTAAAATCCCCTCTCCCTGGCCCTCTCCCTCAGGGAGAGGGAAGTCTTCGCTATAGCGCGATTGCCCTGTGATTGTCAGGTAAAGCCTAATCTCCAAAAGATATAGGGCGGACCGGATAGTAAGGATACGAAATGTATCGGCATACTATTCGGCCATCGTATTTAAAAACCAGTTTTCAGCAATCTGTCCATGCAAACCGCCCAGCTTGTTTTGTAAATCGTCGAGAATACCGCGTAGTTGCAGTTGCGTCGTTTGCCGGGTGTCAATGGCTTGCACATAGGCCTCCAGTTCGACAAGCTTGTCGGGTAAGCCGTCGTGATTGGGCAATTCGTTGATGCAATCGGAAATTTCAAGAAGACAGCAACTGACCGAGCGGGGCAGGCTGGTGTCAAGTAACAGAAAATTAAGCACATCATCGCCCTGAACCCGGCTGCGCATGGTTTGACGATACATCAACAGCGCATTCAGGGATTTTAAAATATTGATCCACAATATCGTCTCGTATTGGCGCATTTCAGAACTGCGCGATTCCGACAGCAACAGGGACGCCAAATCAAGTATGCGACTGGTCATATCTGCGCGCTCAAGGTTTCTGCCCAGACGAATAAAGCGGTAAGGATGATTGTGGCTCATATAGCCCGATAATAACCCGGTAAACCGCTGACAGCCTTTCAGAATCTCATTAAGAAATAACACGCGGCTACGTCGGTTGACAATCGTATCCAGATTATCTTTGGCGAACAGATACATTTCGTTGACCTGTTCCCACGCTTCGTCGGGCAATAATTCACGCGAGGTGCGTATATTTTCTCTGGCCGCACTCAATGATGAAAATAAAGACCCCAAATAGGTTGCGTCCGTCAATAGAAAACGGGTGACATTGCGTTCATTAACGGCATTGTACTTTTCATGGAATTCCTGTTCGGAACCATTGATACGAATGAGTTGCTGCCAGCCCATTTCAACGCCTTTCGGCAAATCCATTAACAAGTTCATGTGTACACTGACCAGTCTGGCGATGTTTTCAGTACGTTCCAGATAACGTGCCAGCCAATACAGGCGTTCTGCTGAGCGAGATAACATCAGTTGTCCTCCATATTAATAATCCAGGTATCTTTGCTACCGCCGCCCTGCGACGAATTGACGACTAACGAGCCTTTTTTCAGGGCAACCCGCGTTAATCCGCCGGCCGTTACAAAGGTATTTGCGCCTTGTAAAATAAAGGGACGCAGGTCAATATGGCGCGGTTCCAACCTGTCATCGCACAAAGTTGGTGCGGTCGAGATCGACAGCGTGGGTTGCGCGATGTAATTACGCGGGTCAGCCAGGATCACCTGACGGAATGCCTCCACTTCTTCCCGTGAAGCATGAGGCCCGACCAACATGCCGTAGCCGCCTGATTCATTAGCGGGCTTGACGACCAATTCGGCCAGATGGGCCATCACATAATCAAGATGCTCTTTATTGCTGCACAAATAGGTCGGCACATTGGGCAGTATCGGCTCTTCGTTCAGATAATAGCGGATCATTTCCGGCACATAGGCGTAAACCACCTTATCATCGGCAACCCCGGCGCCGGGGGCATTGGCCAGCGCAACATTGCCGGCTTTCCAGGCGCGCATCAAGCCCCGTACGCCCAGCGTCGAATCCTTGCGAAACACTTCGGGATCGAGAAAATCATCATCAATGCGCCGATAAATGACATCCACTTTTTCCAGGCCCTCAATGGTGCGCATGAACACGCAGTCATCGTCAGTCACAACAAGATCGCCGCCTTCGACCAGCTTTGCGCCCATTTGCTGAGCCAGATAGGCGTGTTCAAAATAGGCCGAATTATAAATACCCGGCGTTAATACCACGATTTGCGGTTTGCCGTTGGGGTGCGGAGCGATGGAAGACAACATATCCTGTAAGTGGGTCGGGTAATCGTCTATGGGAAAAATATCAATATCCTGCAACAATTCGGGAAAGACCCGCTTGGTGATCACCCGGTTTTCCAGCATATAGGAAACGCCGGACGGCACCCGCAAATTATCTTCAAGGACATACATGACGCCGTCTTTATCACGCACCAAATCAGTGCCGCAAATGTTGGCCCAGACATTATGGCGAGGCTTCATGCCCAGACATTCCTTGCGGAAGTTTTTTGAACTGTTAATGATGTCACCCGGCATTTTTCCTTCCTTGATGAATGCCTGTTCATCATAAACATCACTGATAAAAGCGTTTAACGCCGTTAACCGTTGCTTCAGGCCCTGTTCAATGATGCGCCATTCCCGCGCATCAATAATGCGCGGAATAATATCGAAAGGCCATGCACGGTCTATGTTGCCTTCGTCGCTGTAGACGGTAAAGCTGATACCCATTTCCATGATAGCCAGTTCGGCGGCTATTTTTCGCTTGTCTATGTCCCCTTTTTTTAAGGAATTCAGGTATTGGCACAAGCGATGACTGACAGGACGCGGCTGGAATTCTGAGTGCATCAGTTCGTCGTACGCAGTGTCGGTTTTATAATTTTCCCAGATCGATTTCATGGCCGTTTACTAGTGGTTTTTAGGTTTAAAAGTATCAAGCATAAATAATGCCAGTCTTTGCTCGATGATTATCGTTGTCCGAAACGGAAAACAGACCGACTGGCGAAAAAAGCGGGTAATATGGGACAATCAAATCTGCAACAATAACCGAAAACTCGGAGGCTTTATGCGTGATAATCATCCGTTAACCCTATCATGGCGCAACTGCCGTTCTCTGGCATTAGCCGTTATAGTCGCGACGCTTCCGGTCCGGGCATTTGCGGCGGTCAATTTTTATGTTGCGACCACCGGCAATGACGCCAATCCGGGCACCCTACAACAACCGTGGCGCACCATTCAAAAAGCGGCCAATACCGCCGTGCCGGGCAGCGTGGTTTATGTACGCGGCGGCGTCTATCATGAGCGGGTCACCATCAAGGTATCCGGTTCCGCGGCGCAAGGCGCCATTACCTTTCGAAATTACGCCGCTGAAAATCCTGTCATAGACGGCACCGGACTCAGCGTCCCGGCTGCACCGAACGGTTTGTTCCTGATTGCCGATCGAAGCTATCTGGTTATCCAGGGTTTTGAATTGCGTAACTATAAAACCGCAACGCTGACCCGTGTTCCCGCAGCTATCTATGTACACGGAGCTGCTCATCATATTCGCATCCGCAATAACAAGATCCATCACATCGCCCACACCGGCAAAGCGGCGAGTGATGTTGATGCGCACGGTATCGCCGTTTATGGCGACAACGCGGTTCAATCCGTCAACAATTTAACTGTCGAAGGAAACGAGTTGTATGCGTTGACGCTCGGCTCCAGCGAATCGTTGGTCGTCAACGGCAATGTCGACGGCTTCAAGATCATCAATAACACGGTACACGACAATAATAATATCGGCATTGACGCGATCGGCTTTGAGAAAGTGTCTTCCAATCCGGCCACCGATCAGGCGCGTAACGGGCTGATTGCGCGAAACCTCGTTTATAACATCAACTCTTACGGCAATCCGGCCTACGGAACCGATCGCAGCGCCGACGGTATTTATGTCGATGGCGGCAGGAGTATCGTCATCGAGCGTAATCGTGTGCATCACAACAATATAGGCATTGAACTGGCCAGCGAGCATCAGGGCAGAAGCACCAGCCGTATCATCGTGCGTAATAATTTTGTTTATCTCAACGATATTGTCGGCATCGCCCTGGGCGGTTATGACAGACGGCGCGGCAGCACCCGGTTATGCTCGGTGCTCAACAATACGCTGTTCCGTAATGATCGCCTGCAATGGGGAAACGGCGAACTGATGCTGCAATTTGATACCAGGGATAACGTAATCAAGAACAATATCTTTCAGGCTAATGCGCAAAATTTGTTGATTACCAACCCATTCACCGAAAATACCGGCAATGTGCTTGATTACAATATTTATTTCACTTCGGCGGGCAATGCGGCAAGCGCAGAGTGGCAGTGGAAGAAACTTTGGTATGGCGGTTTTGAAACTTACCGGACAAAGACCGGTAATGACCTGCATTCTTTTTTTGCCGATCCCTTGTTAGCCGATACGGTAACGCCGTTCGATTTACATATTCAGCCGCTATCGCCGGCCATCGACAACGGAGAATGGCTGAATACGGCAGGCGCTTTCGATATAGACGGGCAAGCAAGATTACAAGGTCCAATGATCGATATAGGCGCGGATGAAGCTAATTGATGCTTGGTATGATTAAGATAACGCGCAATCAATAACCTGCCTGTGACAAATTTACGTCCCCCCTTTAAAAATAGGGGATTGAGGGGGCGTTGATTTAATAAATTCGCCCCCTGCCCCCTCTGTATCAAAGAGCGGACAGTAATGAGATTAAGCGAACGCGCCCTGTTTCAAGCCAATTGCAGTCTTTCTTTTCTTCGTGTTATTGTTGGGTATAAACTTTTTCGGGAGGCTATCATGATTCGGTTCGTCTGCTTACTATTGCTCTGCGCGTTTTTTTCATCGCTTACTCAGGCAAAGCCGCTCACCAGGGAACAGGTGCCGGAACCGCTCAAGCCCTGGATTACTTGGGTCGTGCAGGACAATTCGGAGCTGGCTTGTCCCTTTCTATATAATAGTTATGAACAAAAACGTTGTAGTTGGCCGACTGAATCCAGTCTGGCGCTGACACCGGATAAAGGCGAATTTTCGATAAGCTGGCAAGTGTATAAGGAAAGCTGGATCAGGTTACCGGGTGATAGCAGGCATTGGCCGCTTAACGTCACCGCTAATCAAAAAGCCGCGCTGGTGATGGATCGAGACGGCTTTCCGTCGGTTAAGCTCATGGCGGGTTTTTATCAAATCAAGGGGCGGTTCTTATGGGACACGATTCCCGACAATCTGGCGATACCCGAAGATACCGGCTTGATAAACCTGACTATCAACGGTCAGGTCATACCGGCCCCGGCTATCAGGGAAGGTCAGCTCTGGTTAAAAGAGAGCGAGAGAGGGCAAAAAAAACCTGAAAATATACAGAACAATCTCGATATCCAGGTGTTCAGGAAGGTGACCGATGACGTGCCGATCACGGTTCTAACCCGCCTGGAGCTGGATGTGTCCGGTGAACAACGCGAAATAAAACTGGCGCAACCGATGCCGAGCGGATTTATTCCGTTGAGTTTACAAAGTTCGCTGCCTGCAAGACTGGAACCCGACGGGCAATTACTGGTGCAGGCGCGTCCCGGTAGCTGGCAGATTGATATAGCGGCTAGAAGCGATAAAGACTTGGCCGCCATACCTTTTAGCAGCGATGTCAAAGACTGGCCGCCATCGGAAATCTGGGTGTTTGACGCCCGCCCCGATCTGCGCGTTGTCGAGATTGAACAGCTCAGCTCGATAGACCCCAGCCAAAGCAATTTGCCCGATGAATGGAAACAATTGCCTGCTTACCGAATCAACCAGGGCCAGGCGATGGCGTTTAAAGTGATTCGTCGCGGCGACCCTGAACCCGAGCCCAATCAACTGTCGATCAACCGGAAACTGTGGCTGGATTTTGACGGCGCAGGTTATACCGTTAATGACAGTATCACCGGTCAAATGACTCGCGGCTGGCGGCTGAATGCCTTACCGCAAACGCAGACAGGCAGGGTGACGCTGGACGGCGACAACCAATTAATTACGCAGCAAGCCGGAACCGGCAAGCAAGGCGTGGAGGTCAGGAAAGGCATGATAACGTTGGAGGCCGACAGTCGTATTATCGGCCCTGTCAGTAAGATGAGTGCTGTCGGTTGGGAGCAAAGCTTTCATAGCGTCAACGCCGAGCTGAATCTGCCGCCGGGCTGGCGTTTACTGGCGGCGAGTGGTGTCGATAACGTGCCGGACAGCTGGATTTCGCGCTGGACGCTGATGGACTTGTTCCTGGTGTTGATTGCCGCGTTGGCGACCGGTCGGCTGTGGAATTATTATTGGGGGCTATTCGCGCTGGTCACTTTGGTGATCATCTGGCATGAGCCGGGATCGCCGCATTTCGTCTGGTTGAACATATTGGCGGCAAGCGCGCTGATCAAGGTCTTGCCTCAGGGCAAATTTCTGAAGTTCATGAGCGCATACCGCAATGTGTTTTGGCTGGCGTTGGTGCTGATTACCGTTCCTTTTATGGTTGATCAGGTACGATTAGGGCTTTATCCGCAACTGGAATTCCCCTTCCAGTCCGTCAATGGGCCCGGCTATCCGGCGTCGGCGGTGGCGCCTGCTCCGATGGGTGCAATGGATATGCAGGAGGAAATGGCGAGCCGTCCAAGGAAATCAGAAAGTGCGGGCTATATGTTTAAAAAATCCATGGTTGTTGAAAAAGACAAACCGGTAAATTTCGATCGCATCGACCCCAAAGCCAATGTCCAAACCGGCCCCGGCTTGCCGCAATGGCAGTGGAATAAAGTGCTGCTGTCATGGAATGGCTCCGTTGACGCTCAGCAAACTGTGCATCTATGGTATTTATCGCCGACCATGACCATGTTGCTGAATTTTATCCGCGTTGCCTTTATCGCCGTGCTGGCCTTGTTGATGTTCGGCATTGCCGAAAAATTCAAGCCGAACTTGCCGGGATTCAAATCGGCGACACCAGTCTTGCTATGGTTTTTATTAATGCCTGTGCTGTCGCTGCCCTCGCAAAACACCTATGCCGAATATCCCAGTGAAGCGTTATTAAACGAACTGAAAGGCCGTCTGGCGGAAGTGGAAATACCCGACTGCGTGCCAGCCTGTGCTGAAATCCAGCAAATGACGATGGCGATTAGCGACCAGGTCGTTGATATTAGTTTGCAGATTCACGCCCAGGAATCGGTAATGCTGCCGTTACCGGCGGAATACGGTCAATGGTTTCCCAACCAGGTGCTCGATAACAATGAGGCGGCTCGTGCGCTGTATCGTGATAACAATAGCTTGTGGATTAATCTCAAGGCGGGTGAGCATAAAGTCATACTGCGCGGTGTCACGCCCAATTTGAGTAAGTTCACGCTGCCTTTACCGTTAAAACCGAAACGGGTCGGCGTTGAAAAAACCGGTTGGGATGTAGTCGGCATCCAGGAAAACGGCGTGCCCGACGATCAGTTACAATTCATCCGGGTAAGGTCGGCCAATGCAGACAAAAGCAAACCGGCGCTGGAACCGGGCGCGTTACCGGCATTTGTCCGCGTTGAAAGAACGCTGTCTTTGGGATTGGACTGGCAGGTAACGACGCACATTACCCGGCTTTCTCCTGATGATTCGGCGGTGGTTTTAAACGTGCCGCTGCTGCCCGGTGAATCGGTGACCAGTCCCGGAATCCATATTAAGGAAGGCAAGGTTGAAGTCAACATCCCCGCCCGGCAAGACGATATGCAATGGCAATCGACGCTGGAAAAGTCGGAAAAAATCGAATTGACGGCCACGCTAACCGATCAGTGGATAGAAGTCTGGAAAGCCGATGTCAGCCCGATCTGGCATATTGAAACAGCCGGTATTGCGATGATGCATCTCAATAACCAGGCGCAGTGGCTACCCGAATGGCATCCCTGGCCCGGAGAAAAGATAACGCTGCAAATCACCCGGCCCGAGGCGGTCGCGGGTCAGACGCTGACCATCGACAGCAGCAGTCTGAGCATCAAACCCGGACAGCGTACGCGGGATGCCGATCTCACTTTCAGTTTGCGCAGTTCCAAGGGAAATCAGCACACGATCACGCTGCCGGAAAATGCCGAGTTGCAGTCGGTGGCGATAGACGGACAGACTCAACCGATTCGGCAACAAGGCCGAAAATTAACGCTGCCCGTTAATCCCGGCAAGCAGGAAGTCTCGATCAGCTGGCAGGAACCCACACCGATAGCCACTATCATCACGACGCCACCGATTGATCTGGCACAGGTCAGCGTTAATACCAACCTGAATATCAGTTTAGGGCAGGATCGCTGGGTCTTGTTCGTCTTCGGGCCGAAATTGGGACCTGCGGTGTTGTTTTGGGGTATTTTGATCGTTATTTTTATCGTCTCGCTGGGCTTGGGCAAAATTCCGCTGACACCGCTAAAAAGTCGGCACTGGTTTTTGTTATTGATAGGCCTCAGCCAGATACCGCCGGCTTCTGCCGGTATCGTGATTGCCTGGCTGATGGCTTTAGGCTGGCGGGCGAACCTGGCCGCGGACAAATCACGCTATTTTAATCCCTTGCAATTCGCGCTGGGCTTGTTGACGCTGATCGCGCTGAACCTGCTGTTTTATGCCGTTGCACAGGGTTTGCTCAGCTCACCCGATATGCGTATTACCGGTAACCAGTCTTCGGCTTTCAACCTGAACTGGTATCAGGACAGGAGCTCTTCGATATTACCGACCGCAACCGTGGTCTCAGTGCCGTTGATGGCTTATCGCTTGTTGATGCTGGCCTGGTCGTTATGGCTGGCGGTGTCCTTACTCGATTGGCTGAGATGGGGTTGGGGCTGTTTTTCCAGTAACGGTTTGTGGAAGAAAAAGCCGGCCAAGAAAGCAGCGCCTGAAACAACTCAGGTTACTGAATAAACTGCTGTAGCAGCGTCCTGATTTCAGACGTCGCATTTAATCGATGCACGCGTTGCGGGTTACTGTCTTTAAATTGAAGAAACCTGACAGAGTGACGGAAGAGCGGCTTTGTGCTCGATTGTCTCCGAACCGTCCGTGTCGTGTTTAATCGATCAACAGCTTCGACTCGCTATTGATAATTTGTTATAATTCCGCAGTTATTTAGGGCCATGTATGCGCAATTTAACCAGGGATAAAGATACGCGCATAAATTTTAGTAATGAAACCGTACCGATGTTGTGCGCGGTATTTATGTTTATATAGGGATCAATGTCAAACTTCGCTAAAGAAATAATACCTGTCAATCTCGAAGACGAGATGAAGCAGTCCTATCTTGATTACGCCATGAGCGTTATCGTCGGTCGCGCTCTTCCTGATGTCAGAGACGGCCTTAAGCCGGTTCATCGTCGTGTCTTGTATGCGATGAGTGAGTTGGGCAACGACTGGAACAAGCCTTATAAAAAATCCGCACGTATCGTCGGTGACGTCATCGGTAAT
>SXGU01441317.1_pt1 | contig 46729 bp, 32 predicted proteins | sample 3174531 | NCBI WGS metagenome assembly SXGU01 (sample SAMN11356863, study PRJNA531348) | freshwater metagenome | isolation source: freshwater sample F1-140 | place: China: Fuxian Lake, Yuxi | collected 2017-12-25 | reverse complement strand
TTTCGAAATAGACCCGCATGACGATCATCACGCGGTCGGACACCCGGCGGGCCAGGGCGGCGAGGCGCCGGGCGTAGTCGCGCCCCGCGTCGAGATCGTGGATGGAACATGGGCCGACGATCAGGAGGAAGCGCTTGTCGTCGGTGAAGATGAGCCGGTGGATTTCGCGGCGGGCGCGGGTGACGAATTCAGCCTGGGCTTCCGTCTTGGGCAGCTCGGCCAGCAAGGCCAGGGGCGACGGCAAGGCACGGGACTCGACGACATTAATGTCGGATGTTTTCTGCATGAGCTTTTTGCTACGCAAAAAGCTTGCTGGGGACTGCGCCGGCAAGGTTCTTGTTTCAATCGTCGACTATTTTTCCTGGAACGGCTTTGTTGCCCGCGTGGCTTGCAGCGGAGCCAGCGTAGCACCAACCCGGGAAATCTCGTTTTCCAGATGAACCTGAAACAATGAGCGCTTCGCTTGGCGAAGAGCTAAAAAAAGTGGCCGGCCGCTTACCCCTAAGCGGCCGGCCTTTGCTTTCTTAGTTACCCCAAAACTCCCCGCTAAGCGGGGAGAAGTGTTAAACTTGCTGAACAGAGGAATACTCCCTAGATGACTTCGGTCAATATTTAGTTTTCAAATTCTATCACTTTTGTTTTAAAAGATTACAATAGAACATTTTAATGCCTATCAACATTTCTACTTCTCCCGTGATTTTTAGGTGGCGCCCGGCTGCCTGGCTTCGGGTGACGGGGGAGGACGCGGCGAATTTTCTGCAGGGACAGTTCACGAGCGATCTGCGGCCATTGACGCAGCCAAGTGCGCGTGCCGTCTACGGGCTGTGGCTCTCGCTCAAAGGAAAGGTGCTGGCGGATAGTTTTGTGCTGCGGGGCGGGGCGCCGAATGAGTTTTGGATCGGCAGTTACTTCTCGTCGTCGTCGGTGATTCGCGAGCGCTTGGAGAGCCATGTGATCGCGGATGATGTGGTCATCGAGGATGTCACGGTCGAATGGGCAGGGGTGAGTGTGATCGGCGAGGGTGCGGCGAAATTGATCGAACAGCTTGCCGGCCTTGGCGGGCTGGCGTTTCCGGGGCGCAGGGAGCGCGGCGAAAATATCGAGTGGCTCCACCGGGTGGCGCTGGGTGAGCCGGTCTGGGTCGCGGGCGCGGGTTTGACCGTGGTCGGCGAAGACGAAGTTGCGCGTAGGCGGATTGCCGCAGGTATTCCGGCGATTCCTGCAGACATCGGGCCGGGGGATCTGCCCAACGAGGCGGGACTCGAGGCTGACGCGATCTCGTTCACCAAAGGGTGTTTTCTCGGACAGGAGGTGATGGCGCGCCTCAGAGCGATGGGCCAGGTGCGGCGGCGTCTCGTGCGCGTGCGAGGCTGGGGGGAGGGCTTTCCGACGCTGCCCGCGGCGGTTTTTCTCGGGGCGCGGCAGGTGGGCGAACTACGATCAGCGGAGAGCGACGGAACGGGTGGCTGGATTGGGCTGGCGATGGTTTCATTGTTGCAGGTGACAGCCGGCGCCGCACTGGCGTTTGCCGCGGACGGAGCGCCTGGGATGCGTTGGTTGGATGCGCCATGACGGACCCCGCGCAACTCACCCAGCTCTGCGAGCGACTGGGCGCGTCGCGAGCCCAAGCGGCGACGATGGCCGCGCAGTTGTTGAAGCGGGCGGATCAACTGGTGGTGGAGCGGGGTCTAACCCGGGAGGACGCCCTCAGGGGTTTGCTCGAGATTGTGGTCAAGGGCCGCGCGGGAGAGGTGCCGGCGCAGTTCCTGGCGCGGTCCAGCGAAACGGAGCCGCGATAAAAGCGCGGTGCCAGGCGGTGCCTCGATGGATCGCGCCGTTAGAATTGCATTTGACCGGAGTGGCGGAGGTTTCTTCTCTGCGACTCTCCAACTGCCGATGAACAAAGCCGCTCTCGTTGACGAAGTTCAGAAACTCATGAATGGCGGCGCGTCCAAGGCCGCCGCCGAGCGGGCAACTGACGCGGTGTTGACGGCGGTGAAGCGCGGGCTGCGACGCGACAAGGAAGTCTCACTCGTTGGTTTCGGCACGTTTGCGCTCGCCGTGCGCCCGGCGCGCAACGGGTTCAATCCGCACACCAAGACGCCGATGAAGATTCGGGCGATGAAGACGGTGCGCTTCAAGGCGGGGGCGGAGTTGCGCGCGCTGGGCTGAAGATGGCAGGCGGTGGTGTTTCGGGATCGACCCGACGGCGGCAACGGTTCCTTTTGGTCGGGATTGATTCATGAAGTCCGCGCTGATCGAGAAATTTCAGACCATCTTCGGCCGGGCTCCGGAAATCCTGGCGCGGGCGCCCGGCCGGATCGAATTCATCGGAAATCACACCGACTACAACGGTGGCTCCGTGTTGGGAGCGGCCATTGATCGCGGGGTCTGGGTCGCGCTGGCGCGGCGCGACGACGGCCAGCGGCGGCTGGCGAGCGACCGGCGCGGCCAGATCATCACGGTCCCGGCGGCGCGGATCCTCAAGCTCTCCGGGGCCAAGCGTTGGGCCAACTACCCGCTGGGCGTGCTGGCGGCGTTTCCGAGCTTCGGGCTGCGGGAGCCGGCGGGATTCGACTACCTGGCGATGTCCGACCTGCCCGCGGGGGCCGGGCTCAGCAGCAGCGCGGCAATCGAGCTTTCCTCCGCGCTTGCGTTTGCGGAGGCCGCGGGCGAGCAACCGTCGCGCGAGGTGCTGGTGCAGGCGGCGCGGCACGCGGAGAATCATTTTGTGGGTGTGCCCTGCGGCGTGCTGGACCAGGGTGTTTCGGGCTTCGGAAAAAACGACCATCTGGTGTTCATCGATTGCCGCGGTCCGCGGTTCGAGCTGGTGCCGCTGCCGCCCGGGGCGCATTTCTGGATCTTCAACACGCACACGAAACACGCGCTGGTCGACGGGTTCTACGCGGCGCGACATCGCGAGTGCCTGGAGGCCGCGCAGGCGCTGGGGGTGGCGCTGCTGGTCGACGTGTCACCGGCGGTGCTGGCGGCGAACGCGGGCCGGCTGCCGCCGCTGGCGGCGAAGCGCGCGCGCCACATCGTCGAGGAAATCGCCCGGGTGGCGGCGACAGTGGCCGCGCTGCGCGACGGGAATCTGGTGGCCGTGGGAAAACTGCTCACGGCGTCACACCGCAGTTCGCAGCATTTGTTTGAGAACAGCACGCCGGAGCTGGACTTCCTGGTCGATGCCCTCGTCGCGGCGCCGCACATCTTTGGGGCCCGGCTGACGGGTGGCGGGTTTGGCGGGGCAGTGATGTCGCTGGCCTCCGGGAAATTCGACGAGGCCGCGGCGGAGCCGGTGGCCGCGGCCTATGCGGAGAAATTCGGCGCGCGGCCCGAGATCCTGCATCTGCAAACCGGCGACGGCGCGGCCCTGCACCAACCATGACCGGGACCCAACTTGTCCAGGCGCGCCGGCTGCTGTGCGCCTTGCAGGACCACATTCGCGACACCCTGGTCACCGCGCGCGCCAAACATGCGGCGAAATTCTCCCGGGTGGCGGCCGTCACGGCGGCCGACACGATCTACTACATCGATCGGCTGAGTGAGGAGGCCATCCTCGGGTGGTTTGAGCGGCACTGGCCGCGCGCGTGGCCGGTGGAGATTGTGATGGAAGGGCTGGAGGACGGCGCGACGACGTTTCCGCGCGGCACCGCTGCGCGGCAGACGATCGTCAAGTGTATCCTCGACCCGATCGACGGCACGCGGAGCCTCATGTATGACAAACGGTCGGCGTGGATTCTCGCCGCCCTGGCGCCGCAGCGCGGGGCGCGCACCCACCTCGGTGACATCGTGGTGGCGGCGATGACGGAATTGCCGACCACCAAACACGGTTTCGCCGATCAGCTGAGCGCGATCGTCGGTCGGGGGGTGGTCGCGGAGACGCTCGACCTCGCGGCCCGCACGCGGCGCCGCTGGAGGCCGCGACCCTCGCGGGCCCGCCACTTCGAGCACGGCTTCGCGTCGATCGCGCGTTTTTTCCCGGAGGGCAAGGGGTTGCTCGGCACGATTGAGGAGTCGCTGTGGCGCGAGCTGGGGGTGCTGGGGAAAAACGGCGGCCAGCTGGTCTTCGACGATCAGTATCTCTCCACGGGAGGCCAGCTCTTCGAACTCATCGCCGGCCATGACCGGATGCTCGGCGATTTGCGACCGCCGGCGTATTCGAAACTCGGATATTCCAACGCGACCCTCTGCTGCCACCCGTACGACATCTGCACCGAGCTGATCGCGCGCGAGGCGGGCTGTGTGATTGAGGCCCCCGGCGGGGCGGCGTTGCGCGTGCCGCTCGACACCACGACACCGGTGGCGTGGATGGGCTACGCCAACCCGATTCTGGCGCGCACGGTGCGGCCCGTGCTGCGGCGCCTCATGGCGCAATATTTCTGACAAGGGTGCGACCGGGGCACTACTCACTGGCTGCGCTCGCTCGTCACCTCCGCGTCCGCAGGAGTTTGTCGAAGTCGGCGTGCGAGCCGATCCAAAACCATAAGATCCGACCGCCGGATCTGATTCCCGCCGCGCGATAGTCGTTATTGATACGGACCGACCAGATTTGTTCTTTTGCGTGGATTTTCTTGAAATGCAGTCCGGGGTGGTTCGGGTTGTCCCGCCAGAAGAGATAGGCGACCCGCGCCTGTTTCTGAATCTGAAGTGGGAGGGCAGCGAGTTGCTGCTTGAACCCCTCAGTTCTTCGCGAAATCACGTTCGAGATCCAGCTCCGCTGTTTTCCCGTCGGCTTCCTCTGCTACGGCCAGTGCCGCCATTTCGGACAACGCGTCCTGCGACGATGCAAAAAGCTCGTCCCAGCGTCGCTCCGATTCCAATTCCGCTAGAATGAACGAAGCGAAAGCGTTCTGTTCATTCACCGGGAGGGCCGCGACGCGCTTCATGGCCTTTTCTAGCAGTTGGGTCACGATTGAAATCTCGGCCTGGGGCGGGCCCTTGGCAATCTGAAAGCAAGCTGACAGACTGTTCGCTTGGCTTGCTCGAACCAATCATTCATCAGGCAGCGTAATTTAGGAATCTGGGTTCAGAACAACATCCCCACCTCGTCAAACCAAGCGGCCACCCATTCGCGGACGAACAGAAAATAGAGACCGCCTGCGATTGCGAGCATCGGGCCAAATGGTACATGAACTCCAAAGCCCAGAGGAACGGGTTCGTCCGTCACTGGTGCAACACTTCCCGAGCCGGTTACCTCCAGCGCTGGAAATTTTCTCCTGACCAGCGCGACAATCCACCACGCTCCCGCAACCGACAATCCAGCAACTGCGGCCCAAAGTGCGGCCACCGCCAGACCCTTCACGCCATCTTGCCAACGACAGAAGGCACCGATTGCGCCGGCGAATCTGATGATGCTAAACGCGAGTGTGTCGTTCCTGAACGCGAACGGCAGCAGCAGCGTGAGCCACAGCATCACGCCTGAGCACATCAGGAGTCCGTGCAGCGACGATGTTCCCGCCCGCAAGCTGTTTACGGCAAGAAGATCGCTGGTTTGGCCGTACGAAGCCGGCCAAAGAAACGAAATCCCGACTCCGATGACTCCCGCTCCTGTGGTCGAAACATCCCAATAATTCACAGCGGGCGTGGAATCCTCCTCCTGAGGCGCTTCCGTCGGGGGATTCATTGGCGAACGTTTTCCGGAGACCTTTTGCCAAGCCATCGCAAGCGCGACCCACACGGTGCCAACACAGGCGCCGCCAAACACCGCGGCGACCGCGCCTTGCCAGCCGCAAAAAGCCCCAATCGCACCCACAAATTTTACGTCACCAAAGCCCATCGCCTGTTTTCGCAATATGGCCTCGGCGAGAATTCCTATCCACAGAACCAAGCTCGACCCAATGAGCAGGCCTTGGAGCGACGCGAGCCCTGACCGGAGGCTGCTATCGAGCGTCGCCCCCCCGCCGTGACCGTGCAGCGCGGGGATCAGGGACGACAGCAGCACGCCGCACACCCCGAGCCCGATGGTGAACACATCCGGGATGATGAAGTGATCCAGGTCGATGAACGTCGCGGCGATGAGGCAGCTGAGAAAAATCCAGCCGCAGACCGCGACCTGCGGCGGGAACTTCAACCAGCAGGCGACAAAGAGCAGCGCGGTGAGCAGCTCGACAAAGGGATAGCGGAATGAAAACGCCCGCCCGCAGCACCGGGCGCGACCGCGCAGGAGAAGCCACGAGAGGATGGGGAGGTTGTCGTACCACCGGATCGGCTGGCCGCAGCCGCAATGCGAGCCCGGCGAGACGATCGACTCCTCCTTGGGCAGGCGGTAGATGACGACATTGAGAAAGCTTCCCACGCAGGCCCCGAACAGCAGGGCCCATAGCGGAAAGAACCACGGAAACGCGGCGGAGAATTGAGCGTAGTCGAACATCGTGTGGCGAGAGAGTTGGCTGGGTGACTACGGGTGGATCCGCGGCAGGGGTTCGTGGCGGAAGCGACGATAGACGGTGAAATCACGCACGTCGGTCGTGATGATTCTCGCCTTGGGAAATTGCTCTGAGAGGACCACGAGCGACGCGTCGCCGGCATCCATCTGGGGATAGGCCGCCAGCAATTCGGCCGCACGTGTCCCATGGACTTCCCAAATAGGGATTAGATTGAGCCGTCGTTCGGCAACTTGTCGGATTAGCGCGTGCATGGCGGTGCGCTCGAACTTCAACAGGTGGCAAGCCTCGCCAAACACGACCTCCGTGGAAAAACCCGGCTCATCGAGCGTGGCGATGACACCTGCACTCCGAGCGTGCCACTGGTCGCACCGCGAGAGCGCACCGACCAACGGCCCGGCGTCGATGATGTATCTAATCGCCGAAGCCTTCACGCATCGAGAGATCGGGCGGTGCGTCTTTGATCATGCCGATGAAGGGTCTCATGCCGTCCGCGAAAGACGGCCCGACGCGGCGCCCGAAACGTCTTCGCGCCCGGGGCCGTGGTTTACGGGCAATCTTCTTCGCAGTAGGACTGGACGACAGCGGCATTTAGGTAGATTTGCGCACCTGTCGGCGTAGTCAAGCGAGCGCCGCGTGCGCCGCGGCGGCCATCGTCGGAGCGGTTTCCGCCGCCGGTATTCCACTCCAGATCTCGAGTGCCTTCGCCCCCTGATGGACGAGCATGCTGAGGCCGTTCGCGGTGGGCACGCCGAGTGCAGTGGCGGCGCGGAGCAACGGCGTCTGCGGCGGGTTGTAGATCATGTCGAAGACCGCGGCGGGGCGGGGGAGGGTGCCGAGAGCGATCGGCAGGGGATCCGTTTCACGCAGGCCCGCGCTGGTGGCGTTGATCACCAGGGCGTCCGCGGGAAGATCCGCGGGCGGAGAGGACGGATCGAAGCCGCGGACGGGAGTCCGGCTGGCGACGGGAGCCAGGGTCACGAGGAGTTTCTCGAGATTGGCACGGGTGCGATTGCCGATGGAAAGCGACGCGCAGCCGCGTTGAAGGCACTCGACCCCCGCGCCCCGCGCGGCGCCGCCGGCCCCGAGCAAGATGACGTGGGCGCCGTACAGTTCGCGGGCAAGGGTCTCGCGGATGGCGCTGGCGAGGCCATAACCGTCGGTGTTGAAACCGCGCCAGCCCTCTTCTCCAAACAGCAGCGTGTTCACGGCACCGACCGGCTGCGCGGCTGCGTCGATCCCGGCGACGCGATCGAAGGCGAGGACCTTGTGCGGGACGGTGAGATTGATCCCGCGGAAGCGTTTGGCGTGGAGAAGCGCGAGGGCGCGCGGCAGGTCATCCGGGTGGACCTCGAAGCGGAAATACCGCCAGTCGGCGAAGCGGGGATCGGTGCGCGCAAGCGCGGCGAGGGCCGCATTGTGCATCGCCGGGCTGATCGAGTGCTTGATCGGGTGGCCGAGCACCGCGAGCGACGTGCCGGGGCGCGACCAGGACTCCAGATCGGGCAGGCGGTAAATTGGATCTGGGCCGGACATCGTTCCGCGTTCTCCGTCGGTTCGGCTTTCGTCGGGACTCAAGCTGACAGGAGCATGAGGGCGGGAAAGGGAAACGAGCGAGATTAGGGCGACTTCGCGTGTTTTTCGTAGGCGGCTTCGAACTCCTCGACAAACTGGGCAAAGAGCCGGGCCCGCGCGGGTTCGCCCGAGGCGGTATAGTGGTTTACGAGATTGCGGCAGTTGCGACACAGCACTTCGCGCACAGGGGTGGGCGCGAGATCGCTGAGCTTGGGTTGGATTTTTTTGGCCCGCAGCAATTCGAAAATCTCGTCCGGATCGCGGAAGAGGCCGCGGTCGAACGGATCGACGAAGAACGGCAGGTCATCGGAGAAGCAGCCGACGATGAAGTGCCCGGGCAGGCCGACCGGCGCGAGTTCCAGGCCCAGCCGCCCGGCGACGAGCAGGTAGACGATGCTCAGCGAGAGCGGGATGCCGGTGCGGCGGGCGAGCACCTGATCGAGAAAACTGTTCCGCGGATCGGTGTAGTGCTCCACGTTGCCGCGAAAACCCCACTCGTGAAAGAGCACGCGGTTGATCACGCGGCATTTTTCGCGGGCCGACGAGGGTTCGACGATCAATTCGCCGCAGCGCGCGGCGATCTGGTCGAGCTGCGTGAGGCAGGCGCCCGCATCCAGTTCCGGCGTGACGGTGCGCGCCAGCAACAGGGCACCGGTTTCGAGCTCGTAGTTGAGGGAGCGGATGAAATCGCGAAACTCCGCGACCGGGTCGATGAACTTCAACTCGGCGAGGTACCACGCGGCGTGGCTGGCGAGCGCGCGGTTCGGGCCGCGGGCGGTGGCCTGGAGCACCGGCGCCGCGGCCAGCCCGAGTTGGGTGAACCGGGCCAGGAGCCCGCGTCGCACGACCGGACTCGGATCGTCGAGCAGGCTGACGAGCGCGGCACTTTCTTCGGCGCCGAGGGTTTCGATTTCCACGGGTTGAGACGAAAAACTTTTCGCCGGCGGCGCAACCCGGAAACGGATCAGGGCGCAAGATATTCGCTAGCGGGCGCCGAATAGAGCGGTGCCCACGCGCAACATCGTGCTGCCGGCGGCGATCGCCGGGGCGAGATCCGCCGTCATGCCCATCGAGAGTTCCCGCAGCGGCACCCCGCAGCGCGTCGCGAGCTCGTCGCGCAGCATGCGGAGGGCGGCGAAGGTCCGCTCGGCGTGCGCGGCGGTTTCAGCCGGCGTGGCGCCGAGCGGAGCGATCGTCATCAGGCCGTCGATGCGGAGATGCGCCCTGGCCAGCGCAGTCTCGAGCAGGCGCCGGGCGTCGGCGGGATCGGCGCCAAATTTCGCCGGATCGTGACCGGCATTGATTTGCAGCAGAATGGGGAGGGGTTTCCCAAGTTCCCCCGCTGCCCGGTCGAGGTGGAGGAGCAGCTTCTCGCTGTCGACGCTTTGCACACGGTCGAAGTGTTGGACCGCGAGCCGGGCCTTGTTGGATTGCAGATGGCCGATGAGTTCCCAGCGCAGTTGAGCGGAGGCCGGGGCGATCTGTCCGCGCTTCTCGATCCCTTCCTGGACGCGGTTTTCGCCGACGGCGCGAAGGCCGTAGCGGGCGGCGTAGTCCGCGGCGGCGGCCGGATGCGTCTTGGTGACCGCGAGCAGCTCCACGGTGCCGGGGTCGCGGCCGGCGCGGGCGCAGGTGGCGGCAATCTCGGCGCGAAGCGCATTGGCGCGGCGGACGAACTCCTCGTAAGCGGGAAACATGGCGTTAGCGGAACTAATTAGTGGTTTACGACTGGAAACAGTTTCTATTCTACTTAACTCAACGCCAGCTAATCATGCAGATCGAAAATTTCAAAATCTTCGCGGACTTGGTGGAAACCAAGAGTTTTTCAAAGTCAGCCAAGTTGAACGGAATCACACAGTCGGCGGTGAGCCAGCAGGCGCGCGCGATGGAGCGGCACTTCAAGATGCTGTTGATCGATCGCAGCCAGAAACAGTTTCAGCTGACGCGCGAAGGTCACCGGGTCTACGACGCGGCGAAGGAAACGCTGCACACCTACGAGAAGCTCCTCTCCGAGCTGCAGGAGATGAAGAAGGTCATCAGCGGCACGATTCGCATCTCCACCATTTATTCGATCGGCCTCCACGAACTGCCGCCGTTCATCAAGAAATTCCTGCATGATTTTCCCGCGGTCAACGTGCGCGTCGAGTACCGCCGCTCGAATCTCGTGTACGAGGACATCCTGCACAACTCGGTGGATTTTGGGCTGGTGGCCTTTCCCCTGAAGCAGCGCCAGATCGAAGTGCTCCCGTTTCGCAACGATCACCTGGTGCTCATCTCGCACCCGCAGCATCCCCTGGCAAAACGGACCGAAATCGAGATCAAGGAACTCGTGGGGCAAAAGTTCATCGGGTTTGACCCCGACATCCCGACGCGCAAGGCGGTCGATATCATCTTCCGCGAGCACAAGCTGGAGATCGAACCCGTGATGGAGTTCGACAACATCGAAACCGTGAAACGCGCCGTCGAGATTGACCACGGCATCGCAATCGTGCCGCAGGCGACGGTCACCCAGGAGCACAAACAGGGCACGCTCGCGGTGATGCAGTTCAAGGGACGGACCTTCACGCGGCCCCTCGCCATCTTGCACCGGAAGGGGCGGGTGCTGACCCCGGCCATGAAGAAATTCATCGAGACGCTCGGGCTGGATTTGCCGGAGATGCGTGATTCGTGAGCCGGCCGATGGTGCGCTGATTTATCCGGAAAGAAAATTTGCCGTGGCGCCTCTCATGGCCATGGTCACGCGACATTATTTTATGAAGAGACTATCCCCCGCGCTCCGGTTTTCCGTCGGCTTGCTGCTGCTCGGCGCGGCGGCTTGTTCGCGCCAGAGCGAGACCGCGTCGCCCACTCCGTCCAAGGCGACCAAGCCCGAGGCCGGCGGGGGCGCGACGCCGGCCAAATCGGCGCTGGTGCTGCCGAAGCTGGGCCCGGCGCCGGCCTGGCAGCTCAAGGACGTGAACGGCGCCGTGGTGTCGTCGGACGAGTTCAAGGGCAAGGTGGTCGTCGTGGATTTTTGGGCGACGTGGTGCCCGCCGTGCCGGGAGGAGATCCCGGGTTACATCGAGTTGGCGCGCAAGTACGGCAAGGATGGTTTGGTGATCGTGGGGGTGTCGCTGGATCAGGCCGGGCCGGACGTGGTGAGGGCGTACGCGAAGAAAGCCGGAATCAACTACCCGCTGGTGATGGGCGATGAAAATATCGTGGCGGCTTTTGGCGGAGTAGAGGGCATCCCGACGACGTTTCTGATCGATCGGACCGGCCAGATTCGCGACCGCAAGGTCGGGCTCGTCGCGACCGCGGAGTACGAGGGGAGAATCCAGGCGGCGTTGAACTGAGAGCAGGGAATTCCGCGGTCGGTCGGCGGGCACGCCGGTGATTTGGCGGCGGCCGTGTTCGTGGACACCCGCCTTCGCCGAGCCTTCGGCGCGGTGCTTTTTCGGGTGCGGTGCGCCCGAAAAAACAGAAGGGGCCGGCGATAACCCCTTAACGCCGGCCCCAGTTTTTTCTGTCTTCCGGCCTCGCGACCGGATTCATGCTGCCCAAACCCTGCATGGGCAGAACGCATCATCAAAGCACCATCCGTGCCATTCACCTGGTGCACAGAAAACCCCGGGTGGGCGAAGGCCGGACAGGTCACGGCGCCGACTCGTGAGCTCAGCCTTTCTTGCGGCTCTGCAATGCGCCCGCCGCCCTCGCAGGTTCGCCTTTCGCTCTCACTGCAGCTGCGCGAACCGAGTTAGTTAAAAGGTAAAGCATGACCCTTTTTTATTGGCCCAAAGGGGTGGGGGAACAACGCGGGCTAATCGCGGGCGAAATTCGTGATTTGCGCGAGCGGGTCGGCGAACCCGCGGTCGTTGCTGCATCGGCGGAGCTTGTGCTGTCCACCCCACTTTCCGACATGGCGCAACAAGTGCTCGAAAACGCCCGGCATCACCAGACGCACCGTCGGAGCGCCGAGCACACCGGACCGCCGCCGCGCCGCATAATCGGGATTCATCCGTTGCAGTTCCAGATCGACGGCCTCCCCGATCTGTGGGCCCTTCGGTGTGGTGACGGTGCCCGGGATCAGCTCAACCCACCATTCGTGACATCCTCGAATCTGGCCGGTCATGCCGCCTTTCGCGAGGAGCGGGGCCACATGGAAGTTCACGATGGTCCAGTCGTGCCGCACGCAAACCGCCACCAGACTGTCGGTGATTTCTTTTTCCGAAACACGTTCTGTGAAGACATTGAGCTGGAGGGCGGTTCGGCCGACGTAGATCAGCCGGGGCGGCTCGGTGGAGACAAAACGCACCACGTCGCCCAACGCGGTGCGAACCAAGCCGGCCGGAGTCGTGACCAGAACCGCGTAATCCATCCCCGGCTTCACTCCGGCCAGGGGCACCGCCTTCGGCCCCAGTTGTTCGATCCGGGCCTCGTCAAAATCCGCCGCGGGGATGAATTCGAAAAATATTCCGAGGTCGGTCATCACCCGTAGTCCCGCGGCGGGCGCATCGGTGTCCTGCGTCGCGACAAACCCTTCCGCCGCCGCATAGACTTCGTGAAACCGTACCTTGGGACCAAGCGCCTGGCGCAGTTGGTCGGTGAACGGGGTGAGGGGTATTCCGGTATGCACCAGACACTCGAGATTGGGCCACAACGTCTGCAGCCGGGCAGACGGTTGACCGCTGTTCTGGCCGCGCTCGCGGAGTTCCCGGCTCAGCAGCAACGCCCAGTTCGGGAGGCCCGCGAGGAGCGTGACATCACAGTTGCACGTGCGGGCGACGATGGCATCGATCCGTTCCTCCCAGTCGGAAATTTCGGCCGCCGTGGCGCCGGGTTCGTAGAGATGCCGCTCGACCCAAGTGGGCAGGCCGATTGCGACAATCCCGGTGAGCTCGGTGGCGAAGGCGGTCGGCGGGTTGGCTCCGTCTACCGGAACCAGGGCGGTCGAGCTGCCGAGCAGCAGGTGCCGCCCGCGAAACATACCGGCGTGGCGAGCCCGCACGGTGTAATACAGCAGTGATTCCCGCGTGGCCCGGCGGAAGTGGGCGAGCATCTCTTCCGTCACCGGCAACATCTTGGCGTACCCGGTGGTCGTGCCCGACGACCGGGCGAACAGGGAGCATCGTCCCGGCCAGAGCACATCGGCTTCGCCGCGTTTCATCTGTTCGATCGCGGGTGCGAGTTGTTCGTAGGTGCGGGGCGCAACCCGCCGTTGAAATTTTTCGTAGGTCAGGCCGGCCTCGATGCCCGCCGCCTGCCAGTGCGAGGCGGCGGCGAGGCGCGGGAGAAGCGTCGCGAGGGCGCGCGATTGGTCGGCGGATGCGGCGAGTTTGTGCCGCAGCTTCCATTCAGTCGCCGCAGACTTCAGATTGACACCAAACGTATAGAAGCTTTTGGGCCAGACCGGCATCGTGTGTGAGCAACAAGGCGACTCCCGGCACGGCTCAGCCGCAAGTGAATTTGCTTCGGGGCGATCGACTGCGCGGAAGATTAACCGGGTTTTCCCCGATCCAGAGCGTCGGGGTGCCGAAGGCCGGCCGCTCCGCGCCGCTTGCCGGAAGGCGTTTCATCGGCTCTGAATCGGGGCGGTACCAGCGTGCCGCGCAAAATGCCTCTCCCTCCCATCCTCTTTGAAGACGATACTCTCGTCGCATTCGACAAGCCGAGCGGGTTGCTCGTGGCCCCTGATCGCTGGGACAAGCAGCGCGAGAACCTCATGGGCCTCGTGCACGCCCACCCGCGCTATGGGCACGGCGTCGCCAATGTGCACCGACTTGACGCCGATACCAGCGGCCTGCTGCTGTGCGCCAAATCCAAGCCGGCGCTGGACTTCCTCACCGGCCAGTTCCAGTCAAAAACCGTCGGGAAGAAATACCACGCGTTGGTCGTCGTCCTCGCCGCCGGGCAAGCGATGAAGGTCATCGCACCGATTCGCGATGCGGCGGGGGCGCTGCCGGACGCTTTCACCTTGGAACTGGCGCTCGGCGAGGATGAGCGCCAGCGCGGCCGCATGCGGGTCTTCAAGGGTCGGGGGGGCAAGGAGTGCGTCACCGAGTTTCGCACGCTCGAACGCTTCGGCGGTGGCTTCGGCAAGCTCACCGCGGGCGCGCGCGCCCCGCGAGGCGACCAGGCACCGGCGGCCGCGGCGGGTTTTGCCTTTGTCGAGTGTCGGCCCCTCACGGGGCGGACGCATCAACTGCGGGTGCACCTCGCCGCCGCGGGGGCGCCGATCTTAAACGATCCGTTCTATGGCAATCCCGACATCACGTTGCTCCTGTCCGATCTGAAGCGGGGCTACAAGGGGCGCGACGAGGAGAAGCCGCTCATCGGCCGCCTCGCGTTGCACGCGAGCGAGCTCACGATCAACCATCCGACCACGCGGGAGCCCTTCACGTTGCAGTCGCCCCTGCCGCACGAGTTCGAAGTGGCGCTGAAATTTCTGCGGAAATTCGCGGGATTCCGGGGATAAAATTGCTCTTTCGCCCTCCGGAAGAAAAATCACCCCGCTAGAGTGTATCCTATTAGGTTACACTTCCTCCGCAAACAGGGTCGTTGCGGCGGGCCTCCGGAGGAGGCACGCGGGCATTCTCCGGGTCGGAAGACGCACCGGTGGCTCCCAATCCCGCCGCCTTGGCGATCACGCGGTTGACCGTCCCATTTCAGGCCGCCAGGTGAGTCCTCCCCGCTTTCAGCGCGAGAAGGCTCGCATGAGGTTGCGGAAATCGTACGGTTTTTTCGCCGCGCTCCCGTGCTCGGCTTCACCAACCTCCTCCTCATGACTGCTCCCCTCACATGCACCCGTCGCGAAGCCCTGAAAACCGCCGCACTCGGCGCCCTTGTCATCCCAATCATCGGGGTCACCTCCCGGGCGGCGGAAAAAACGAAGGCCGCACCGGCGGCGGCCGCGCTGCCGACGTACACGTCGTTTCCGGACGGTCGTGAGAACGGTCTCCGGCTCGGGATCGCCTCCTACTCCTTGCGCAACCTCCCGCTCGATGAAGCGATCGCCACCGTCAAGGTTATGCGCGTCTCGAACATCGCGCTCTTCAGGCTGCACTGCAACTGGGAGGGTGCGACGGTCGAGGAGTGTCGTGCCGTCGGCGAGAAGCTCAAGGCCGCCGGGCTCAAGCTCACCGGCTCGGGTGTCGTCAACCTGCCCAACGACGAGGCCAAGTGCCGCAAGGCGTTCGAAAATGTGAAGGCCGCCGGGATGGCCGCGATGGTTTGCAAGCCGGATCTCGGCGCCCTGCCGCTCGTCGAAAAACTCGTGAAGGAATTTGATCAGAAACTGGCAATCCACAATCACGGTCCCGAAGACAAGGTGTACCCGACTCCCGCGGTCGCGTTCGAAGCAATCAAGTCGCTGGATTCGCGCATCGGGCTCTGCATCGATGTCGGCCATTCCGTACGGGGCGGCGAGGATGCGATCGCGGCGATCCGGAAATATGCGGCGCGCGTGTACGACGTCCACATGAAGGATTCCGTCGCCCTGCCCGGCGCGATGAAGGACATCCCGATCGAAGTCGGCACCGGCCGGCTCGACATCCGCGGGATGCTGCGCGCGTTGCTCGACATCAAATACAACGGCGTGGTCTCGTTCGAATACGAGAAGGTGGCCGGCAATCCCGTCACCGGACTCGCCGAGTCGCTCGGCTACGTGCGCGGCGTGCTCGCGGCGCTGGCGAAGGCTTAGCCGGGATATTTCGCACAGTGACTACGATGTCGGGAGGCTCGCCGTAGACTGGGGCTGCGACGCCCTCGTCGCGGTTTCCGAGTGAAACGCGACGAGGGCGTCGCGTCCCCATTAAATATCCAAGTTAGCGCCGTGGGTGCGCGAGGATCAGGCGGTCGCCAAAGTGCGGGGGAAACGACCGGCGACAGCATCTTCCACCCAGATATCTTCGTCGAGCGATTCCCAGCGGAGCGCTCGTCCACCCACCCGTAACTTTACCTGAGCCAGCTCGGCCGCGGAAGAATTTGCCAGCAGCGGATACTTGTTGGCCGGGAAACTCACCATGCGTTGGTCCGATAATTCGATCCAGACACGGCGACCCTCGATCCAACAGCGACTCGCGATGGATTCCCGATTAGCGTCCATGCAATTGGTGATATGCTTCGACCAGCTCTTGGCAATGCTGCGCGAGATCCCGGACGCATGGGTTAGTTGAGCGTAACCCGCCGATGGAGTGCGGGTGCCCTCACCCGCCATTCGAAAGATTGCGGGGTGAGGGCACCCCGCCCCCAATGAATTCAAACTCAACCCGGAGACTTATTCGCACGGGGATCCGTTTTGCGGACAATTGACGACGGGCGAAAACCCGTCGAAGCTGGCCCGTTTTCTTCCCCTCCCGTGCGCCCACACGTCATCATCGTTGCGAGCCTGTTCCTGGCTGCGATCGCTTTGGCGCTGCGCGCCGCACCGCCGCCCGCTCCGGTGCCGGCGTTCATCGAGCAGCATTGCGCCGGCTGCCACGACGATTTGGAAAAGAAGGGCGAGCTCGATCTGACCGCGCTGACTTTCAATCCGACGGACCCGAAGAACTTCGCACGGTGGGTGAAGGTGCACGACCGCGTCGTCGCCGGCGAGATGCCGCCGAAAAAGAAGACGCGGCCGCCGGCGACAGAGCTCGGGCAGTTCGTTGGCGCGCTGGCCACCTCGCTGACAGCGGCGGAGCGCGGAACTCTCGCGGCCGAGGGCCGGGCGACGCGGCGCCGGCTGAATCGGTACGAATATGAAAACGCCGTGCGGGATCTGCTGCAGGCGCCGTGGTTGCAGGTGAAGGAATGGCTGCCGGAGGATGGCGAGGCGTTTCGTTTCAACAAGGTTGGCGAGGCGCTCGATGTATCGCACGTGCAAATGGCGCGTTATCTCAGCGCGGCGGACTACGCGCTGCGGCAGGTTGCCGCGCACCAGGTGGAGCGCCCGGAGACGAAGGTGGCGCGTTATTACGCACGCGAGCAGCGAAGTTTTGTCGGGCCGATGAAGTTCTCGGTGTTCAACACGGCGCCGGAGCGGGCGACGTTTCCCGTCCTGGATCGCGCGGCGCAACCTGCGGTGCGCGCCGGCACTGCGCCCGCCACGGTGGGGGCGGCCGAACCCGCGGTGCGTGACCTTGAGGGCGTCGGCCTGATCGCGAGCACCTACGAGCCGCTCGAACCGAAGTTCAGCCAGTTCAAGGCCCCGGTGGGCGGGAGGTATCGGCTGCGGTTCAATGCGTTTTCGGTTTGGGTCGGCCCGGGCAAACCCGTCGCGGGCAAGCCCGACCGCTGGTGGATTCCCGACCTCGATGACGTTTCCCCGGGCCGTCGCCTGGAGCCGATCACGGTGTATTCTGAAACGCCCCCGCGGCTGTTGCGCCGGCTGGGCACGTTTGATGTGACGCCGGATCCGTCGGTGCGGGAGCTCGACGTCTGGTTGCTGGCGGGCGAAACGATTCGGCCGGATGCGGCGCGTTTTTTCCGTTCCCGGCCGGGCGCGAGCCGCTGGCAGAATCCGCTCGCGGAGAAAGACGGCACGCCGGGTGTCGTCTTTCGCTGGCTCGAGGTCGAAGGGCCGATCTACGAACGGTGGCCGACCGCCGGACATGAGCTGCTCTTTGGCCGTTTGCCGCTGACGAAGTCCGCGCGGTCCGGCGGGAGCGTCGAGGTCGAGTCGGCGAATCCGCCGGCGGACGCGGCGCGGCTCCTGGGCGATTTCCTGCGGCGGGCCTACCGGCGGCCGACTCCCGCCGGCGAGGTGGGGCGCTTTCTGCCGGTGGTGGAGCACGCATTAAAGGCCGGCGGCAGTTTCACCGAGGCGATGCTGGCGGGCTATACCGCGGTGCTGTGCTCGCCGGAGTTTTTGGGCGTGGAAGAAAAACCGGGGCGCCTCGACGGCCCTGCGCTGGCGTCGCGCCTGGCGTTTTTTCTCTGGAACTCTCCGCCGGACGACGAACTGCGCCAGCTTGCGGCGACGGGCCGGTTGCAGCAACCCGACGTGCTGCGCGCGCAAACCGAGCGGATGCTCGCCGACGCAAAATCGCGGCGGTTCGTGGACGCCTTTCTCGACTACTGGCTCGACTTGCGGCGGATCGTGGCGACGGCGCCGGACGAAGGGCTGTATCCGGATTACTATCTCGACGATTTGCTCGCGGAGTCGGCGCTGGACGAGACGGCGGCGTTTTTCGCCGAGCTGCTGCGGGGCGATCTGCCCGCGCGGAACCTCGTGGCGTCGGACTTCGCCATGTTGAACGAAAAGCTCGCGGAGCACTACGGCCTGCCGCCGGTGGAGGGGGTGGCGTTGCGCAGAGTGACGCTGCCGCCCGACAGTGTGCGGGGTGGACTGATGACGCAGGCGAGTGTGCTGAAGGTGACGGCCAATGGCACGACGACCTCGCCCGTGCTGCGCGGGGCGTGGATTCTGGAGCGGCTCCTGGGGCAGCCACCTTCGCCGCCGCCGCCGAGTGTGCCGGCGGTGGAACCTGACATCCGGGGGGCCAGTACGATTCGCCAGCAACTCGACAAGCACCGCACGCTCGAGAGCTGCGCGACGTGTCACATGAAAATTGATCCGCCGGGCTTCGCATTGGAGAGCTTCGACGTGATGGGCGGATACCGGGAACGATATCGGGCAATCGGCGACGGCGCGAAGTCGGAGCCGGGCCTCGGGCGTGGCGGGCAGAAATTTGCGTTTCATCTCGCACTGCCGGTGGATTCTTCGGGGAACACCGCCGACGGGCGGCCGTTTGCGAATGTGCGCGATTTCAAGCGGCTCCTCCTGGAGGATGAGACGCAAGTGGCGCGGAATCTGGCACGCCAGCTGGTGGTCTACGCGACGGGTGCGCCAGTGCGCTTCAGCGACCGGGCGGCGGTGGAGTCAATCTTGGAACGAGCCCGGGCCGGCGGTTACGGCGTGCGGACGCTCGTGCAGGAGGTGGTGTTGAGTGCGTTGTTCTTGGAGAAATAAGGTGTGTCCAGTAAGCAGTAATCGATTGTCAGTGGCCAATCAGACATCAGTGTTCGATCCTGAGTAATCGGTACCCCGTGGTCCTCACTGCTGCTGATAACTGCCCACTAATTACCGATTACTGATTACTTTCGCCTGTACCCCATGAAAACTCCTCCCGCTCCGCGGCTCCCCGTCTCCACCTGCCGTCCCCTTTCCCGCCGCCACTTCCTGCGCACCACCGGTGTGGCACTGGCGTTACCGTTACTCGACTCACTCCTCCCAGTCTCTGGCCGCGCCGCGCCAGCCTCCGCCGCCGCGAAGCCGCGCCGGATGCTCGGCATCTGCAACAATCTCGGCCTGCTCCCGGATCAGTTCTTTCCGAAGCAGACGGGTCGCGGCTACGCGCTGTCCCCGTACCTGGAGACGCTCAAAGAGCACCGCGAGGACTTCACCGTCTTCAGCGGCGTGTGGCATCCGGATGTCGATGGCGGGCATCCGGCCGACAATTGCTTTCTGACCGCGGCCCCGCATCCGGGCAGCGGCGGTTTTCGCAACACGATCTCCCTCGACCAATACATCGCGGAGCGGATCGGGCATGAGACGCGGTTTCCGTCGCTCACGCTGGGCGTGAACGTGCAGCAGGGCCAGCGCAGCCTGTCGTGGACCGGTTCGGGCGTGCTGATTCCGTGCGAGGAGAAGGCGTCGGATGTGTTCAAGCGGCTTTTCGTGCAGGGCTCGCCGGCCGAGGTGCAGACCCAGCTGCGCAAACTTGCGCAGGGCCAGAGCATCCTCGACGCCGTCGGGAGTCAGGCGAAGGATCTGCAGCGCAGTGTCGGGGCGCGCGACCGCGATCGGCTCGACCAGTACTTCACGAGTGTGCGCGATCTCGAACAGCGGTTGGAGCTGTCCAAGGAATGGGAGGTGCGGCCCAAGCCCACGGTTTCGGCCGTCGTCCCGCTCGATCCGGCCAGCCCCAAGGAATACATGGAAAAGGTGAAGCTCATGTACGACATGGCGCGCCTCGCGTTTCAGACGGACTCGACTCGCTCGATCTCGCTGCTCCTCGACAGTGTGAATTCGCCGACGATCGAACTCGATCCTGAGGTCAGGCTGACCGACGCGTATCACAATCTGTCGCACCACGGTCGCTCCGAGGCGAAGATTTCCCAGCTCAAGGCCATCGACCAGTGGCATATGAAGCTCCTCGCGAATCTCTTCAGTGAACTGAAGAGCATTCAGGAGGACGGCGAGTCGCTCTTCGACCGCACGATGGTGCTCTACGGCTCGAATCTGGGGAATGCGAACACGCACGTGACGACGAACCTGCCGACGCTGTTTGCGGGCGGTGGCTTCCGCCACGGGCAGCACCTCGGGTTTGACACGACGCACAATTATCCGCTGCCGAATCTCTTCGTCTCGATGCTGCAGCGGATGGGAATCGAGGCGGACAAGTTCGCAACCTCGACCGGCACGATGCGCGGGCTGGAGATGGCGTAGCCCGCGTGTTTCGCAGCGCGGTATCCGCGTTGGGAAATGTCCGGGCTCGGCGGTTTTGATCCCAGCCGGGTCGAGGCGATGGGAGGTGGAGCACGTTGTCGCCCACGCATTATTTGCCCCAAGAAACGCGGGGGACCTGAAAAAGGGGTCATGCTGTACTGTTTATCTTGACGATGACCGACGGTGCCGTGGAGAGTTGCTCATGGCCAGAAAGCTGAGGTTGCAGTATCCCGGCGCGATCTACCACGTGATCAATCGTGGCAACTACCGCACGTTGATTTTCGGGGATGAAAAAACCAAGGCAGCGTTCGAAACGTGCCTGTTCGAGGCGTGCGGCCGGTGCGGTTGGTTGCTCCACGGGTTCGTGATTATGGGAAATCATTATCATCTGGCGGTCGAGACGCCTCAGGGGAATTTGGTCGCGGGGATGCAGTGGCTGCAGTCGACGTTCGCGAACCGCTTCAACAAACTGCGCGGCGAACATGGGCATCTCTTCCAAGGCCGTTTCAAGGCGCTCGCAGTCGAGGCCGGTGGGCCGCTCGGCCACGTCTGCCATTACGTGCATCTTAATCCGGTGCGAGCGGGCATGGTAGCGGTCGAGGCGCTGGCCGAATACCGCTTTTCGAGCTACTGGTATTTGTTGCGACCGAAGCAGCGTCCGGCGTTCATGCGGGCGGAGGCCGCGTTGAATGACGCGGGCGAATTGCCTGATACTGCGGCGGGCTGGCGCTCGTATGCCGACCACCTCGCGTGGCAGGCAACCGACGGACCGGCCGGAAAGAACGAGGCCTATGTCTCGCTCAGCCGTGGCTGGGTGATCGGCGGGGATGACTTCAAAAAGGAACTGCTGCAGGACGACTCGGTATCCGTCGACACGAGGGCCTGGGAAAGCCAAGGGGTACGTGAAGTGCGGGCCTCACGCTGGGCGGCAGCGCTCGCGGCCTGTCATGCCTGTTTGCCGGCCGGTGCCCGGACGAGCAGTCTTAAATCCGCGCCGTGGAAAGTCGCGGTTGCGGCCTTTCTCAAGGAATCGACCGATGTGCCGAACGGTTGGCTCGCCGACCAACTCGACATGGGATCTCCCGTCTATGTGAGCAAGCACGTGGGGCTGCTGCGACGCTCCCCCAACGGTGAGGCGGGCCGCTGGCTGGCGCACTTGCACGCGGAAACTGGAAAAAAAGACCTGCGGAGTCTCCCGCCGCCGGTCCCCGCAAGGGCGGTGCCGTTGCCGTCCTCGCCATTTCTCTTGGACCTCAGCTCCCACGAGCGGGACGACGACCTTTCGGCTCGCTGATCGGTTTGAAGGGGCTTGAGATCGCGTTTGGCGGATATGAAGCAAAAGGGTAAAGCATGACCCCTTAAACCGCGGGCGACGCCGGTATGCGTCAGAAGCTCAGCGACGTGGTCAGGCTGTAGGATCGCGGGGCCTCGTAGCGGGTCTGGTTGAGGTTGATTTCCTCGTAGCGGCGGCGGTCGAGGAGATTGCGCACGTTGAGCTGCACGCGGCCGCGGTAGCGGTCGCCGAGCCGGAAGGCGTAGGCCGCCATCGCCTCGCCTTCGGCGAACGGGGAGCCCCAGATTGTGACGACGTTGCCATTGATCATCTGGCTGTTGAGCGCGGCGGGGCCGCGGTAGTGCATGCCGCCGCCGACGGTGAGGCCGCGAAGCTTGCCGGCGCGAAACGTGTAGCGCGTAAACAGATTCACCGTGTCGCGGTAGGAGCGGCCGCGCACGAGGCCCGGCGCGGCGTCGCGGATGAAGTCGTAGATGGCGGCGATCTCGGCGGCGATGGAGGCCCCGACGGCGGGGTTGGAGGCGGCGAGGCGCTCCCATTCGGGCAGGTTGGCGCGCACGTAGCGCATCGTGCTCACGTCCTGCTCGCTCACGCGGTTGATGTTGTTGCCGTAGCCGGCGGTGAGCGTCCACGCGGGGGTGGGATTGGCCTGCAGCTCGATTTCGTAGCCGGTGGCGTGCAGCGTCTGGCTCTCGTTGTTGCCGCCGGTGAGGGCGCGGTTGGCGTAGGTGGGATTGAGGGTATTGAGCACGGGATCGGTCCAGATGCCGTTCATGGCGGTCGCGACGCCGGCGACGCTGTGGTTCTGGCCCGTCTGGGTGATATCGTAGGCGCTGGCGGTGAGGTAGAAGCGGCCTTCGAGCAGCTCCACGCGCACGCCGCCCTCGCGGCCCTCGCCCAAACGGAGCGTGGTGGACTCGCCGAGCGGATTCGTACCAGTGGTGCCGGGCGCCCGGAAAGTCTTCGCGAAATTAAAGAAAACCGTGAGCGGCTTCCAAGGCGTCAGCGTGCCGCCGAGCGTGGGGGAATACTTCTTCAGGCTGTTCACGCTGCGGCGCGGATCGGTGAAGCTGAGGAGGCCCGAGGCGGCGTCGCGCACGCCGGACTGGATGTCGTTGGCGTAGTCGTCGTGGCGCAGGCCGAGGTTGGTGCGGAGCAGTCCGCCCCAGTAGGTGCCGGCGGCACCGATGCCTTCGTAGGTTGACTCGCTCCACAGGCGCGTCTTGCCGCCGGTCGGCATGAAGGCGGTGGCAATGCCCGAAACGGGATCGGCGGCCGGAACGCCGAGGCCGCTGTTGAGCGCGGTGTCGCCCGCGGCGAAATAAACCCGGCGGCGGATGGTGTTGGGGGCGGCGTTGAACGTCGGCGCGGCGGGATTGTTGCTGCGGACGAGATTGAGGGCGGCGGAATTGTTGCGACCGAGGGTGGCGCCGGCCGTGAAGTAGAGCCGCTGGCTCATCCAGCGGGCCGGCTTCCAGTCGAAAACTGCATCAAGCCGGAAATCGTAGACCAGGTCGTGGCTGCGCGTGTCGCTCCAGGTCATCTCCATGTAATGCCCGCCGTAATACGGATTGGGCGTGCCGTCGGGGCGCGTCGGGTTGGGATCGCGGCGCACGTTGCTGTTGTTGGGGCGGAGCAGATTCTCGGTGATGTTCTGGGCGTTGAACGACGCGAGTAGGGAGAGCGCGCGGCCGACGCGGTGCTCCAGCGCGCCGCCGAAGGTGTGGAAATCCGTGGCTTGTTCCTTGTCGGGTCCGGTGAATTGCGCGCCGCGCGAGATGATGGCGGGATTCTTGACCGGCCGGGCGGGGCTCTGCACCGCGCCGTTGGTCTGGCCGAAGCCGCGCCAGTTTTGATACCGCGCCGTGAGTGGGTCCCACACGAGATAGTCGTTGCCGGTGGCGGTGCTGAGCCGGGCCGTGCCCGCCGGGACGGCGGTGGCCGTCACGACGAAAGGCGTCGTGCCGTTCCACGCGGTGAACGCGTCGATCGGCAGGGAAATCGCCTGCACGCGGGCGAGCCGGCCGACCTCGCCGTCGGCGCGGAGCGTGGTGTTCGGGCCGAGGCGAAACGTGAGCGCGAGGTGGGCCGCCTGGCGGGTGCCGCCGACCCAATTTTCCCAGCTCTGACGGGAATCGTGCACGAGATTGAGCCGGGCCGCGACGGTGGAGCCGAGCTGACGGTTCACATCGAGCGTGCCGCGATACTGGTCCCCGGAGCCGACGCGGAAGGTGGCGCCGTGGCGGTTGGTGAAGTGGGCGCGCTTGGTGTTGAAGTTGGCGACGCCGCCGGGCTCGGAGGAGCCGAAAAGCAGGGCGTTGGGACCCTTCGCGATATCGATGCGCTCGATGTTGTAGGCGTCGGCGGGGGCCTGCCACACGAAGAGGTTGCGGGTCTGATACTGCGAGCGGAATCCGCGGAACTGATACGCCTGCTGGTCGTTGTCGTCGGTGGGCATGCCGCGGCCGCCGGTCGAGAAGCGCGCGGCCTCGAGCAGGTCGGTGGCGTCGATGTCCCGGAGGAACTCCTCGGTGAGCACGTTGATCGGCATGGGGACGTTGCGCAGGTCCTCGCCAGTGCGGGAGCCCGCGATGGAGGAGACCGCGCGGTAGCCGATGTCTTTGTCGGTCGAGACCTCGAACACGGACATCCGCACCACCTCGCCGGCCGCGGGTGCGGTGGCGGCGGGCGGCGTTGGCGGGGGTGCGGTTTGGGCGGCGGTGGAGGACACCAACAGACCGAGCGCGCAGGCGGCGAAAGAGGCGGCGAAAGAGGCGGCGGGAGAGGCGGCGGGAGGGGCGGCGGGACGAATGAACGGTTGCATGGGCGAGGTGAGGTTCGGTGAAGGCGAAGACGCCGTAAACAGGGCGCGAATATCAATACCTCGTCCGCTATTTCGCGCGAACCCGATTTTGCCGGCGGGAGGCGGGCGGACCGGCGCCGGCTTCGGGCTGAGGCAGTTCACCCCGGGTGGGCAGGGTGATTTCAATGTGCCCGGTGGCGGTGAGAATTTTCAGGCGGACGTCGCTGCCCTTCGCCTCGCGCAAGACGGAGGCGAGGCCGGCAAGGTCGCCGATGCTCACGTCGTTGGCCGCGACGATGACCGCATCGGCCGGCAGTTGGGCGAGCGCGGCGGGAGACTGGGGCGTTACCTCCTTGAGGAGGACGCCGCGGTTGTCGGATAGCTCCATATTGCTGACGACGGCTGACTCGCGACCACGGTTCACCAGATCGCGCAGGGTGGCGCCCAGCCAGCGATGGAGCGGGGCGGCGGTGGCGATCTCAGTCGCGCCGCCGCTCAAGGCCTGGCCGAGGCCGGCCCAGGTTCGGGCGCGGGCCCGAAGCGACGGCGAAACGACGCCGAAACGGTCCATCGGAAAATTGACGAAGCCAATTTTCTCGGCCGGCGAGCCGGGTTTCACGCGGTAGTCTCCCGAGGTCGGCGCGACAAACTGGGGATCGGCGGTCAGGGAATGACGATCGAGCCCGAGCCGCCGCAAGTCCTCCGGCACGGTGTAGGTGGCGAAGAGATTGAAATCGAAGGTGCCGTCCTTGGCCCGGTCCATCGTCATCCCGCGCGGGTCGTAGGCGTTCTTGCCGACGAGAAGGTTGTGGGTGACTACATCGCGGCTGTCGGGAAACCAGACGTGCGGGCTGAACAGGGGCGAGATGTTGTTGCGCACGGTGCGGAAGAAACCTTCGCGCAACTTGATGCCGCCCTGCAGGCAGAGGTTGTTTTCGATGAGGTAGTGGGTCGAGCCGTCGTCGAGGTCGATGTCGTAGCCGTTGGCGCACTGGAGGCGGTTGTAGCGCAGGGTCGTGATCTCCACCGCATCGAGCCGCGCGAGATCGCGCATGCGGGCGAACTGCGCCGGCGTGGCGTCGCCCTTCATGCGCATCCAATGGCGGTCGCGGCCCCAGCTGTTGAAGGCGCCGTGCTCGCGGCTCTCGAGGCAGGTGTTGAAGACGTCGCACCACTCGACGACGTGGCCGCCCCACATGTTGTCATTGATGTTGATCGCCGCGCGCGGGACGTCGTGGATCGTGAGATGGCGGAGCACGATGCCGCGCGCCTTGGCGATGAAGACGCCGGCGATCTGTTTTTCCACCGTGCCGAGCTCCGTCATCAGGCAGTCGCGCACGATGCAGCGGTCCGGGTAATTTTGGTTCTTCGGCCCCGGCTGGAGATCGAGGTGCGGATCGGTGACCGCGCCGTCGAGCATCGCGGGCGGGAGCAGGGCGACGAAGCGTTGGTCAAACGGCTGGCCGTTCACCTGCGGCGTTGAACCGACTTCCGCCGCCGGCCAGCCCCACGAGTGGGCCCAGCGCGAACGCACGGCCGAGTCGCTGCCTTCGAACAGGACGGCGCTGGCGCCGATGCGGACGAACTCGCAGCCGGCGACTTCGACGCCGCGATTGTAGTCCTGCACAAAGATGCCGTTGCCGCCGATGCCGTCGAAGCGGCATTGCTCGATCGCGCATGACTCGGTGCCGGTGAGCAGAATCGCGGCCCCCCGGTAGATGCGCCAGTCGCCGCCGCTCGGAACCGCGTCGGTTTGCATGAACGTGTAGCCCGCGCGGCGAAACGTGAGACCGCGCAGTGTGAGGTGCCGCACCGGCTTTTCGGCGGAGCCACGCAGTTCGACAAGTTGTTTCAGCCCGACGGCCTCGAATCGCATCGCGCGCGGGTCGGCGCCCGCGGGCGGGATGAAATGCAGCGTGCCGGCGGCGCGATCGAAAAACCACTCCTTCGGGGCATCGAGCTCCTCGCGCACGTTTTCCACAAAACGTTTTTCCGGATCGAACGGCGCCTCGGCGATGATCGCGCGGCCTTTGTTTTGCCAGCCGCCGGCGACGCGCGGATCTTTTCCCGCCTCAAACGTGTAGCGGCCATCGGGCGATTTTTGGCGAATCTGAAAATGCAAACTGCCCCAGCCAAGGCCATGCAGCCCGTGTACGAACATCCCGGCGGGATCGGCGTAACGCGCGAGACGCGCGGGCTCCGTGGCATCGCGCGCGTAGCCGCCGAAAAACCCCTCGCCGGGATCGAAGTTCGGGTAACGCGCGCGGATCATCTTCCGGCCATCGGCGAACAACTGATCGAATTCGAGACCGGCGGGCACCGGCGCCTCCCAGCGCCCTGCGGCGGCCGGCGTCCAAGTCAGCGCCAGTTCCCGGGCGCCGCTGAGTTCCGCGGTCTCACCCGCGACGGCGGCATAGACCACCGGGGCGGTCGCGGTGCCGCTGTCCGCTGGCGTGAACTGGAGGGAACGCTCCAAGCGATACACCCCGCCGTGCAGCCACACGGTGGCCGCCTCGCCGGCGGCGCGCTGCCGCACCGCCTGTTGCGCGCGCTCGATCGTCGCGAAGGGCGCCGCGACGGTGCCCGGGTTGCGATCATTTCCGGCCGGAGCGACGTGGAACTCGGCGGCGGGGCTCGAGGCCGGCTGGGCGAGAGCGAACAGCGCCGCCGCGCCCAGCGGGGCGAGGCGGGAAAAACGGGAAGTAAAAGAGGACATGGCGGGCCTCACTTTTCGGTTGGGATCAGACTGACGCTCCACAGCGACATCACCACCGGTCCCTGCTTGCTGACAGGCTTCAGTGCCAGCGTGTAGCGACCGGGCGTCAGAGCCAGCGAGCCGGCGACTTGCGCTTTCGGTTCCTGGTGACTGCCGGAGGCGGCGACCGTGCTGCGGATTTTTTGATCGCCCACGACGACTTCGTAGACACTGCCGTCCTCGGTGTGGCCGATGCTGGCCTCGACCGTGAACTTGCCGGGCCGGCGAATTTCGAACTCCCAACTGAGCCAGTCCTGTTCGCTGGACCAGCGGCCGATCTTGTTCTGATCCGCCCGGTAGGCGAGATCGCCGTGGGTCGTCGCGACGGCGGCGGTGAGCATGACGATGCCGGAGTCGTCGTTTTGCCGCGCGAGTTTGGCGGGGACGGCGGTGCCGGCGGCGGCGGGCGTTTCGTCAGCCGGGCCGGCCTTCGCCCGGCGGTTCGGCCGCGCCGCGGGTGTTGTCGGTGCCGTCTTTTCGGCCGGCTCCGCAGGAGCGCGCACTCCGCGCTTGTATCCGGGATCACTTGGGCTGAGGGCGCCGGCCTCGAGGGCGAACGGAGTCGCGTAGTCCTTGCCGGCGAAGCTGCGTTTGCACGACTCGCGAAAGGCCGCGAGCTTCGCCTTCATGGCTTGCGCGAGGTCGGCGCGCTCCGCGGCAAGGTTTTTCGTTTCGCCGCGGTCGGCCAGCAAATCGAAGAGCAGGTCGGTCTTGGTGGAACCGTCCATGTCGGTGAGAAACTTGTAGCGATTGTCGACGAGGGCCAGGCGCGGCGAACCGCGCGAGTTGTTGCTGCCGGTGCCGCCGATGGTCTCGAAGGGAATCGGCACGGGGCGCTCGGTCATCTTTCCTTCGAAGAGCGGCACGAGGCTGACGCCGTCGATGGGCTCGGGCTGGCCCTTCATCCTGAAGCCGAGAACCTCGAGCGTGGTGGGGAAGTAGTCGAGCGTGCTGCACGGGACGGTGGTGATGGTGCCGGGCATGATGCGCGCCGGCCACTCAAGCACGCCGGGCACGCGGACACCGCCTTCCCAGAGGCTGCGCTTGCGTCCGCGCAAACCACCGGCCGAGCCGCGCTGCCGGCCGGCATCGCCGGTGTTGCCCTCGGGGCCATTGTCACTGGTGAACCAGACCATCGTGTTATCGGCGACGCCGAGCGCGCGCAGCTCCTGGCGCAGGCGGCCCACCTGCTCGTCGAGGGCGGTGATGCAGCCGTAGTAGTGCTGCTCCCCTTCGCTGAGGCCGGGATACATTTGCAAATACTCGGGACCGGCGACGACGGGTTCGTGCGGCGCGTGAAACCAAATCACGGCGAGAAACGGGGTCTGGGCAGCGGCGGCTTTGCGGATGAACGGAATCGCGCGATCCATGAGCACGCGCGAGTCGTCGCCCGCGAGATTCTCGGTTTCGAGATTGCCGTTGTGGTAGTAGGGATTCGCCGCGGCGTCGGTGAACGGATCCCAAAGCCGGACGCCATACTCAGTCGCAAACCAGTCGTCGGAACCCTTCATGGCGGGCGTCATGAAATTCTTCGCGGCGTCACGTCCGGCGCCTTTGCCGGAGAAATTGGGAGTGAGGGTGCCGAGGTGCCATTTGCCGTAGTGGCCGGTGGTGTAGCCCTGCGCTTTCAGGACTTCCGGGAGGCTGATCTCCTCCTTGCGCAAGTGGCCCTCGTTGGCGGTCCAGATGCCGTAGCGATACGGATGGCGGCCGGTGAGCACGGAGCCGCGCGTGGGCGAGCACACCGGCGCGCCGGAATAGAACCGATCGAAACGCAGGCCGGCCTTCGCCATCGCATCGAGGTGGGGTGTCTTGATGATCCGGTTGCCGTTGAAGCCGGGATCGCCCCAGCCCAGGTCGTCGGCCATCATGAGGATGATGTTGGGACGCGAGGCGGCGGCGGGCGCGGCCGCGCGCAAAGTGACGTTAAGCGGGGGTAGCACCGCGATCATCGCGGCGAGGAGTTTCGTGAATTTCATTTGAGTGAAGCGTTGGGCGCGGAGCCCGCCGGCACGACGAGGGTGAGCGTGGTCTGGTTGCGACGCACGGTCAGCCGCACGGGTTCGCCGGGAGCCTGACGCCAGACGCGTTCAAGGTCGGCCCGCTGGCGGAGCGGTTGGCCGTTGCCGGTGCTGAGGACATCCGAAGTGCGCAAGCCGGCGCGCAGCGCGGCCGATTTTTTCGGCGCCTCGCGCACGAAGAGGCCGAAATCCTGTCCGCCGGTGGCGTCGATGAGATCGCCGTCGCCGGCGACCGGCTGGAGGGTGGCACCAAGCCATTCGAAGGTCGCGGATTTCTGCGCGCTCGCGCCGGGCGCCGGGCCGGTGGTGAGGACCTGCAGCCAGCTCGGCCGCGTGAGTTTTTCGACCCGGGTGAAGCGGGCGGTCTCGACAAAACCCACGGGCACGCCGGCGCGGAAGGTGCGCGCTTGCACGAACGTGGTCGCGGCGACATCGAGCGGCCGGGTGTAGCGCGGCGAGGCGGCAGTCACTTCGCCGCCATCGAGCGTGTAGCGGACTTCGCCGCCGCGGGCATCGGGCGTGAGCGTGACGGTGACGCGGTCGATGAATTCGCCACCGAAGGGCGCGAGGCGGGTCATCCGGTGACCGAAGCCGTCCATCGGGAAATTCTTGAAACCGAGCGCGAGCGCGGGCGACGTGGCGCGCACCTGGTAGTTGCCCGCGAGCGGATCGACGAACTGCGGGTCGGCGAAAACGGATGCCTGGTCGAAGCCCTTCGCGCGCCACGCGGCCCAGTCGTCGCCCTCGACGCGGAAGGCGCGGGTGTTGGCGTTCCAATAAAGATTGCGATCCAGGCCGGCGGCCCACTTGGCGTCGCGCATGCGGATGGGCCGGATCATGGTGGCCTCGGCCTCGCGTTGGCCGGGGCGCGCGCCGGCCACGACCGTGATGTTCTGGAAGAGGCGGTCGCCGGATTCGGCGGGCCAGACGTGGAAACCGAGGGGCACGGCGGAGACAAAGATATTGTTCCACACGGTGCGAAGAAAGCCGTCGCGCAGTTTAAGGGTCGAGCCGAGGTTGAGGTTGTCGGTGATCTCGTAGCGGCTGGAACCGTCGTCGAGATCGATGGTCCAGTTGCCGGCGGAAATGCTCGGCCGGTAGTTGGCGATGCGGTTGTGGCGGATGACGGTCGGGTCGAGGGCGTCGAGCGCCACGAGCGATTTTTGGAGACCGCCTTCCCGGAGCCACATGCGGTCGCGGCCCCACGAGTTGAACGGACCATGCTCGCCGGTTTCGCGGATGGTGTCCCAGATGTCGCAATCGGCGATCAGGTGGCCGCCCCAGGTGCCGTCGTTGATGCAGATGCCGGCGCGGGCGGTGCCGTAAATGGTGCAATGCCGCACGGTGATCCGGTGGCTCATCGCGATGAACACGCCGGCGACTTGTTTCCCGAAGTCGCCGATCTCGGACATCGTGCAGTTCTCTACGACGCAGTCGGCGGGATAGTCGGGCGTGCGGGGGCCCGGGGTCGGATCGATCCTGGCCGGATCGGAAATCCATTTTTTTCCAAGGAGATCCTGATCGTCCCAGGTCTGGTAGTTGCGCACCGCGGCAGGCGAGCCGACGAGGGCGACGGCGGATTCACCGGTGTGGAAAAAGCGGCAGCCGCGCATGGCGACGCGGCGGTTGTAGCCGCTGAGGAAAACGGCGTTGCCGCCAACGTGATCAAAATCGCAGTCCTCGATGACGGTGTCCTCCGCGCCCTCGACAAAAATGGCGCCGCCGCGATGAATCGCCCAGTCGCCGCGACTGACCGGCTCGGAGCGCTCCATGAAGGTGAGCCGGGTCTGGGAAAAAGTGAGTCCGCGAAACGCGAGATGCCGGACCGGCGCGGCGGCCGTGCCACGCACGACAATCAGATCCTTGGTGATCACACCTTCGATCAGGGCGGAGGCGACATTCGGGCCGCCGGGGGGCAGCCAAGAGAGCGTGCTCGTCGCCGGATCGAGGAACCACTCGCCGGGCGCGTCGAGTTCTTCGAGGATGTTTTCGACATAAATCGGCGAGCCGGATTCGCGGGCGCGGCCGAGGCCCTGGCTGCGCTGGAGTTGCCAGGCACCCTCGCCGAGGAGCAGGCGGTTTTGTGCGCGGTCCACGCCGGCGAGGCGATATTGCAGGTTCCCCCAGTTGTGACTTTGGAAACCGTGGACGATGCCGGTCGCCGGGGTTTTCCATTCGCGCGGCGAGAACGTGGCGGGGTGGTAGCTGACCCATTTGTCCGGACGCCTGTTCGTGCCGTCGACGATCTGGATGTAGCCCGGGCCGTCGCGGAGCGGGTTGGCGGGGTTGAAATTCGGGAAGCGCGCGCGCACCTGGCGCGTGCCGTTGACGAAGAGCTGATCGAAGACCACGCCGGCCGGTACGGGCGTCTGCAGAATGCCGTCGCGCCAGGGAGTCCACTGCGGTTGCAGCGCGACGCTGCCGTTGAGCCGCACCACGGCTCCGGGCGCAGCGGCATAGGTGATTGGAGCGTCGGGTCCGCCGGAGTCCTCGGCGGAGAACACGAGCGGAGTGGCGAGGCGATACGTGCCGGCGGCGAGCTGCACGGTGATCGGGCCGACGGCGCTGGAGCGCCGGAGTTCGCGCACGGCGGCTTGCGCTTGGGCGAGCGAGGCGAAGGGTCGGGCGGCCGATCCGTCCCCGGTGTCGCGACCAGCCGGGGCGACATGCAGGATGGCGGCCGCGTTCGCCACCGGGCAGGCACAGCCGGCCAGGGCGAAAACGAACAAGGCCCGGCGATGAAGCGCGAGCGGATGGCGATGCTTGGGCAGTGGCATGGTGGGCCTCCTACTTCAGCTTCTTCATCTTCTTCCGCTTGGTGCGATCCATGCGGTCCGGGGCGGGATAGCCGTCGCGCCGGATGCGCACGCCCGCCTGCAGCAGCGCGGCGACGTCGGCGGGGTGAATCGAGCCGTCGGGCAGCGGACCGGTGTTGAGCGTGAGGTTGGCCTGCTGGGCGAAGGCGTCGGCGAGCAGGCCAAGCGTTTCGTCGGCGTTGATGTGTTCGCAACCGTCGAGGTAGAGCCAGGAAGGCGGCGAGGTTTGCATGTTGGTGCAGATATCGCCGCGTTTGCCGGCGTTGAGCGCCCACGCCTTCTGGGCGATCGCGTCGCTCTTGGCATGCATCAGGCCCTCGGGCGCGACGAAGTCCTCCGTGCCGGTCCCTTGTTTGAACGAAATCAGGCATTGCGGCTGCAGCGAGCGGATGAGCGCGTAGAGTTCGTTGATGCGCCGGTAGGCTTCGGGCTCGTCGTAATAGGAGCCGATGCCGTCGAGCCAGATGCCGGCCACCGGGCCGTATTGGGTGAGGAGTTCGCGCACGACGGTGGAGTTGCGCTCGAACATCTCCGGCGGCTCGGTGCGCGCCACGTCGGGCGGGCAGTACAGGAACAACCCGAGGCCCTTCTTCGCGCACTGTTCGGCGAGCTCGGCGACGAGATCGCGCTTCGCGGGCGAGTTCAGGCTCGTGAAGTCCGAGACGCGCGTGCGGAACAGGTACATGTCGCCGCGGTGGCGGGTCGTGAAGTTGATGTACCGCATCTCGGCCGAGAGCGCGAGGTCGGTGATGAAATCCGCGTCGAATTTCGCCGCGGTGAAACGATCGCGCAGCGCCTGGTAGTCCACGTCGCCGCCGGCCTTGAATTTCTTCCACTCGTCGCCGGCCTTCTTGGCCAGCACGCTGGCGGCGGTGAGCCCGCGCAGGCTTTCGAGCGCGTAGTGGATGAACATTCCCCACTTCGCGTTGCGATGCCACTCGACGGCGGCGGCACGGGGGTTGGTGCGATACTGGGTTTCGTAGCCGCGAAGATAGGAGGGCATCGCGGCGCCCGTCGTCGCCGCGCGGGAAACGGCCCCGGAGGCGGCCGGCGTTGCCGGTGCTCCGCGGGCCCGGGAGGCCAGGGCGGCGAGGGAAGCAGCCCCGACGGTTTGAAGAAACGCTCTGCGATTTTGGTGGTGCATGATGGGGCGAGGAAGTGAAACAGGGAGAAGGTGAGCGCAGAGGCTCAAAACGAAATGCGGGTGGTAAGCATGATGTTTCGCGGCTCTTCAAAACGAAACGCGTTCAGGTAGACCTTGTCCGTCAGGTTGCGGACGTTGGCCTGCAGTTCCCAGGCATAGGCGCCGAAACGCTTCTTATAGGCGATCATCGCGTGATAGATCACCCCCGACGGGTTCCTCCAGGGAATGTCGGCCTGCGGTTGCACCCGGTCCTTGAACACCGCCCCGCCACCGATCTTGAGCCCTTTGAACTTTTCCTGCCGGAATGAGTAATTCGTCGTGACGTTTGCGGAATGATGCAACGCGGGAGTCAACGGCTGTCCGACCGTTGCCGGGGAGTAGATCGATTGCGTGATGCGGGCGTCGACGTAGCCATAGCCACCGATCAGCGTCCATCCGGGCACCGGGTTGCCGACGAGGCGGATCTCGCCGCCATCCGACCGGCCGGTGACACCGGGCTGAAAATACGTTCCGGTGCCCTGCAATTCCAGTGGCAGGCGGGCGTCGGGTATCCGCTCCTGCGTGTTCTTGCGGGTGTTGGTGAACAGGCTGGCCGAGAGATTCAGGCGATCGTTCAGCAATCTCAGCCGCCAGCCGCCTTCGTAGCCAATGCCTTCCTCCGCCGGCAGGAGGTTGTTGTTGATGTCCCGGCGCCGCGCGTCCTGCACGGAGTAGGACGTCGAGTAGGTGACAAACATGTCCACGTTGCGCGTCGCGGAGAAAATCAGGCCCGCGCTCGGCGTCCATGACTGGCTTTGGCCGTAGGAAGCGCTGTTGACCCTGTAGGATTCGGGTGAGTCGTCCCAGGTGATTGGCGCCCCTTTGCGGAAGACGTGGATGCCCCCGGTGTGGGTGATGTTGTAGACCTTGGTGCGGTAGTAATTGCGGCGGATTCCCACCAGCGACTTGAGGCGGTCCTGAAAATAGGAACCGCGCGCACTGAGATAGAACGCATGGGTGGCGGCGTCCTCCCAGGCATCGGAGTTGTAGCGCCATTCGGCGCCGGCATTGGGGGTATAGGCGGTTTGCGCGGCGCCGTTGCCGGCGGCCAGCTGCAGGGTGCGATTAAACGCCCGCGTGGTCCCCTTGATGGATTCGCGGGCCTGCGCCTGTCGGAATTGCTGGGCGCTGTAGTCGTACTGGAGCACCAGCGCCTGTTTCGTCCAGCCGAGGTCGAGATTGTAGACACTGTTCACCATGAACTCCTGCTGCGGGTAGTCGGAGATTTTGGAGAGCCAGTTGGTCTGAACATAATAGCCGAGCGCCGGGCTCTGCAGAATCTTGTTCGACCCGCCGGGGAGCAGGCTGGCGCCGAAGAAACTCTGGAACACGGCGGTGGCTTGGAGGTGCCATTGGGGGCTGATGGTGTGTTCGAGCGTGACCGAGCCGACCTTGCTGAAAGTTTGCGTGCGGGCATTCGGGCCATTCCAGCCGCCTGCTTTGGAGCGGGGGAGGATCTTCCGGTCGATGAAGGCTTGGGCCCACAGGTCCGGATTCTGGAAACCGAGATAGTTGTCGCTGCTGGTCTGGTTCTGGTCGTCGTATTCTCCCTCCAGCCTCAGCAGCGTCGAGCGTCCGAGGCGGACCGCGACCGCGAGCTGGTAGAACTGCTTGTTCTTCCACGCCCAGTCCTGCCAGCTGTGGTTGTTATGATAGAGGGCGTTGAACCGGAACGCGACGGACTTGGACGACACGTTGGCGTCCAGCGTGGTACGGCTGAAACCCCACGAGCCAAACTGCTGCCCGATCGTGGCGAACCGCTTGCCGAGGATGCCCTGCTTGGTGATCGTGTTGATGACGCCGCCGGGTTGCGCGTTGCCGTAGAGCACCGAAGCCGGCCCCTGGATGTGCTCGACGCGATCGACGCTGAAATTGTCGATGGCGACGTGCATCCCGTAGACGCCGTTGCGCAGCTGGTTGCCGGCGACGGTATCGAAGCCGCGGATGGTGTAGCGACCGTCGTTGGCGGCCGCCCCGTTGTTCTGCGCGCCGATGAAATATTCCACCAGCTGCATCGAATCCGCGGGGATGAGGTCGTTGAGAAACTCGCTGTTGTAGACGGTAATCGGCTGGGGGATGTCCTTGATCGGCCCGTTGACGCGGTTGCCGGAGACGGTGTCAGTCGAGAGGTAGCCTTGGTCGCGGCTTGAGCTGACTTCAAACGGGGAGAGCTGGACCGGGTCGGCATCCGGGTTTTTCGACCCGGTGGCGGCGGGCACCGCCACCTGGGCGGAGGCGAGCGCGGCCACGAGGCACCCCATGAACGCGAACATCAGCGGGCGGTCGTGGCGGGGTGAGGGGCCGGTCGTTCGGGTTTTCATGATGGCGAAATTCGGCGGGGAAAATCAGGGCCGGAGGATTGGGGTGGGCACCATCGGTCAGCTTGTTCTGCGCGGGCGCCATTAGAAGACCGTCAGCGGTCGCGCGACAATCGCAGTATTACTGAAACGCTTAAGCCGGGTGGCGCGGCGGCGCTCCGCTCCGCCGGCTGGGCTTGGCGACCGTCCGGCCTTCATGCCAGGAACCGTCGATCTGGGTGCCCTGCGCGACGGCGTGCGGGCCGCGGTGGTTGCGATGGAGCAGGGCGTGGAGCGCGTCCACGGCGGCCGCGCCCATGACGTCGCGGTGCTGAAGAATGCCGCTCACGCCGGGGGCATCGTCGACCACATTGAGACTCGCGTAGCCGAGATCCCGCGGGACGCGGAGCTGCAGTCCCGCGACCGCCGGCAGCACGTCGTTGCAGCGGCTGATCACGGCGTCGGGCCGGTGTTGGCGGAGCCACGCGCCGATGGTGGGCGACGGGTTCGTCTCGGAGACGATGAGGGTGGGGATTGGGGCTATGGCGGGCGAGTCCCGGCTTTGCTCGAACGCGTGGGCGGCTTCCCATTGGTGGGCGACGCGCTCGGCCATGGTGGTCTCGATCACGAGGCCGATGCGGGTGTAGCCGCGCTCGCGCAAGCGGGTCCAGGCGAGCCGCAGGTCCGCCGAGTAATTGGGCAGGACGTGATGGAAGTGGTCGTAGCGGACCGGGCGCTCGATGGTGACCGTGGAGAAGTTCTCCCAGGCGAGATCGAGACGGCTGTCGGGCTGCGCGAGCGGAGCAAGGATGAGTCCGCGAATTCCACGCGACGTGAGCACGCGACTGAACCGGGCGGCGGTCATGCCGTCCGCGCGGGCCCACAAGTGCTGCAACTCGTAGCCGTACGCCCGGGCGCGCGCGGTGGCGCCGGCGAGCAGGCGTTGGGCGCTGGCCTGGCGCAGCCATTCTTCGCGGGTGGGCCAGTTCGACACCAGCGCGATGACGGAAAAGTCGCGCCGCACGCGCAGTTGCTGGCGGTGGGCGGCGAGGGCGCTGCCAGCGGAGTTGGGCGTGTAGTTGAGTTTGAGGGCGGCCCGCTTCACGCGGGCGATCGTGGCGGCGGGCAGCGAGGCGTGGTCGCGCAAGGCCATCGACACGGCGGCGACGCTCAGGTCGAGGTGCGCGGCGATGTGCTTGAGGGTCGTGGAGGGCGGGGAGTTCACTTAAGCGATTCAGTAGACGCGGTCTTGTTTTGCGCCGCAAGGACCGACACACCCTGGAGTCATGTCCCTTGGCGATGGCATTTCGCACCCCAATATTCTTTTCGTGGTCGTCGACGATCACCGTGCCGATGCCATCGGCGCGCTCGGGCATGCGACCGTGCAAACGCCGGTGCTGGACGGCCTGGTGCGGCGCGGGACGGCGTTCACGCGCGCGACGATCCAGGGCGGCCTGATGCCCGCCGTCTGCGCGCCGTCGCGGGCGTGTCTGTTGACGGGCCACGGCGTGTTTCGCGCCGATGCCGATCCGCGGCTCGACGGTGGGCCGGACTTTGCAGTTCGGCTGCCGGCGGAGGCGTGCACGCTGCCGGAGCGGTTCCGGGCGGCGGGCTACGAGACGTTTGTCACCGGCAAGTGGCACAACGATCTGCCGGCGCTGCTGCGGTCGTTCGAGCGTGGACGGAAAATTTTCCACGGCGGCATGTGCGACCACACGGCGGTGCCGGTGCGCGACCTGGAGGAGATCCGCCGCGGGGAGCCGGCCCGGGTGGGCGGCGGATTTTCGTCGGAGATTTTTTGCGGCGCGGCGGAACAATTTGTGCGCGAGCGCGGCCGGGAGCGGCCGTTCTTCGCGTGGGTCGCACTGACGTCACCGCACGATCCGCGGACGCCGCCGGCGGAGTATCGGGCGCGCTACGATGCGGCGCAGATTCCGCTGCCGAAGAATTTTCGCTCCGACCACGGTTTCGACAATGGCGAACTCGAGGTGCGCGACGAAAAGTTGGCGCCGAAGCCGCTGGCGCCCGACGTCGTGCGCGAACACCTCGCGAATTACTACGGGATGATCTCGCATCACGATGCGTGCCTCGGGCGGGTGCTCGCGGCGCTGCGCGAGACCGGGCAGGAGGGAAACACGCTGGTGGTCTATGTTTCCGATCACGGGCTCGCGCTCGGCAGCCACGGGCTGCTGGGGAAACAGAACCTCTATGAGCCCAGCGTCCGGGTGCCGCTGATCCTGGCCGGCCCGGGCGTGCCGGCCGGCCGGCGCGGGGCGTCGCTCGCGTATTCGTTCGACTTGTATGCCACGCTGGGCGAACTCGCGGGCGTGAGCGTGCCGCCCGAAATCGAGAGCCGCAGCCTGGTGCCCGCGCTGACGGGCGCGGGGGACGGGCGCGAGGTGCTTTGCTCCGTTTACATGGGCTGCCAGCGGATGGTGACGGACGGGCGCTGGAAGCTGATCATGTATCGAGTGAACGGCGCCGAGCGGGTGCAGCTGTTCGATTTGGAGAACGATCCGGACGAATGCCGCGACGTGGCGGGTGAGCCCGCGCACGCGGCGCGGATCGCGGGGTTGTGCGCGCGGCTGGAGGCGTGGCAGGCGGAGAACGGGGATCGGTGGTGGGCGGAAAGGCGCCGCGCCGCGGGGGTCGCCTAACATTACTATGTTACGTTTTACACTAGACCGAGGCTTCCCATGGGGGCGCGGTGCCCTCACCGCGCGAGTTGCGGGTTGCGAACCGAAAGGTGCGGGGTGAGGGCACCCCGCCTCCAGTGACGTAACAGAGTAATTCTAAATCGCGATGAACTCCCTGCGCGTCACCCTGCTCGACGGGACCATTGTCACGGGCTACTTTCTGCTGACCATCGCGCTCGGGCTGTGGTTTGGCCGGAAAAAGATCAAAAACTCCGAGGCGCTCTTCCTCGCGGACCGGGAGGCGACCTGGCCGGTGATCGGGGCGTCGATGTTTTCGGCCAACATCTCGAGCCAGCAGTTCGTCGGCCAGGCGGGCCTGGCCTATACGATCGGCATCGCGGCGGGAGGCTTTCAGCTGGTGGGCGCGCTGTGTTTCACGCTGCTGGCGGTGTTTTTCGTCGACGTTTATCTCGGCCTCAAGCTGCGCACGGCGCCGGAGTTTTTCGAACGTCGCTACAGCCCCGGCGCGCGGATGTTCGTCGCCGCGCTCAACATCGTGATGATCCTCTGCGCCAACATCGCGAGCGCGCTCTACGCCGGCGCGACGGTGGTCACGGACCTGCTCGGCTGGGGCTCGGCCGTGCAGTTCAACCTTGCGGTGGGCGCCATCGCGGTGGCGGCCGGCACCTACACGGTGTTTGGCGGACTGCGCTCGGTGCTGTGGACGGATCTCATGCAGTCCGCGCTGCTCATTCTCGGGGGCGCGATCACGTTTGGCCTGAGTCTCGCGGCGGCGGGGGGCTGGGCGGCGGTGTTGCCCACCTACAACCAGGCGGGGGGCAGCCTGTGGTCGGTGCTGCAGCCGTGGGACCACGCTTTCGGCTGGCTGCCGATGATCACGGGCGGGCTGGTGCTCGGCGTGTATGGTCACTGCACGGACCACGACTATGTGCAGCGGGCGCTCGCGGCCCGGAGCGTGTTTCATTCCAAGATGGGGGCGTTGTTCGCGGCGTTCCTGAAGGTCCTGGCGCTCTTCATCATCGCGGCCCCGGGTGTGATCGCGGCGAAACTGCTGCCGGGGCTGGCGCATCCCGACCAAGCCTATGCGCGCCTGGTCTCGAGCTACGTGCCGCCGGGGCTGGCCGGTTTGGTGCTCGCGGGCCTGCTCGCCGCAATTCTCGGGACGGTGGCGGCGGGGCTCTCCGCGTCGTCCGCCATGGTGTCGTTTGATTTTGTGCTGCGGTTTGCCCCGAAACTGTCCGAGCAGACGCGGGTGCGGCTGGGGCGCGGCGTGATGATCGGCGTGTTGGTGGTGTGCACCCTGCTGGCGCCGGGGATCAAGCAGTTCAAGGGTGTGTTTGGTTACCTGGTGCAACTCTGGTCGCTGCTCGCGCCCCCGGTGTTCGTGTGTGTCGTGGCGGGCATCTTCACGCGCCGGGCGTCAGCCCGCGGCGCCGGCGCCACTCTCGTCACCGGGACGGTGCTCGGCGCGATCACGTTCTGGGCGCTCAGCACGCCGGAGGTTGTCGCGCAGCTGCCGAGTTATTTGCGCAGCGCGTTGAACTGCGGCTTTCTCATCACCCTGATCTGCGCGACGGTGATGACGGTGTTCAGTTTCGGCGGCGGATTGCGCCCCGGCGCGGAAGAGTACGCGCGGGAGCAACGCCTCGCCGCACCGATGACTCCGGGCGAACGAAGGACCTATCACCTGACGCTGGGAGTGCTCGCGTTGGTCTGGCTGACGGTGGTGCTGACCTTTTCCCCGTGGGGGCTGGCGGCGCCGCGCTAGCCCGGCCATTTCACACTCTGCTCGCGAGCGGAGCCACACGGTGTTCGAGATTTTCTTCTGCGTTCGCGGTCCTCAGGGATGTCCGGGCTAGGTGTGCCGACCGCAAAGTAGCGTGACAAGTAGCGGCGAGCGCCAGCGAGTGGAGCGCGCCGGTGGTCCACGCGCTGGCGCTCGCAGCTACACGTCACGAAAGTTATTGGTCGCGCCACTAGGCGGCAACCTGGTTCGACCAGTGCACGGCGGGCTGGTGGGTGCCGAATCCAACCGCGGAGGCAACGCCCGGCGTTCCGGGCGGACAATCGGCCAGGTCGAGGGGGACGGTCCTCGTGGCGGCGACGTGGGCGCGCCGCTCCCAGCCGAGTCCATGCAGTCGAGGTGCGTTTTACCTTTGCAAAACGAAACCACGGAAAGGTGGAACCCGGTGTCCTCATCGGGTCTTTTATCCGTACGCTCTCCAATCAGCCCGTTGGGCCAACGGGCTCCGCCCTTTATTGAATTGATACGGCTCAGCGCGGCCGCTTCGCGTCGGGGAGATCGGGCTGGGCGGTGCCGCGGGCGATGTCGATGTCGCGTTCGACCGCGGGAAGAAAACGCGCCCACGAGAAGAGCTCGCCGGCGTTGTGGGGAAAACGAGGTTTGTTGAAACGCGTGGCGGCGGCCGACAACTCGCGCCAGTAGCCGGCGGCCTTTTCGATGTTGGCCACCGCCTCGGCCTGCCGGGCGGGCTCACCGGTCTTGCGGAAAGTGGCGAGGGCCACGCCGCCGCGCAGCTTGGCGGCGAAGTACAGACCGTGCGCGCTCCAGGCATCGATATCAGCCATTTCCGCCGCGAGAGTGGGCGAGACGTTGCCGCGTTGGCGGACGGCAGCGGCGAGGCGCCGGGCCTCGGCCATGTCGCGGTCCAACTCGGAGGCCAGTTGCAGCGGTGAGATCTTGTCGGCGGGGACCTTTCCGCCGGCTTTCACGAAGTCGGCGACGTTGACATATTTCGTATCGAGCACGGGATGCGTGATGATGTTCTCGATGTCGAAAAACCGAAACGAAGTGTTGTGGTCTCGGTCGGTCCAGGACGTGAAGCCCTCGGTGTAGAGGGTGCCGTCCCAGGTGCCGCGGTGAAACGCGGCAAAGCGCAGCTGGGCCCGGCTCGCGAGGGTCCACGCCTTGAGCAGGTCGGGCGCGTGCGCTGACCCGAAACGATCGGCGAGCAGCCCTTCGAAGGTGCGGTCGGGGGTCTGGGGGTTGTACAGCAGCCGTCCCCACGTGGCATACCAGAGCCATTGCCGTTCGAAGGCCCAGTTCCAGGTCTTATGCTTTCCTTCGAGGGTGATGTAGTCTTTGGCGGGGATGTAGCACTCCGATCCCACCAACACTCCGTCCACATGTGGCGCACCGTTGTTGGCGATGAACTCGCGGATGAAGTCGGGAGCGCCCCAGCGCAGCACGTAGAAGTCTTCGTTGCGAATCGTCCACACGACCCGGTGGTTGGTGGGCGCGGGATTCCAGTAGGCATCGGACAGCTTGCCGCCGTGCACGATGAAGAGGTTTGGCGACGAGTGGCCATGCGACCAGTTGTACTTAAACTCGGTGAAGATCGGCGAAATGATGTTGGGATTGGCCCGGAGCCCCTCGATTTGCGCCCGCGTGCGGCGGTCGTTTTCCTCGCTCGTGGTTCCACCGGAGCCGGTGTTGGCCGAAAGGGGCGCGCGATAGATGAATTTCACGGGTCGCTTCGCCGCAGCGATGCCGGAGAAAAAGGCGTCGTCGAGCCACTTCCGGCGCTCATCCGGAGTCTGCCCGCCCATGCGTTCGCCGAGGGTGATGCCGAGGCCGGTGAGGTCGGGATATTCGTCGATCGTTTGCTGCACACACTCGCGGGTGTAGGCGTCGACGATCTTGGCTTTGGTGCCTTCGCCGATATGCGCCAGGGTGGAATGGTATTCGCCGAGGTTGTGCACCCGGGCGAATTCCGGCGAAACGAACGTGTTCCAATTGATCAGATAGGTCTCGATGCCGCGCTCTTTCGCCAGGGCGAACAGGCGGGTCCAGAGGGTCCGCCACTCAGCCATCTCCGCCGAGGTATAGCTCTGCGCTTCGGGAAAAGACTTCGGCACCACGAAGAGTTGAAACGGGTGCATGCCCCAAAGCGTGAGCGTGTTGAAACGATTGGCCGCCATCATGTCCAGGAAGGCCTCCCAATACTTCGGGTCGCGGCACACGTCGTGATGCTGCTCGAGAGTCGGGCTGGTGCGGTAGGCGGAGTACGGCAGGTTGAACTTGACCGTGCGAAAGCCGAAGCGCGCGCGCTCGGTCGCGGGCTGAATTTGGGCGAGCGGCGTGCCGCGCCGCACCTGTTCGGCGACCTCGAGGAGCCCGTACATGGCGCCGCGCTCGTTGCCCCCGGAGACGAGCAGGCGGTTCCCTTCGCGCGTGAGCGAGAATCCATCAGGGCCGAGGGCGGCCTCGTTGCGGACAACGCGCACGGGCAGCTGCGCGGCCGGCGTGCCCGCGGCCGCGGCGAGCTTGGCGAGGCCATAGTCGACGGGAGTGGCGAGGACGGAAGTGAAAGTGAAAGTGAAGGTGAGAGCGAGGTGCCGGAGCGATTTCATGGTTGGAACCTACGGTTTCGTGATTTCGAGCAGGTGAAGAAAAAGGTCGGCCGTTCCGTTGCATTACTTCAGCTTCGCCGCGGCGCGGGCGGGCCGGATCGTCGGGTCCGGGTTGCCGGCTTGGGCCGCTTTCTCCGCTCTACCCCCTTGGTTTTGGGCCACATCGGGGGCGAAGGAGGCGGGAAAGGAGGCGGCGAGTCGTTGCAGCTGGGTTCGGACTTCCGGATCCTTCGAACCCGCGAGGTTGGTCCACTGCAGCGGATCGCGCGACATGTCGTAGAATTCCTCGGTGCCGTCTTTATAGCGCATGAAATACCAGCGTTCGTCGCGCACAGAGGCGTTGCCCCTGCCCATGACCGTGATGGACGGGTAAGGCCAGGGCATCTGCGGATTGCGCAACAACGGAGCGATGCTGCGCCCGTCGATCTCCGTTTTGGCGGGCAAGCCGCAGGCCTCGATCAGCGTGGGGAAAAGATCCATCAGATTCACCACGCGCGGACAGTCTTGCTGCGATTTCATTCCCGGCATCCGGATGATCAACGGCAGCCGGGTTGATTCCGCCCAGAGTGTGGCCTTGCGGAATCGGAGCTTCTCGCCGAGGTGCCAGCCGTGGTCGCCCCAGATGACCACGATCGTGTTGTCCCGGGCTGGGCTCTTTTCGAGCGCCGCGAGGACGTGGCCAATGCAATCATCGGCGTAACTCGTCGCGGCCAAGTAGGCCCGCACCGCTCCCTTGAACAATCGGGGATCCCGCTGCACCCACTTGAAATCGGCCGAAGGCGAAAATTTCACGCGACCGTTGGCATCGACAATATCGTCGAGATCGTTGGGACGGAAATCCGGGAGTTGAATCGACTCCAATGGATGCCGGTCGAAATATTCCTGCGGCACATACCAGGGGAGGTGCGGTTTGGAGATGCCCAGCGCCATGAAGAAGGGCTTGGTCGACGCTTTGGCCAAATGCGCGGCCGCCCATTCGGCCGCCTTCCAGTCCTTGGAATCCTCCTTGGGCCCCTTGGTGGGGGCCCAGCCGAACTCTGTTCCTTCACCTTCGCCACCTTCGTTTCCGTCGGTCTTCGCCGCCAGCGCCGGGAGAGGTTTGCCATCCAGGAGGTTTTGTCGGCGCGAGGTGAGGCGGGCCGGGTCCGGCCGCGAGCCGCTGCCGCCCGCGGCATCATCCCACTGGTCAAAAGCCCAATGCCCCTCGTCGCCCGGATGCTTGTGGAAGATTTTTCCGTTCGAAAGCGTGTGGTAGCCATGCTTCGAGAAATACTCCGGCAGCGTGAGGTGGGTCTGCACTAGTTCCGAACCCCGCATGTTCTGGCTGTTGCCGTAAACTCCGCTGCGGTGCGGCATGAAGCCCGAGAGCAAGGCCGAGCGCGACGGCCCGCAGACCGGGCCGGCGCAATTGGCCTGTTGGAAAACGACGGAGCCGTTTTTGGCGAATTGGTCCAGCTTGGGCGTGGCCGACCGCGGCTGCGGTGCGCCGCCGAAGGCCCCCACCCAGTCGTTGAGGTCATCCACCGCGATGAACAGCACGTTGGAGGGCGCGCGCGTTTGTTCGGCGGCGTGGAGCGTGCCAAGAGCAACGCAAAGCGGCGTGAAAGCGGCTGATATTAGTCCGAGGCGCAGTTGTGAATGTGACATGGTGTTTCAGGAACAAGTGGCGGTGTGCGAGCAACCGGGGCGCGAAGATGGGGTGTGAATTGTAGGGATGGAAACTGGATGCTGCGCGGGGCGGGCCGGGCGGGGCATGTCGGGCTGGTGGAGGGAACTTGAGACCACACCCGGCACGCTCACCGCGTGCCGGGCGGAGGGGCTCAACGCTTGAAGCCCTTCTCGGTGCCGGCGCGCGGGCCGGAGTACTTCACGGAACCCGGTTGCCACTGGCGGGCCAGGTCCAGGTCGGCGGCGACCTTGGCGGTGAGCGCGGTGATATCGACGTAACCAATACGGTTATACAGCGCGGGCACGTAGCGGGCGTCGCGCACGGCGGCGTAGCGCTTCCAGTGCTGCAGGGCCACCTCGAGGTGGCGAAGGGAGGCCGCCTGATCGGCGGGATCGGAGTTGGCATCGTAGAGCGCCAAGGCGCAGGCGCCGCGGATCTTCTCGGCGTAGTAGTGGCCGAGCAGGGCGAAACAGGTGTAGTCGTCGAGGGTGGCGACAAGTTCGGCCGAGCCGGCGGCGTGCGGGCGAAGTTCCGCCACGAGGCGCTCGGTCTCAAGGGCTGAGCCGCGCAAGCGGTCGGCGATTTGCAGCGGGGTGGTGTCCCGCAGTGGCGTTTTTTCCTGCAGGCGCTTCCGCCACTCGCGAATATCGATGTTGCCGGAGCCGGGCATGGTGGTGCCTTCCACGAAATGTTGGATCGTGTAGAACCCCTTGTTGCGCGGACTGCTCAGGCAGGCTTCGGGAAACCACTTCAGATCGATGTCGCCCCAGAAGAAGCTGGTGATGGTGGGAATGACCTGGGAGGCGGACTTCGACGCGGCGAAGAGCGTGGCCGCGGGCACGCCGGGGAAGCGCGCCGCGAGGATGCGTTCGAAGTGGGCGTTGGGCAGCGTGGGATCATAGGCGAGGCGGCCCCAAAGCAAGAAGCTGTACCACTGTTTCTCGAACACGAGGGGGCGCGGTCCGGCGGCGGGCGGCTGGCGCTCCAGGAAGGAGCGACCCCAGGTGTAGCCATCCGGTCCCATGTAGAACCCGGCGCACTTCTCGGCGGCCGGCATGTTGACGACGTAATCGCGGGCGTAATCAGGGTCGCCCCAGCGAAAGGTGTAGATGTCGTCATTGCGCACGGTCAGCCACGTGCGCAGGCCGGGCGCGATGCCCTCGATCAGCGGCTGGATGAAGGGCGGATTGGTAATCGAATACATGTGCGCCACGGAGTACTTGAAGCTGAAATCGAACGTGGCCGGGAAGCCGGGGTAGTCCTTCCAGGCGTCGATGATTTCGCCCTGCGAGGTCCAGTGGAAGCGGTGAATCATGCGCACGACGCGCTGCGGTTCGCTCTTTTTGGCGTCGCGCACGCCTTCGCCGTAGGTGTCCCAGAGCCACTTCTCCTTCACCTTCGAGTCCATCTTGTGCGGCATGCCCTCGCCCGCGGTGATGCCGAAACCGGCGAGCAGCGGATAGGTCTTGATCATCTCGCGCACGCTGGCGCGGAAGTAGGCCTTGGTGATCGGGTTTTCGAGATCATTGGTGATCCCGTGCTTCCCCTCGGCGCCGAAGGTGAAGGTGTTCCACGTGAAGACGTAGATGGCGATGCCCCGGTCCTTCGCGTAGCTCATCACCCAGCGCCAGAATTCGATCTTCTCGTCGATGCTGATCTTCTTCACGACCTCGTAATTGGCGAGCATGGCGGGTTTCACCATGTCAGTGCCGGCGAAGGAAAAGTTGTCCTCGAGTTTTGCGCGCGTGCGCCAGACGTCGGCGAGGGCGACCTCGGGGAACTCGGGCACCTTGACGAGCGACGGGAACGGATGGAGTGACCAGAGGGAGAGAACGTTGTAGCGGTGGCGGGCGAGTTCATCGAGGGTGGTGCGCCAGAACTCGCGTTCCCACATCTCGGGGATGTTGGCCTGCGCGGCGTCGGCGCAATCGGTGTAGCTGGGCGTGCGCAGATCGAGGGGAATGTTGAACTTGATGCCGCGTTGCGCGACGTGCGGGGCGCGCGGACCGGCCTTGAGACTGGCAATCGTGCCGATGCGCAGGGCCTCGGCCACATCGAGCGCGCCGTACATGGCGCCCGGGGCGCCGCCGCCGACCACGCGCACGCGGTCGGCGCCCGGGCGCTCGATGCGATAGGCCTGGGGATCGCTTCCAGCGGCAGGAGTGATTTCGAGGGAAACGACGAGAGGAGCCCCGGCCGGCGCCAGCGCCGCGGCGCGTTCGATCTCGGTGGCGGCGAACGCGATCGCGGGGACGCCGCGGTCGCCCGTCAGTTCCACGCGGGTCGCCGCAGAAACGGCGAGCGTGGGCAGGAGGAGGCAGGGGAGGAGGCGAGGGTTCATGTGGAATAGTTTTTCGGCTCCAGGGCACAATTCGTGGGTGAAACGAGTGTATAAGTCGAAAGCGTGAGAGAATTCAAGGCAGCTGGGAAAGGGGCGGGTTGGGCAACTATCGCACCCACGTCCTCGCTCGCTCGGGGGCGGCCGGCGTG
>SXGU01309608.1_pt1 | contig 46755 bp, 37 predicted proteins | sample 3174531 | NCBI WGS metagenome assembly SXGU01 (sample SAMN11356863, study PRJNA531348) | freshwater metagenome | isolation source: freshwater sample F1-140 | place: China: Fuxian Lake, Yuxi | collected 2017-12-25 | reverse complement strand
TCTTGCAAGCCAACCGATCGTCGCTGCGGAAAGAACAAATGCGGTGAGGCCATCGACCGCGTTCCAACCGTAATATCCAGACCCCCAAATGCGACCTCCCTCGATGGATGATCGCATCCAGCGCGAAACAAGTTCATCGCAGGCTGTAAGTTCCGATGATTCGCGCACACGCTCCATCCGCGCAACCTGACCGAAGGTTGCGTCCACCGGCCAACCAATACCAATCGGTGGCACAACTCTGTCGGCGATGCCTCGACGCCACAAACGATTTCTGCGCAGCTGGCTGATCGTCGAAAGAAATCGACCCGGCGCTCCTTGAGCAACAAGCTTTGGATCTTCGGTGCGCGCGAAAATCGAGCCTTGAAAAAGGGCAATTTGCCGTGGAATTGGGCTGTCAATTGGATGCAGAGGCAATTCATCGGCAAGCGCGTCAAAGAGAAGATCGACAAGTTCTTTGAAGCGCGAACCTCGAACTTTATTCAACTGCGCCACCGAAAGCGTTTGGGCGATCCAAGCAAGACCGTCCAATCTTTGATGCAGCGGCGCATCGCGTTGGATCCAACGAACAAGTCGACTCTTGAGCACTTCCAATTCTCCAGCTTCTGCGCGCCTGCCGCGAGAGATTGCTGCACTCCGAGCGGGTCTGACAACTTCTGGAATTCCCCTCGAAACAATCTGAAGCGCATCAGAAACTTGTTCGTTGAATAGCTTTCCTTTATTTTCCACCACACTCTGGCATGCAAAGCTGACACCCATCTGGCTCGCTGTCTCTGCAGGAGCCAACATATATGGAAATATTTGACACGCGACTGGCTTTGTTTCAAATCCAAATTCGGCGTGGATTCTACAGCGCCCATCGTTCAACAAGAAAATACACGAGCTATCAGGAAGCTGTCGCAAATATTCCTGCCCGCGAAAAACAACAATTGGATTCAAACCGATGCGAGACTCCCACGCTTGTTGGCGTATTCGCTGCGAATCTTCAGGTCGAAGCGGAACTGTGAAATCTCTACAGCAATTGCCACATCCGTGGCAGGAATATCGCTGGCCTGGCGTTGCGAGTGGAAGAACTGGAAGCGAGATCGTCACGCAATCAGGATAGGGAAGGATGCGTTGCCAAGACTTTTGCCATTGCCCGAGTGGCTGCGCCTCTGTGACTGCGATCGTTCTTCTCTTGGGAGGTCAATTCTGCACTTGTTCGACAACTCGAATCGACCACGAAGAGCGGGTCATATCCAAATCCATTCACTCCCCGCGCATTCGTGCCGATCGAACCGTGGAATTCGCCAACCGTTTCAGCGATCACCGAACCATCCGCTGCGGACAAACACATTGCGCAAACGAAACGCGCAGTTCGGCGATCCATCGCAACCGACGCTAATTCCCCAAGCAACTTTTTATTATTCGCATCATCCCGTTCCTCTCGTGTGACCCCAATCCCCGACCATCGCGCGCTGAAAACGCCAGGCGCTCCGCCAAGCGCGTCGACAGCGAGCCCAGAATCATCCGCAAGAACCATTCGATTGATCGCGCGCGCATATTGCGTCGCTTTGATTCGTGCGTTGTGCGCGAATGTTTCGCCATCTTCTTCAGGTTCAGGAATCTCCCCCGCTCCCACATCGGTCAATGACAGCACGCGAAATCCATACACCGCAAGAATCTCACGAATCTCATCGACCTTATGCGGATTTCCCGTCGCGACGACAATTTCGGTGGACTTCACTGTGTTGCTCAATTCGCTCGCACAAATCAGGTCTGAAGAACACCCGTGTGAAATGTTCCAACGATCGGGGCTTGCGCAGCGGTTCGAAGTGCGAGGATCAACTCGCTGCGAGTGCGATGCGGTTCGATGATTCGATCAACCCACCCTCGGCTCGCGGCATAACGAATGTCCTGTTGTTCCATATATGACGCGGAAATTGCGGAGAGAAGTTTTTCGCGCATTGCATCGTCGACGGGCTCTCCCTTGCGTTCGCGTGCAGCAAGATCAATTTGCAAGAGCGTGTTTGCGGATTGTGCTGCGCCCATCACTGCGCAGCGCGCGCCTGGCCACGCCAATGTCAGGAATGGATCGAAGGCGCGACCGCACATCGCATAATTTCCAGCGCCATACGAATTGCCAACGATCAAGACGATCTTGGGAACAATCGAATTGCTCATCGCGTTCACCATCTTGGCGCCAGCGCGGATGATTCCAGTTTGCTCGCTGTCGCGACCAACCATAAACCCAGTCGTGTCGTGAATGAACAACAATGGAATCTTGCGCTGATTGACATCCATAATAAAACGCGCTGCTTTGTCGGCGCTGTCGTCATAGATCACTCCCGGCATGCACTTCGCCGTCGATGGGCCCGCCTTGCCGCCCGGCATTTTTCGCTCGGTCATCTTGCGTTGATTCGCAACGATTCCGACTGGAAAACCGCCAATTCTGGCATAGAGGCAGACCAGTGATGGGCCATGCTCCATGCGATACTCGTCCATCGAACCGCGATCGACAACGCACCTCAGCACATCGCGCGTGTCGTACTGCGCGCCAACTTCGCTGCGATAAACCGAATAGACATCCTCGACGGCGCGTTCGGAATCGACGGCAACGATTGGCGGTTCATATGCGAGTGGCGCCGATGCGTTCATAGTCATCAATCTTCGCAATCGAGAGATGCACGCGGGATCGTCCTTCTCTCGAAAATCAATTGTGCCGGAAATTTCAGCGTGCATCTGCGCGCCGCCGAGTTCTTCACTTGTCACTTCTTGACCAATCGCTGCCTTGACCAATGCAGGTCCAGCAAGATAGAGCCCGCTTCCTTCGGTCATCAAAAGCGTGTCGCAGAGCACTGGCAAATATCCGCCGCCAGCGACACAATTTCCCATAATCGCCGCATACTGCGGAATTCCCTGCGCAGAGATCACCGCGTTGTTTCGAAAAATCCGACCGAAGTCATCGGTGTCTGGAAAGACATCTTCCTGAAGTGGAAGAAAAACTCCGGCGCTGTCGACGAGATAAATCAAAGGCATTCGAGCGCGCTGGGCGATTTCCTGCGCCCGAATAATTTTCTTGCAGGTCATCGGAAAAAATGCGCCAGCCTTGACCGTCGCATCGTTTGCAATCACCATGCACAAGCGGCCTTCGATTTGACCGATCGTTGTCACAACTCCTGCGCCCGGCGCACCGCCATACTCCTTGTACATATTCCATCCAGCAAGGAGCCCACATTCGCACTGCGCGGAAGAAGGATCAAGAAGCAAACCAATTCGTTCGCGGGCAGTCAGCCGACCATGACGATGCTGGCGCTCGACACCACTTGCACCGCCACCTTGCTCGATCTTTGCGCTGAGGACCACGAATTCATCAGTCGTCCCTCGCAAACCTTCGGCAGCGCTCTTCATCGCCGCAGGATAGGTCGCAATCGGGAATGTTCGTGGGTCGAATCATCTGTACTGTGAGAGTTGGAGGAAAACACTCAGGAGTTATCGGTCTATTAGATGGATCGCTGTATGGTCACCGTTGACCACTTTGGCTGAATTTGGTACTCTTCAATGCTCAAATCTAAGGAACAAACATCAGGCGTTCGCGACGAACGTCCAGCGAAAGAAGACAAGAAAACAATGATCACGACCCAAGAAAAAGCACCAGTCATCGCGGCTCACCGCCAACATGCGACCGATTGCGGATCGACTGAAGTTCAAATCGCAATTCTGACCGAGCGCATCAATTCGCTCCAAGCCCACTTCAAGGCTCACAAGAAGGATCACGCGGGTCGCCGCGGTCTTCTGTTGATGGTCAGCAAGCGCAATCGTCTTCTGCGATATCTCGCAGAAACTCGTCGCGAAGATTATTCCTCGCTCATCAAGAAACTCGGACTACGCAAGTAGTTCTTTTCACCCCGCAAAGGCAGTCGCCAATTCGCAGTCCACGGGATGATGCGATTTGGCCTCTGCCCTTCTCGGGGTTCTCATTTTGTCGCAATTCAAATTCATGAATCACGCGACTTTTATCACCTCGTTTAGAAAGGCATAGTTATGACAACAAAACCGCACGTCAGCGTAGAAAAAGAAATCGGTGGACGAATCTTCCGACTCGAAACGGGCAAGATCGCCAAGCTCGCCAGCGGAGCAGTCCTCGCAACTTATGGAGAAACCGTGGTCCTTGCGACCGCCGTCCGCGCCAATCCGCGCGCTGGCATCGATTTCTTCCCATTGACCTGCGATTACCGTGAAAAAGCACCAGCCGCCGGCAAGTATCCAGGCGGTTTCCGCAAGAAAGAAGGACCACCAAGCGAGAAGGAAATTCTCACGATGAGAATGATGGATCGACCGATTCGTCCGCTCTTTCCAGATGGTTTCGTGGATGAAGTTCAATTGCAAGTTCTCGTTCTCTCCCACGACGGACAGAATGATGCAGACGTGATTGGATGTTCAGCCGCATCCGCTGCGCTGCATATTTCCGACGCTCCATTCAATGGACCAGTCGCAACTGTGCGCGTCGGACGAATCTTCATTGATGATCAGCCACACTTCATTATCAATCCAACACAAGCGCAGATGGAATTCAGCGATCTCGATCTTGTCTTGTCGGGACACTCCGACGGCATCAACATGATTGAAGTCGGCGCCGCAGAAATTAGTGAAGGCGACATGCTTGCTGCGATCAAGTTCGGTCTGGAAAATGGTGTCAAGCCAATCCTCGATCTCATCAATGAGCTGCACGCAAAGTGCGGAGCTCCTGCCAAGCGCGCAGGTGATTCCACTGCGCCATCAGCAGAAGTGATGGCGATCGTGAAAGAGAAGGCATATCAGCCATTGCTTGCTGCTCGACAAATCAACGGAAAACACGCTCGGAATACAGAAGTTGATCGCGTCAAGAAATGGACGATCGACTCGTTCTTCCAGTTGACTCCTGGTTTGAGTTACAGCGATCACCAAATCGCCGAACGCAAAATGCGTGAAGCCAAGGAATGCCTGCGAATTCTTGAAAAGAAAATCACGCATTATCTGGTTGCAGAAAAGGGCATCCGCGCCGACGGCCGACCGCTTCGACAGATTCGTCCGCTTGATATGAGCGTGGCGCTCTTGCCTCGAACCCACGGCTCCGCGTTCTTCCAACGTGGCGAAACGCAGTCCATCGTGACTTGCACACTCGGCACGACCAAGGATGAGCAAATCGTTGATGGACTGATGCCGGAATATGCGAAGAAGTTCTATCTGCATTATTACTTCCCTCCATTCTGCACCGGCGAAGCTGGACGAATCACAGGACCAGGCCGACGCGAAATCGGACACGGCGCACTCGCCGAACGTTCTCTGCTTGCCATCCTGCCAAGTGCGGAAGACTTTCCTTACACCGTTCGTCTGACGAGCGAAATCACCGAGAGCAATGGTTCATCAAGTATGGCCAGCGTTTGCGGCGGATGCCTCGCACTTATGGATGCGGGCGTGCCTATCAAGGCGACTTGCGCGGGAATTTCCGTCGGTCGTTTCACCAGCGCCGATGGTCGCGTCACCCATGTCACCGACATCATCGGCGAAGAAGATTTCTTCGGCGAAATGGACTTCAAGGTTTCTGGAACCCGTGAGGGAATCACTGGAATCCAATTGGACTTGAAGGCACGCGGATTGTTGCTTGACGAAATCGTCACGATTTTCGAGCAAGCAAAGGAAGGCCGATTGCATCTCATCACTGAGATGGAGAAAGTCCTCGACAAGCCACGCGCCGACATTTCGCCGATTGCTCCTCGCATCACGATCGTCAAGATCGATCCAGAGAAGATCGGAAAGGTCATCGGACCAGGCGGCAAGATGATCCGAAGTATCCAAGAGCGAACAGGCGCACAGATCGACATCGAAGAAGATGGAACTGTCTTCATCGCTTGCTCGAACGCAGAATCGGCAGCGCAAGCACGCGCCGAAATCGAAGCGCTCGGAGCGGAGATCAAAGTCGGTACGGTCTATGAAGGCCGCGTCGTTTCCATCAAGGAATTTGGAGCATTTGTAGAACTCGCGCCAGGAACTGATGGAATGGTCCATGTCAGCGAACTCGCTCACGGATTCGTGCGCAATGTCAACGAGGTCCTAAAAATCGGCGACGTTATCAAGGTCAAGGTCATCAATGTCGACGACACCGGTCGCATCAAACTGAGCCGAAAGGCGATGTTGGATCCACCAGATCCAGCCCTCGTCGGAGCCGAGGGTCAAGATTCGCCTGACCAAGGTGAAGGGCGCAGGGACGATCGTGGTGGCGGTGGTGGCGGTGGTGGAGGTCGAGGCGGAAATAGTGGCGGCGGAGGCCGTGGACGCCGTTAAATGGCTAATGAATAGCCACTTGTGAACTCAGACGCGATCCCCTCGATTGGCCAGAAGATCGACGAACGGGGGCTTCGACCAAGCGGTCAAGCCCCCTTTTTCATTGAAAAGAAAAATCTTTTGGGGGTTCTCTTGCACAATGCCGATTTTGATTGCACAATCAACATAGGTTTGTGCACTCAGGGGTTTGAGTGTGATGTTCCATTTGTTCGTTTTTCGTTTGTCTTTCTTGCGAATCACTAGACGGAGGCATAAATGTCCGAAAACTTGCAGACACTCGTAAATGTCGATGGAATCATCAAGTGGTTTGATGCCCGCAAAGGATTTGGATTCATCATTGGTCCCCAAGGTCAAGATATTTTTGTGCACTTCAGCGTGATCGAACAAGACCAAGGTTTTCGAACCTTGCGTGATGGCGAGAAAGTGACATACAGCGCGCAATCAGGATCGAAGGGTTGGGCCGCAACAGCCGCAAGAGCAACGGCGCGTGTCGCCGCTCCAACTGCCTGAACCAGGACAACCGTCCCCCTCGTGTTTTCGAACCCATCTTTTTTCGTAGGACTGTTCTTCGGAATTGTACTTTGCACATTTGTGTTTGTGATTGCGCTGCGTCGAAGAAATGAACAAGCACAAGTCGCCGAACGACGCGCGATCGCCGCAGAACGACTTGCCGAAATCGGCGCGATGACCAGCGGGCTTGCCCATGAGATCAAGAATCCACTTTCCAGCGTGGTGCTCAACGCGCAACTCTTGCGGGAAGGAGTCATTGATTCCGCGCTCGCGGAAGAAGAATCCAAGCCACTCATCCGCAAAGTTGACACGCTTGCGCGAGAGACTGGGCGACTGAAGGACATTCTCGAGGATTTCTTGCGATTTGCGGGCAGAGTTCAATTGGATCGACAGCGGTGCGACCTGCGCGAGTTGGTCGAAGAGTTGACAGATTTCGTCCATCCTCAATCGCAGTTGATGGGGGTTCTGCTTCGTGTTGATTTGCCATCAACACCTGTCCTGGCCAATGTCGATGCAGGCTTGCTCAAGCAAGCAATTCTCAATCTCATGCTCAATTCGATGCAGGCGATGGAATCAATTTCGCCACCCGCGCGACGTGAACTCATTCTGCGTGTCGAACAGTTGCCTCTTGCTGGAAATCAGAATCCAGAAGTTGGAATTCACGTGATTGACACTGGACCAGGAATTCCTGAAGCTCTTCAAGAGGAAATTTTCAGGCCGTACATCACCTCGAAAAAAGGTGGGAGCGGTCTGGGTTTGGCCGTCGCACGACGCATTGTGGAAGAACACGGCGGAGCAATTCGCGTCTTCAGCGATGTTGGACGCGGAAGTGACTTTCGAATTTCGTTGCCGTCGATTGCATAAGCGAAACTTTCGACGGACTTTCAGCGACCGCGCAAATCAGTCAATCCAATCCTTCGCCTTGAGTCTCTCTGGAACATATGTCTCGGTGACATAGGAGATGTCCTTTGTGATCAGAGATTCCACCTCCATCTTGAAACCATTGCGGATCATCAGCTGGATTTCCTTCTGCCAGTGCTTCTTTTTGATGAACCAGGGATATTCCGCGATCTGTTTCGCCCGTTCGATATCACGATCATTGAGTGAAATCTTCACATCATCCGAAAGTTCGCACCGCACAAAATCTCCAGATCGAATCCCAAGATATTTCGCATCAGGAATCGCCATACGCTCGCTCTCGAAAGCAAGATTGATCGATCCCTGTTTGATGACGGAATAAATGTAATGCCCCCACGGATCGCAATCAAGCAAGCAATAGACCGGCAGCCCAAGTTCCTTGTTCAATCGATAGAGCAATCGTCGAACGCCACGCGGAGGTTGGCCGCTGCCTTCAGTGAGAATGCAATTATGCTTTTCCCAGAATCGATCTTCGTTGAAGCGACTCCAGACAGTGTCTTTTTCGACGTGCAACACAAATTTCGCTTCGCATTTTCCAAACTGCACCACCGATGGTTCGCAGATTGATGGAATCGCATACCCACCTGTTCCCATCCGACGACAATCAATCGAATCTCCATTATCAATCACCGTGATATTGCCAACCATTGTTCCGCGCTTCTTCGCGAAGAGATGCAGGTTCTCGCGAAGCGTTGCGATTGCCACTTCGATGTCTTCCAAGATGCCGTCGGATTCTTCCTGGCCATCGAATGTCTTTTCCTTTGTGCCGGCAATCGTGTGCAGGCTCATGTAATACATACCGCGCAAACTGAGCGTTTTTTGGGCTTCAAGGAGGTCTTTGCATCCCTTGGAAAGCAGCACCATCTGCATAAATTTTCGCGCCTGTCCAGTATTGAAAAGATTTCGGCGCAGAGTCGCATCGCCCATCTGGAGCAATTTGCGCACCTCGTTGTATGTCGTGTTGGACATCGTTCGACTTGGAACATCAACGAATGGATCGGTCTCTGCAATCGCGGACTTGGCCACCGATTTACCCAAGTCGAGAATCTTCCCCAAAGTTTTTTCGCGCGTTGCTTGATTGCTCACCGACCGATTCACCTTTGCGGGCGGCGAAGATGCGGGCGTTGATGGGTCTGTTGATTTGGGTTTCTTCGCCATTGATCGAGTCCTTCTCTATTCATGCCTTCTTGCGAGACGACTTCTTGCTGGGCTTCTTGCTCGGCGTTTCTTCATCACCAAACAGAGTCTTGGCCGGTGCTGATGAACTTTTCCTAGATCCCTCATCTATGTCGTCGCTGAAATCGTCATCCGAGTCCGACTGCGTGACCGCAACGCGTGCTGGAAGAATGACAACGGAATCATCCTTTCCAAATGGATCTGAATCGCGCACACGCTTGCCTTCATCGTTCAACACCGCATCCGCCTCTTCAGTCTTGCGCTTGGCGACACGCAGTAATGATTCATAAATTTTCTTTGCGGATGTTCCAGTGATTGCTTCGGTTGCTTGCGCAATTTCGCCGATATAACGCTCGAAAATGCTGCGCCTTTCTCCTTCATTGCGCATGCGCTGACGCCGACGCAAATATATTCCCAACTTGCGCCCAACTTCTTGAAGCGCCAATTTCATCTCCTTGCGAATCTCGTCGTAATCCGCGATGGCCTCTTTTGATTCGCTGGTGAAAGGAACCCAGACGCTCGCCATATGCACCATCACCACGACGGGGCCGTCGGGGAGCGATCCACGCGATTGTGAGACGCCATAATTTTTCCAACTCGTTTCGAGAACTGCTTTGAATGATGCGCACGCTGCTTGTTGATAGAGCAACGGCACACGATTGGCGAAACGAATAACGCGAATCAATTCGTCCTTGGGAAGTTCGCCGCCAAATGCAAGACCAACTTCGATGAGAAATGGATTACCGCGATAGACATCAGCGGGACGGGTGCATGCGGTGAAAAATTCCGCTTTGACTTCCTTCAGCAGTCCCGAGAGCAGAGCCTTGGTTCCAATGGGCACAAGACAGTCCGTCGGCGGCGACATAATGCGAGCATCTTGAATGGCTTTGTAAATCGCTTCCGCTTCTTTATGACCGATTTGTTTCACCCAAGTGCGACCGGTGATTCCTGCGCGTTCGCAAATATCCTTGGAAACCGAGGGAGAAACGCGCGAAAACTCCTCCTGCAGGAATCCTCCGATTTGCGTGCGCTCGGTTCGTTCGATCATCTGAATCAGTGTGCCGAGTTCTATTCCCTTGGGATGTGGAAGAATTTCAGTTGCTTCAGGAGGAAGCTCGTTCGTTCCACGCTTGAACTCGATCGTCTCATTGCTCGGATTGACATATGTGAAGTGCGCGTGCGGATTGGCGATCGCAGTTTGATCAAGATATTCGTCGACGGATTGTCGACCTTGTTGGTATCGCCCTTCGAGTTCAATCGAAACTTGCGTGCCGTGACCATCTGGAAAAAGACCATCATCTTCTGGATGCTCTGTTTCGCTGACCACATCGGCGCGATTTTTAGATGTATCCATCTTGAGAAGAACTTCAACCGCAGGTTTTTTCTTGCTTATCTTTGAAATGATGAGCACCGGCTGACCAGTTGTCATCAAGCCGTACATTCCCGCCGCAGAAATTCCAATCCCCTGTTGCCCACGGCTCATCTTCAATCGATGAAACTTTGAACCATAAAGCAATCGTCCGAAAATGTTTTCGATTTGCTTGCGAACGATGCCGGGACCGTTATCGCGAATCGTGACCTTGAAGCGTGTCTCGGATCGCTGAAGAAGTTCGATGTAAATGTGAGGCAGAATGCACGCCTCTTCGCAAGCATCGAGCGCATTGTCGACAGCTTCTTTGACGGCGGTCATCAGCGCCTTGCGCGGATTGTCGAATCCCAGCAAATGGCGATTCTTTGCGAAAAACTCGCTGACAGAGATTTCCCGCTGCTTTTCGGACATCTCCTCCGCGGTTGCGCCGCGACGCCGCGGGGATGACTTTTTGGAATCGGTTTGTTGGGAGGCGTCCATGCCAGTTTCGATATTACCCGATCTTGGACAATCGTTCGAATCATTCACCTTTTCTTTCGCCAACTTTCCCGATTGATCGCTACTATTCGCCCCCGTTCATTCGCCTCACTAGAAAGAAAGCACAACACACTATGGAAACCACTTTCATCATTCTCAAGCCGGACGCCGTTCAAAGATGCCTGATCGGATCTATCGTGACCCGCTTTGAGCAGAAAGGCCTGCAAGTTGTGGGAATGAAAATGATGAAGATTTCAGCGGAACTTGCCGCCGAGCATTACAAGGATCATGCGGGAAAAGGCTTTTATGCAGGGCTTGTTCGCTTCATGACCAGCGAGCCTGTTGTTGTGATGGCGCTGCGCGGTGTTGGCGCGATCACGGTTTGCAGAAACTTGATGGGCGCAACCTTCGGATCGAAAGCCGCAGCGGGAACGATCCGTGGAGACTTTGGAATCTCGAATTCATTCAACCTCGTGCATGGATCGGATAGTCCCGAAGCCGCGGCGCGCGAACTTGGGCTCTTTTTCAAGCCAGGCGAGGTTTTGAATTATGCACGTGCAGTAGATTCTTGGGTGTATGACACAAGCGCCGGCAAAGCGGAATAAGTCGCCCGAAGAGACATTTTCCAGCCCAGACTTTTTGCTTACTTGAAGTCGTAAACCGCTGTTATCGACAGAGTTATTGGACTATTTCAAAGCGAATTCTATCGCTCCGCCCCTTATGCGAAAGCTTTAGCAAAGTAACGCTATCGAAGAAATTGAAAGGTCATTTCTTCGATTTACTCAGCATCTCTTTGAAGTCCCTAGAACACCTTTCCATTTTCTGCGTATATGGATTTGTTGCTGCACTTCGTGGTGGGAGTGTTGATCATCTGTTCTGTTTTCCACGAATCCCCATTGAAGATTTGCTCTGAAGAATTGAAATGAAAAATACTGCCACTATCAAGTTACTCCCGAAGAAACGCCCTGCAACGATGCGAACCCCTGCTTTGAGCTCTCATCGCGTTTCACTGCTCTCCCAAGCCTCAGATTCGGCTCCTACTCTGAAGGTTCGGCGCTCCACGAATGCGATCAGCTTTGGTTCCACTCGGATGCCAACTGGAAGCTTTACTCCAGAAGAACGAACGATTCTTCAAGGTTTCCAACGAGAAAAAGTTCAATTCGTTTCAAGCCCAGATTTTCTGCGTGCAGGAGCAGAGAAAAGAATTTTCGCCGATGCTCCAGTGATTGCCAAGCCAGATATCACTTGGTACCAACCCTTGCTCGACGAACGAACACCTTCTACCAGCGGTAGCACCATTCGCCCGCCCAAGTCTCTTGTACTGACCGCCGCGCAAGAACGCGTCATTTTCGCTCAATTGAATTACGCACGATTCCGCGTTGCTCGAACGCAGCGCAAAGCCGCGCGCGAAGGTATGACAATCGAAAGCGCGCGAGACATGCTTCGCTGGCATTCGATCGCCGAAAAAATTCGCAAGCAGATTGCCGAAACGAATCTCGCTCTTGTCCTTGCGATGGCAAAGCGCGTTCGATCTGCCGACCTGGACTTTGGAGATTTGATTAGCGAAGGAAACATGGCTCTCTTGCGATCAGTCGATAAGTTCGACTTCGGTCGTGGCTTCAAGTTCTCAACATATGGATGCCGCGCAATTCTGAAGGCATACAGCCGTCTTGGAATTAAGACTCAGAAACATCGTCAATTCTTCCCAGTCGAATTCGATCCCGAGCTCGAACGCGCAGATCACTCGAATGACACTCGAGCTGCTCGTGAAAATGATGACATCCGTGAAGTGAAAAATCTCTTTCAATCTGATCGTGCAGGGCTTTCGGACATCGAACGAACTGTCATCTTCCATCGATATGGTTTGGATCGACCAGTTGACGCTTCTCAACTGACTCTTGAGCAAGTCGGGCTGATTCTTGGTGTAACCAAAGAACGTGTGAGACAAATTCAGAACAAGGCACTGGAAAAAATCCGCCTTGCACTTGTTTCTATGAATCCATCGATGGCTCACTCACTTCCTGGAATCATCGGCACGCCAAATTGACCCGAATTTGATAAGTCAGGTCTTGTTCCTTAGAAATTGCCGACTGTCGCATTTCGGCTGCGGGACAATTTCAAGGCGACTCCTGTGATCAATGTGGTGAGCGCGTGAAACCCTGCAAAAATAGTGAGAACTGCCGCGTAATTTGAATATGTGGGCGACTCTCCACCCATTGAAGACAACAAGAACACAGAGAATGCAGTTCCACTGAGGAAACCAAGATCCCCCGCTCCTCTGAATGCGCCGAGCGCCATCGTCGCTGGACCAGATCGAATGACCAACGCGATTGAACTGGAAAAGAGCGCGCTTGCGGATATTCCAATGATCACCATCACGATTCCCAGTGGAATCGCTTGATCGCCCGCGACGGAAAGCAATGCGAAAGATGCGGCGTATGCCACACCTGCGAAAATCCGCACGCGCAAACTTCCAATCCGATCGCAGAGCCATCCTGCAGGACCCGTTCCAAGAGCCATCAATAAAAGCGGCAAGCCCACCAACAATCCACGCACGAGTGGTGAATATCCAAAGACTTGCGATAAAGCAATCGGGAGTGTTCCTGTGATCAATCCTCCAGTAGCACGATCTGAAAACGTCATCGCAAGAGAAGGCCACATCGGATCGCGAACTTGTCTGTTGGATTTTAAATTCATCCCAGAATTTGAAATGTCAATATCAGCCGAAGGCTCGATTGCTTCAAAGCGTCGGCGAACGATAAAAGCAATTCCAGCGACAAGAATGCTTAAAACCGCAGACAGTCCAAAGAGCCAATTGGCTGACGCTCCTCCCGCGGATTGACGGACGACAAGTCCGCCGAACATCGCGCCAAAACCAAGTCCCATCAAAAGCGGAGTCGATGCGATTCCCATTCCAGCGCCGACATATCCGCGCGAGGAACGGCGAACGAGGTCGAAGAGTGCTGCGAAGACGATGACATCGGTCACTCCTTCAAGCGCGCGCACAACGAGTGTCCATTCCAATCCAAGTGGCAGCGCCATCGCTGCGAGCAAGAGCGCATCGGCGATCGATCCCCAAATCACAAGTGCAACTGAATGGCTCTTGCCACGCAGGAACCATAAGAGCGGCAACGCTGCGAATGCGCCAAGTAAATTGATGCCATTGAACATTTGAGCCAAGCCCGGACTGGCGCCATAACGATCCATGAAGAGTTCTCTGACAACGGGGGCGGCCATTGTGTCCGGCATCGCCGAGAGAAAAATCAATAGGACGATCAGCGTGCGCACGTCAGTCGAGCCTAGTCCACTTGCGTACACTGCGCCCCTTATGGCTCTCAACAAAGTTCACAAATCCTGCGCAGATGCGCTCAAGGGGCTTCTACGGGATGATTTGCTGATTGCTGTTGGCGGATTCGGGCTCTGCGGAATTCCAGAGAATCTGATTATTGCATTGCGCGACAGCGGCGTGAAAGGCCTGACGATTGCAAGCAATAATGCGGGCGTTGATGATTGGGGACTTGGCTTGTTGCTCAAGACCAGACAAATTCGGAAAATGATCTCGAGTTATGTCGGAGAAAATGCTGAATTTGAGCGGCAATTTATGGCCGGCGAATTGCAAGTCGAATTCACTCCTCAAGGAACTCTTGCTGAAAGACTTCGCGCTGGAGGCGCAGGCATTCCAGCTTTTTATACACGCACTGGACTTTCGACTCAGGTCGCTGAAGGAAAGCCTCATGAAGTTTTCGACGGCGAAACATTTGTGCTTGAGCGAGGAATTCGCGCCGATGTTTCACTCGTCAAAGCTTGGAAAGGCGACGCGTTCGGCAATTTGATTTATCGCAAGACCGCTCGTAATTTCAATCCGATGGTCGCCACCTGTGGCAAGGTCTGCATTGCAGAAGTTGAAGAACTCGTTCCCACTGGGCAAATCGATCCTGATCAGGTTCATACGCCGGGAATTTTCGTTGACCGTATTGTCCAGACCGTAAGCGTCAAGCGAATCGAGCAGCGAACGATTCGGGCTTCGGCATAAAACCGCCTAGATTCTGGAATTTCGACGACTTTGCCAGTGTTTAGTGGTTATAGGACTCGACTCAGCCAGTTTTCTTTATCCAGCAAATCGCCCCCACCTCAGTCACTCTAAAATCCATACAGATTTAGTTGAATTTCTGCCATATCTGAAGCACTTCGGCGTTGAATTTGGACGATCCTTTCGCACAAACAGGAACTTTTAAATGAGAGTAAAAACAAACGCGCGTACTTTTCTTGCTGCATTCGCACTCTGCGTCGGACTGTCGGCTCCGGTAGCTCAAGCACAGCTGGGACTTCAGGCGGGATTCGTGGAAGCATTTCAGCCTGATTACATGAATAGAGACATCACGCTCTTTGTTGATTTTCTCGCCTTGGAAGAATGGCAAGTACCGACGGTTGAAAGTTTGATGCAGGATTACTCAGACGACTTTAAGCTTGGAACTGATGGACTGCGTGATGAAATGAAGGGGATGAAAGATCAGATAATCAACGCTGGTGATAAGGGGGCGATGGGAGTCATCATGGGACCTATCAACAAATGGATTCTAGAAAAGGCTCGATTGAAGCAGAGATTCATCGAAAATCTACGCAGCGTTCTCAGCGATGAACAACAGGCACGGTGGCCAAAACTAGAGCGAGCAATGCGCCGAGAGAAGGAACTTCCTCGTGGACTTCTCAGTGGAGAGAGTGTCGATCTGCGACAAGTTTCTCGAGAGTGCGAAATACCGCCTGATGTCATGCTCGCAAACAAAGAAGTGCTTGAGGAATACGAAATTGGATTGGACGCCGCTCTTGTTGTACGGGCAAATCAGTTGCTCGCTTCGCAAGACAAGATTAAAGAAGCACTCGTTGCTCAGGATTATGTGCGTGGACTGAAGGAATTGGAATTGATTGTGGCAACTCGCGTCGCATTGCGTGACTTGCAAGATTCTTCGAGGGAGGCAATTGCAAAGGGGTACGGAGATACTTGGGGGCCAATTTTTCTGGCAAAAGCACTTTCAACTGCATTTCCCGCTGTCTATCGGCCAAGTCCGATGATTCCATACTTTGCTGCTGCGCTCGAATTGTCAGGACTTTCACCAGAGCAGATCGCTCAGCTCAATGCTCTCCAAGTGGAATATGTCACATTCTATGAGGATTGGAGAACGCGATTGGCAGTGCTCTATCGCACCGAGGAGCCAAAGAAGCAGACCGAAGAAACTCGACGCAAAGCGAGCCAAGGAGGTGCCAATGTACAGAAGCCACCATCGGATCCATATCGACCGATGCTTGACGAACGCGACGCGATGGATGAAAAGACTCGCCAAAAAATTGCCCAGATCGTTGGACCAGAACTTTCGGAACAACTCCCCGGCGCTGCGAAGTTAGCCTCAGCCGCTCAGCGTCCAATGGGCAGTGGCAAAGGTAAAGGCGAAGTAAACGGACCTGGGCTGAATACGGATTCTGGTGGCGATAGTCCTAGAGGAGCTCCAGCAGATAACGGCGCTTTCGCCCGACCAACAAGCTCTGGACGTGACAATTCAAAAACTGCACCTCCTAAGACTGCCGACTAAAAAATGACACCAGTTTCAAGCGATCTTCAACTTGGTGGCACGGCGGCCAATCTCACACCACCAAGTGAGGCAGATGAATCGGTAAAAATCCGCGAACGCTGTCGCTTGTTAGGAATTTCTTGGGTCGAAAAACCACCAGAGACTGATCCAGCTGCGATTGAGTTGTTGACCCCCGAAGTCGCGGTTCGAGTTCGCTCCGTTCCTATTCGAATTGAACGCGGACGGTTGATCGTTGCGATGTTCAACCCGCTCGATGTCGGTGCCGCTGACGAAATCGCTGCGATCGCGAAACTTCCCGTGACACGCGTGGGCGTGGAACCGGAGGCCTTCGGAGAACTTATGCGGCGCGCGTATGGAACAACTGCCGCACGCGTCGCAGAATCTCTCGCAGGCAATAATGAATCGACGACCGATGAATCGGATCACAATGTCGATGCAATCGAAGCTGCCGACGTACATCGAATGGCTGAACAGCCAACGCTGATCAACCTTGTCAATCTGTTCATTCTGGAAGCGATTCAAAGTCGCACAAGTGACATTCACATCGAGCCATTCGAAAACGACTTGAAGATCAAATACCGCGTCGACGGAGTGCTGATCGAACAACCTCCACCGCCGAAGCATTTGCAAGCTGCCCTGATCGGTCGAGTGAAGATCATGGCGATGATGAATATTGCGGAGCGATATGTCCCGCAGGACGGTCACATCACATTGCGCTTCGAAGGCCGAAAAGTTGATTTGCGAGTTTCGACAGTTCCAACCATCTATGGCGAAAGCATCGTGATGCGTATTTTGGACAAGAGCAATCTTGCTTTGGATTTGCAAAGTTTGGGGATGAGCGAGTCGCACCGAAACACGATGGATCGGCTGATCGAAAAACCACACGGTTTGCTGTTGGTCACTGGACCGACTGGATCTGGAAAAACAACAACTCTGTACGCAGCGTTGAGCAAACTCTATGACCCGCGCAAGAAGATCATCACGATTGAAGATCCCGTTGAATACGAATTGCCTGGCGTGAATCAGATTCCTGTCAATCCAAAACGAGGACTGACTTTCTCGATCGGTCTGCGCGCCATTCTTCGTCAAGATCCCGACGTCATTCTGGTGGGTGAAATTCGAGACAACGAAACTGTTGACATCGCAATTCGATCCGCACTCACGGGACATCTCATCCTTTCCACGCTCCACACCAATGATGCTATTTCCAGCATCGGACGACTTGTCGATATGGGCGCGGAACCATTCTTGGTTGCAAGCGTGCTTGAAGGTCTGTTGGCTCAACGACTCGGAAGGCGGCTCTGCGTGCATTGCAAAGTGCGTAGGCCACTGAATGACGAAACAAAATCTCGCCTGACTTCAGCTGAAATTACAGACTTCGAAGGTGGCGAGTGGAAAGCCGTTGGATGCGAAGAATGCAGAAAGACAGGATTCAAATCACGATTGGGTTTCTTTGAATTGCTTCGAATGAATCCGGCGCTGCGTAATGGAATCACAAAACGACTGACCGTGGCGGAACTGAAGGAAATGGCGGGTGCGGAGTTCACCGTCATGCGTCACGACGGAATGATGAAAGCTCAAACGGGCCTGACCACCATCCCTGAGGTTTTGCGTGCCACGCAAGATGTCGACGACTTTGAGCCATAGGAGCCACGATGCAGACTTTTCGATATCAAGGACTCGGTGCCGCAGCAAGCGGAGGAACAATCCAAGCAGAGGATCGCGCCGAGGCAATCGGCATCTTGACCCGAAATGGAATCGTTGCGACATCGATTGAAAGTGAATCTGAGCCGCAAGGAAGATCGCCGCGCCTTGCTTTGCCGAAAAAAATATCGATTTCAAATCCGCGTCGCACAGGACGACCATCGATGTCGCGAACGGATCTCACAAGTTTCATCCGCGAAATTGCGACGGCGCTCGAGGCTGGTCTCCCTCTGATGCAATCATTGCGCACGGTCCGTCGTCAAGCTTCGGGGCGTGCCCTTCCAGTCATAATTGATTTTTTGATTGAACGCGTCGAAGCTGGTGTTCCACTGCATCAAGCAGCGAAAGAGTATGGTCCTCCATTCGATGATATGACTGTTGGAATGTTTCGCGCAGCTGATGCGTCGGGACGCAACGCTGAAGTTCTGCATCAATTGGCAGATCTTCTTGATCGATCCGTCGAATTGAAAAGAGAAGTTGTCGGAGCAACGGTCTATCCAATGATTGTCGCTGGGCTGATCTCCATCAGCGTTGTCGTACTGATCACATTTGTGCTTCCGCGACTGATGGCCCCGATCACTGGACAGCCTGGAGTGGAACTTCCATTTCCCACAAGAGTTCTCTTGGGGATCGCTGGATTCATCACAGGATGGTGGTGGGCGATCGCTCTTTCGACAGTTGCTGCCATTATTGGTTGGAAAAGTTGGATTGACCAGCCACAGAATCGATTGTTTGTAGATCTCACTCTGCTTCGTCTTCCGATTGTCGGAGTTCTGCTTCGGGACGTTGCGGTCGCTCGTTTTACACGCACTCTTGGAACTCTCGTCTCCGCAGGCATTCCAATTTTGCAAGCTCTGCGAGTCGTTCGAGACACATTGGGCAATTCCGCAATGATGGCTGCGATCGACGAGGTGCAGGAACGCGTCACAACCGGATCTTCGCTGGCTGATCCGCTTGAGCGTTCCGGACTCTTTCCCCCACTGCTCATTCAGATTGTGAATATCGGAGAGCGTTCAGGACGACTCGAACCCATGCTGATGCATGCCGCTGCCGCCTTCGATCGCCAAGTCAATAATTCACTCAAAGTTTTTACCAAGGCGCTTCCTCCCATTCTGCTGATTGTGATGGGACTCGTGGCAGGATTCGTCTTGCTTGGCATTCTTCTTCCACTTCTCAATCTTCAAGCCGCCATCGGTGGATAAATCCGCTCTTCATATTTCTCTTTTCATATTTTTAAGTTTTTTAACGAGGTCAAAATGTCTATCAAAAAACCAACCCATTCTGCCCACCAACGACGCGCATTCAGTTTGATCGAAGTCATTGTGGCAGTCACGATCGTCGCCATTATGGCCGCGATCTTTGTCCCACGACTGACCAAGTTTATTGGATCTGCGAAGGACAAACGCGCAAAGACAGAAGCGGCATCGCTTGCCAACCAAGTCCGTCTGTATATGACAGAAGCTGGGCTCAGCAGATGCCCAGAAGATTTTGAGCTGGATATCTTGACTGAAGGAGACGATCCATATCTTGACAACAAAAAAGCCCTCCTTGATCCTTGGGGGCATCCATACATCATCATCATCCCAGGCGAAGTCAACAGAGACTTTGATTTGGTTTCCTATGGCGCGGACGGACAGCCAGGCGGCGATGGAGATAACAAAGACATCGTCAACGGACAGGAGTAGCGGAAGATATGCGCCGAGCGTTCACGTTGATTGAAGTGATCGTCGCGGTGGTGATTCTCGCTGTCTTGAGCGCGATGATCGTCCCTCGGCTCACTCGAACGACCAAAGCCGAACACGAAAACGCGATTGTGAAAATGAGCGACCTTCTTTCTATGTATGCCTTTCGAGATTCAACTTCATCGCAGCAGATCGCTCTCTGGCAGGATCCAGAAACTGGATGGTTCGCCATGCTGACCAAAGATCGCGACCCATTGGCAACTAGCGAAGATGGGGAACTCTCGAAGTACGAATGGGTGGCGGATATTCGCCTTGCGCCCGTTGCACTTCCACGAGGCATGGAATTGGTCGGACTTTCAATTGATGATGTTGAAGTTTCTGGATCGGACTGGCTGATTCCTTCGGTTCCAGGAGGAGGTCGTCCGAGTATCGAGATGCATCTGATCTCAGGATTGATCGATACGGTGTTGCGACTTGATTCGAATTCAATGGTGCCTACTCGGCTTGATGCGGGCGGAACTGCCGTTCAAAGTCGTGAGACTCTTGATCTCGATCAATATGGAACGCGAGACGAAAAATGGTGAAAAATTCTCGCAGAGCATTCGCCCTCATCGAAGTCGTGATCGCTGGAATTATTTTGGCGATCGGTCTTGGATCAGTCGTCTCTTTAGCTGCGCGTGCATTGATGGATCAACAGCGCGGAGAACGTGCGGTAATGGCCGCAGCATTACTTGACGAACTTCTTGCCAGCGTGCTTGTTGAAGGTCCAGAATTGTGGCCGAAGTCGCACAACCTTTCCGGTAATTGCGATCCACCGTGGGCCGACTTTCAATTTCAGATCGAGATCGAAAAAGCAGAGCCTGGTGCGCCATGCGAAGTTCTGGCAATCATCACGGATCCAGTCGGTCGCGAATTTCGATGTGCAACCCGAATTGCTTTACGACTTGGCGATGAGCCCAATCCAGAGCGTGCTCCATCGGAACCAATCGATCGTCAGGAATACTTTGAATCCAAGAATGGGGATGGAAATGTCACGAAATAAAACATCTCGTCGCGGATTCACACTTGTCGAATTGATCATTGCGGGAATCATCGCCGTCATCGTCGTGGGGACCTTGGGGACATCGTTGAGCCAACTCGCGCGTGCGCGTGCAAGTTCGAAAGTTCGATTAAACGCTCATTTGCGGGCGAATACGGCACTCGATAAAATTCGACGCGAAATTCAGCAAGTCATCCGCAGCGACAACCTGATCGACACCAGAATTCTGCTGACTGGCGACTCTGTCAATTCTCCCATCGGCGAACTTCCGCGCAATGACGTCCTGATCTATTCCACCAAACTTTCGCCCGTTCGCAATAAGACCTATGAAGGTGATGGAATCGAACACGAAGTTCAGTTGCGTGTCAGCGATGATGAATCGGGAAGCGCACTATGGATGCGATCCGATGCAGTTCCGGATGACAATGAAGGCGGCGGTGGGAAAGCTGAGCCAATGATGGATGGGATCATCGGACTTTATATTGAAGCATCCGACGGAACTGACTGGTATGACTCTTGGGACTCGGACATCAATGGACTGCCAGTGGCACTGCGTGTCACAGTTTCATCTGCAGGAGATGCACAAGGCGCAGATTTCTATGCAGATGCACGCGAATTGATGAGTCTTCGAACAATCGTCCCGATCGATCGTGTTCCCCCGCCATATGAAGAACCACCCGCTGAAGATCCTGCTTCTATGCCAGAGGGCGAACTTGCAGCAGCAGCAGCTGCAGCTGCTGGAGCAACGCAAGCTGAAGTAGATGCTGCGATTGCTGGAGCCGGCGCAGCAGGAATTGCGGGAACGCAAGGTACTGATGGATTATCTGGCGTCGGTGGTCGCGGCGGTCAAGGTGGACGCGGTGGTCAAGGTGGGCAAATGGGTGGTCGCGGCGGACAAGGTGGGCAAATGGGTGGTCGCGGCGGACAAGGTGGGCAAATGGGTGGTCGCGGCGGTCAAGGTGGGCAAGGTGGTCGCGGCGGTCAAGGTGGGCAAGGTGGTGGTTTTGGCGGAAATAGGCCTGCAAATCAAGGAACTGGGGGCCGGCCAAATTGAATTCTGCAACGGTCAAAACTCGACGCGGGTCTGTGTTAGTCATTGTGATTTGGGCTGTTGCTATTGCCGCAGCAATTGTTGCGGGGCTTCAGATTCTTTCTTTTCGACAAGCTGTCTTGGGAAGCGATGCCATCGCTCGCGTTCAAGCTCGCTGGGCCGCACGAGCAGGCGTCGAAACGATGATCGCGATTATGGAATATCACACGGAAAATCCTGACCCTGACGATGCACTCGCTTTGATCCTAGATCTTCAAGATAACTCATATGGAACTTTAGAGACTGGCACCTATGACATTCGCCACTTTTTGGATGGCATCGAAAATGCGGGTCCACTTGATGAACACTCCAAGGCCAATATCAATTTGCTCAGCACTACCGAGTTGATGAATGTTGAAGATATGACACCTGATGTCGTCGGCGCAATTGTCGATTGGAGAGATACGAATGAAGATGCAGGGATGCTTGGTGCTGAAAAAACCTATTACCAAAATCGAGGCAAGTCCTACGAACCACGCAATGCGAGCTTTCGGAATTTTGCCGAATTGGAATTAGTCGCTGGAGTTTGGCCAGAATCTACTCGTGGCGAAGATTGGAATTTGGATGGTCGACTCGATCCCAATGAAGATGACGGAGAGGAGACTTGGCCAGAAGATAATCACGATGGAATTCTTGACGCTGGATTGTCTGGACTATTGACGGCGAGTTCCCTGACATCTCCTCGTGCCGCGAGCGGAGAAGACCGATTGAATCTTGTGACTGCAAAGAGTGAGGAAGTCGTTGAACGATTGGGATTGACCGAACCACAAACAAGCGCACTTCTTGCGTATGCAAAAACTCCAAATGCACGACTGGAACAACTCTTGGTGCTTCCTCTTTCGACGCTCTCTCAGGGAGGAACATCCGCCGCTGGAGGCGCGAACCCTATCGGCGGAGCGGGTGCGGCAACGGGCGGTAAGAATTCAGCTGGTTCATCCGCGCAAGGTCGAACGGGAAGATCGAGCAGTGGAAACAGTGGCGCAACTGGCGGCATCACCCAAGCAGGACCTGGGAATTTGGATAGTGCCACAATTGGAAAAGTTATGAATGAGTGCACTCTCAAAGAATTCACTCGGCCAGAACCAGGCAAAATGAATGTGAACACTGTCTCTGGCAGAGTCTTGAAGGAAGTCTTCGACATGAATCCCAAGCTTGTCGATAGCCTTCTCTCCAGACGTGACGCCAAGGTCACGGGGCTGACAAGTCTTGCCGCTGTTCTTGACATTCCTGGAATGACTCCGCAAATACTTTCATCACTCGCAACGAAACTAGATGTCCAGAGCTTCGTCTTTACAATTTCGTGTCGAGGACGATCCATCACGGTCGGTGGAGAATCGGAAATGGTTGTGACAGTTGATCGTTCGACACTGCCCGCGCAAATACTGATGTATAGAGAACCCTAAACCAACAATGTCCATGAAGTTCACAAAGACGAAAACAAAAGAGACAAGCTTGAAGCCTGCAAAAAAAGCGGGTAAGAAGCAAGCAAGTCTCCAATCCGATCCAAGTCGCGTCGCGATTTTGTCTGTCAGTTCCTCGGAGGGGAATCTTGTGAATTGCGATGCCGTTTTGGCACGCATCGCCGATGGACGCACGGAGATTCTTGATTCTGAATCATTTGTTGGCATCAGTGGAATGGAAGATGCGCGTTCTTGGATTGAACAAAATCTCGCGGCGCGAACCGTCGTCATGCTTGCTGGTAGTGATGTCATTTGTCGAACCCTGAAGTTGCCTCCCGCTTCCACGGAACAATTAGAAATGGCGCTGAGACTTCAGATTGAAAACATTCTTTTAGGAGGAGCGGCGAGATGGCGAACAAATTCGGCCCTGCTGCCAACCGCCGATCCAGACCACGATCGAATTGGCTTGGTGGTTGATTGGCCCGTCTCAAACGCTGGGCCATTTCTTCCATCCTCATTTAAGGATCAACTCGAGGTTATCTATGCACCTCCGATTGCGGCACTTGTCGCATTTGTGACTGGCGCGATTCTTCAAGGCAACCGTGAATCACTCGCTGTCCACCTCGAACGAGCGACTGGCGCGATATCTATCGCCTATTCGGATGGAATTCATAGTGCGTTTCGAACCCTGCGCGAAGATGGAAGCGATGAATCCGAGTGGCGAGCCTCAGTCATTCGCAGCACATCAGAAACTCTAATGCTTGCTGACATTCCAGAGCAATCGATTCAGCCAGCATTGGATGCTCTCAACGCTGTGCTCATTGATCAAACAGATGGACTTATCGCGCCCCTCGCTGGGGGTTTTCCATCATTTCGAACTTTGGCAGAATCCAGTTCAACTGATGATCTTTGGTGGCAGCGAAATGGAATCCTGATTGGCACTGCAGTCGCTCTGAGCGGACCGCTTGCTCGAATTGCATCTCTCAAAGAAAACATTGCGGTACAACACAAGGAGTTCCTTGCGAAAATCGTTGCTGCCGCAAGCACACCCAAGATCGCCATTCGTATCGCTATCGCTGCGCTGCTCTTGATTGCAATTGCTCCGCCAGCCCTTTCGGGAATTCGACTGCTGTATCTGCAGTGGGCCTTGCCTGATGCCCCAGCATTTGAACGAACTCTTATCCGTACCGATAAACAGAATGTGATGTATCGCGATTATGAGAAGATTGCTTGGCCAATGGGAAAGTTGCTTTCAGATCTTGCTTCATCCACACCAGAAGGAATCGAACTTGAATCAATTGCGCTGACTCAAGGCTCGCCAATGACTGTTCAAGGAAATGCGAAACCTCAGGGAGGCAGCACCGCCGCCGAAGCGATCCTTCTGATGGAGCGCCAACTTCGAGAATCACGGGTCTTTGATCGAATTGAAAAAAACTGGGATGCTCCAAATGCCAATGGGGTTCTGAAGTTCACGATCAGCGCAACGGTGGCGAATCCTTTGCTCGTTCCCAATTATCCTGAAACACAAGACTTTGCTGCCAGAACACTGCGCGATCGACGATATGGACCAGCCGTAACGGATGCCAAGGCTGTTGGACTTGGGATGAGTGACGAAGCAACTTCTGTGCCAACGAATTCTAATAATTCGGACAATGACGAACAGTCCCCGCCAGATGTTGTTTCAGTTGCGAAGGCTGAAGCTTCGACCCCAACTGAACCCAAAGGGTCCGCTGATCCAGAGAGCGGCGCCGAAAAAGGTGATGCGAGGGCAGCGGGAAATCCAAGCGACTCACGATCATTGCAACGAAGAAGTTCATCCGCAGGAACTGCGGCTCCAGATGCCGTACGCCGTGGCCGTGGAGGAAGTGGCGATGATTCCACAGCGATATCTCTGCCCCTCTCCTCTCAACAGATTTCAGCAATGACGCAAGCAGAGGCTCGCGAGGCACTCGGACGAGTTTCAAAAGCGCGTGGGGCGCCTGGTCTTGATCCAGCTGTTGAAGCGCGGCTTCGTGAAGAGTTCTATCTTCTACTTGAGCAGGCAAAAAAGAAATGAGCACGACACAAAAAAAACTTGTGGTACGTTTTTTAGAATTGAAACCTCTTTGGCGTGTCGTGATTGTTGCTCTAGGTGTTTGCCTGCTCTATGTGTTCCTCGATGATTACTGTTGGAACTATGCTCGAATATGGGCGAAGGAAGGCGACCGCCTGCAAGCGTTGCTCGAACGGGGTGCGGCGCGACAAGACGCTCTCCCCGAGAATGTGAAGCAGTCGGCGACCGTATTCGGAACAGTTGAAATCCCAGAAGATTTTGCAAAGACATCCGAGAGTCTCGCGCTCGCCGTGAATGAAACGATGAAGAAGCATCGCATCACTTTGTACGGATACGACGCGATTTCTGCCGGCAAATTTCCTCAAAGTTCACTCTCTGAAATCGCTGGTACTGGAGGTCGAATCGAGCGTATTCGAGGCGATGTCCAATTCGAAATTTCGCCCGACGATGTGGCCGCGATCATCTCCGATTTAGAAAATTGCCCATCGATTGATTCACTGAACTCAATAAAATTGCGTTGGATTGAAAGTCAGAAGAAAGTTGACATCCGAATTTCAACCGAAGCGTGGGCAATTGCCCCCCGCAGTTTGCGGCAGAAAGGCGGATCATGAGCGACTTTGCAAGTTCCTCGAATGCGTCCGGGCAAAGATCAACCGGTACTCTCCGCGGAACAAATGATTTTCGATTTGGATTGGATTCCCGCTGGTCCATTCCATTGATAGGAAGTCTCCTCGCAGTGGTGATATGTGGATGGGTCGTCGCGGCACAGTTGATTCCGATAGCCGTCACGCTCATGACATCGCAGAGCGAAAGTGAGACGAATTCCTCGATAAACAAAGCAATTGAAAAGCATGAAGCATTGGTCAAGGTTTCCGTCGATCGTTTTTCTGGCCGCAGTTTGTTCACCATGCCATCACCGCCACCAAGACCGGCTCCACCACCGCCTGCGCCAGTCGCCCCGCCTCCACCGCCACCGCCACCGCCACCACCATCTGCTCCCTCGGAATACACGGGAACGAAGCCAACAGGAATGCTTGGTCAAATGATCTTCTTTGGAAGCGATCTGACAATTCAGGTCGGCGAAGAAAAGAATGGAATTAAAATCATCGCAATCGAGCCTCCAACCAATGTTCGCATTGGACATATGGGTGGAATTTATTCCGTCGCTGTCTGGACACCGACGGATATGTCGAAACTGAATAATGCTGGGAATTCAAGTTCTTCCGCGATCAAATTTCCAACCATTCGCGTGCCAACTGCGGATGAAAAAACTGTGGCGAGCGAACAAACCCAACTACCGAAACCTGCAAGTCCGATCACGCCGCCCGCTCCGCCTGCCTCTGTTCAATCCTCTGTTGATACGAATGACGAACCCAACCCTGATGCATCAGACGCACAACGGGAAGCGCCACGATCTATTGAGCCACCTTCTGCGCCATCCGCTGCAAGGGCGAATGAAAGCAACCCACCAAATCTGCCGCCACCTGCTCCAAAGGCATCTGGCTCGCTGGTAGGTTCGCCTCTGCTGCCAATCACCCCCGAACAGATTTCCGCTATGTCACAAGGTGATGTCGCAACAGCACTTGCGCGCGTGGCGCGAGCGCGACAATCACAAGGACTTGACCAAGCGACCCAAGATCGCCTGCGAATCGAGTTTGGTCTTCTTCGAGAACGTCAATCTAGTTTTTATCGTTGATTTCAGGCAATCGAATTTGATTTCAACCGTTTCAGTTACGCCTCATCCCACTTTGGAGCATACGACTTGAGTTTACAGAATCGATCCAATACAAAAAAACTGCTCAGCTTTGGGCTGTGCTCTTTGATTTCTGCTTTTCCTGCGACAGCTGCGATTCAGTCGCCCTCCAGTCGAGGAGTTCAGCCGAATTCTCAGCCCAGAGTTCCAGCGCCAGTTCCAGCGCCAGTTCCAGCGCCAGTTCCAGCGCCAGTTCCAGCGCCAGTTCCAGCGCCAGTTCCAGTTGCGCCGGCCCCAGTTGAACCGGCCCCAGTTGAACCGGCTCCAGTTGAACCGGTGGCGCAGGCTGCGCCAACAGCAGAAATTCCAATTGAAGTTGATATCAATAACGCTCAGCCTGATGCGGATCTCACTCTGCTCAATACAGCAACTCCACCGATCATCCGCCAGTTTCGCTCAGATCGAAGACAAGTTGACATGTCAGAAACTGTCATGATCAATTTCAAAGAAACGAAAGTCGAAGATCTATTCCCTTTCATCATGGAATGCACTGGGAAAGCTGTCATTCCCAGAATGGCTCAACTTCGTACGCAAGTCATCAGCATCCTCAACGATAAACCAATCAGCCGCCTCAAAGCCCTCGAGTTAATTTTTCAAGCATTTCGTCTCAATGACATTGGCGTGGTAGAGACGGACGAACTGATCATGGTGGACATGCTGACAAATGTTGGCAAATTGCAGCCAGCGATGGTCCTTGGACCATCTGTCGATGTTTTGCGCCTTGAAGAAAATGGTCAAGTTGTCATTAAGATTTTTGGCATTGAAAATACCCGCGCTCAATCGATCTATGACCGATTGAGTTCTTCGATGCCCGACTATGCGAAGTTGGATGTTGACAATAATTCAAATCAGATCATCCTTGAGGGAGATGTGGGATTGGCCAAGCGCTGCCAAGACATCATCAATGTTTTGGATGTCTCGCCATTTTCTGATACTCGAACCGAGACATTTCAAATTCGAAATGCAGATGCAACATTGATCTCTGACGCCATCACCGCGATCTATTCTGGCTCGGGAAGCAGTGCGTCCTCGTCACGAACACCGAATCGACAAAATCAACGGCCAGGACAGAATCCAAATCAACCCGCTGCTCCTACGGCTGGTGGCGCAGATGGACCAACTCTGGTTGTTACAGTTCTTGCTGCGACAAACTCGATCACAGTTCGATCTGATCCGCACACATTGGAAATGATTGGCGAAATGATTGCGACATCGTGGGATGTTCCACCCACGAAAAATGGCGCGATTTTCAAGTCATACGACTTGAAGTACACGGACCCATTGAAGGTCAAAGATCTTTTGCAGTCACTTCTCGAATCTGGTGCTGCAAGCCGCTCACAGGGCGGAGGAGCAAGAGGCGGCGCAACCCGACTTGCTGGCGGCGGCGGTGGTGGTGGCGACTCAAGTGCGGATGTTGCTGTTGCCAATATCTTTCGAATCGAGGCGTATCCCGATTCGAATCGTCTGATCATCGTCACCAAGACCCCCGACAACTTCGTGTGGCTTGATGAACTCCTCTCAAAGATCGACACGCCTCTGACCGTTGGAATGCCGACAAATGTTCAACTGAAATATGCGAGCGCGGTCGGACTGGCTGAAATCATTAACGCATTGCTTGCTGAAAGTGGGTCGGGTGCTGGAATAACTGCGCCGGAGCAAGGTGTCACCGACCCAAGTTCGGCATTCGATGCAGGAGGTGCCACAGACTCATCAAACACCACGGGTTCTGGCGCAGGATCTGGCGGAACGACCTCCGGTACGACTATTGAATTCCCATGGCAGAATGCTCGGGGCGGAGCCAATGGTGCGGAGTCCACCGAAGTCAGCGCTGTAATCGGTAAGAGTCGTGTTGTTCCAAATGCAAACCAAAACTCGCTGTTGGTTCTTGCTACTCCTGAGATACAGACTGCAGTTCTGACGCTCATCGCTGAACTTGATCAGCCAGGAAGGCAAGTCATGATTTCGAGCATCTTGGCGGAGGTCGAACTCGGTGATCTCTTTGCTATGGGAATTCAATTTGGACCAAATGGAAGCATTTCTCCTGCGAATCCGAACAATGCCGTTGTCATCGACTCAGCAAAATTTGACGGCAGCAAGGACAATATTTTCCCTGGAGAACTGAACACTTCAAACTTCACTTTTGGTGTTGATGCGACCGTCATTTTGCAAGCGCTTCAACGAGATACTTCGGTTCGGATTCTCCAACAACCACGCGTCTTTACCAGCGACAACCAGTTGGCGGAATTCTTTGCAGGCGATGATGTTCCATTCCTTACAGGATCCACAACTGGTGGAACTACTGGTGGCGGAACAACATCCAGTTTCGATCAGATTCCAGTCGGTATTGGCTTGAATGTGCGACCACGCATTACGAAAGAAAAGAATGTGGCCATGGAAATCAAAGTGCTGCTCTCGAATGTCAACACAACCTCGGCTGTCGATGTTGGTGGAAGTGGCAACCCCGTGATTTCCAGACGATCTACAAATACGATAGTCACTGTCAAAAATGAACAGACTGTGTGCATCAGCGGGGTTCGCGTGGAATCGCAAGCCAATGAAAAGAACGGATTCCCAATTCTTGGCGATATTCCAATTCTTGATTTCTTTTTTAGCAACAAGAATTCAAATTCAGCGAGTAAGGAACTGCTGATCTTTGTGACACCAACCGTTGTGGACACTCCAGATGAGAATGACACAAACTTCAATGCCGACGAGCGAGAACGCCTCGAAGTTCTTTCGAAGCCTCTCAACTCCGAAACTGAAAAATTGGTTGAAAAGAATAAGTTGATTTTGCCAGACAAGACTGGTGGGAAGCCTGTTGATCCTATCGCACCAATCCAACCTTCGAACCCATAAAGGCTGATGCACAGTCAAGCGTATGAATTGGGGCGGATTCTGCGCTTCTTGCGAGTGTCACCATTTGTTGCTTACGTTTGCATATCGATTGCTGTCATTGGTTGTTCAAGCGGTTCTTTATCCCGACAACAAATACGCGATGCTTCTGCTGCAGAGCAAAGCGTTACAAAGCCGTTCAGCAATAGCGACACTCGAATTCGGTTTCAATTTGCACACATCAGGAATGTCGAGTACGACGGATTTGCGCTTCCGATTCTCTCGCCGGATGGATGTTCGGCCGCAGTGCAAATTTCCAGCGCCGCAGATTGGCGCACATTGCTCGCGGGCGTGGATGGCGGAGTGCCAGATTCTGGACGAATTGCGATTGCCCCGCTGTGCGCTGATACGAATGCGCCACTTCTTCCAGTTGCGGGCAATGACTTGCTGATCGGGCGGTCGTGCGATTCAGCGGGTTTTCTGGTGGAAAGCCCACGCGTGGATGGCGCGCGCTGGATTGGAAAAGTCAGTTGGCAAGGCGGCGAGCCAATATGGCTTGTTGCTGATCAGGACGTCAACGCATTTGCGTCGCTTGGCCCTGCAGGTGAAATTGCCTGGTGTCATCGGCGACGCGATGTGGAGAAGTTCTCGATTCAGGTAAAGCGTGGCGATGCGATCCAAGAAATTCCGCCGCCAGAAGATGGGACATGGTTCACTCCGAGTTTTTCCTCTGACGGGAAATTTCTGTATGCCCTTCGATTGCGCGATGGCGTGCTTGCGGCCTGCGCATTCCCAATCTCGCAGACGATCAGCACGACGCCGATCATTTCGATTGATCTCTCATGGCGAGCGGATGCTCGGATGGCGTATCAGACTGTGATTCCTCTACGCACTGGCGGGGAATCTTCTGATCAAAGACTCTATTTTTTCCATCCTCGCTTCAGTCGAATCGCAATTTGGAATCCCCTGAATAATCGGGTTGCTTTGACGAGTCCAACTTGCTCCGCGGCGATGGCGATTTCATCGACACAGATTGTGACGACAAGCGCCAAGCAACTCTCTATCGAATCCGCGGCAGTCGAAGGTGGTTCGAAGGATGCCACGCAAAGCACCGCAATCATTGAGTCTCTCTGGATCCCCATCGGTCGAGGAACCGGATCTATGATTCTTGTGGTTCAACCAGGACGCGGCACATTGAATATTGCTCGCATCGACTTGAATCCGCCAGAGAAATAGGATTCAACTCTGGAAAAAGCGTGTTGAAAAAAGTGGAAAGACTCAGTGGCAGTCTGAATTAAATATCGTTCTCTTCGATATCGTCATCATCTTCGTCGTCAAGAGCCTCTTTTGCTTTTTTAGCTTTCTTTGCTTTCTTGGCCTTCTTGGCTTTGAGCGCTTTCTTAGCCTTTGCTTTCTTCAACTTTTCTTTATTGGCGAGTTCAGACTCCTTCGATTTTGGACCCTTTGATGGCTTGACATCATCGTCGTCGTCGTCGTCACCGTCGTCACCGTCAGATTTTTCTTTTCTGCCAGTACCCTCCAACTTATCGTTGGACATCAATTCAGGTCCTTCTTCTCCTTCTTCTTCATCGACTTCATCTTCGTCTTCTTCGCCATCTTTATCAGTTGCTGGCTTCGTACCATCGTCTTCTTCGCCAAATCCATCTTCGTCTCCAAACTCCTCGTCGTCGAAGTCGTCTTCTTCTTCAAGTTCAAAGTCTTTTTCTTCTTCCTCGTCATACCCAACAATAAAGCGCGTTGGCATATGCGACGTTTCAGTGCGCTGCCATGTGGACAAGGACCATTTCAATTGATTTGTTTTAGATGCGAACATTGCAATTCATACTCCTGATGGGCGTGGGAATATCGCCTTTCTTGGTCAGGATGTCAACCCCCTTTATGGAAGTGGAATTGCGAGGGTTGATTGAGCCCCACCCATCAAAATCCACCCGTCTAAAAGTTGGATTCGATCGAGGCGCCCATCCGCAAAGTCCACTTCGAGTGCGGAACCCATAATTCGCCCACCGTCGCTCCAACCGAATCGGTGAATGAGCGTTCGTGTACCGGCGCGATTGAGCGCGAAATCACGTGGTTCATTGGCGCTGTTGGCTTGTTCGACGGCGACGATGGCGCCGCTAGCGAGAAGCACATCCTGAATCCTTCGCGCGCCATGCAAGCTGGATGATCCAACAAGTTCTCCGCTAAGCGTGAACAAGTCAATGACGCTTCGAGACCAGCCCACGATATTGGCACCACTTCGAATCCATCTCCTTGGACCATCCTCTTTCCCCAACTTGGACGAAGAACCAAATCGAACATCCTCGATCAGTCCGGAGCGCCAATCCAAAATATTTGATTGGTCAGTTGGATCGGTGACGAGCATTTTCCATCCCAACATCTCGCCTGCAATCGTTGTTCGAAGTTTTGCACTCGTAGAAATCCAACGGAGCCCCACTGCTGTTCCGAAGAGTTGCCAGCGACCGACACCCTGCTGAGTTCCAAACGCGATTTCGCCTGGACCCATGACCTGCACCCAGCGAACCTGCTCGTCGTCGGGGACAGGCAATTCTGCAAGTGTTTTGCCAGTAGATTGATCAATTGCGACAACGCAAGATGTTCTCGAATCGCTCTTGATTCTTGTGCCTGCAATCACAATCAGGGTCTCGCTTGCATCAACACATCCAATTTCATCCACTGTGGTCGCGGTGCGCCATCGAAGTTGTCCATCGCCAAGAGCGAAGGCACCAACAGCGCCATCAACACGAACTCCGACAACATTCTCATGACCTGTGATCACGAGACATTCTGATCGATCACCTACAACACCATTTTCGGCAACTGCAATTGAGAAGTCGTCAATACGCCAGCGGACTTCTCCTGCATCATCGATTTTTTGTGCGCCTCGAGTGTCACGCGTTGGTTGGTCGATCACAAGCACTCCGTCGCGCATCGGAGCGACTCGCAGCAATTCTGCGGGAAGTGGAACTGCCCAGCGCAAACCCAAGTCTGGGACTGCAAGACATGACAGAATGCGATCTGTCAAGAGGTAGGTTCTTGTATTTGGCGCTAGCGCGGTTCCATTGCCCCGCACAGGAGCAAGAACTCCTGGAATGAGTCGAGCAGTAATCTCGCTTGTGGCAGTGATCACTTTGGTCGCGGCAATCGATCGAGGCAGATTCTCGACAAGCGGAGCTGCGGGCGATGCCAAGAGCGCGAGAGAAGCATCAAGTCCACCAAGCGAAGTGATCGGCACATCGAACCCAGCCATAACGCAACGATCAAGCAACTGTGCTGCGGTAATTTCGAGATCAGATTTCTTCATCAGCGCGACTGCTTGGTTGAGAATCTCTGTCACGACAACACGATTCGCAGTCGCAATCGCAGCATCGACTGCGGCCGCGGAATCCCCCGATGCAATTGCGATTGATTTTTCGTTCATTCGAATTTGTGCTGCTTGAATCCACGCGCGTGCTGCATCCACAGTGCACGGCATACGACTTGCGAAACGCTCAAGTTCCACCGCAGTCGCGTTTGAAGGAGAACTCTCCGATGCCTGCTTGGCTTCAGCAGGACCGCCGACCATTGATGCCATGCGCTCGAGTCGTTGCAAAGCTGCTGCAGATCCACTGCGGAGGGATGATTGAGCATTGCCGTCGAAATCTGAAATCATGACAATCGATGCTTCAGAATCTGCCAACAACATTCTCCAGACCGCGATTGCACCACTCGAACGACCAGATCCCGCAAGCCAATCTCCCTGCGCGACAAGCGCCATCGCGCGTTCTGTGGCATTTGGTTGCGCACGAACGATCGCTGCGAAGAGAGCGTCCGATCCATCTCGACCTAAGAGACCACTCCGCGCCGCGTCGATCAAAATCGCAACGAACCGACTTCGTCGTTGGACATTTTTACGAGTTGCCTCGATCGCTGGCTCGATCGACTTCGTCGCAATTCGTAAAAGGTCTGCGTCACGAGCACGCAGTGCAAAATCAACGAGGCCCATGATGGCATCCGCATCTTGTGGTCGGTCGTTGGTTGCCGCGACCAATATCTCCTTCGCACGCGTTGCGTCCATAAGCACTTGGAGCGAATCATTGGTCGCCGCGGCGATCACGCCATCTCGAGCAACAATATTTGCTGGCCCTTCGCAAGGAATCGCAAGGACCGTTGTGCCATCGTCACCATTGACAAGCAGTGCGTTTGGTCCCATAGGAACGATCAAACCTGGGCGACCATTTTCCATCCAGCCAGATTGGACTCGACCTCGAATGCCCGATCGATCACTCCTAAAAATGGTCGTATTTCCCAATGGGATTGCAGGGAACTTCCAAATCGGTGTTCTCAGATCACTCACTCTAAATGCAGTAATACCGTCGCCAACTCCATAGACCAACGATCGTTCCCGATCGGTCAGGAGATATCGAATTGCGCCCCACTTGGTTGCAATTCCAATTGGAAATGAATCGATGACTTCGCCAGTATCGATTGAGAGGAGCTGCAATTCTGTCGCATTCGGAGCGATCGTTAAGAGGCCGCTCGTCGTGACAACGGCACCACCCATTTCCCATGGCATGACATCCATCTGGATATCGCGAATCGAAACTGGATCGCGGCGAATCCATCGGACACGCCCATCGCTGGCATCGATGCATGCGGATGTGCCAGATCCAGTCGAGACGAAAACTCTTCCACCAATAGTTGTTGGTGTTGTGTATGGTCGCGAACCTGCGCTACGAATTCCAGGCGCGGCTCCGACTGGGGTGACCCATTCGACCTCGCCAGTTTGAAGATTCACACCAACAACTGTTGAAACAGTTTCAAGACGACCTGTCATCTTTCGACCAAGCAACACAACCGTATTGTGAACCACAGTTGGGGCGCCATAAAAAAAGAATTCGCGAAATTCTGATTGACCTGCGAAACGATCCGGCGCAAGTTCCCATCTCTTGCGACCAGTCGACAAATCGAGGCAGACAAGCCGCCCCCCACCGCTTCGTTCCGTCCCGAGTGCGTGACCTGAAAGTGCAAGCACACAATCCCAGGCGACAACAGCGACTTCAAGATCTCCAGCTTGCGTGTCGGTCCTTGGCGCATTCGCACTGCCGATTGCCTGACGCCACTTTGGAAGATGAGAAAATGCGTCAAATGCTCGGAGAACATAGGCTTCATTGACCAACACGATGGGGCCATCAATCGTTGGAATCGACACGAGAAATCGACCGCTTGACGCAGATCCCTCGGCATTGTTCATTGGGATTCCACTCTCTATGGAGTCTTGAAGGCGAGAGTAAATCGAATTTTCCAGCGGCTCCCTCCAGAGTTGAACTGGATTGGTTGGTAAGGGACCAAATCGCGATGGTGCAAGTGGATCGATCGCTGCTTTCTTTTCCACCATGGGATTCTTGATCGTGATGGCGAGTTTCTCTCCTAACTGACGGAGAGTTTCTTCTGGAGAATGTTTGAGAATGTCCACAGCAGCCAATGCTCTCGCATCATCACCATTCCCCCATGCTGTCAACACCACAAGAGTTGCGTGAATAGATGGATCAAGCGATGAGATATCTGGATGCTCTTTGATCGAATCAAGAAGATTCTGCGCCGAGGCGAATTGCGCCAACTCGATTGCACGCTGAGTTTCGCGAACCGCTGCAAGAAGTCCTCCCGAAGTCAGAAGACGAGTCTCGACAACCTTTCGATCTTCCCCTGCCGCGATCAATCGCTCCGCTTCGCCAGTTTGGGCAGAACGAAATTTCGCCATGACCTGCGGATGAGATCGCAAGAATGACTCGGCGCGTGATCGACCATCGACGAATCGATCTTGCTCTCCTGAGACTCTGACCAACTTGCGTCCGAATTCCTCAAGAACGCGACTGATCAGGCGGGCAGATTCGGCCGGATTATTCGCCGCTTGATCTTCGGCTTGCGCCAACATCTGCTCGGCCGCGGGAGAATCATCGACCGCGACAACTGCAAATTCCTGCGCAAATGCAAGGGAATCAAGCGAGGCTGTGAATACACAGAAATACGCACAAAGAACGGCGAATGCGGCATCTGCACGAGCGGACTTTGGGAGATTGCGGCGAATGTTCAAATGCACTCAGCCCATCCTATGCCCACAAGGGTATAGATTGCACTTATGGTCGCCAGACTTCTTGTTCTTCTGATGATCCCGAGCATTCTGCTGGGATGCACCGCCACTCCGGATGTGCGCGTGGATTCGCTCGACAAGGTCTCCGAGGGACCGAGCGCGGGTGAATATGTCTTACGCATTGACATGCGAAATCCTACGGACTTGCCAATGGTGCTTGATCGATGGACCTATGAAGTTTCAACAAATCTCGGAAACTGGAGCAGCGTTTGGATTGCAAGTCGAACTCTCCCAGCTCGATCGATTACCTTTGATTCACTTCCAGTTGTCATCCGACATGGAGGCGATATCGACCCTCTGACGCAATGGAGTGTCAAGGGAAAACTGACATACCTATTGCCTGGGCAAATGGCTCAGACACTTTTTGATTTGGGAATTATCCAGCCGAACGTGGATTTTTCTGCTTCCGGCGACGCGACCCAGATTGGGGTTGAGGCGCCTGCGGTGAACTCTCGCTGACAGGATCAGAGAGGGATGTCGTGTCCCCTAGGCTGCGCGCATGTAACGCCAACGCATCGTTCATAAGGCGCTGATGAATTCCCAGTTGCCGCGGATCTTCTGCAGGCACGCCATCATCACGAACGCGCTGATAAGAACCACTTGGAAGGAGTTCCCACGATTGGCGAATGTCTTGCAGCGAATATTCCAATGTCGTCCACAAAATGCGACGATGCTCTAATTTTTCGATTGGCGTCGCAGCTTCCACCCGAGTCTGCAGATTGCGATACATCCAATCTGCGCTGCCAATGAAAAAGTCTCCATCGAGAGGTTCTGATTTTCCCGCGCCAAAGTAGAAAACACGACTGTGTTCCAAGAACCTTCCGATGAGCGAACGAACTCGAATGTTCTCGGACAAACCAGGAACACCTGGTCGAATGCAACAGAATCCACGAACAATTAGGTCGATTTGCACTCCCGCTTTGCTGGCGCGATAAAGCGCGTCCATCACGCCACGGTCTTCGATCTGATTCATCTTGGCAATGATTCGACCTGGTCGCTGCGCAGAATGCAGTTGCATTTCACGCTCGATCAGTTCAATGAATCGCCGTTTCATACTGACTGGAGCGATCAATAATTTATTGAACTTCGTTTGTCTCGAACGACCTGTCATGTAATTGAAAAGTCCAACAAGATCCTCGGTGATCAACGGGTCGCTGGTCAGGATGCCGAAGTCCTCATAGACGCGTGCGGTTCGAGCGTTGTAATTTCCCGTTCCAACATGGCCGTAGCAACGAATGCCGTCGGTCTCCTGACGAACAACAAGTGCCGTCTTCGTGTGGGTCTTCAAACCGATCACGCCGTATGCCACATGCACGCCAGCATTTTCCAATTTGCGAGCCCATTCGATATTGCGAGCTTCGTCGAATCGCGCGCGAAGTTCGACCAATACCGCGACCTGCTTGCCACTTTCAGCGGCGTGAATCAGACTTGCAATGAATGGACTGTCACCAGAAGTGCGGTACAGCGATTGCTTGATGCAAAGAACTTTCGGATCATCTGCTGCGGCGATGATGAACTTTTCAACGCTGAGATCAAAACTCTGATAGGGATGGTGAACCAAAATATCGCCTTTGCGAATCTGGGAAAAAATGCTCGATCCTGCTTCGGCGGAAAGTTCCGCGGGCGGAAGCGGAGTCCAACGAGAATATTTCAGCGCTGGTAGGTCGACATCTGCGATTGCATCCAGAATCCCATAGTCCGTCAGCCCGGAGGTTTCATAAATGTCTTCCGCGCCAAGATCAAGTTCTTCCATTAAAAAGCGCAGGATTCGAGGGCTTGCTCCAGATGCAACTTCCAATCGAACAACTCGGGCAAATTTTCTTTCCTTCAGTTTCTGCTCGACTGAAATCAGCAAATCGTCGGATGCGTCACGCTCAGCTTCGATCTCTGCGTCGCGCGTCACGCGAAATGGAAGGACTTGGAGGATTTCCATCCCTGGGAAGAGTTCATCCAAATTATGTTCGATGATCTCTTGCACTGGAAGAAATCGCTTGCCGGTTCTCAGTTCGTACATTCGAGTCGGAGATTCTGGAATCTTGACGCGAGCGAACATCGTCTCGGGTTCGCCCGGACGGCGAACGACCAAACCAAGTGAGACGCTCATATTGGAAATGAACGGAAATCGATGGCCAGGATCGACTGCAAGTGGGGTCAAGATCGGGAAGACATTGCGACGGAACCACGCTTGAGCTTCCGCGCGTTCAGACTCTGAAAGATCACTCCATTGCAAGAGTGATATTCCTGCAGTACGCAATTCTGGAAGCAACTTCTCCGTGAGAATTTTTGTTTGGATTGCATCAAGAGCAAGCACGCGAGTCCGCACGCTGTGCAGAACTTGTGCCGGAGTGAGTGGTTCGAAATTCGTCGCACTGATCCCCGTTTCAATCGCGTGCCGCATCGCACCGACTCGCTTCATATAAAACTCGTCAAGATTCCTTGTATAGATCGCCATAAATCGAACGCGCTCCAAGAGTGGGGTGCGCGGATCCGCGCACATTTCCAAGACTCGGGCGTTGAATTCAAGCCACGAATGATCGCGATTAAAGAATCGAGTTGGATCACCTTGACCGTCAGAACTAGGAGCATCGAAAAATGGGTCGAAGTTTGCTTGTGACTTGGTCATTGGTCGTTTGTTTCAACCGATCTGAAAGCGAGAAGAATGGAAAGAGAAAGTATTGACATTATGAGAGTACATACCGAGCAGCGCAGCCTGGAGCTTCTGTCACCCGGACCGATCGAATTGTGACTTGACGAGGAATACGCGCCGCCATTTCTGTGGCGATATGTTTTGCGACAGCTTCAGCTGTGGGATTCACAACATCGAAAGGAGGCGTTTCGTTGAGATTTCTGGAGCAGAATGGGCGAATGACACTGTCGAGGCTCGCTTCGAGGGCGTGAAAATCGCACGCCAAACCATCTTGATCCAACTCGGCTGCGCTGACAACAACTTCAACTTGCCAATCGTGGCCATGGATCGCTTCGCGCTCGCCACGAATCACGATTGCGTGAGCGGCCGAAAATATCCGCCGTACCTCGAGTTCGAACATAATTTGAGTATAGCCATTTGATTCAAATTCCCCGCTTCTGCGTGGAACGACTAGATTTCTCCTCGTGCAAGACGCTCCACTAATGCTTTCTGTTTCCGGCGCTCGAGGACTTGTTGGAAAGTCGATGACGCCGAAAGTTGCCCGGAACTTTTCTGCCGCATTTGGGCAACACATTCGCAGTGCACTGCCGACGAACGCTCGACCGAAACTGATTGTTGGACGAGATGGGCGAGGATCTGGCGCCGAACTTGCTGACGCAGTTTGTGATGGGTTGTGCGCTGCAGGATTTGATGTGATTGATCTTGGAATCGTCTCGACGCCGACCGTTGGATTGATGATCGGTCATCTCGGCGCGGTCGGCGGAATTGTTTTGACTGCGAGCCATAATCCAATTGAATGGAATGGACTGAAGACGCTGAATGCGGATGGATTGGCATTGCCACTTGACGATGCGAATCAAGTCATCGCACGATTTCGCGCGGGGGAAACCGCAATTGAAGGCGCGCGCGGAGTGCGGACTCGATGCGCGGATGGTGATCAAGTGCATATCGACAAAGTCTTGGCGAATGTTGATGTTGCTGCGATTCGCTTGAAAAAATTTCGCGTCGTGCTTGATAGCGTCAACGGCGGCGGATCTCGCGCGGGGAAAATGTTGCTCGATGCACTTGGATGTGATGTTGTGCACCTCAATGGCGAACACACGGGAACATTTGCGCACACTCCTGAACCGATCGAGGCGAACCTCGGTCAATTGTCGGATGCGGTTCGCTCGACAGGTTTGGTCGCAATGGGATGCGCGCAAGATCCTGACGCGGATCGTCTGGCACTTGTCGACGAGCATGGTCGATTTATTGGCGAGGAGTACACGCTCGTTCTGGGGGTGATGCGACTTCTGCAAAGACACGGGCATGGCGCTCTGGCGACGAATCTGTCCACATCGCGAATGATCGATGATCTCGCGGCCAAGTTTCCACCATCGCGGGTGATTCGAACTGCCGTCGGAGAAGCAAATGTTGTTGCGGGAATCAAGAGCAACGGAGGTATTGGCGGTGGCGAAGGCAATGGCGGATTTATTTGGCCAAAAATTTGTTGGGTGAGAGACTCGCTCTCTTCAATGGCTCTTGTTTTGGAACTTTTGGCGCACGACGGACGGACTTTGAGCGCGATCATCGATGGAATCCCTAGATATTCGATGATCAAACGGAAATTGGACCTTGCTTCCATGGGCGGCCAAAGCGCGGTGCCCAAAGCGCTTGGCAAGGTTCGCGACTTTTTTTCCAATCGTGCGGGCGCGCAACTGAACCAGACCGACGGAATCCGAATCGACCTCGCCGACGGATGGGTGCATCTGCGAGCATCAAACACCGAGCCAATCATTCGATTAATCGCCGAGGCGAGTGATCGCACACGCGCCGAACAACTCTGCGATGAGTGCGGCCGTGCAGCTGGATTTGGCGAATAGCAAATTTTCTTGTTACTTTGGATCGCATCAGTTTGTAGACTCAATGCATGCTGACATTCGCTGGCGCATACACCGCTCTCATCACTCCATTCTCGCGCGACGGCGCAACAGTGGATCTCCCCCGCCTTGCTGAACATATTCATTTTCAAGCAAAGGGCGGGGTGCGCGGCATTGTTCCATGCGGCACCACTGGCGAAGCGCCGACTCTTGAGGAGCATGAACATATTGCGGTGATCGAATGCGCGGTCACGACAGGAAGACCGCTTGGTCTGCAAGTCATCGCTGGCGCGGGAAGCAATTCCACTTCGCATGCAATTCACCTGCACAAACTTGCCGCATCGCTTGGCGCGAATGCGTCGCTGCAAGTGACTCCGTATTACAACAAACCCTCACAAGAGGGCATTTATCACCATTTTATGGCGATTGCGGACAGCGCCGAACTTCCCATCGTTCTGTACAACATTCCTGGGCGAGCGGCTGTCGCTATCGCGCCCGAAACAATCGAACGATTGTCGAAGCATCCAAATATCGTTGCGTTGAAAGAGGCAACAGGCTCGATGGATTCTGCGAGTGAAATTCGTCGCCGTTGCTCGATCGTCATTCTGTCAGGCGACGATTCATTGACTGCAAGTTTCGCGGCAGTTGGCGCAGTCGGTGTTGTGAGCGTTGTATCGAATATTGTTCCAGATCGTGTCGCACAACTCTGTCGCAACATTGCCAGCAACGATCTTGCTGAAGTGCGAAACTCTCACGAAAAACTTTTTGGCCTCTCACGCGGGCTGCTCTCATTGGATGTCAACCCAGTTCCTCTGAAGTGTGCGATGGAATTGCTCGGGCGCGACACTGGTTCGGTGCGATTGCCTTTGGTGCGTGCAAGCGAAGCCGTTCGATCAACAGTTGCCGCGCTTCTTCGAGATGCCCAGATTGAAGATGCGCTGGAAGTTGGAGGAACTGGAAATTCCACAACTGCGCGTTTGGAAAAATCGCACAAATCACAGAATGCCGGAGCGTCCTTGTGACGATTCCTGCTGGGGCTTCAGGACAAGCAACGAATCCTCTGGAAAACGCGCCAAATCTGCCATACAAGATTGCAGTTTTGGTCTATCTCTATGACGAACAGAATCGCCTTCTGATGTTGCACAGACTGAAGAAGCCAAATCCTGGGATGTATTCCCCCATTGGAGGCAAAGTCGAATTCCATCGAGGTGAATCGCCGCACGAATGCGCTCGCCGAGAGACTTGGGAAGAAGCGGGTCTGACATTAGATCATCAAGACATCCGATTGTTTGGCATCGTTTCAGAACGCGCATATCAGAATGAACATCACTGGCTGATCTTCCTCTTTGAATCGGTCAAGCCAATCGTTGCTGCGGATGTCACAAGAATGGATTTCGACGAAGGCAAATTGCAATGGGTCCCCGTCGAAGAAGTCGCAGGACTTGGCAACGGAATGGGTCTGCCCGAAACGGACCGGCGAGTCATGTGGCCCAACGCTCAGAAACATAGAGGTGGTTTTTTTATGGTCGAGATCGACTGCACAAAAGATCCGTTTGATTTCTGCGTTGTAGAAAGCGCGCCACGACTGAATCGTTAGCGACTGCAGAGCGCACGCATTTCAGCGACTGCGCCGCGAATACCCACAAAAACAGCGCGACTGATGATCGAGTGTCCAATGTGCAATTCGTACAGTCCAGGGATCTTCGAAAGTGCGGCGACATTTTCATAATTCAGCGCATGTCCAGCATTGAAGCGCATTCCTGCTGATTGAATCAGCGCCCCCACTTGCGCCACTCGATCTAGTTCTGCGCGCGACTTTGCCCCCAACGATCCCTCCAAATGAAAAGCGTGCGAATATGGCCCTGTATGCACTTCGCAAATTGCAACGCCAATCTTTGCCGCGGCTTCGACTTGACGAGGATCTGCGTCGATGAAGACACTTGATGCAATGCCAGCTTGTGCCAATCGAGCAACGATCGCACGCAGCGAATCGCCGAGGGCGGCGACATCAAGTCCACCTTCTGTTGTGATTTCACTGCGCCCCTCGGGAACAAACATCGCCGTCTGTGGACGAATTCGCAAAGCGAAGGCGACCATCTCGTCGGTTGCTGCCATCTCGAAGTTCAGCGGAACTGAAACCACTTTGCGAAGCTGTTCGACGTCTGCGTCTTGAATATGTCGCCGATCTTCACGCAAGTGCACGGTGATTCCGTCAGCGCCGCCCAATTCAACCTCTCGTGCGGCGAGAACTGGGTCGGGCTCCCAAGTTCTTCTTGCTTGGCGAATGGTGGCGACATGGTCGATGTTCACGCTCAATTTTGGCACGGGGATATGCTAGGTGTATGCCATCATTTTCGTCGAAGTTGAATGAACTGCAAACTATCTTGCATGCCCAGGGAGATCGCGTCTTGACGCTCGTGACTTTGGCGATCGAGTCGTACTTCGATCACGACGAAACAAAGGCGCGAACGGTTATTGCGCTCGACGACGAAATCGACAGCGTCGATGTGGCAATCGAGCGGGCGTCGATTCCGTTGCTGGCGATGGGGCAGACTAACGAGCATGCGATCCGCCAAGTTCTGACATTGGTCAAGGTCAACAACGAACTGGAACGGATCGCTGATTGCGGAGTCAACATTGCAGAACAAGTCGTTGGGCATCAACATTTGTCCGACCCAATGCCACCAACATTCCGAGTGATGGCGAATAGCGTGCTTGGGATGCTGAGAGATTCCAATCGTGCGCTTGCCACTTCCAACGCCGAACTTGCGCGGCAGGTTCTCCTCTTTGACGACACGGTCGATCGTTTCCGCAACGAACTGATTCTTCAAGCGCAAGAACAAGTGGCGCTTGGAACAAGCAGTGTTCGCTTTGCATTCAGAGTGACTGGAGCAACTCGAAATATGGAGCGCATCGCCGATCATTCGACGAATATCTGTGAGCAAACGATTTATCTTCTCAGTGGAAAAATTGTGCGACATCGTCCCGAGGGTTGGTCAGATCCTGCGCCACCTGAATTGGACTGACAGAATTTCGGCGATACAACAATGCCTTCCCTTCAAGAAAGATATCGAAAGACAAAAGAGCGTCTTGACACATTTGGACAGTCCCATGTTCTTGCATTTTGGGATTCACTCGATGATGCTCGACGCGAAAATTTGTTGGCGCAGTGCGAAACATTGCCACTCGAAATCCTCAAGCGAGAAATTGCGAATTCAACTGCATCGCATGAGAAGTCGAGCTCTTCGACCAATGACATTCAACCAGTTTCGGTTGTTCGCCCGCAATCTTTGGATGCCTTGAAGTACCGCGCAATTGGAGAGGAGATGGTCCGATCTGGTCGTGTTGCATGTTTCACCGTCGCGGGCGGTCAGGGAACGCGACTTGGATGGAATGGGCCAAAGGGAACATTTCCTGCAACGCCCCTGCTTCAGAAACCGCTCTTTCAAGTTTTCGCGGAATCAATTCTTGCTGCACGACGTCGTTGGAAAGGAAATATTCCGTGGTATCTGATGACGAGTCCGCTGAATCATCAAGCAACACAGGATTTCTTTCGAGAGCATGATTGGTTTCAACTTGGTGAAAACAGCGTTCGATTCTTTGCGCAAGGAACGCTGCCATCACTTTCACTTGATGGGAAAATTCTTCTTGCATCCCCTGATTCGATCGCTTTGAATCCCGATGGACACGGTGGTGCGATCCGCGCTCTTGCTGAAAGTGGTTCACTCGCAGAAATGCGGCGCGAGGGAGTGGACACACTGTCATACTTTCAGGTTGACAATCCACTGGTGAAGGCAGTTGATCCGCTCTTTCTTGGCCTGCATGCGGCGCACCCCGAGAGTTCAAGTGAAGTTTCAAGCAAAGTTGTTGCCAAGCGAGACCCGAGCGAAAAAGTTGGTGTCTTTTGTCGAAGGGATAATCGAACGGTGGTTCTGGAATACAGCGACTTGCCTGTGCGCCTTGCAGAGGCGACTCATCCCGATGGCGCGCTTATGCACTCGGCTGGCTCTATAGCAATTCATGCATTTTCAAGGGCTTTTTTGGAACGCCTCGCTGATAATGGCCAGGGTCTTCCTCTGCACCGTGCGTTGAAAAAGGTTGCAAGCATCGATATGCATAGCGGAATTGTGGTCGAGCCATCAGCTCCCAATGCGATCAAGATGGAGGCTTTTATCTTTGACGCAGTGCCGATCGCAAGTCGATCGATGGTGTATGAAACTCGCCGCGACGAAGAGTTTGCGCCGATCAAGAATGCTGATGGGGAAGATTCCGCGGCGACGAGTCAACGCGCGCAATCGGAGCGTGCGGCTCGTTGGTTTGAAGCGTGTGGAATAAAAGTGCCTCGTGATGAGGAAGGCGGCGAATGCGCAGCAACGATTGAACTTTCACCGTTGACGGCGCTTGATGCTGGCGAACTTGCTCAGTGCGCAAATCTTCCGCGCAGTATCGCAGTAGGCGCGAAGATCGCGCTATAAAACAACGGATGTGTTGCGACTCTGACGCGGTCCATCAGACGAGAGCGCATTCGTTCGCATCAATCACTGTAAAAGCCAGACGCGCAGATCCACTCCACCGATCAACCTGAGGGATGGCCATTATGTTCAACCGAGAACCGCGCTTTACTCTGTTGAGCTGCCCCGCTTGACGCCACCATGTGCAGCGAACATCTCTTGCATCGGAACCATCCATACGTACGAAGATGCTTAGGTGATCTGAATTTTCTCCGAAGAGGCGCGGCTCTGCCGAAACAACCGCGCCACGGATGAATACTGTTGGTGCAGGAAATGTTCGACCGAATGGGCCGAGGCCATCAAGAGCCTCGAATGATTCGATGGTCAAATCGGACGGGAGAAACTCGATATCTGGCCGAATCGAGGGCGCTTCGTGATTCTTGCGATTTTCAGCGGCGTGAGCAGAAAGCGTCTCGCGAAATGCATCAAGGCGATCCATGCGAACTGCGACGCCTGCAGCTGCTGCATGTCCACCAAATCGCTCGAGCAACGCAGCACAAGAATGAAGTCCGTCTAGAACGGAATATCCCTCAACACTTCGAGCGGAGCCATGCGCGAATTCACCTTCGCTTTCCATCAAGACAACAGGAACAGCGAACATTTCAGCCAATCGTGAACATGCGATTCCGACGACTCCGCGCGGCCAATCTGGCGCGGCGAGCACACATGCACCGCGAGCGCGACCAAGACCTTCTTCAATTCGTGCAGATGCAGCATCGACGATCAATCGTTCAACTTGCTTGCGGCGATTATTGAGTTCCTTGAAGTTGGACGCCATCTGCTTTGCGGATCGAAGGAGTGTTGCCTTGTCGGCGCCCTCCTGCGAAATCGATGGAAGTCCAAGCAATGCCACCGCATCAAGTGGACGACCCAAGCGACCACACGCATTGACGATCGGTGCGATACCAAAAGAAATTCTCTCAGCATCAACACGATCATTTGCGCCGATGCCTGCCTCACGCGCCAACGCGAGCAAACCGGGCAGCCCGCTATTGGCGATTCGCGCAGCTCCTAGTCGCGCGATCAATCGATTTTCTCCGCGAAGAGGAACCACATCCGCGACCGTGCCGAATGCGGCAAGTGCGAGCGTTTCCACCAGCAATTCACGCAGTATTGTCGGCACTCGATCGCTGCCGCACCACGCGCACGAGAATGCCCATCCCACTTTCCAAGCAACTGCCGCGCCGCAGAGTTCCGTCGTTCCGCCACCGAGCGCGGGATGCGCGATTGCATCCACATCAGGCAAGATGCCATCAGGAAGCATCGTGTGGTGATCTGTGATGAGTAATTCCAAACCCAATCGACGCGCTTCACGCGCCTCTTCAATCGCAGTCACGCCGCAATCAACAGAGATGATCGTCTGCACGCCAATCGATGCGAGATGCTGAATTGCAGCGACGGATAATCCATAACCTTCAGTCGCGCGCTCTGGGATATAGACGATGGGGGGATCGCTTGGTCGTGCCGCGCGCATCAGATGCAACAGAATTGCTGACGCGCACATTCCGTCTGCATCGTAGTCGCCAAAAATTGCAATTTTTCGACCCGTGCGCACGGCGGTTGCGAGTCGTTCTCCAACTTCGACTGCACCGTGTAACTCGATTGGAGGCGCAAGATCGCCAAATGTTGGCGCAATAAACTTTTGCAGAGAACTTGCAGGGATTCCTCGCGCTGTTGCTATTCGCTGCATCAACGTGCCCGA
>SXGU01107876.1_pt1 | contig 46871 bp, 52 predicted proteins | sample 3174531 | NCBI WGS metagenome assembly SXGU01 (sample SAMN11356863, study PRJNA531348) | freshwater metagenome | isolation source: freshwater sample F1-140 | place: China: Fuxian Lake, Yuxi | collected 2017-12-25 | reverse complement strand
ACTTACTAACTTACTAACTTACTAACTGCTTATTGCGCTTTGCATATTATGTTTATTATAAATCAATGTCAAGATAAATAATTTCGTAACTATTTATTATATATATGATTAAATTGGAGTCATTACTAGAAGAAGTTCGTCGTGATAATTTGAAGGATAATGATGAGATCATAACATTATATCTGGATATGGATGGCGTGTTATGCGATTTTGAGTTGCAATTTGAACAATTAACAAATGAACCGCCTAGTGTTTTTGAAAGAAAAAAAGGACCAATCGCAATGTGGTCTGAAATACTTAAAGATTCCGTGTCATTTTGGAGTACTATGCAACCAATGGCGGATTTTCATATATTTCAAGAATACATTTTCCAGTTAAAATCAAATCCTAAAATTAAAATTGAGATTTTAACAAGCACAAATGCTGATCAGATTCGTTTGGATTATCCTAAAGATGCGATTAAAATTATACATGATATTGAACTAGGAAAAACGTTATGGATTCAGAAATATTTAACAGGAACAAAGATGAACTTCGCTGTGTCTGGAACAGATAAATCCCGATGGGCTACTAAATCAACAATATTGGTTGATGATTTATATAATAATGTAGAACAATTTATTGCTTCTGGCGGTGAGGGGATTGTATACAGAAATGTTATTCATGCCAAAAAAGACATTGATATTGCGATTCATACAATAAAAGAAACATGCGGATATAAGTGGTAAAAAACATGAAATATAGAATATATAATACGAAGTTAAATCCAGATGTTTGGTCGGGACTGGTGCTTAATCATGACATCAAAGAAAAGTTAGTGAGGGTTGCGTATGATTTTTATAAAGATACAGAACTATCAACGCCAATTATAGATATATTATTGGTGGGGAGTCTCGCAAATTACAATTGGTCTACACATAGTGATTTTGATGTTCATATCGTTATTAATTTTAAAAATGTTGATGACAATATCGAATTGGTGGAAAAATATGTTAATAGATTAAAATCTGCATGGAATAACGATCATGATATTCATATAAATGGATATAACGTCGAAGTATTCATACAGGACATAACAAAAGATAATCGATCAACAGGTGTATATTCATTGTTAACAGGAGATTGGATCTCAAAGCCAGAATATGAAAATTTTACTGTTGATAAAAGTCTTGTTCAGAACAAATATAACGATGTTGTATATAAGATAAACAATGCTATTAAAGAATTAAATATAGAGGTATTAAAACTTATTCTCACAGACATATACGAGATGCGGCAAGCTGGTTTAGATAAAGGTGGGGAATTAAGCACGGAAAACTTAGTATTTAAAATATTAAGAAGTCGTGGTTATATAGAAAAGATTAGAACCGCTATAACCGCTCTGTATGACAAACAGATTTCAACTGATAAATGATATATAGTATTTAGAATTCCCACAGTCCCATATTCGATCATAACCATTAAGTTTCATATTTTCCCATTCGGTCAAATTGGGATCATAATTTTTTAATACTTTACATAATTTATGTTTTTGAAAGCTCATACGATGTCGTAAATCTTTATAATTATTTATTATATAATAATAATTGACTGTGGTGAAGTCCACAAAATTAAATCCTAATTTTTCATAAATCTTCCCACTGAAATATCGTCTATCACTATACGTTACTATATTTTTTGGGTTGTAGTTATTTATGAAATGACTGAACAGCTTACTCGCTCCTCCATTTACTATCGTATTAATTTTATTACAAAATCTAACCAACTCCCAGTCACTTGTTTTATCAAATCTTGATGTTTTTCTAAAAGTCATTACACTTACAAGTTCTTCGTTGTTAAATAACCCTACTTTAACCGTGGATTTATCTTCTCCCTGGAGATGGTTGTCATTTAAAAATCTATTTTTAACAGTTTCATTTATTTCCCTAACAATACATTCTCTTCCATTTAATTTACAGACGTCTTCTGTAATATTAATAAAATTTTTTATAATCGATTTAACAATTTCCTTTTTATGTATCCATTCATTTTCAAATATATGAATCAGATGTATTCCATGTGTCATACAACTTTTTGTTTTATTAAGATGATAGTTTTTATTAATACCGCCGCTGTTTTCACTGTGCCAATATAGTCCATTGATTTCAACTGCAAAATTTTTGGACGGTACATAAAAATCCAATTCTTTTCCATTTAAAACCGTCCTATCATTTCGATGTACAATTTCTTCTTTTTTTAAAATATCAGCGAGGAATTTATATACTTCATTTTCTACAGTAGTGATCTTCTCCGGATGACAGTAATCACAAAAAATATTATTTAAGTTATAGACCGTGCTTTCAAAATTTTTATTACAGACTTTACATTTAAAATTATAATGATTTGAGAAATGATATCCTTTATATTCATTATATTCACATAACCACAGTAAGCTAGAGTTATTGAAATGTTCTTTTAAATGTATATAATGATTTTCTTTTTTTGTATTTGAAGACTGTTCTTTTATACGTGGTATTTTCTGAGAATTGTTTACACCATATCTTTTAATAAGTGTAGATTGCATCTTTTCAACATTTGTATATTTTTCATTCCCATATCTTATAAACTTAGTTTGTTTCACCTTATCATTATAATCAACGTGTTTGCTATAGTATTCAACCCCATATTTTTTAAACATAGATTTTTTTAGGGTTTCCTTCACATCATTAGTAGACATTGGGTGACCGCCATACTTTTCTTCAAATGTTTTCTTTTGTGATTCAATCATCTTTTGCTTTGTGGAAACATCGTTGTTACTACACTTTTTACTACAAAAGGTTTTCGGGTCACTAATTCTACATTCAAACTGATTATTACAGTGCTTACAATTTACGATCAGCCAGTTTTTTGGGTCTCTAAATCTTGACATAATTATCTTTTGGTTCGTATATAGTATAACTATTTAAAAAACATTTATAAAAATCAAAATTATATTATTTTATTTATATTTATAATAAACAACGAATGGGTTGTTTAAAACAGATTTCAACAGAATTGTCTGACTGTATCAGACAAACACAGTGTGAAAGATGTATTAACTACAATGGAGGACAAAAAACGTGGCAGATTTATTAAATAGCAATGAGATATTCTTTACGAATTTCGAACCAAAGACAAAGAATCGTTTCATTTTATATTGTGACGGCATTCCGTCCTTTCTTGTCAGGAAAGTAAAACGACCAAGCGTAAAGAGTGAAAAGAAAGTTCTAGATCATATTAACATCCAACGGTACTATAAAGGGAAAACCACTTGGGATGATATCACAATGGAATTGTATGATCCAATTGTTCCATCTGGAGCACAGACCGTAATGGAATGGGTCAGATTGAGTCACGAATCTGTAACCGGACGTGATGGATATAGTGATTTTTATAAGAAAGATTTGACCGTCAACGTTCTGGGTCCTGTGGGTGATAAAGTGGAGGAATGGACTCTTAAGGGAGCATTTATTACCTCTGCTGATTTCGGAGAAGGAGATTGGACCGATTCAGGAGAACCACTTACAATCGCAGTAACATTATCAGTTGATTATTGTATATTACAATATTGAAATTATATTTTGTCATCAAATCCTCACCTAAAAGTGAGGATTTTTTTATATAAAATAACTTTAGTTTTTTTCTTAGTTTTATATACTTATGGATGTATATGACTCCTGACGGATCGGAAATAAAAAAAATAATCGAAGAGAACCGATGTAATTATTCATCTGTTTTAAAGAAAAAATATCCGGAATTTTATAGAGAATTAAAATGTAAAAATTGTGAATCCTTTGCAGAGTCACTTTATTTGCATTTGAATAAAAACAAACCGAAGTGTTTACAGTGTGGTTCATTTACAAAGTTTATTGATATAAATGATGGATATAGGGAATTTTGTTCAAATGCATGTGTAAATAAAAGTCAACATACAAAAAATAGAATAAAATCTTCTTTTATAGAAAAATATGGAATCGACAATATATCTAAATTAGATAGTGTAAAATCAAAGAAAAAATCAACCTTGTTGAAAAATTATAAAACCAACGATAGTTTTTCAGTAAACAATGGTAGGGAAAATGCCAGAATATCATTGATTAAAAAATACGGCACCGAAAATATATTATCAGTTTCCTCTATTCGAGAAAAATCAACGGAAACAAAAAGAAAAAAATTCTACAAAAAATGTGTTTCTGGAGAAAGATTGAAAAATACAACTCCTGAATTTTCGTGTGACGAATATGATTCCATTCGCAATAAAAATTTAAAATTTAAATGTAAAACTTGTGATCATATTTTTCAATCGTATTTAAAATACGGAAATGATCCAATTTGTCCTAAATGTAATATATCAACGTTTCAGAAAGAAGTTGTTGATTTTTTAAAAACGTATATCCACGACATTGATATAAACAATAAAAACATTTTAGAAAATCGTGAATTAGATATATATATCCCATCTAAAAGAATTGCAATTGAATGTAATGGACTTTACTGGCACAGTGAAGTGTCGGGTAAAAAAACATCGTATTATCACATTCAAAAAACAAATATGTGTGAGAAAAATGACATTCAACTGATTCACATATTTGAGGACGAGTGGTTATTTAAAAAAAATATAGTAAAAGAAAAACTAAAATCAATTTTAAAACTAAATCATGATGGTTATATCCACGCTAGAAAAACTGTTATAAGAGAAATTAACAGCAAAGACTCAAATGAATTTTTAGAAAAATATCACATACAAGGTGGAGAAACGAGTTCGTGTTTTAAATTTGGATTATATTATAAAGAAGAATTGGTCGCCACAATGACGTTTGGAAAACTGAGAAAATCACTTGGAAATGTAAATATTGATCACCATTATGAGTTAATTAGATATGCGTCAAAATATAGGACGATTGGCGGTGCGGGGAAATTAATAAATCATTTTAAAAAACATCATGTAATAGAAAAAATTATAACATATGCAGATCTAAGATTCACGGATAAAAATAATAATTTATATACCAAAATAGGATTTAAAAAAGTCAAAATAACAAAGTGTAATTATTTTTATATTTCAGGAAACAAAAGATATCATAGATACAATTTCAGAAAGAATATTTTATCTAAAAAATTAAAAAAATATGATGAGAAACTGACAGAGTGGGAAAACATGAAACTTAATGGTTATGATCGTATATGGGATTGTGGTCATATAAAATATGAGTTGTAAATTTATGGGGAGAAAATTAAAATATCATACAAAAGAAGAAAAAGTAATTGCACAACGACGTTGGAGTTTAAATTATTATAATAAAAATAAAGAAAAGGTTGACAAGGATGCAAAAGAAAGATATTGGAAAATTAAATTAAAATTATGACCTCTTCATTTGGTTTATACTTATATATGAGAGTGTAAATATGCAACCAGACGAGATCATTAAAATAATTGAAAGAAATCCGGATAGTTATGTTCAGATAATTAAAGCCAATCATAAAGATTTTTATAATAAAATAAATGACTCCCAATCAGGAAAAACTTTTGGTGAACGGTTATATAAAACTATACACGGTGAGAAAAAATGTAATGCATGCGGTAAAATTACTAAATTTAAATCGTTTATAGTAGGATATTCTGAATATTGTAGTAAAAGATGTAGCAATGTATCAACCGCAGATGTGAGATCAAATGTCCTCCTTGAAAAGAATAAACAGATTAAACATTTATACTACGAAACTAAAAACTGTTTGATATGCAATCAGAATTTTGATTCTTTAATTTCCAGAAATCAAAAGTGTTGTAGTGTTAAATGTAGCGGTATTTATGTCGCTAAAGATGTAACCCGCGTAGATAAAATTAAAAATACCAAATTAAATCGGTATGGAAGTGCAACATATGTTAACTCTGAAAAATCAAAGATAACATGTAATCAAAAATACGGAGTTGATAATATTTCAAAAACCGAGTATTTTAAGAATTTAGCGAAGGATCAATCTAAAAAAAGATTTTTTGATAATATTTTAAATCACAAACTATCAAGCGTAGCAATCCCATTATTTACCGTTGATGATTATATATCAACTGATAAGAATAATTTATATAAATTTAAATGTAAACAATGCAATGATGTGTTTGAAGATCATATTGACGGCGGACATTTGCCTCGGTGTTTAAAATGCAATCCATATATTGCTGGTTTTAGTAATAACGAAAAGGAAATAGTCGGATATATTAAAACTTTAATAAGTAATATAGATTTTATAGAAAATGATCGTAATGTGTTGAATGGTATGGAGTTAGATGTGTATATTCCAGATAAAAAGTTGGCGGTAGAATACAATGGATTATATTGGCACAGTGAAAATGGAGGCGGAAAAGATAAAAATTATCATCTCAATAAAACAAAAATGTGTGAATCAAAGGGAATTCGTCTGATTCATATATTTGAAGATGAGTGGGTATATAATAGTGATATTATAAAAAATAAATTGAAGTATATTATAGGCGATATAAATCAAAATGTTATATATGCCAGAAAGTGTAAGGTTGACGTAATTGACGATTGTGAATTGTTTCTAAGTGAAAATCATATACAAGGAAATTGTCCATCATCAATTAAATTAGGCGCATATTATAATAATCTATTAGTTGCGGTAATGACATTTGGAAAAAAAAGAAAGTCGTTGGGAGGATTTAAAGGAAAAAAAAATGAATATGAATTAATTAGATTTGCTACAAATCAAAGAATTGTTGGCATTGCTAGTAAATTGTTAAATTTTTTTATAAAATCATATAACCCAACGAAAATCATAACATACGCCGACAAAAGATACAGTGTGGGAAATTTATATAAAGTATTAGGATTTACAAAAATTAAAGATACTAAACCAAATTATTGGTATTTTGAAGTTGGGAATGATATTAGATGGCATAGATATGGATTTGCAAAACATACATTATCAAAAAAATTAAAGAATTATGATCCCTCATTATCCGAATGGGAAAATATGAAAAATAATGGATACGATCGTATATGGGACTGTGGACACGAAAAATACGAATATATATGTGAATAAATTATAATTTTAGATATTTATTAGGATATGGAGAACACGAATACACGATTGTTTGTCAGAAGAATTCTCAAACAGATCCAAGAAGACTTAAACTCTGCTATCCAAGCACAAAAGAAAGCAACCATTCTTGTTCAAACTGAAAAGTTAAAACTCGCTGACACTGACATAAAAGCTATAAAACAACAATTATCTACACCAAATTTAAATCCAGAGGAAAAGTCGAGGTTGAAAGATCGAGAATCAGATTTAGAACAACAAATTATTGATTTGAAAAAAAATGTGTCTGCTTCCAAGATAATGACTCCTGTTTAAAATAAAATAATTTAAAATCTTGGGTGTCAAATATATATTGTTATATAATATAAAGTTATGGATGATAATTTAATGGTTCCAATTTCAAGACAATCTGCTGGATTGTCACAATCTCAACCCAAAAAAGAAACAACTTATCCCACAGAGTTGATTGATTTGCCAAGTAATGGATACTTTTATTCAAACGAAACGCCATTATCAGATGGTCATATCGAGATGAAGTTGATGACTGCCAAAGAAGAAGACATCTTAATGAATCAAAACCTTATCAAAAAGGGGATTGTGTTAGACACTCTTCTTGAAGCGTTAATTGTAAATAAAAATGTAAAATTAAACGATTTACTATTGTGTGATAAGAACGCTTTGTATATTGCTGCAAGAAGACTTGCATACGGTGATAATTACGGTCCACTTGATATTAAATGTAACAAATGTGGCGAAAAAAATGAAAAAACCGTAAATTTAAATGAGATCAAGATTAAAGAATTAGATTTCTCAAAATACACCAAGGGAGAAAATAAATTTGAATTTGTTCTACCTTATAGTAAAAGAACGGTTACATTTAAACTATTGACTCATTTTGATGATAAACAAATTGATGCTGAATTAAAAACAGCAGCCAAATTGTTTAAAAATAACGGATCTTCCGAATTAACTACCAGATTGAAATTCATGATTACATCAATTGATGGTAATACTGATAAAGCAGAAATTAGAAAATTCGTTGAAAATGAATTGACATCAAGAGATAGTTTATCATTCAGAACATATATGAAAGAAGTAACTCCTGATATAGATTCATCTTTTAATTTTGTATGTGAACATTGTGCTAATGAAGAAAGGATGGGTATACCGATTACGGTATCCTTTTTTTGGCCTAACACCTAATTATAAACCCCAACTTCATGAATTGATATTTAGTCTTGCGTATTATAGCGAGGGGGCATTTACACAAGATATTGTATATAATCTTCCGGTTCATCTTAGAACCTTCTATTTAAATCTCTTGTTAAAAATAAAAGAAAAAGAACAAGAACAAGTAGATAAATCATCGTCATCATCCTCTAAAATAAGACCAAAAAGATAATTATCCATATATTTATATTATGTATTAATATATGGCTGTAGGAACCACAACAGAATCTGACGTAAAAAAATCTATTGAAAATTTATCCAACGAATTGGATAGAGTTTTTAAAAAGATTCAATCTGATGCATTTAAGTTATTTGACGGACTTACAACTTCAAATCGGGGTTTCACAAAAGGATTTCAAGACGCTGTAAAAGAAATAAACACTATGTCATCCATTGCGGATAGATATAACGGATATGCAAAATTAAGCGAAGTCATTCAGAGTAAAATAAACGAACTTAAATCAAAATCTTCTTACTTAGATGCGCTTGGTCTGGCGCAAAAAAAAGAAGAAGTAAAATTACAATCTGATATCGCTCGTGCTCAAATTCTTGAATTGGAATCACAATCCGCCAAATTAAATATTTCTAAAATAGAAAGAGAAAAAGCAATCGATGCATTAAAAATACAAATGGTTTTACGTGAATCAGAATTGGATTTTTTTAAAAACAATTCAAATCTTCAAAGTGAAATTATCGAAAAATTAGAAAGACAAAAGGAAAAAATTAAAAATATATCGCCTGAATTAGAAAAACAGAACGGATTTGTATCTAGCCTTAAGTCTTCTTTTAATGAAATTAAGCAAGAACATCAAATAATTTTTTATATAGCTTCAAAAATTGTAACTGCTTTTACATCGATTGAAGATGCTGCTTTTGAAGTAAGAAAATCGTTGGGATTGATTGGAAAAGAAGGAGATAGATTTAAAACGACCATAACGGATGTATATGTTAGATTTGCAAATTTAGGAGTAATGGCTGAAACTGTTCAAAAATCTATAATAGCAATATCAAACGGATTTGGCAGTTCTGTATTTGCAAACAAACAACTTGTAGAAAATTTTTCAATATTAGAAACTAGTCTTGGTATCGCTAGTGAAACATCTGCTAAGGTTTTGAGAACATTCATGGGATTGTCAAAATCAAGTGCATCAATTCAAGAATCTTTGATATATTATGCACAATCTTTATCACAGGCAGCAGGAGTTCCGTTCCCAGAAGTGATGAAAGATTTGTCGGTTTTAGCTGAAAACGTAAGACTGACATTCAGAGGAACCACGGTTCAATTAACAAAAGCCGCAGTTGAAGCAAGAAGATTGGGATTATCTATTGGTGACGCTGCCTCTGTTGCTGAAAAATTATTAGATTTTCAAGAATCAATAAATGCCGAAATCGAAGCTAGTGTAATGATGGGAAAGAATATATCTTTTAATGAAGCTAGAGTATTGGCATATAGAGGAGATATATTAAGAGCAACAAAAAATGTATTGGATACAGTTGAGAAAACGGTTGATTTAAATAAAGTTGATTATTTTACATTAAAATCTATTGCGGCTGCAACTGGATTATCAGTTGACAAACTTCAAGACAGTTTACAAATAAGAAAAGATGTTCAATTATTATCAAAAATGGGAACTGATGAAGCAAGAGCACAAGTTGCAGAGTATCAACGTTTAAATAATTTATCGGACGGATTGTCAAAGACTGAAGGAGAAAGAGCATTAGACAGATTAAAAGAAACAAATAATCTTGCAATTCAAAAACAACTTCAAAGTGAGTTTAACGGATTAATTTTACAGTTAGGTCAGATATTTTTGCCTGTGTTACAAACTATTGGTAAAATGGTATCAGGATTGACCGCAATAAATAATTACATTAGAGAAATTCCTCTCATGGGTAAACTGGTAGCAGGAACAGTAGCCGCTACTGTCGCTGTAGGAATTTTAACAATAAAATGGGGAAATTTATTTACTATGCTTTTTAGTAAAATTCCAATAATAGGAAAACTTTGGTCGGCTACTGGTCTGGGTGGTGCAGCTGGAGGAGCTTCTTCCGCTGCCACAGGTGTTGGGATGTGGAAAAATCTTCTTGGAGCTGCGGCTATAATACTTGCCACCGCTGGTGCTTTATATATAATAGGCAAAGCACTAAAAGAATTTCCAGCTGATATAGGCGGAATGGGATATATGGAATTTTTCGCAAAATTAACTGGCGGATTAGCTATATTTATAATTGGAATCACAGGTTTAGGTGCATTGTTTATGGCACTTTCCGCGCCCATGTCCATAGGATTTTTAATCTTAGGGTCGCTTATTGCACTGTTGGCCGCGTTAGGGATCTCGTTACAATTAATTTCAGATCCAGTAAAAACATTTTCAGATTCATTTGCTAAATTAACTGAAAATTTAAACATTGATAATTTGCTTAAAATAAAAGAGGGTGCGGGAGCAGTAAGAGATGCAATCTCAGAAATTCGCAAAGAGATAAAACAATTTGGATCGGATGATCTCAATGTTTTAGATAAATTAGGAAATTTAAAAGCAAGTATAACAACCGGTGTTACAGCTGATAATATATCTAAAAAAGAAGCATCAAACGTATCTATGGCAGAGTCAATAAAATCTGCTGTTGTAGATGGTATGCGACAAGTAAAAATAACAGTTAATTTAGACGGTAGATCAGTAGGAAGTGGAGTTGCAAGTGCGATCGCAGTTGGTCAACCTGCCAATGTATATAATATTGTAACCAAACAAGGATCTTTCGCTTAAAATATGGCAAACGAAAATAATATAGGTGGATTAATCTCCACCAACAATCCTCAAATAACCATTAATAGATTATTAACGCCATCATCTTTTAATGATACGAGGGCTCCTAAATTATTGACACTATTTGAACGGAATTCAAATTTATTATATACAAAATATAGTTATTATTCATCGGATGGAGAAGGTAAAGGATTTACATCACAACAACCATTTTTTGCGGTAAATCCATCCAATGTTCAATTGGGATCATTAAAATCAAATTCAACTTTAAATTCCAAAAAGAAATCTGACAGTCGAACATCCCCATATGTTTCCGCAGATGAAGACGTGATCCGAATTAAAAAATTCTTAAAAACATCTGTAGGTCATAAATTTACCGCCAATCAATTCATATTGCAAGGATTACAACCTTTTAATGAAACTAAAATATATAATCCGTTGATGCCTATATTGTCGTCTGGCAGGGGACGGCTTGGAGTGATATCTAGACCAACAAGATTTGTTGAACTTAATGTTGGTGGAATTTTTGGAGCATTAGGATTAAAGGCGGTATCTACTGTTTTATTTGGAAAATCAAATCCATCTCCTCCTCCTGGAACTGCCACCGGCAAAGTAGAGGGATTTTTTAGTTCACTTAATCCATTCTCATCGAGATTACCAGGAGCGTTACCTGTCAATAGACAAGACGGCGGAAAGGGACTCACTAGAGGTGCAACTGCATCTGCCGCATACAAAAATCTTACTGACTATTGGGCTCCAAAGAACAAGGGATTGCTTGGAAAATTGTTAGATATTGGAAATTTTATACGATCTGATACCGCATTAGGTGCCTTATTACCAATTGGACAACCATCTGGGACAAAATTTAAAGGCGACGAAAGTTCATATGACTTAATGATATTAAACGGAACAATTCAAACAGCAGGTAAATCCTCAGGTCTATTGGGTCGAATAAAATCTTTCTTTTTAGGAAGTTCTCCGGCGGTTCCACGATTTGTATGGACAGATATAAACGGAGATGTTCAATATGGCATCCGACAAAAATGGGCAAAATTAAAAACCGATAAACGAAATGGATACAATGTTGCCTCTGTAAATGAAAATAATCAACCTGAGACTGCGAATAATGTTATACCCATAACAAATTACTCAAAGGTTGTAACGTTGGATCAATCTGAGATATTATTAAATTATAATAATTATATAAATGATATAAGAGGCACAGGCGATGTTTCTCTAGGATCGTATCCAACAAAATTAAATAATCCGTCTAATGAAAATGTTAAATTAATAGAAAATCAATCAATAAAATTTAGTGATGCAAACGGATCTAAGTATAGAAGTACAGATTATAATCAAGATTCTACAACAAATAGTTGGGAAATTCTTAAAAGGCAAAAAACTGTAAAATCAAAATCCACGGACAATATCTTATCAGACTCAGACATTGAAAGATCTACTTATATTAAAAGATTTTCGAGCGACGTCTTATCAAAACAGTTACTTGACTCATCTAAAGGTAAACAATTATCATCTAAAATTAAAGATCCAATTGGAACATCAAATCCAACTAGAAATAAAAAACCATTCGAAAATAAAGATTTAATACGATTTTGGTTTTATGATATTGCAAACGGACGATATATCCCTTTCAGAGCAACCATGAAATCGATATCGGAAAGATATACTACTGATTGGGATAACTTTCAATATATTGGAAATGCTGATAAAATTTATAATTATAAAAGTTTCACTCGAAATTTGGGATTCACGTTCACTGTTGTTGCGAACGATGTAAGTCATTTGTTACCAATGTGGACGAGAATTAATTATTTATTAAATTTATCTAAACCTGCTAAATATTTTAATGATGAATTTATTGTCCCCCCATTGGTAAAATTAACAATCGGCGACATGTATAAGGATCAACCCATTGTTATATTAAATATGACTCTGACAGTCCCAGACAATGCTACGTGGGAAACACTTCCACAAGAAACTGACATATATAATTATAACTCCAATTTAATAACAAGAACCGGAGATAAAATTGCACAAATGCCAATGGAGGCAGATTTAACAGTTGATTGTTATCTGATTGAAATTAATAAACCAAAAACATTGTCAACCACAAACTTTGGATGGTCAGATACCACGACTTTAGGCGCTGTTTCTCATTTTGGTCTAACAATGACTTAAACAATATCATAACAGTAATTTAATTTTATAATGTATGAATAGATATGATTATACAACCAAAGGTAAACGGTGGGATGGAAAACCCGTATATAAAACACTTGTATATCCTCCAATTCCAATATCAGATTCCGATATTTATATAACCGTGGACGATAATGAGTATCTTGACTCTTTGGCATTTAGGTATTATAAAGATACAAGTTTGTGGTGGATTATTGCGGTTGCAAATAATTTAGGTAAAGGTAGATTGAGTTCGGATATCTCGAAACAACTAAGAATTCCAACTAATATAACATCCATATTGCAAAATTTTAGATTAGCAAATACATAATTATGTCAGTTGAACAACCATGGAAGCCCTCACCATTTTCAGAATGGGTTATAGAAGAATTAGACAAAAGAGTCAAAAATCTTTCATCCGGAATCAATCAAGATTTCTCAACTAATAATATATCATATTCTTCGGGTCCAAGGAGACATTGGATACGAGCATTTTCAAGCGGATTTGTGTCGGGTAAGGACACTGATACTGACTGGGGTCTAATTTTAAAATCTACAAATAATGCAAGTAATACAGATATATTTTCCCAACGATATGGCATTTCTCCGTCCCAACAAGTTTATGGATTTTCCAATAAAGATGAGCCGAAATTCATAACAGATCCTCAATATAGAATACATGTTCCTGAACCAGGAATAACATCATTTACAGCAGACGTTCAAAAAAATTTCTATATAACCGCAAAATTAAATTGGGTATGTCACTCTATTGATCAACTACATGCAATAACTCCATATTTTTTAACACCGCTTGCAACTGTATTTGTTGAATGGGGATGGAATACTTTCAATCCTGAATCTTTACTCAATTATAATGTGGGTGAGTTAAAATCAACGATTGATAATCACTTTTCACACTATAAAAACAGAGTTCCAAAATCAAAAGGAAATTATGAATTTATGGCGGGGGATATAAGTAATTTTGAATATAGTCTTGAGGATAATATAATACGAGGATTTACGGAAATTAGATCAAGACAGATGTCCTGGAGTGGATTCCATATTGATGGCGAAAAGAACGCCTATGCAGGAATTAACGGTGAAATTACAAATCCAGCTTTGCAATTTAAGACCGTATGCGATCAAATTTTTACTGAATTATCAGTATCTTCAGGACAATCTTCAGGACAAGGATCAGGACAAAAACAATCAAATCTTACATCTGTATATTCTGGAGTTCCTGGCTTGCATGGCACAGGAACAACTACCTCCAATAATATTTTATCAGACAGCCCTCCTGGGATTGTTTTGAAGAAAATCGTAGACAATCTATATGGCGGAGTCCTTGGAGATCTAAATAAGCATAAATATAAATATGTAACAAGTGAAGAAAAAAAAATCGGAGGATCCGGAAATGATTTGATGGACACATATATTACATTTGAATTATTATCATATATAATGAATTCTTTAAAAGATCAATATACATCTCTATCTTTAAAAAATTATTTTACAGTAGATGTTGATACTGAGGTTGGATATCATGAAAATTTAATATCAACCAGTAGAAATATATTAATACCAAATCCTAAATCCCCTAAATTTAACGGAAACGGATCGATGCCTTATAACGACAATTACACCGATGAACATACTAAATTTATAAATGATAACGCCACTCCTGATTTATTTAAACCCAGCTCCGAATCCCTTGCGGTTGAAACTCTTAAAGAAGCGGCTTCCAATCCACTAGGGAATCTTCGTCAATCCCCTGAAGCCGTGGCATCATTGATCCCCGGTGGGTCCGTATTGAATAGGGCGTCCACGACATCCGATCCATCTAATACCGATCAAAGAAAATTTGGACAGGATATCGGTGTGTATATGAACGTGACATCATACGACGTAAAAGTAAAACTGGGTCCGGATTTTACACTTAAACAATTGGTGAATTACACGGCTGGAAAAGTTTACAGAAACGATCTTGATAAAGTTTTAAATCATCATGGTAGAGAAACTCCCAGATCAAATTCAGAATTTAGTAAAAAGATTCCAAACATTAAAAACGTGTATATAAGTCTTGGTTTTATAAAAGACTCTCTTGTTGTTAATAATGATATGATTGATATGGAATCATTTTATAATGTTATTTTAAAAGAACTAAACGGGTCAGTTTGTGATTTTTGGAATCTTGAACTTTGTAATATAGACGGAGATGATACGTCGAAAACATATGGCAAAGATAACACATCAAAAAATCCATTAAAGACATCTATTTCAAGTGATTCCATAATAACGATTCCGAATATTCCACCCGTAACCACTGAAAAAACCGTGGTTGCTAAAACTAGACTAAAAGTGGTAGATATGAAAGGTATAAAATTCCAATCACCCGTTGGAGGTCACCTTTTTGAATATGGGAGTAATAAGTCAATAATTGAAAAGATAAATTTTACCACAACATTAACTAATGCACAGGCAAATCAAATTTTATATCGTTCTTTTGGATCGAATTCTATTTCAACAAATAACATGATTGATTTTACAAATAAAGGACAATATAAAGATAAATTAAAATCGGTAGATAAAACACAAAATAAAGAGAAACCATCTGAATTAATGTTAACGTTTTTGAATGTTATGAGGAAATATATGATATTTGATGAAAAGTCGCCAAATAATAATTTCTTAATGAGACTGAAGGTTTTTCTGACCGATGAGAATAAATATAATATTGTAGATTTGTGCATACCTGATAAAGAAGCATTAGTTTTTATGTTAAATGATAACGATAAGAAGAATAACACTAATGTATATTGTGCTCCAATTAGGAATATAGAAGTTGAAATTTCATTAATGGGAATTGCTGGGATTCGAGTGTTTGAATATTTTAGAATTAAAAACCTCCCGCCACCTTTTACACATGATGCCGTAATATTTCAAGTGAGGGATGTCAATCACACAGTTGATGAAAATACGTGGAAAACGAAAATAAAGGCATCATTGAGACCGATATTATAACAAATAAACGTATGTCAAAAATACAATATAAAGATAATACTCGAAATATTCAATTTCCGGAAATACAAACCGAATATCCGATTTATAATAAAGTATATCCTCAGCAAAATGATTATGACAGTGGAGTTTTCAATCGTTTTTTTGTAAAAAAAATAAATGATGGTTCAGTATACGAGATATCAAAAGAAAATTACTCTGAAATTTCTCCTCGTTTATATATTAGAATTGTCATTGAATGGAAATTGGTGGGTAAAAGAAACGATATTTATAAAAATAAGATCAAAATTTATCAGGGTGTATTTGAGTTTAATAGAGATCAAATAAATAATTATAAAAAAATTATGCCTGGAATAGAAAACATTTTAAGAGATCCGATCGAATATTGGAAGCCAAGTTAAATTGACACAATCGTGTCAAGAGTATACACTGATAAAATGGTTATAAAGTCCGTGTGTGAATATAAACAATTTATCAATGAAAATAAAAATCACGATTTGATTTGTGATGTTATTCAAATTGATAATCATTTTCACCCATGTGTATCTAAAATAAGTTTATTATGTGTATATAACATACAAAGGCGGAATACCTCTGTTATATCCATAAATCACAATGATTGTTTATATAAAGTAAATAAACAACAACTAACGGATGATTTGAATGATTTTACAGGAAAGAAATGGGTATTTGACAAGAAAAAATTCTCACATCTCCTACCGATTAAAAATTTATACGATATAAATATTATATTTTTTATATCGGATGGTAAAGTCGATGACTATAGTGAATGTGACACCGTTACTCACAATTTTTACAATCATAAATATTTACATTATGATGATATAAATAATATAATTCCATTAACAATACATTTGGAGAAGTTTGAAAAAATGTGTGTGGAGTCGTTAAAACGTGTACGAAGTATTCGATTGGATCAAAGTTTTGACGAATTAAACAGTACGATAACAGAAAATTTAAAGGTTTTGGAAGGAAACGGATTAAAGATTGACGAGGAATTATTTTTGTCATTTTTTAAGGATAAAAAACCAAAGATAGTAGACGGTTATGTATATACACAATACAATTTATATACATCAACAGGGAGGCCAAGTAATCGATTTGGAAACATCAATTATAGTGCATTGAATAAAGAAAACCGATGTAGATCGTCCTTCGTCAGTAGACACGGAGATAACGGCATGTTATTCATGATCGATTACAGTGCATACCATCCACATTTAGTTGCACAATTAATAAATTATAATCTTCCATCCAATGCATATGAATACTTGGGACAATATTACTATGGTAAGCAAGAACTTACATCGGAGGAAATAAAGGCGTCAAAGAATGTTACATTCCAATGTATGTATGGAAATATTCCGGAAGAGTTATTAGAAATTTCATTTTACAAAAAAATGAAAGAGTATATCGATCACCGATGGGAATTTTTTAATAAGTATGGTTATGTAGAAACTCCTGTGTTTAAGAGACAGATCACTAAGAATCATATACACGACCCTAATCCAAATAAATTGTTTAATTATATATTACAAGCAAGTGAAACTGAATTTGGGATTCATGCACTTTCATCTGTAAATGAATATTTGAAGGACAAGAAAACAAAAGCGGTGTTATACACATATGACAGTATTTTGTTTGATGTTCATAAAAATGATAAAAAACAAACACTTATTCATATCAAGACTTTAATGGAAAATAACAAATTTCCTACAAAATGCTATATCGGTCAGAATTACAATGATATGATTTTGATAAACATATAGAAGAAATTCAAAATTTCAATAAATATTTATATATTTATATTATATGTTAACTATAGATGCCATATTAAAAGAATACTTTGTAAATAGAAACGACGGCGGTGCTCATTTTAATATAAAAAATTCAAAGGATTTACATGATTTTGAATCTTTTTTGATTAAAAACAATTATCTTGAATTGTTTCATAAAAGCAAACTGCATAAGTTATTTGAAGAAACTGAAGAATCTGTTCCTCCCAATGAACATTCTACTGAAGAAATTACAAATTATGTCAAAAAGAGATATATGTCATTTTTTAAGACACAACCATCCTCTCAAGATGTTCAATTGCTTGTACATTATGTTCGAGAATTTCAAAAGACCTCTCAAACAATTGAAAGTGCGTTTCAATTTCTGAGACAAAATCCTGGTTTGGTAGTTTTTGAAAAGAATCAAATAGGTCAAGGAGAATTCGCTTTTTATTTGTTATTACCCAATGCACGGAAAATTGTTGGTGAAAAGGGGGATATTCAAATAGATGATAAAAAATACGAAATTAAAAAAATTAAGAAAGCTAAAGATACACTTAGATTTGGAACCAATATTGATCTAGATTCGATTAACTCTTTTAGATATGTAACATTTGGGCTTAAAAAATTATTTACGTCAAATGAATATAAAGATGGGGAGAAAATAAAAGAACTGTCAGACGCTTATGATGTAGTTATGGATGGATCTGAAGCATCGGTGACTGTAAATAAGTTGAATGCATTTTACGCATTTATAGATAAACTCCGTGAATATGTAGTTTATGAAAAATCACGAAGAAGTTTATCATCGGAAACAACTTCCGGAAAGAATTTCATATTTAAAGCTAATGATGTAGACTCAGACGTGTTTTTTAAAATTTCGTTTGATGATTTAAAGATTGCGTTAAAGAAGGGTAAACATCAAACTACTGTAGAAAAAACGGAGGATAAACAAGATACTGAAGAATTAACATCATTTTCAGAAGATGTCAAATCCATTTTAGATAAATTTTTAAATAAATACCCAACGTCTGATACATTTCAATCTCAGATGGTTACACAATTATATGAAAAATATAGAAGTGCTGGGGTTCACTTACTTATAATAACCGAAACAAACAATTTCTTGCTTGATCCTCCGAATTTTAAGTTTAATGCAATTAATCAATTCGTTAGACCTCAAGTAACACTAAATTAATATGTATACATTGTCTGAGTTAATAGATCAAATTTGTCTTGATTCTCGTATAACGGACGGCACCTTTTCATTGGATAACAATGATCATTTGAACATTTTACAAGAATATTTACAAGCAGAATTCAACCTTGATGAACAACAATCAATTGCAATCAGAAATGATGTCTTGGAGGGTAAATATCCAGAACGTCAAGCATATAATTCAAATGGACTTCTTGTAACATTCCCTACACCAGAATATAAACAAAGGGCAATTGAGAGGGGAACTCATTTTGAAGAAAATCCAAAAAAATCAGCCGGATCAAACATCTTCGATCCACCATCTCAGCCAACAACTGAACCAACCGCAGATAAAGTACAAGATCCTCTTTTAACTCAACCAACAGAACCAACACCAGAAACTCCTGCGGAAAAAGATGAAGATGAGATCGATTTAAGAACACCTAAAGAAAAACATGATGATGCTGAAGTTAATCAAAACATTTTAACCACTGAATATTCTTTAGAAGAAGCAAAAACAAATCGATTTTATAAAAAAGGATCTATTTGGTATACAACGGAAGGAAAAGAAATTGGGGAATCTAGATACATTGAGGATATTGGTAAAATAGTTATTCGCCAAAGAAAATGAAAAAACAACTACTCTGTACATTTTCAGAAGTCGGACAATATAAAAACACAATTAATAAGATTACAGATTTTTATTCTGTAAACAATAATAAACTTTTTATATTCAATGGGGTAAAACTTCCGAAAAGTATTTATATCACATATAACATTGATATAGAAGAAAATTCACATTTTCCAAAATTCCCAAATACCATCGGTCTTCATAGAAAAAAACAAACCAATACACTTTATACGTTGAATGCTATGAATAAGTTGATAACAGAAGAAAACGACGGTGTATTTGATAATAAATTTCAATTGGATTGGGCATTATACGATAACTGCCTTATTTTAACCGGAGAAATTTCTGTCAGAATAATCCCCATAAAACTGTACGATATAATAAGTTGAATAATTTGTCATCTTAGTTTATCGTTATAAACGTATTAGTTATGAATTAGTCCTCGTGGGCTCTTGATTAATTAACACTTAACAATTAACTATTAAATAATTATGGCATTAGACTTATCTAAAATTAAGAATCGTTTGAATTCTCTTACAAATACAAATCAAAAATCTAATTTGATTTGGAAACCCAATCCTGGCAAACAAGTTGTTCGCATTGTTCCTTATAAGTATTCTCCTGAGAATCCTTTCATCGAACTTAAGTTTCATTATAACATCAATAATAAAACGTATCTTTCCCCCGATAGCTTCAATCGACCCGATCCAATTGTTGAATGGTCCAATCGAATGAAAAAAACCGGAAGTAAAGAAGATTGGCAACTCGGACGAAAAATGGAACCAAAGATGAGAACTTATGTTCCTGTCTTAGTCCGTGGTGAAGAAGATCAAGGAGTTTTCTTCTGGGGATTCGGAAAGAATGTTTATCAAGAACTACTGTCAATCATCAGTGATAGTGATTATGGTGATATTACAGATCCGATTAATGGACGTGACATTGTTGTAGAGTTCAGAACCGCAGAAGAATCTGGAAAGAGTTTCCCTGAAACAACCATTCGGGTCAAACCAAATACATCCCTAGCAATTGATGTTGTTAAGAAAGATATTCTGGGAAGACAAACCAACATTCTTGATTTATTCCCTGAATTGTCCTATGATGAACTTAAATCCGTAATGGATGCATGGCTCAATCCAGAAACAGCCGCAGAGCCAACTGTTAATGTAGTATCAGATGATGATGATGGAATTCCAGACGCAACATCTACATCCGCGACGTCAAAGTCTCCCTCCGCAACTACAAGTAAATCAAATACTGAAGACCTAACTAAGGCTTTTGATAATTTGTTTAATAGTTAAAATAACTTGTTTACTACGGGGGTGGTAGTATATAGTACTGCCACCCCATTTTGGTTATATCAAAAATATGAAAAAGAAATCCCATGTTGTACAAAATGAATCTCCACAACGAGATGAATTGGTTGAATTGCTCGCTAGTGAACTTAATAAAACAAATAAGGACGGTGGCAAAATTGCTTATTTTCTAGACGAACAAGAAAATCCTGCTGAAATAAGCGATTGGATTAGTACCGGATCATCCATGCTTGATTTAGCTATTAGCAACCGACCCCACGGTGGTTTACCTGTAGGACGCATGATCGAGTTTAACGGGCTTGAGGGAACAGGAAAGAGTCTTATGGCGGCGCATGTTGTTGCATCTACCCAAAAGAAAGGGGGGGTTGCGGTATTAATTGACACTGAGAACGCTGGATCTCCTGATTTTTGGCAAAGTTTAGGCGTGGACATATCTAAACTCTTATATGTTCGGTGTGAAACTGTTGAAGACATTTTTGAAAACATGGAAAAAATGATTGGTATTGTAAGAAAATCAAATAAAGATCGTATTCTTACAATAATTGTAGATTCCGTTGCAGGCGCTTCAACAAAGGTTGAATTAGAAAGCGATCATGGTAAGGATGGATATGCGACTGGTAAATCCATTATTATTAGTAAAGCTATGAGAAAAATCACCAATATGATTGGTAAACAAAAAGTTCTCACTGTGTTTACTAATCAACTCCGCCAAAACCTCAATGCAATGGCTTTCGGCGATAAATATATTGTGAGCGGCGGGAAGGCTCTCGCATATCATTGTAGTGTTCGTGTGCGGTTGAATAATACAGGTAAACTCAAAAAAGGTGACGATGTTATTGGCAATGAGTGTAAAGCAGTCGTTGTTAAAAATCGTATGGGTCCACCACAACGTCAAGCTTCTTTTGATATATACTTTGATTCTGGAATTGCGGATTATGGTTCTTGGATTAAAGTATTAAAGGAAAATAATTTAATTAAACAAGGTGGTGCATATTACACTTATAAAAAGGACGACGGAAGTGAATGGAAGTTTCAGTCTAAGGATTTTGTAGAATCAATGAAAAGTGACAAAGTTTTGAATGAAGAAATTTATTTGAAGATTTGCGATGCTGTAATCATGAAATATAAAGATCCAAATAGTCAGATTGTGGATGACGCGGTTGTAGACACAGAAGAAGAATCAAATCAAGCCGAATAATGAGTAATTTGACTGACAGTGAAAAACGGAAGTTATTTGGTTTGTTTAGTCAGGTGAAATCGACGGATCAAATTGGGGGTCTTAATCGGACCCTCAATTCTGACGTTTTAATTATAGATTTCATGAATACTTTTTTAAGAGCATTCATGGCAAGTCCCACATTAAATTCAAACGGTAATCATACAGGAGGAATCTCCGGGTGTTTAAAAAGCATTGGATATGCAGTAAAGTTGTTAAATCCAACTCGAATCATTGTAGTATCTGATGGAAATGGCGGATCGATGAAACGTAGGAAAATCTATCCACCGTATAAAAATGGTAGGAAAACTAAAATACGATTAAATAGGACATATGAAGACATAAGCACTCCTGATTCTGAAGATAGGAGTTTAAAATCGCAATTAATAAAGACTGTAAAATATTTGGACACATTGCCTGTTACTACAATGGCAATTGATCATATTGAAGCGGATGACACGATTGCTTATTTAACTACTCAATATTTTAAAGATAGTAATGTTACTATTATGAGTGCGGATAAAGATTTTTTACAATTAACAAATAACAGAGTTAAAGTGTGGAGTCCCACCAAGAAAAAGTTGTATGGATGTGCAGAAATATTATTAGAGTATGGTATAAGTTGCAGCAATTTTTTGAATTATCGTATTATGGAAGGTGATAATAGTGATAACATTGATGGAATAAATGGGGCGGGATTGAAAACTATTATGAAGTGTTTTCCTATCTTTACGGATGAAAAACAATATTCATTACAAGAAATATACAATTATAGTGATACACATAAGGGTAGATATAAATTGTATAATACCATCTTAGATAATAAATCCACAATGGAAAGAAACTGGCAGTTGATGCAATTACATGATACACAGATACAAACATTTAGTCAACTCAGAATTAATGAAATTCTTGAGAAACCGCTGACTAAACTCGATAGATATAATTTCAGTAAATTATTACTGGAAGATAATATGCAAAATAACTTTCCAAATAGCATGATTTGGTTACAAGAAGTGTTCGGAAAAGTAAATTCGTTTGTAGCGTAGAAATATCTTTCTACTAAGACAAGATGGGTATAGTATTATCCTTCGTAGGATATGTAATCAAAAAATTATGAGTGAAACGTATATTATAGATAATTTAAAAAAATTCGGAACAGAATTCCAAACCAAGTGTATTTCTGCACTTGTAAGTGATAAATCATTCATTGAACGAATTAGTGATATTATTGAACCGCAATCGTTTGCAACAGATGCACATCAATTTATTGTTAAAGAAACAATAAGTTACTTCTTACATTATAAAGAGTTGCCAACCTTGGCGGTATTTAAAGTAAAAGTTGATTCTATAGAAAATGAATTATTAAAGAAAACTGTGATCGATCAACTAAGACTGGTCTATCAAAAAATTACTGACAGCGATCTCAAGTTCATTAAAGAACAATTTCTTGAATTTTGTAAAAACCAAACACTAAAAAATGCCATCATGGAGAGTGTTGATCACTTGAAAAACGGTCAATACGATAAAATTAAGCACGTTGTGGATCACGCAATGAAGGCCGGTATGGAACGAAATATCGGTCATGAATATGATGTTGATATTGAAAAACGCATGAGCATGATGGCTCGTAAAACAACAAAGACAAATTGGGTTGAAATTGATACAATTCTAGATGGTGGACTCGGGGCAGGTGAACTAGGAGTAATTACCGCCTGTGCTGGGTCAGGGAAATGTGTTGGACCGAACACAGAGATCGAAATTGAATATCATGAATTCGGAATTGAATTGACAGGCAATTCAGGGAATCCATACGTTTTGTGGATTAATCCACTAAATAAATACAAAATCGACGACAAAGAATTATATGGATGGCAAGTAGAAAATGTATTTTATGAACTTAAAAAATTAGAAGAAGATGCGGGTGGTGGTAACTGCACATAAAAATCCGTTCTTTTATTGTCTAGAATACTATTTATTAGTATGAATAAACAAAAAAAAGAATTTTCTATATATCGATATCAATTTTGGATGCAACGGGGATTGTCTGAGACAGAAGCTAAACAAAAAGTTTCTATTATCCAAAAAGAAAATGTGTCCCGTTTATTGAAAAAAATAAAACCCGAATATTCTCATTTTAAAAAAGAATATTGGATGATAAAAAAAGGATTGAATGAAAATGATGCGAAAAGAAAAGTATCTGAATTACAATCAAGATTATCTTTTAAATCTAAAAAATTTAAAGGAAAAGTCAGAACAGAAGAAAGTAAAATAAAAATTTCAAATTCTATGAAGGCTAAAATTGCTGAAATTGGACCTGCTAAATGGGCATCACATTTCGGAGAATTTAATGGGAATTCTAAAATAGAAAAGTCATTTTATTTTTATATAAAAGAAAATATAAACGAAAATATATCCTCGAACGTCCCTATAGAAAGATATGTAGTGGATATATTGGATAACACTAATAAAATAGTAGAATTTTATGGAGATTTTTGGCATGCAAATCCAAAATTCTACAAAAGTGATGATAGGATAAAATCGTTTCAGATAAATAAAACATCAGGTCAAATTTGGGAATATGATAGGTTACGTCTTGATTTCTTAAATCGATTGGGGTATGATGTTTTAGTAATATGGGAAAATGATTGGTTGAAAAATAAAAGTGATTGTATAGAAAAAATTAAAAAATTTTATGAAAATGTTAATTAGAAATGTTCGTGAAAAAATTAAAATCAAAGATTTGTTCCACAAATTGAATATAAAAAATGAAGAAAATGCGATGGAACAAATAAAATTCCAATTACGAGTAAACACCCCATATGGATTTAAAAGAATTGTATCCGCATTTCGTACCGAAAAACAAAAATCAGTAACTTCTTATTTTGGAAATAATAAAACACTAAAAACATCAGGAAAACATAGATTAAAAGTTAATGGTGGATGGAAACATGTGGATGAAATAAATATCGGTGAATTGGTTGAAACACAAAATGGTTTAACTACACTTGTTTCTAAAAAAGAAGGTAAAGAAGAAATCTTATATGATATTTCGGTGGAAGAAGTTCATTGTTATTTTAGCAATGGAATTTTATCACATAATTCGTGGGTCTTGGCAAAGTTAGGTGCAGAAGCCATGAGGCAAGGAAAAAATGTATTGCATTATACATTAGAATTGAATGAGAATTATGTTGGTCTTCGTTATGATGCATGTTTCACAGGAATTGATTTTCAAAATATTCGTAATAATGTAGATGTAGTAAAGAAAAAGATTTCCGAAGTCTCTGGTAAACTTATTATTAAATATTTTCCAATTAAAACAGTATCTGCCCATAGTTTGAAACTACATGTAGAACGTGTTCAAACATTAGGAACAAAGATAGATATGATTGTTGTAGATTATGCGGATATCTTACGTCCGTCCCAAAGTGATCGCAACAGTAACAGTTATAGTGAGGCAGGAGGAATATATGAAGAACTTCGAGGTGTTGCTGGGGAGCTTCAGATCCCAATTTGGACTGCTAGTCAAAGTAATCGAGCGGCTATGGATGAAGATATTATTCAAGCAAATAATATTTCAGATAGTTATCGTAAAATCATGACTGCTGATTTTGTTATGAGTTTAAGCCGCAAGGTTAATGACAAAGTTAGTAATACAGCTCGATTCCATATTATTAAAAATCGATTCGGACCTGACGGATTGACATTCCCAAGCAAAATGAATGCAGGATGTGGTGATATTCAGATTTATTCCGAAAATAGCCGGGAGGGGATGGGAATTATCAATGAAATGAATCAAGGTGAAAATCTTGTAAAGAAAATGATGTCGGGTAAATGGAATACCCATATGAGTGAGGATGAAACGGAATAATCCATATATCAAGGACATGATAAAAACGATTGAAAAAAGTAAAAATTTAAAAAATTATTTTTTGAGATTATTTTTGTCTATGTCATAATTATCTATTACCTACATTAAAAGTTTATGAACAAAGAGATTTATATAAAAAAGAGGGGCGGAAAATCAGAGAAATTCAGTGCTGATAAAATAAATAAAGTACTACAATGGGCAACTGAAGATATAAAAGGGGTAAGTTTTGAAGAAGTTGGAATGAATGCTCATTTATCATTCTTTGATGGAATTTCAACGGCGGATATACATAAATTATTGATTGAATCGTCTGCCAATTTAATTTCCGAAGAAAAGCCTAATTATCAATATGTTGCCTCTAGACTATTAAATTATCAATTACGAAAACAAGTGTGGGGTGGAAAAAATCCTCCTAAATTATATGATCTCGTAAAACAAAATGTTTCTCTTGTGGTATATGATGAAAATATTTTGGAATGGTATTCTAAACAAGAATTTGATAAATTAGATGAATATTTAAAACACGACCGTGATCTTAATTTCACATATGCAGGTATTAAACAATTGTGTGACAAGTATTTAGTTCAAAATAGATCAAACAAAAAGATATACGAAACGCCACAGTTTGCATATATGTTGATCGCAATGACTTTCTTTAAGAACTATAAAGAAAATAGATTGGACCACGTTAAAAAAGCATATAATTATTTCAGTAAACATAAGATTAATCTCCCCACGCCAATTATGGCAGGAGTACGAACTGTAATGAAGAGTTATGCTTCATGTTCTTTATTTTCAGTTGCGGACACTCTTAAGAGTATATTCGCAAATAATAGTGCGGTAGGATTTGCTACTGCAAGTAGATATGGTATTGGATTAAATTTGTCTAGACTCCGTGCCACAAATGCTCCTATTAGAAACGGAGAAGTAATGCACACCGGACCAATTCCGTTTAGTAAAACATTTGAATCAACCGTCAAAAGTTGCCATCAAAATGGGTTGCGGGGTGGTGGGGCTACAACTAATTTCGCATGGTTTCATTATGATATTTTGGATATTTTAGTGTTAAAGAACAATGCTGGAACCGACGATAATCGAGTTCGTAAACTTGATTATTGTATTGGTTTGGATAAATTAATTCTTGAGAGATTCTTAAAAAATCAAGACGTTACACTTTTTAGTTATCACGAAACTCCTCAACTATGGGATAATTTTGGCCTAGTTGGATTCCAAGAATTGTATGAAAAAGCTGAAACCAATAAAAATATTAAATTTAAGAAAAAAGTTCCGGCTCGTGAATTGATGGGACTTCTTGCTAAAGAAAGACTTGAAACAGGCCGTATTTACACAATGTTTGTTGATCACGCCAATGAACATGGGAGTTGGTTGGATCATGTTGATACAAGTAATTTATGTTTACATTCTGATACACTGGTATCTGTCATTGTTGATAATATTCCAATGAAAGTATCAATTAAAGAATTAGATGAAATGTTCAAACAAAATAGGAATATAAGCGTTTTGTCGAAAGATATAAACAATCAAGAAATTTCTTATAAAGAAGTGTTAAATTCAAATATTACTGGTATCAATGTAGATTTATTAGAAATTACAGACGAAGAGACTGGTTATACAATAAAATGCACGGAAGATCATTTAATTTTCACAAAAAACAGAGGGTATGTAAAAGCCAAAGATTTAACTATGTCAGACATATTGGATGTTGCATAAATACAATTTAAAAAAGGATTTCTAAAACATGTTAAAAATTAAAAAATTAAAAGAAAAATCGGATGTATACGACATTACTGTAAAAGATAATCATAATTTTTATGCAAATAATATATTAGTTCATAATTGTCTCGAAGTTAATCACCCATTAATTCCAATTAATGATGTGAATGATAAAGATGGAGAAATTGGTGTGTGTGTATTGGCGGCGGTTAATTGGTTAGAAATTAAAGACGACGACGAGATGAAGAGTGTTTGTAATGTCATTGTTCGTATGTTAGATAGTTTAATTGATCATCAAGACTACTTTGTGCCAGCAGCGGAAAACTTCGCTAAGAAACGTCGAAGTCTTGGAGTTGGAGTGAGTAATTTGGCTGCGGTTCTTGCTAAAGAGGGATTGAAATATTGGGATAGTAAGACACCAAACTTTGTTGCTAAGTGGATGGAAAAACAAAGTTATTATTTGATTGATGCTAGTGTTGAAATGGCAAAAGAACTTGGAAAATGTGAAAAGTTTGACAGGACTAAATTTAGTCAAGGTATTCTTCCAATTGATACATACAAGAGAGACATCGATGAATTTATTATAGAACCACTTCATATGGATTGGGAAGGTTTACGTGCTAAAATCATGCAACACGGTATGCGTCACAGCACATTGACCGCAGTAATGCCCGTGGAATCAAGTTCAATTATACAAAGCAGTACTAATGGTATTGAACCGCCTCGTAGTGCGATTAGTTTCAAGGGGAGTAAATCTAATATTTTACCTGTGGTTATTCCTGGGATTGACAAACATAAAGACGATTATACGTTTGCATTTGATATGCCTAGTAATGAAGGTTATTTAAAGGTTGCGGCTGCAATACAAAAATTTACTGATATGAGCATTAGTACGAATACTTATTATGTTCCGGCGAGATATCCTAACAATAAAGTTCCTGTTCAAGAAGTAATAAAAGATATATTAACTGCATATAAATATGGAATTAAAAATTTGTATTATGCAAATACAGATGATGGTGATAAACAAACAGTTATGGAAGATAAGACAATTCAACAGAAACAGGTGATTGTTCAAGAATCTGGTTGTGAAAGTGGTGCTTGTGCATTATAATAGTCGTTAATCATGAAAACTGTATTAAATAAAAAAAATATTGATCAATTAAAGAATCCCATGTTTTTTGGGGAAGATTTATCCCTTCAGAGATATGATCTTATCAAATATCCAAAATTCTATGAATTATATGATCAACAATTGAACTTTTTTTGGAGACCACAAGAAGTTTCACTTTTAAAAGATATTAGCGATTACAAGGCATTATCCAGTGAAGAACGATTTGTGTTTGACAGTAATCTTAAGTTTCAAACAATGACTGATAGTATGTTGAGTCGGAGTATTCATCAATTGATGAAACATTGTACTAATAGTGAATTAGAAATCTGCATGAATACATGGAGTTTCTTTGAGACTATACACAGTAACAGTTACACATATATTCTTAACAATGTTTATCCGGATGCTACTAAGTTCTTTAATAGTATTCTTGAGGATGAACAGATTATTAAAAGAGCTAAGGATATTAGTAAGAAGTATGATGAATTATTAAGTGGTGATGGGGATGAACGACAACAATTATTTGATTCGGTGTTGGCAACACAAATTGCGGAAGGGTTGACATTTTATGTGTCATTTGCATGTAGTTTTTATTTTGGATATCGGGGAAAGATGGAGGGTAATAGTAAGATTATTAAATTTATTAGCCGTGACGAAAACTTGCATGTAGCTATTACTCAAAATATTATGAAAAATTGGATTAATAATCCAAGTGAAGGCTATCAGGATATTATTAAGAAAAATGAAGACAAGATATATGCTGCATATGAAATGGCTGTAAATGCAGAAAAAGAATGGGCAGATTACTTGTTCAGTAAGGGAAATTTAGTAGGATTAACGTCTGAAAGTCTTAAACATTATATTGAGTGGTTAGCTAATAATCGACTTTCAAGTCTTGGTTATAAAAAGTTATATCCCAATGCAAAAACAAATCCTTTGTCTGGATGGTTGGATAGCTACTATGATAGTAAGAAGCTCCAAGTTGCGCCTCAAGAAACTGAATTGAGTAGTTATGTAAAAGGAATAGACAATACTATAACTGACGGCGCATTCGACGGATTTAAATTGTAAAAGAAGTTGAATGTTATGTAATACGTCGTATGACAGAAATCAGTTATTGTGATACATCTTTAATTTATCTTAGGCCGATTCAAAAGAGTCTGGCAAAAAGTTTAATAATAAAGAATCATTATACCCATAAATGGACCGTATGTAGGGTTGCGTATGGTGTTTATTATAAAGAATATATTGAGAGCACATTTTTTGGTGGATTTAATAGTAAATTAATTGGAGTGTTAGTATACGGTCAAACTGTAGGTAGAAATGCTAGCACTAGTATAAGTTCTTTACTTAAAAATAATAATGTATTTGAGTTGACCCGTCTTTGGATAGAAGATGGATATGGAAAGAATATTGAGAGTTTTTGCATTGCAGAATCTTTTAGACTATTAAACAGAGATTTTTCAAATATCAAGTGTATATTAAGTTATGCTGATAGTGAGGTTGGTCATATAGGAAGGATATACCAAGCAACAGGATTTCTATATCAAGGATACAATTATGTGAATGTGGCTATAATGCCTAATTACAGTGTAAGTCTATCTGGCCCAATCAATTATAATTGGATACATAGCAGAACAGTTTTTTCTAAGTGGGGAAGTCATAATGTAGATATATTGAAGAAAAAGATAGGAAGAACGTTTTGGCGTAAAAAAGAAAGTGGTAAACATCGTTATATTAAATTCATAAGTAATAAGGTGGAAAATAAGAAATTATCTAAATCTTTAAAACATTCTATATTACCCTATCCAAAGATTAATAGTCATGTTGATGAAATAACAGAAATATACGTTGAAAATAACAATAGTAATTTGTATTTTTGATGATATTTATATATAACCATTTTCATATATATGACAAAAGACGAATTAAAGAATATCATCCGTGAGTGTATAACTGAGATAAAACAGGAAAAAGATATACATAATATCATCAAAGAATCTTTGAAACCCATGACGATTGAAAAAGAACATTCATTGGTAGCAAAGATGGCGAAATTAGCAGATGCAATTAAATCTGTAAATAAAGACGCCACAATGAATCTAGATGATGCGAAGAGATATAATGTATGTGATTGTAATCCACATCATTTCAGGATATATCCAATGACAGATGATAATTTTACCGTCACACATTTCAAAAATAACACCGATAGAACTAAAAAATTCAATCTTACTTTTGAAGAATTAAAGAAATTTGTGATTGAAACTTTAAAAGAAAATAAAGCTGATTTCGGTCAAGAAAAATGGGAGAAGTGCGTGGTTAATTCCGAAGATAAAGAAAGTAAAAGGGGGATTGCTAAAGCACAAGAAGTTGATAAAAAAATTGAAAATTCAGACGATTTACCAACTTCCCCCATGAAAACAGTTGACAACATAAAGAAACAAAGCGATCATAGTGTTAAAGGGGAAAAGTCAAATTATAAATATCCAAAACAAATGGATAATAACCATGTAATTAAACTCACTACCTTTAAGGATAGATCAAACAAAAAATAAAAATTATGAAACAAAAAATGTCAGTGTTATTCGGTGCAATGTTATTGACATCAAACATGTCAACATTTGCAGGTGATAGAGAATGGGCAACTGTAGGTAAGGTTTTGACCGGAATTGCCGTAATTCACGTAATTGACCGAATTGTAACTCCTCCACCGCCACAAGTTGTTTATATACAACAACCTACAGTCGTTCAATCTGTGCCGGTTGTTGTTTATCCTCAACCTGTTGTGTATGTACAACCATCTCCGGTTGTATATTATAATGTACCCAGAGTAATTGTATATACCGGATATCCTACTCCTGTATATAGACATCATTATCATTATAGTCATTATAGTCATCCATCTCACCATCGACATTCTCGATGATTAACCAAAAAGTAATTGGATTCCATCTTTAAACCGCCATTTTGGCGGTTTTTTTGTTTGACTTTTTATAATATTGTGGTAAGATTATTAAAGATATAAAACATAAAACATATGAAAAAATTGGCAGATATTAAAACATTAATTAATAACGCATCTAAAATGAAACCTGTCACATTGGTGATGGATGATATTAAATGGAAATATTTGGTTAGATCAGTATATCGTGGAAAGAATATTTTGATTGTAGGTCCAACTGGTTGTGGAAAAACACTTGCGGCTCAGACGGTTGCGAATGCTCTTAATCGTCCATTTTTCTATTTTAATCTTGGTGCAACTCAAGATGCACGTGCATCACTCATCGGAAATACTCATTATAACAAGGAAACCGGTACTTATTTTAGCGAGTCCACGTTTGTTAAAGCAATAAAGACACCGAACGCGGTAATCTTGCTTGATGAAGTAAGCCGAGCACATCATGATGCCTGGAATGTCTTAATGACGGTTCTGGATGACATCCAACGTTATTTACGATTAGATGAAAAACAGGATAACGAAGTGGTAAAAGTTGCAGAAAGTGTATGTTTTATTGGTACTGCAAATATTGGTAATGAATATACCGCAACTCGAATTATGGATCGTGCTCTTATGAGTCGGTTTCCAATTAAAATTGAGATGTCTCCTATGGATAGTTCAACTGAATTTAACTATCTAAAAAATCGTTTTTCTATTTCGGACGAATCTTCTCTTAAGATTCTAACGGCAGTTTGTGAAATTGCACATCATACCCGAGAACACGTCAAGAGTGAAGATAGTAAAATTAGTAATTTTATTCCGACACGTTCTACTGTAGAAATGAGCGAACTTATTTTGGACGGATTTAATTTAAACGAGATTGCAGAGACTGCGATTTATCCAAATTTTATGACTGATGGAGGAGTTGATAGTGAACGAACTTACATCAAACAATTGGTTCAGAAGTATATTCCATCAACATCAGATGAATCTTTAATTAATGATCCGTTAAAAGTTGATCGTAATAAATCTCCGTTCTAAAATAAAGGAACTATGGAAAATACATATAGCGATTATTGGTTGAATGATTTCAGCTTTGATGAGGTCGATGATGAAAAGGCTATTAATACCAATTTGATTAAATTGGCTATGGCACGTAGAGCAATTAGCAATTTTGTTCATATTTTGACAAATAAATCTGTTCCTGTGTATTTTAACGATGGACGGGACAATTGTACAGATGGCAACGTGGTTTACATTTCATCTGATATCGTTAATAAGGAAGACTTTGATCCTGCTGTTGGGCTTGCATTACATGAAGGAAGTCACATTCTATTGACTAATTTTGATGTATTTAAGACTATTTGGCAAAAGGTTCCTCGTGATTTATATGTTCATGCTGAACATCTACAAATTACAAAAGAAGATGTTCATCTTCTGGTAAAGAATATGTTGAACTATATTGAAGATCGTTATATTGATAATTATGTATTTAATAACGCTCCTGGATATAGAGGGTATTATACAAGTCTATATGACACTTATTTTAATAATTCTAAAATAGATGTAATGCTAAAGAGTGAGTTGTGTAGAGTTGCAAGCATTGCAAGTTATGAGGCTCGTATAATTAATTTTAATAATAAAAACACCGATTTGGATGCGTTGCCAGGTCTTAGGGATATAGCGAAATTGATTAATCTGTCTAATGTTGATAGATTAAAGACTACATATGATAGATTAGAAGTCGCATATCAAGTGTCTGACATTATTCTTAAAAATATTGTAGAGAATTCAAAGAGTGACAAAAGTAAATCTGATGACACCGATACAAATCAAGGACAAGCCGGTGATTCCCCGTCTGAAAAGTCAGAAACATCTTCTACAAACAAATCATCGGATACTGAAAATAATGAATCTGTGGATGATATTCTTGGAGGAGAACAAACGACTAAAGTGTCTACTATAGAAGACGATTCCGTAAAACACGATATTGGAGATGATAAAAACATCTCGAAAAGTAAGAATAATCAAGTCCGAAAGGCTTTAGAGAAACAACGTGATTTTCTTAATGGTAATATTAAGAAAAAGAAGGTCACTGTCAAAGAGAAGAAGATTCTTGATGCTATTGAAAAATCAGGTATGACTCTTGTCAATGTTGGATCTACATATATTAAGTCTGATGGAACATATAGTGTTGATTGCATTGTTGTCAAGAAACTTACACGGGAATTGATTGATAGTGAATTATTTCCCCTTAACAGACTAGATCATAATGGCAATGCATTCGCTTCAAAAGAAATGATTTCCGCCGTTAATCTTGGATTTATTAAAGGCGCTGTTCTTGGAAGGAAACTCCAAATCAGGAATGAAATTAATACATGTAAACATATGCGTAAATCTACTGGCCGTATAGATAAACGTATTTTGTCTGATTTGTCATTTGATAATGAAAATGTATTTTATAACACCGATGTTGATCGTTATAATAAATCATATATTCATATTAGTGTTGATGCCAGCTCTAGTATGGATGGTAAAAAATGGTTTAATACAATGACAGCAGTAGTTGCCATCTGTAAAGCTGCTTCAATGATTGATAATTTAAGAGTAACCGTGAGTTTTAGATCGACGTTCGTCTCATCAACGTCTTCGTCCTCACAATTACCTTATGTTGTAATGGCGTACGATTCAGACGTTGATAAAATTGTCAAGGTTAAAAATCTATTTTTATATATTAGACCGAGGGGTTGTACACCTGAAGGGTTATGTTTTGAATCTGTAATAGACCAGTTACCAATATCAACTGATAATAACTTTTATTTTTTAAATTTCAGTGATGGACAACCATGTATGACATACGCTGATATTCAAAATATTCCAATATCATATGGCAATGAAAGTGCTACAATTCATACCCGTCAACAAGTGACAAAAATTCGAGAAAGGGGATATAAAATCTTAAGTTATTTTATTAATGAATCGTGGGATTCTATGTATAATCTTTCCTCTATTAATATTGAATCTAATAAGGTTATACGTCAATTTAAGACCATGTATGGAAAAGACGCGGCATTTGTTAATATAAATAACATTTTTGATATTGCTAAAACAATAAATAAAATGTTTTTAAATAAAGATTGACATAATATATACCGTTTGATATTCTTTAAATATGGTTAGGATTAACCAATAAATAAACAAAAAATAAAAAAAGGATAAACACATGATTAATGCAAAAAAGACAGATCGCAAGAATATGACCAATCAAGTTGTTACTTGGCCAAGTTCAGATACACACTTCACGGTTGAATCTCTCTTGGAGAAGAATTCACATATTAAGCAAATCACGCTTCGCGTCAAACTTAATAAGTCAATTAATAATTCGTCGGTTGTTAGGTTGGGAACTCTTCACGGCGGTAAGGGACGACCAAAGGTAGCATACACAATGTCGCCTGTGTCTGAGAAAGCACTTGCGTCAGCTCTCAGTAATGAAGTATTGTTGGATGAACGATACTCCACGGTCAACGTTAATGTTATGAATATTAGTTCTGAAAATAACGTTGAATCCGCCAACACAAAGGTTGAGAAGAATTCTTCTCATACAGTCAATGCCTAAAAAAAATAAAAAATATAAAAACAAGGTACCGAGTATGTCTGATGTGACTATATTCGGTATCTTTTCTTTTGATGATTCTAAATTGATTTATGTAACTTTATATGAGGACGATGTTTGGTTTGAATTTGATACCAATATGTATGACGAGGACAAATATACAATTGTAAAATTAAATATAAAACTATGAAAACAGAACGAGATAAAATTATACTGTATTTGGATAAAACTAAACGAGTGTTCATTGCGTATGACAAGCCGGAGGACAAAGATGTTCTGATGGAAAGTGTAGCCGTAGTATATAATAAAATAGATATCTATAAAGATTCATTTAAAGAAAGATGGGTTTTAAAAGAAATCAAAGAGACAAAATCTACATCAAATGAATTAACGGTAACAATGAAATTTAAATTGAATATTCGAAAACTCGAATGAACGAATTTTTTGAAACGGATGAATTCGATTTTGATCTTGAGAAACAAAAGTTTATAAACAACTTAAATTTCTTAAAGAACATGACATCGGAAGAACAGACTTTTTACAAAAAATGGTTGGAGATTCAAGAATTAAGACATTATATTAATAAATCTTCTCATTCTAAAGCTAAGATATGGACCCCAACAGATATTAATGATGAACAATTGACTATTAAAGAAATAGAATCAATTAATCCTACTGTAGTTCATGTTGAAAAAGATTCATCCGATACAAATTGGGTAATGTTAAGAACATTTTGTCATACGATGGAATATGCTCAAACACCTGGCAGATTTATAAAATTATTGATCTCAGATGGTAATATAGATAATCCCCGTTATTTGGGTGTGGTAAGTATATCAAGTGATGTAATTGCCATAACAGATCGAGATAATTATATCGGTTGGACATCTGAAAATAGACTTGAAAATAAAAAATTAACTAATAGCGCTATTGGAAGTTGTATCATGGCAACTCAACCATTTGGATATAATTTCTTGGGCGGAAAATTAGTAGCTGCTTTGGTTACGAGTTCTAAGGTTAGAGACTTATGGAAACAATTATATAATCAACCCTTGGTCGGAATGACTACTACATCTTTATATGGTAGTTACAGTATGTATAATAGCTTGAAATGGTGGCATAAATGTGGTAGCAGTGCAGGTAAAATGATGATTAAACCAGATGATAGTGTTTATACTATATGGCATCAATGGTTGAAGGATAATAAAAAACAACAATATGAAGAATCAATGACTCAACGTGAAGGTGTAAGTGGACCTGTAACAGGTGCAAAGAATAGAGTTATTAGTATGATATTTCAAACATTAGGAATCAAGGTCTCTGATTATCAACACGGATATCAACGTGGGGTTTATTATAGTTGTTTTTATGAAAATACCAAAGAGTTCTTACAGAATAAAATTGGTGAAGATCAATTAAAAATAAAAGAATTATTTAAGAAAGATGTAAACGGTATTATGGAATGGTGGAAACCAAAAGCAATTGAACGGTATAAGAAATTGAAATCCGAAAATAATATTAAATCTGACATTCTTTATTATAATAAGATGATTGGTATGACGTATGAAGAAGCCAAGTCAGTATACTTCAAAGAAGTTGGCAGATAAAGATTGACTTATTATAAAGAGTATTATATACTGAGATAATGAAAAAATCTCTCTGTTGCATTTCCCTCAAGTTACAAGAACAAGGTATCAAGGCTTCTACCATGACCAAAACTAGATTTTTGTCATTGGAACGTAAGAGTGCTGAACGTATTGTTGCGGACAGAACACTTAACAATGTATATGTAACTCGTAAGACCCTTGAGTTTTGTGGTCAACGTGGATGGAACTATCGTATTAGCAGCGGCATGATGCCTCTAGAAACACTGCCAGATGCAAATCTACTATTGGAAAATACGTATAATTTCTCTAAAATCAAACAAGAATTTGATTTGTGTGCGGATATTATCAAGAAATACAACATTCGTTGTAGCACACATCCTGACCAATTCGTGGTTCCTGCTAGTGCCAAGCCGGCTGTAGTAAAGAAATCTATCGAAGAATTGACTATGCATGGTAAGATGATGGATTATTTTGGTCTTCCACAGTCTTATGAAGCTCCTATTAACATTCATATGAATTGTTACAAGGGTGATATCAAGGATATTGCTTCTAGGTTTATTGACGTATACAATGATTTGCCAATCAATGTGAAGTCTCGGTTGGTTCTTGAATTAGAAGATAAACCCAATAGTTGGGGTCTAATTAATCTTTACGATAAGATTTATCAAAAAACAGGCATTCCAATTACATATGATTCACATCATTTTAGATTGAATAATCCTGAAAATATTTCTCCTAAAAAAGCTATTTTAATGTGCATGGAAACTTGGGGTAAATTTAAACCATTGTTTCATTATAGCAACGGAAGATCTAGTTTAACAGACAGAGCACATTCAGATTATGTATATTCTTTACATGAAGAATTAATTGAAAATGATGTAGATGTGGAATTTGAATTTAAAGCTAAAGACTATGCAATCGAAAAATTTATGGTCGATTACCCTTTTTAAGATTATCCGACATCCAAAGAGGTTGTAAATTTGTATAATGCATACATTTTTTTAATTCATCTAAATTTTCAATGTTAAAATTTGAAACGGGGATTATATGATCTATATGCCATCCATAATAACCATAATTATCCCAAGTCATGTCTGGACTAAATTTTGATTCTAAATATAATTTTAACTCTTCCCAAGAACATCCTATTAAGTTCAATGTTGTTTTTGATTTAAATTTTCCATTTAATGCCAAATGTAATCTTCTTCTGACATTTTTTCTCATTCTGAATATTGGATTGTTTTTAAGTTGCGATTGTTCATATTTTTTATGATTTTTTAATATTTTTTGTTTATTTGTTTGATAATATTCTTTTTTATTTTCTAAAATAGAATCTCTATTAGAATAATAATATTTACGATTTTTGTTAATATGATTAACATCGTTTTTTCTTTTTTGCCATTTTTCTTTATTTTTTATTTTGATTTTATCTACATTTAATTCACTCCATTTTTTATACAATAAACTTTTACAACTTTTACATTTAGATCTAGGTTTATTTTTTTCAAACGGAAATTCTGATAAAAGTTTAACAATTTTACAATGTGTACATATTTTTTCAATCATATATTAATAAATATGATTCCATTTCAATTACAAGTCGTTTTTATTCAAAATATAATAAATAAAACTGTTGACCGATTTAGGTTAACATGTTATGATGAGTTTGTGTTAGTTGATAAACTACTAACTAAAAAAACAAATAAAAGGAAAAAATAATATGACTATTACAAATACTAAGAAGCGCACTACGTTTGCCAAGACTGCTGTTCAAGGAGTTCGTGCTCACGTTGTTGTTCCGTTTGCTAGCACCAAGAAGGCCACTAAGTTGGTCATCGTTGAAGGTGAATCACGTATTGAACTCAATGGCCGCCAGGTCAATGCTTTGACTCGTATCATCACTTCTACCAAGCGTGCTGCTGCTCGTCGTTAATATAACTAATGTAGGATAGAAATATGGGAAAGACATATCGTCGTGGTTCTGATCAATCCTTTAAAGGAAAGAAATCCAATCTCAAGAAAAAGACAAAGAAATGGGAAAGTAATGACTTTTCTAAAAAGAAGTCAACCAAAGATTATTTAGAAGAAAAAAATGATCATTAAATCGACATTAATAATAATTCTTTGTATAGTGTCGTCGGCATTCCCCATAACAGTGCCAGTAACCATAGGGTTGCTGGCACTGTTTATATTTAATGACACTAGAACCTCAGATGATAAATTGGATATCTTGGATGAACGAACGGCTCATATAAACGAAAATATAAAAACTTTAAATGATAACCAAAAACGATTATCATTGGTAATTAATACACTTAGACATAGAATTAATACCATAAAATCAAATGGCCAGACCAAAGATAAATCCAAAAATATCCAAGAACGTTTCAAAGATATCGACCGAAACGAATCAGATCCCGACGAAGAATAAAAGTTTATTTGATCATATAAATCATATCCGTGAAGTAAAATCTCACGATTATTATGATAACTTAACGGAAGTTGAGAAGAAGAATTTTAGCAAATATACATTGATGATGGGATTGAGTATGGATGTTGCCTCAATTGATTCAATGTCATATTTATCCAAATATTTTGAAGTTATCCCACCAAAACAATTTTATACTGCGTGTTGTGATTTAACTCCGACGGGTAAAAAGTACTGTAAATGGATTAAATCAAATGATATAAAATTCAACAATGAATTATTGGAATTATTGTCAAAACATTTTGAGATAGGGATGGACGAAATCAAAGATTATTGTAAAATATTAATCAAAAATGATAGTGGTATATCATATTTACATGAAATATGTAAAAAGTATGGTAAATCCGATAAAGAAATAGAAAAATTGATTAAAATATCATGATTAAATTAACTGATATAATTCGTGAAATCATTAATTATGAATTTTGTGATTATATAAATTCAAAAAATTCATCATTTGAAATTTGCAATTTATTGGAATTTCCTGTTAAAGTTGGCACGATTAATATGTCTATATTTGATGACATTAAATTAAATTATGATTATGTATTAAATGTTAAGAAATTTGGGAAATTGGTTGATCATTATGGTAAATATCAAGTTTATCAATTTACTCCGATTAATGATTCATCATCTTTTAATGATGTATTTGTTTATGAAGACATGGCATATGCGTTTTTTAATTATACATTAATAGAAGGATTTGTTCAGGAAAAGAAAATATGGCAGAATAGATTTAATTTAGGATTATTTAGAGAAATAATGTTTAATTATTATTTAAATAAGTTTAACGGCGTGATATCCGATGTCGCACATTCCCCAAAAGGGGAAAATTATTGGAAAAGAATTTTAACCAAAGCTAAAAATGAAGGTTTTGACATCTATGGGTTGAAAAATGATGTAGAAAAAATTCCATTAAATGATATCAATGATATTGATAAATATTTCACAAGCGATAAATATAAATTTGTGATAGAAAAATAATAAAAAATATGAAATTGATTGGTGTGTCTGGATTAGCAAGAAGTGGAAAAGATTTATTTACCACTGTAGCTCAAAATATCTTAAAGGAACATGGAATCACGACGGAAAGGCTTGCTCTTGCATATGAGTTAAAAAGCGATTTGAAAGATCTACTTTATAATAAAGTGGGGATAGATGTTTTTACCGAAAATACCGAGGAGAAATCTATTATTAGACCATTACTTGTTGCGTATGGAGATATGATGCGGACATCGAGTCATGGTAAATATTGGACGCAAAAATTAGAACATAGAATCGAGAAATCAAATGCGGATGTAATTTTTATAACTGATATACGTTATGATTTTTATCCAGATGATGATGAATGTGATTGGTTACAAATTAAACAGCGTGGTAAATTAACTCATATAACTCGATTTAAATACGATATTTTTTCAAAATCAAAATGTAAGATATATGACACTCCTCCAAATGAACACGAATCCATAAATAATCCAAAAGTTAAGGATAGATCAGATTATAGTTTTGAATGGGAAGATCATTCCAATACACATTCATCAAAAGAACAGATTTTACAATGTAATAGTATTATTGATAATGTAAACACTGCATTGAAACATCTGGAGATATTACCGTGTAATCGTATTTAATAATACCGAATTATTTCTTAATTCTATAAACGCTTCGTTCGGATACTTGGAAAACACTGTCGGTTTAAACAATGATAACATATTTGCACACTCTGTATATAATTGAATACATGTCTTCAATTTGTTAGCTTTTTCAGCCGCCCTACAGTTACATGTTCCATTAAATTCATTTATGCATGTAGAGAATCTTCCAAATACAGGATTCAATCCTTGGAAGTTGTTATTATTTATAAAATAAAAAAATTCGGTAATATTCGTTATAGTCATACTGATACTCTTCTATAAATATTATAACCAACTATTGATAATACGAATATAATTGAAAAATTTAATACAGAATCTGTAAATACAATACTTGATATAACACTTAACCATGTAGTAAGACATATTGGACATGTGATTAATTTTGTAAAAAAGTTCTTGTGATTCCATAGCAAGTAAGAATGATATGTTAGTTCAAAATTTGATTCTTTTGCCTTTAAATATTCGTTTACTTTAAACCAATTTAATTTAAATAATTTTATATATTCAACAAAGGCTTCCGTATCAAACCAAATGATATTAATAAAAAGTATTATAGATGTTAAATAAAGTATCATAAATGTTCCAATAGTAATGTAAATGGTGGATTATTGACCACAATATTTTCACTTAGTCTGTTTATAAGTTTATTTACTTTAATATGTATACAATTTTCTAATTCAAATTCACCGCTTTCGTTTTCGTTTAATGAATTTTTTAATATATCTTGCATTTTGTTTAGATGATTGTATGTCAATTCGTTTAGATTATTTAAATCAAAGTCAATTACAACATCATCATCTACGTTTGACATACTAAATACATCTTCAAATTCTATAACTCTATATGACGATTTTGATTTTTGCCAAACATCATCTGATATATTGAACAGTTTGTTTGCAGGTTCTTGTTGTTTTGTATATTCTTTTTCAATAAAATCATAAGATTCTTTATTATCCACGTTAATTTTATTAAACAAAAAGTGATTTTGTAATATAAAGATTTCTTTATTTTTTGTATTTTTGAAGTTGACAGATATATTATATTTAAAATCGTTTTGATCTTTTTGAGTGTCGTGTTTAAATTTACCCCACTTTTTTAAAAATCTCATTAATTCTACTCTATCTGCAATGCTTTGTAATTGAGTTTTTTCTTGATTTTCTTGTTTCCACCAATCCTTACCTCTGGATGAAGTGCATGTAAAATGATAAACGATGGCATTCCAATCTTGTTTAAATTTTATACCTTTCATACACAATCTATATAGAATGTCAGAATCTTCTCTGGATCTTCTGAACAAAGTGTCATGACCTCCTATATCATTCCATATTTTTTTGTATAATGTAAAAGGAGCAAACCAGAAATCGGTTAGTTTGTTTTGTTTTTGTTGTTGTGATATTTTTTGAAATAAATCAAAATCAAATTTAGTAGGATCTAATCCAAAATCATAAGTTATTTTTTCTGGCGACGGTGGATGTAAAGGAGGCTCTATTCTTGTGCTTGAAATTATAGTATTTTCATTTAAATTTTTTAATACATCTAAATCATAATTTTTAGACACAACCATATCAGATTGAATGTATGATACAATATCAGTCTTTGCCATTTCAAACATCAAATTGATATTTCTTTGATATCCGACTGGAATAGGATTTGGATTTTTAACTACCTTTAGATTCTTAAATACACTTTTTTGAGTTAGTAACCATTCCGTAGTATTTTGATTGTCACTGTCAACAAATACAATGATATCATAATCTTTTCTTGATAGATTTATTTCCAACGATTTAAATAACAATTTTATGTTATTTATTTCATTCTTTGCGGTATTAATGCAAAATGTTAGATTTGTATCGGTCATATATTTCTTTTATTCCTAATTCAAGTCCTTTTAAATTTAAATTTAAGGATGATAACAACTTACTTGATCCTGTATAACTTAAACCTAATTGTTTTTCTTCTACATTAATATCTACTTTATAATCATCTAGATTGTCTATTATATTTGCAATATCTGACAATTTGTATTTGTTACTATATGACATGTTTATGTCAGTCGATATCTTTGGAGGATTATCTAAATAATGTTTTATAGTAGTATATAAATCGTCAAGATAGATGTAATCCATGTATTTATCTTGATGGATTGTTATAGGTTTTTTGTTTATATAATTTTTAATATTATTCTTTATGAATCTTGTATCTAATTCATTATGATAAAAACATCCAAATATTCTTAAATTGTGACCAAAAGTGAATTGTGTTAATGATTTTGATATTATATTTTTAGATAACCCGTAATAATCTTTTGGAATATTAACAAAAATATCGGCTTCTGACATGTTATTTATATCGTTAATTCTGTCAAATTCTGCTCCTGATGCCAAATTTATAAATAATTTATAATTTGATTTTATCAAATTTTCATATATTAGAATGTTTCTATAAAAAGTTTCTCCATCATCTTTTTTGAGTCTACTTCCACCTTCTATTGCACAGTGTATAATTGAATCTATTTTATTATCTTCTATATACTTTTGAACATCGTAGGTAGACAATAAGTTTATAGTGGTTCTGGTTCCACAAAAAACAGTAAATTTTGAATTATTACGTAGTTTTGTGACAATATTAGAACCAATAAATCCATTTGCTCCTGTAACTAAAACATTCATTTTAATAGATTGATATATGATGGGTTTGATGAGTTTAAAACTGATCTGAATAACTCAGATAAATCATTATCTGAGAGTTCCTTTGATGGTTTAAAACTTTTTATATTAGAAAGAATTGATAGTATTGACATATCTTCTTCTGCCCAATGAGTGAATCCAAGATATCCATAATCTTTATCTCTACCTCCACCTGCAATTTTAATAGGTAGTTTTTCTATATTCATCAAATTACGAAGGAATTCAAACGGTCTATATATCGCAAATGGAGTAATTGAATAACACACTGGAATTTTTCCTTCCAATGCACATCCACCTGCACATCCAACCATTAATTGTTCAGCAGAACCGACATTAAAAAATCTTGAAGGATATTTATCTCTGACCGAATCCCACAATCCGTAACCCATATCCGCAGTAATTACAACGATATTTGGATTTTTGTCCATCTCTTCAAATACTGTTTTTACAAATAATTTCCTCATTTTAACATCTCCATTGTTAATTCGTAATCTTTTTCTTTCATTATATGATAATGAGCATTTAATCCCCTAAGAAAAGGAAATTCTTCTGTAACTGACTGAACGTCACTTATTACATGAATGTTATTGTTTGAAAATGAATCTAATCTTTTCTTTAATTTTTCATATGGAATTTCACAGTATGCTCCATAACCGTTATGAATTACATAAATTTCTATATTATTGATAGGATGATCTGATATAAATCTCAATGATTCCCAAACAACACCTTCTGCACATTCACCATCACTTAACATTACATGAACTTTTCTGTTTGGATTAGATAATGCTCTACCAACTGCAATCGAAATTCCCATGCCTAAACTTCCAGTAGAACAGTATATATGATTATCTTCATCTAAATGTGGATGACCACCATGTTTATGGAATAGTTCTTCTGCATTACATCCATAATATTTTTCGAGAACTACATATTGTGCAAGGGCAGCATGGCCATTTGACAAGATAAATATATCTTCTGAATTTTTTTCTGAAAATATACGATCTATTACATCGATGGTAGAAATATAACTTCCCAAATGTGATAGTTTATTTCTATATGCAATATCAAGTATTCTTCTTTTTAGATCTTTATTTTTCATTTAAATTACCATATGAAGTTATTTTTATAGTATTCAACTATATTTTTGATTTCAATATCAAATTCTTTTTGTGGTTTCCAACCAAGTGATCTTAATTTATTATCATTTAATGCATATCTTACATCTTGTCCTGGTCTACTATATGAAGTGTTTATATATTTTTCTTTAAAATTTTCTTCACATGTTCCAAAATATGATGTTATAATTTTACAAACGGTATCAATATTCGACTGTTCAAATCCACCTGCAATGTTAAAAATTTCATTTTTAACTCCTGATTCTATTATGGCAATAACGCCAGTTGCAGTGTCATTTGCGTGTAACCAATTTCTAACAGGAGTTCCGTTATTATGAAGAGGAATTTTTCTGTTTATGTTTAAAAATTTACATGATTTTGGTATTAGTTTTTCAACGTATTGACCTATTCCATAGTTATTTGTAGGTCTAACAATTACATATGGAATGTTGTATGTTCTTGCCCATGCAAGTATTAGTTGGTCTGCTGCTGCTTTAGTAGCTGAATATGGATTGCTTGGTTTTAATATATCGGTTTCTATATGCTCTCCCTCAGTTACGTCTCCATATACTTCATCGGTACTAAAATGTAAAAATACGGGACATCCGCCATTTTCTTTTTTTGCATACATCTTTGATAATTCTAATATGTTGTAAACACCATCAACGTTGGAATGTAAAAATTCTTTACTGTCTCTAATGGAGTTATCAACATGAGATTCAGCGGCGGTATTGATAAAATAATCACAGTCTATTAATCTATCTAAATCACAAATGTCTTTTTGTTCGAAACTAAAATTCTTATATTTATTAAATTCTTCAAGTAGATTTGGTTGTGCCGCGTATGTGATTTTATCAATTCCTTTTACATACCATCCTTTATTTAGACATTCTCTTGTAACGTAAGAACCTATAAATCCTAAACATCCTGTAACGTATACTATTTTTTTCATATATTATTTTCTTGTAAATACTTGTCAACGTGTTTTATAAAAGTTTTTGGTTTTCCTTTTCCTTGTGTATGACCAATAAAATGTGTTATTTTTGAATTTAATGCAAATGTACACCCTTCATTAGAATCGTTGTTATTAATTGGTCCAAATGTTGGATGAGTCCCCCAATTTGGAATTATATAATATTTATTTGGATCTAAAATCAAAGGTCTTTGTCTAGATTTTACAACATTAAGTAATCCAAAGAAAGATTGTTCTTGTGTGCATAGTTTAAATAATAATGCAGGCTCATTGAATCGATCTGTACCATCTTCATTTTTTGTAGTTGAATAGTCAAAAAAAGATAACATTAAACTAAAATTTTCTATTGATAAAAAGTCATCAAATATAGATGCGTCTACACCTTGAAATCCCGCGTTAAATCCATATAAATTTGGGTTTATAGATGTATATAAATTATAAAAATCTTGTTTTCCATATAAATTACCAATTGTATCAAATAATATTTTGTCACATCGTTGGTTCATTGGTTCTGATAACAAAAATGGTTTTTCATTCAAACTACATTCGATTATATCATTAATGTTATCATTAATAAGAATATCGTCATCTAATATGATAAAGTGTTCTATTAATTTAACTCGT
>SXGU01098175.1_pt1 | contig 46905 bp, 52 predicted proteins | sample 3174531 | NCBI WGS metagenome assembly SXGU01 (sample SAMN11356863, study PRJNA531348) | freshwater metagenome | isolation source: freshwater sample F1-140 | place: China: Fuxian Lake, Yuxi | collected 2017-12-25 | reverse complement strand
GTTAAGAAGACAATTCATGGCCTAAACATAGAAGATATTTTATTATTGCGTCGTGCCGGCAAAAAGGTTTTGATAAAATTCGGCGTGCCATTTGCCCCAGCTTTCTTGATTGCTTTACTTGGTTATCTTATCTATTCGTTATATTTTTAAATAACAAATGCCTTTTCTTTTTTATGAATAAGGGAGTGGTTTTGTTTTGGAGTCTTTTCGTGGGAATTTTAGTTTTTGCCTTTGGCGTTCAGTTTGCTTATTCGCAAAGCGGAGGTTTTGCCATTACTTCACCTTCTTCTGGAGTGTCGCATACATCTAATGAGATTGTTTGTAATGGATGTATAAATTCGGCGAATATTGCTACGAATGCAGTTAGTAGCTTGGATGTTTTAGATGGGACTATTTCAGATTCAGATGTTTCTAATTATGCAGGCATATTTTCAAGAAAGATTAATGGAGCAAATGGGTGGCATATTGTTACACCTGAAATGCCTACATCTGGAAATTATTGGCACCCCAAGGTTAATTCCAATTTACCATTGAATAATTTTAGTGGTGTATATGTTGAAATTATCTGCGGAAGAACTTCTTCTGCTAGTGGTGGCGTAATTGACTACGGGGATATTATCTCTTTTGGGGGAAAAGGACATGGTGATCTTATAAGACATAATCAACAAATAATTCTTTTGACTCAAGGACAAAATTTTACAGTTTATAGCGCTACTAATGATGCTACCCCTCAAACGAATTATCAGTATTTACAGATGAAACTTGCAACTAATGGACGGGATTTTCACTTTTCAAGACAATATGCTCCCGGAACGGGATGGTCTGGTGTTGGGGGAAAAGAACCCGAAGCTACTAGGTTTCTTTGTGTAGTGAAGCCTTTATCTTTATGTTCCGATGGAAATGGTGGATTACAGGCAAGTTGTGGACCTTAAGGAATTCTTCTTTTTAATTGAATGAGTGAACTTGTTTTTTTAGACTCTTTTTCTATTATACTTGATTTTTCTTCATGTTTTGATTTGAGAAAGGTTTGTAATTCAGCTAATTGAGGTTCTGGAATTTCTTGTCTTTGAGAGTTTAATGAAAGAGGCTTGTCGTAAATAGGAATTATGTTAATGATTATCTCGCCGAATTTGAATTCTGTTTGAATTTCTACATTTTTCGCATTTAGTTTTGTTTCTATTCTTTTCGCTATTTTTTTTGCCAAGGCTAATGTGTGGGCTGGCAAATCTTTGACATCCTTTACTTCTTTTTTTGGAATTATAATAACGTGACCATTTGAAAGAGGCTTTATATCTAGAACCGCTATTGCTTCTTCGTTTTCATCTATTTTTTTTGAAGGGATTTCTTCATTGATAATTGCTCGATAAATTGATTTTTGCAATGTCTTTTGATGCTGAAGCATTTCTTCTATGGTGTCTTTTGACATTTCTTCTATTTGTTTTTCTGCTTCTATTCTTTTATCTTCTGGAATATCTTTTATTTGCTCTTTTAATTGATTTTTTAATTGTTGAACTTGTTCAGATGTTAAAGACATGCTAATAGAAAGGCATTCGGCATTTTAAATCATCTTTCATTCGTTTTAGAATTATATCGGATAGATTATCTAATGTTCCAAGATAATTGTCGTTTAAATGCGAAGTTATAGGTTCTATTTTTGTTTCGGCTTTTCTTGTCACATATAAGAACTCATAATTTCCATGACCTCTAGATTCAGTTATGCAATAAACTTCTTTTTCAGGACTTTTGTCTTCGAAAAATCTTCTCTCTTTTTTTAATCGTTTTAACATTCCTGTTTTTACAAAGTGTTCCAAGTCCATATTTCTTTATCCGAAAGCTCTACGGTAGTCTTCAATTGTTACTGAAGAAACTTCGGAAATTTTACTTAATTCGTTTTCTACTAAATCTGTGCCTTTGCTTTCGTCTATTGCGAGTTTCATATGTATGGATTTTAAACCAAATGCGACTTCTCTCTCTTCAAATGTGATGTTTTTCGCACCTTGTTTTTCCATTGCGTGTTTTGCTTTGTTTTCTATTTCGCGGAGGTTTGAAATAGGAGAAGATGGCATTATTTTCACGATGATAGCTGCTATGTTTGGCATAAATAGATTTTAAGAAAGAGGGTTTATAAATTTTGATATATTGAATAGATTTGACCAAATAACTTTTGATGAAAGAGAATGCGAATTTTCGATTGGATAAACTAAAATATATTAATTATCACTTAGAAAAATGAATTTCTCTCAATCTATGATAAAAAGCCAGTTTCTTTTCTACTTCTAGACTATTCCAAAGTTGTTCCGTCGTTAAGTCCGAATTATAACGTTCTAAAGGTTTTGAGCCTATATGATGATATAACAAAGTTATCATTAAAGATTCTCGGGGAGTTGCGTTTAGAGGGTTATATTGTTGCATAAAATTCATTTCCTCTTTAGCTATTTGAATAGGGTTAGCTTCAAGATAATGCTCCACTAATTTATCTCTCTCTTTAATTGCTATAATTGTTTTATCTTTTGTAGAATCGTGATAGTTTGAACACCCAGTTAAAACTAATGATGTCCCTATTACTGATAGCAAATTCTTAATTTTTCCCATATTTCATCGGTGAGATTTAGTTATTTAAAGATTTTTATATAATGGATATCTAATAACGTTGATAAATTGAGAGATAAATAAAAATTATTGTTTGAGTTTTTAATAGTTTTTGTCTATAAGCATTATTCTTTTAAAGCATGGATTTATCTCTTAAATATGGAGAAGGATGCTTATAGTGTTTTGATTGAGAAGATTGCGAGATATTCTGGAATTTCTGCTGATGAAATAGACAGAAAAGCAGAGGCGAAGAAGGCTAAGTTGTCCGGGTTGATTTCTAAAGAGGGGGCTGCCCAAATTGTCGCGGCTGAATTAGGAATAAGTTTTGAGAATGAGCGGAGCAAAGTCAATGAGTTGAATGAGGGCATGAAGAAGGCATCGATAGTTGGAAAGATTACACGAATATTTCCTGTCAGAGAATATAATAAAAATGGTCGTAGCGGGAAAGTTGCAAGTTTTATGCTTGGTGATGAGACTTCAAATGTCCGTGTCACGCTTTGGGATGTTAATCATATTTCTTTGATTGAGAAAAATTCTATCAAGGAAGGAGATGTTATTGAGATTCGTGGTGCGAGTGTGAAAAAGGGAGAATTAAGTTTGGGTGCGTTTTCGGATATTAAAATTAGCACTGAGAAAATGGATTCTGTGAAGGAACGTGCACCTCTTGCATTTGGCCAGTTTAGAGATGCTACTGAAAATGCTCAAATGCAAACTCGTGCATTTATTGTTCAAACATTTGAGCCACGATTTTTTGAATCTAAAAAAAATGTAGGCGAGAAGGGAGTTTTGCTTAATGTTGTTTTGGATGATGGAACTGCATCGATGCGCGCTGTTCTTTTCGGAGAGAATATCAAAAACTTATTGGGAGTTTCACAGAATGAGCTCTTTTCGCTTGAAGTTTTGAATTCCAAAAGAGCAGAGATTACTGGTGATGAAAAATTATTTACTGGATTATTTAGAATGAACTCTTTTTCACAATCGCTTGAATTTTCTGTGCAAGGAGTTGAAGATTTCGCAATGGATAAATTGATTAAAGACCTCGAAGTTAAAGTTGTTTGATTTGCGGAAGAGATTTAGTTTATTAATATAGATTATTTATTTTATAGGTGAGAAAACTGAATAGTATAAGGCGAGCGTGCGAAATTAATGATTTGATATTTAGTGAGATTGTTAAAAATTTTAGATTCCGGACCGAAAAAGAACTTGCTTCTTATATATTAAAGAGATTTAGGGATTTTGGAGTTCAGAAGGCATATGCTCCTATTGTCGCGAACAATAACTCAGTTATTCACGCTAAACCACGTGACTATAAACTTGTACGGGGGTTTTTGGTTTTAGATTTTGGTTGTCAGGTAAATGGTTGGTGTTCGGACATGACTCGAACTATATTTATTGGTAAAGCAAATTTAACGGAGAAAAAATTGTATAATTTAGTTTTAAATTGCCAACTTAAATGTGCTTCAAAAGTCGAGGTGGGAGCTTCGTGTTTTGAACTGGAAGTTTTGTCGCGTCGCTTACTGGGAAATTACCGCAAATATTATTCACATCGGCTCGGGCACGGAGTAGGACGGAAAATACATGAGAAGCCAGAATTTGGATCTTTAAGTATTGATGTTTTAAAACGGGGGGATGTTGTCACGATTGAACTAGGGATTTATCTAAAAAATAGGAAGAAGGATTTCGGAATTAGAATTGAAGATACTATTCTTGTCACATTGCATGGCTCTGAAATTTTGTGCCGTTCGCCGAAGAATCTTATTGAGTTGAAACTCAATTCATAAATTAAATTGTTTTGAAGATAGATTTGATAACTTCTTTGTGGTAAGTTTATTGAAATATGAATTCGTGCGCGAACTCTCGTAAGAATATAATTGAAAGGAAGTAATTTAAACTATATTTCATTTGTTTAATTATGCTTAACAAAACACATTTGGCTATTGGAGTGTTTTTTATGATTTCATTTTTGCCTAAAGTTGTTCATCAGACGAGCTTTGTTTTCGTTTTTTTAATTGCTACACTTTTACCTAATTTAGATGCTCTGACTTCTGGAAAGCGTGGTTTTTTGTTTATGCCTTTGAAATTTTTTTTGAAAAAGCGAGGGTTTTTGCATAGTTTCACTTTTTGTTTTATAATCACGTTTATTTTGACGTGGGTCTTGCCGATTTATGCGTTCCCATTTTTTTTGGGATATGGGATTCATCTACTTTTAGATGCATGGAATATTGAGGGAATCAAACCGTTTTGGCCTTTCCGCGTAGTTTCAAAAGGGCGCTTGACAACTGGAGGAAATTTTGAGAATATTTTGTTTTATTGTTTTATTGTTGCTGATTTGGTGACTATGTCATTATTGTTTTTTTAGAAATATTTTTAAATAAGTTTACTTTGTGGTGAGGATGGAAAAAGTTGATGCTGTTAGTTCTTCTCGCAAAAATAGGTTTCTGACTTTGATTATTGTTTTGGGTATACTTGCGCTTTTGGTTTTTGTTTTAGTGATTGGATTTTCTAAGGACTCTCTTCTGCTTCAAGTTACTAACTCTCCTTCTTCAGGGATTCCTCCTTTAACTCCTAAGCAGATAACTGAAGTACGAGATTATATTAATCGGGGAATGAGTCATTGGGATAATGGTGAAGATGTATATGATGAATTTGATAGTGATGAAATGCCTAAAAGTATTGAAACACACTTTAAGAATAGATTGAAGTCTTTAGGGAGCATGATGATTGGTTGTTGGGCTTTGCCTAATACCAATCGTCCTATAGATCGGGATAATCTTAAAAATTGGGGTGAGCGTCTTGAAAATGCTGCTGACAGAGATGATGATAACAATCAAAGGAGTATTAATCCTTCTGATTGGGATTTGGAAACTGAACTCAACGCTGTTGAAAATGAAGCTAAGGGTTTGATTGCTAAGTGGTGTAATCAAGAACAACCTACAAATGCGAGGGAGTTTTGTCCTTGTTTATTTAATTGTGCTGGTACTGACAATTCTGGAAAAACTTGGAGCTCTACTGCGTATACTTGCAAGGATGACTGCATTGCTCCTAAGCGGTGTGACACAGCTACTTGTAATTGCGTTGAAGATAAACCTGCTAATGGAGATTCTGGAATTCAACCAGCTAATAAATGAACTACGAATAATCTTATTTAGAATTAGCTTGTTCTAGAATATTTGTTAAGTCTGTTGATAAATCTATTCTTGAAGTCTCTTTGCCTATTAACATTATTTCTATCTTTTCATAAATACTATCTTTACCTTTGTCTGTTGCTGTTATCTCAAGTTCCTCTGGAACTATGTCACCTTTTGAACTTAATCTTATTACTCTTTGATTCTTTGTTTCGATGATTTTATATCTGACACCCCTATATGGTCCTTCGCTTACTACCCCTTCATTTTTTGAGTATGTCTGATCTGAACAATAGAGTAGTCCCGTTGTTGTTAAGGCTCCAGCTGTAAGTATTCCTAAAAATCGCTTTCTTATATCCATGTCTTTCACCGAAATTTATGGTTTATAAATGTTACGATTACATGCTTATCCTATTAATCTTATTTTATTTTTGTAGAAATAGCTTTTTGTTTGCTATAATATTTAAATATATAATATTGGAAAAGAGTTTATGACAAAAGAGAAAGATAAAGAAGAAATTTCTGAAGAAAATGAGGGGAAGTTAACAGATATTCCTGGAATCGGTCCCGGAATCGCTTTGAAACTTGAAGCAGCTGGAATCTACGATTTGATGGGTTTAGCTGTGATGTCTCCCGCGGCTTTATCAGAATTGGCTGGTGTTGGAGAAGCAGTTGCGCGTAAGGCAATACAGGCGGCTCGCGGAATGATGAAACTTGGTTTCACGGATGGAATGGAATTTGACAAACGTCGTGCTGAAGTAACTTATATTACGACCGGAAGTAAGAATTTGAATGATTTATTTGGTGGAAAGGGAATAGAATCTCGCGCAATTACAGAATGTTATGGTGCGTTTGGAAGTGGTAAAACTCAATTGGGATTGACTCTTGCTGTAAATGTTCAGATGCCTAAGGAACAGGGAGGAGCAGGAGGAAAGGCAGTTTTTATAGATACTGAAGGAACTTTTAGACCTGATAGAATAAGACAGATTGCTGAAGGAATTGGAGCTAATCCTGAAAAGGTTTTAAAAAATATTTTAGTTGCTCGTGCATTTAATTCGGATCATCAGATTTTGCTTTTAGATAAGATTACTGAATTAATAAAAGAACAGAAAGAGCCAATCAAGTTAGTAATTATTGATTCTTTAACCGCTCATTTTAGAGCTGAATTTTCTGGTCGTGGACAATTGGCAGATAGACAACAGAAATTGAATAAGTATTTACATCACTTGATGAAACTTGCTGAACAGCATAATGTCGCAATTTACGTTACTAATCAAGTTATGTCAAATCCTGCTATGATGTTCGGAGACCCAACGACAGCTATTGGCGGGAATATTGTGGGGCATGCTTCTACTTATAGAGTTTATTTACGTCGTGGAAAACAGGGAACTCGTGTAGCTAAGATGATTGACGCTCCGAACTTGCCTGAAAATGAAGTAGCCTTCTTCTTGACACTACATGGTGTAAGGGATGAAGCGGTAGAATAAAAATTATATTTATACTTTAATTTTATATATTTTTAAATTGTAGAAATATCAGAATTATTTTTTATTAGGGCTTTATCGATTAATTTTGTTTTAATCCTACTTAGGAGATAATTAAGATATCAAAATTTTTAGAATTTATTAGATTAGGGTTTTATAACAAATACTATCGTCGGTGTTAGCAGAACCTACAAATGTTTGAGTTAAGGGATTCCAGCAAGCATGACCCCCTTCGTGATCTATAGTTCCAGCATAATTGTAGCCATAATTTTGACAACTATGTCCTATGCAGAAAATCTTTACATCTATATTACTTGTTTTTTCTCGTCCGAGATGATCTATACAGGCTTGAAAACTTCTATTTTGAGAAATTGTAATTTTAAAACTCATATTTTGATTAATCGTAATTGGATTAGAGGTTATAATCTCGAATGGCGTAGATATTGGGAAATCAATTGAAGAATTATGAATTAGTGTATCATAAATTGCTACTCCTGTGAGCGTCGTAAAACTTATGTCATAAGCAGTTCCATTTGTAGTTATATTCACATTTGCAAGTACTGGGCACGAAATAGTTTGTGATGTGCTTTGAAGTTGATTAATATTTTGTAAGCAAGTTTGAAGGTCGATGTTGTTTGTTCCGTCTGGACAATCAAGTTTGATTTCAGTTCCAATATGGCCTGGATTTGGAGCATTTGCGGCGTAAATTATGGCTGTAAGAAAAACACAAATCATTGTTGTCAAAATTATTAGAGTTTTTGGTGCTTTTTTCATATAAATATTATGAGCTTACCTTATTTAAACTTGGCGGATTAAGTTTAAAAATAGTTGTTTGTCTTTGAAGTTGGGCTCCCATAGTTTAACGGATAGAATACGACCTTGCGGTAGGCTCACTCTCTTTAATCTTAAGAGAGGGAGAACTTGCGAATAGGTTGGGACCGAGGTTCAATTCCTCGTGGGGGCGTAATCTGAGGAATTGAACATCCTGAAACGAACAAATCGTTTCAGTCCCTCCAACTCTAACGAGTTGAAGGATTCCTCGTGGGGGCGTTCTATTGGATTAAAATCTTAAAAATGTTTGTCTAAATCTTTCTTATATGAATGAATTTCATCAGCATTGAACCAGAGAGCAATTTCTCTCTCCGAACTTTGCTGCGAATCTGATGCGTGAATTAGGTTGCGTAGGACTCTGCCGTTCTTGTCGGCAATTGAGTAAGATTCAACCATTGCAAAATCTCCTCTGATTGTTCCAGGGGGGGAAGATTTTGGCTCTGTCGAGCCGACCATTTTTCTCACGATCTCTATTGAGTGTGGACCCTCGATTACCATTGCAATAACTGGTCCTTCTTGTAAGAAATTCATATTCCAGTTTTGTATTTGCGAGCCGAGTTCCATTGCAGATTTGTAAGGAAAGGGTTTACTGTCTTTTTCGTAAGATGCTTTTGTCTTATCAAACACGTTTTGAGCCCAAGACTCATCTAGAAAGTAATGATTTTTTGCCAAATGTTCATCTGGCCAAATCATTTTTAGAGCCACCATTTTCAAACCAGTTTCTTCAAATCGAGTAATTATTTTTCCAATTAATCCTCTGGATACTGAATCATGTTTCAATAAAACTAATGTTTTTTCCATTAGTTTTTTTGTTAAGTAAGGATTTTAAAGTTTTGGATTGTGGTTTTTTGATGGATTATATTGAATTGGTGAAGAATACTGAGATATGTAAGAACTGCAAGAATATTGTTATTGGAAAAGGAAATCTGAATGCCTATATCATGTTTGTGGGCGAAGCTCCTGGAAGAAAGGAAGATGAACAAGGATTGCCATTTGTAGGGGCTGCTGGCAAGAATTTGGATAAGCTACTTGAAAAAGTGGGATTAAGTATGGATGATGTTTATATTGCAAATATTCTAAAATGTAGGCCTCCTGAAAATAGGGATCCATTGCCTGAAGAAATCCGAGCACATACTCCTTGGCTTTTGAAGCAAATAGAAGAAGTAAAACCCCGAGTAATATGTTCGCTTGGTAATTATGCCACCAAGTTTTTTTTGTCTGGATATGAAGTTGATTTGATGGACAAACAACCAGGAATAACTTCAGTGCATGGAAAAGTAAAGATTATCGAATTAAAAGGTAACACGATTAAACTGATTCCTTTATTTCATCCTGCTGCAATAATTTATAATAGAAATTTATTGAGCGCATGGGAAAAAGATATGGAAATTGTTAAGAAAGAAGTTAGTCAGAAGAATCTTTCTTGACTTTCCTTTTTAGCATATAGTTATATTAATTATTCTGAATTTTTAGCCTGTAAATTTTCTTTGAGTGATTTAATCTTGATGAATTTATAGTGTGCTTCTTTTATTTGATTATCTTCTATTTTTTCTTTCAAAGTATAGATTTTTTCGCCTTTTTCGTTTAAGAAATAATGGAGCTTCATTTTATTTCAAGCTGGGCTTTATGAGCTTTTGATTTTTCTTTTATTGAAGCTATTATTTTTTCCAACTGCGAATTTGCTTGCTTGTATTCCTTTGCTTTGACTGTTATGAGAAAATGGGATGAACCTAGATAAGAAATATCTGCTTCATTCGTATCGAGAATTGATTTGATATCTGTGATACCTGATTCGGAATCTGATTTAAGGCTTATTTTTCTTTTTACCTCTTTTTCTTTTTCCTTTTTTTCTGACAGTTGTTTTTTTAAAATATCCATTTGAGATGGAGTCAAGTATTCTTTCAGTGACTGCGGATTGCTTCTTAGATTATCGATTATTTCAGGAATATCATTTTCTTTTTTTATTTTTTCTACTATCTCGGAAGTAGTTTCTTTGAGAATTGGTTTGAGGATACTTGAAAGGATACGTTCTTTTTTGTATTTGTCCATGATTCCGTCGCGTTCGCTCGCGGTAACTCGTCTCAAACTAAGTTCTATATGGCTGTCTTTTTTTCTCAGAATCTTACATACAATTTTTTTGCCAACCGACACAAATTCTCGAATGTTGCGAATTCTTCCTGCGGAAATTTCAGAATAGACAATAGTCCCTTCCGTGTTAAGTTCGTCGATATTTACAAACACTGCTACACTTTCTATGCGAGTCACTGTACAGAGAAAGGCGTCACCTTCCTTGACATTATTTAAAGACATATTTTATTTTAGCTTTTACTTTAGCTTTGCCTCCTTTTGGCTTTGTCAGCAGTTTGTTGCAACTCTTACACTTTAACCATGTCGTCGCACGACTATATGTTGTTTGGCTATTTCTGCAACGTGGACATTTTAATTTGATAAAATTGTTATATTCCATAAACTTTTATATTTGGGGGTTTTATAAGATTATTGCTTAGCGCGAATAATAGTCAATAATTTAGTAATAATTTGTAAGTTTTATGACGGATTAGATTGGCAAGAAGTTAATATCTTTTAAGCCGACAGTTTTTCCATTTTTTTCAGATGTGAGGTGTACATAACTTTTTTGTGTTGAGCTTTATAGTCATGTTTGTGCTTAGCAAAGTGAGTTTTCAGACGTTCAATTTTTGTTTCTATATTCTTTTTTTCAGAGTTTACTGCTAAATTGTGCTTTGCTAATACTTTGTTAATCTTTAATTTAAAGAGCTTCGCTTTTGGGATACCATGCTGATCTCTCAAGATTAAGCCTATTTTTTCTGGAGGAACTTTCTGCTCACCCAAATCCACAATTAATTTTTCAACTTCTGCTGGTTTAATTTTTGACCATTCTAACTTTTCTGTCATGATTATTTTTTGGAGCGAGGGTTTTTAAGGGTTTGGATTTTGAATATTTGTATAGAAAGCCCCTTAGTCTAGTGGTCAATGACACAGGCCTTTGGCGCCTGAAGCCCCGGTTCGAATCCGGGAGGGGCTATTTCGGATTCGAACGTTCTTCGAAATTGATATTTCTCGAAACTTCAAAACAAGTATATTTTGAAGTAATCCGGGAGGGGCTATTTCGGATTCGAATAATCTCTCGTTCCTCTCTTGCTCGACCCTCCTCGTATACTTCGGAGACTCCCTGTGGAGTAACGAGATCCGGGAGGGGCTATTTCGGATTCGAAGTGATTTCAATATTGATCTTTGTATCTTCCACGTTTTTCTACTATTTCTAATTGCTTGATTACTTTGTTATAATTTTGTGAATGTTTGTAACCTTTAATCACAGAATCATAAGCAGTTTTAGAAATTGCGGGGTGCTTTGCTTCAAGAGCTTCCTTTATCAAATGCAAATCTACTGCCTTGTCCTCTATTTTTTGGGAGTGAAAACTTAAACCAAAATCTATGAAGTAAACTTTTTTCCCATTTAAGATTAAATTACTTGTCGTGAGGTCTCCGTGAATTATGTTATTATCATGTAGTTTTGCTAATGATTTCCCTATTTGTTTACAGACTTTTTTATAATCTGATTTTTCTAAAATTTCTGCGAGTTTTTTACCAGCGATGAATTCTAATTTTATTGTTTTTTTAATTTCATCCGAGGAAATTATTTTTGGAACCGGAATTATTTTTGAAATTCTTTCAAGGATTCTTGATTCAGCTCTCGTTCTTAATTTGCGTATTTTTTCGTCTAATTCGGGATGTCTATATGTTTTTTCTATTCTGTTTTTTATTGCTAATTTCCCTTTTTTAATTATTACTGCTTCTGCGCCTTGAGCGATTATTTTGTCCATCCCATATCATAATTTAAAGGATTTTTATATTATCTTAATAAACTAATCCGAATTTGATTATTCCTTTTGCCCATAATATAAGGCATATTCCAAGAACAATCATTATTAGCCCTATAAATAATCTCATCCATTTCTTTTTATCGTTTTTCCATTGGTTTATTGTGTTTGTTTTCATTCCGAAGAAAGTAAGCATAAGAATTATTATCAGGGGAAGCACAAATATGAAGTTATACAAAACTAATAACCAAAATACTTTTGCAGAAAATCCTATCTTTGCCAATAGGGTAGTTATTGCGAGATATGGTCCTCCTGTGCAGGGTAATTCTACTGCTGCTACAAATATTCCTAAAATGATGCTTCCCGGAACAGAAACTTTTTTTATCATCTTTTTTATTTGTTCTGCTCTTTTTGGAGGAATTTGGAGACTAATTCCTTGTCCATACCACCAAAAATCTTTTATCTCTATTATTCCGAGAATTATCACTAATATTCCAACTATCCAACTTAATTGTTCACTTAAATTAAGTTTTTGAATTATCGCTAATAATCCGAAACCCGCTAATAAGTATGTAACGAATACTGCTGTGATATATATCACTCCTACTTTGAGCATTTTCGTCTTATCTTTTGAGAGACTTACGAGGGTCGCGATTAAGAGTACTAAAACTCCTATCGCACATGGATTTATTGAGTCTATAAGTGCTGTCGCTAGAACAACTGGAAGAGTTGGGAGTGAAATTTCTGATAGGACCATATTATTGCGAAACTAAACATCCTGTCTTTTGTGATAGTTGTTCAAATGTTGGTTCTGATATTATTCTTGTTCCGTCTGCGAATTCCCAAGTGTCATATTTATCTATTTCTTTACTTAGGCATAGTTCTGCTTGTTCGTTATCTCCACGAGGGTCGCATTCTATGTAATGGATAAAATTAAATGCTTCTCCGAATTTCTTTTTTGTTTTCGCACAATGAGGACACCAAAATGTTCCATACATTATTGCCCCTTTTTCTGTGAGACATCTTGCGAAATTATCTATTTCTGAACTTGAAACTGAATTATTTTCCTTTCTAATAATTAGCCAGATAATTATCGCTAAAAAAATTACAATTCCGATTATTAGATAACTTGAGTTTAATGACTTGTTTTTTGTTTTATTTTTCATGTTTTAATCTCCACATTATTATGAGTGAACCAAGAATTGTCGCATCTAAAATTAGACAAAACAGACAATATGTTTGCAGAATGTAGTGTTGAATCAGAAATAGATAAAATCCATATATTATTCCAAACGTTAATAGTCCTATTACCCATTTTGTGTTTTTTTCGGGTGTAATCCATAGAAGTTTTTTGTTTTTAAATTTGGTTCTTAATAGAAATATCAATAAGAGAGTAAGAAACCCCCAGAAAGCGTTTGAGGTCATTAAGTCAAAGAACCAATTTATGCTTGATATGTCTATTAGTGGAAAAGGGAGATTGAAATCAATTGTTAATAAATAAGATAGTCCGTCAAGATTTGCATAAGGACTTTTATTTACAATCCCACAATCAAATGAAGTTCCAAATGTGCAGTATTTACTTGCTGTTGGAGAGAAGTGCTCGTAGACTAGAAAGATAGCAGAGAACATGCCTATTATGAGTAATATGTTTAATGCGAGAGATAATTTATTTTTAACCATCTTTTACATAGCTATAATTGATTTTTAATTATTTAAGTTTATACTTTTGATGAATTTATTATATTGAATTTTAAATCTAAAACCTTATAAACTCTTTCTTATTTATTTCATTATGCAAAAGAGTTATTTAGTTTTGATTGTTGTTTTTGTTGTTGTGATTCTTGGGGGAGTTTATTTGATGGCCTCGCCAAAATTATCTCCAGAATTGTCGCCAGACGGATTATTGGCAGAAAGTAGGCCAATTAATATGCAATGCTCGGGAACTCCAAGTTGTTCTTCTTCGAGTTGCAAGTTTAAGTTACAAAGAGAAGCAAATGATGGTTGGAGAGATGCACCTGGAGGTGTAACTTTTGAGGGGAAGAGATATGAACAAGGAATTACTCTTTCTTGTGAAGAAAAATCGGAAGGTTGTTCATGTGGAGAACCACCTAAACCCTTTTCTGCGAACGGAAAAAATTATAGATATTTTAGATAATTGTAATATTTAGATGTTTGGTAGATTATATGTTTAACTTTAGCTAAAACATCTTTATATACTATTGGAGTTTATTTTAATTATGAATCGTTTTTTAATTGTGGCTGTTATTCTTTTAACGATTTTTACTGCTACACTATTAGTTAGAGAACAAATTGATTTATCTCCTGATCCAACTGAAAACAAAAATGATTTGATATCTTGTGTTTCTTTCAAGTTGGATAAACTGCCCGTATTATCCGAGTTTGGCCCAATTGAAATTGGATCTTCTCTGACTAACGATGAACCTAATGACTGTGTTATTTGGTCTTTGGCACTTAATGACTATATTCTTAATCCAGCTATTTCTTTGCGAGACTGGTATTCTTTTATCATAGGTTGTGCGATGTTTAAAAAATGGTATATCCCCCAGGAAGGTGTAGATTTGTCGGATATTCCATTTGTAGAAGAAATTTGTAAGGCGCGCTTATCTGCGATAGGAGGTCATCCTGAAACATTTACGCGTAGTGAGGCAACACCAGCTAATCCTAATCCGCTTAGTTGTCCTCCATTTAATGTAGATGAACAAGTAATTATTATAATAGGGGGACTGGCTGGGTTTAGTGATGATCCTGATTTTGTTGGACCCGTTCAGTTAGGAGGGCATGCTGTGACTTGTAATATTGTTTCGTGTTTATTTCCCGCTAATCAGATGTTACATTGTAGTGATAGACTACATCTTCCAAACGGATTAATTACATCTTTGGAGTATGATCTGTCTATTAATTCAGTTGGGGAAGTTATTTCCCAAACTCCTATGACTGATCCAAATTTAGTTGGGGGAAATGTTGTTGCGGTCCATAGACCGGAAATTTAGAAAGATTATTTATCTTTGCTTTTTATCCAAAAATTTGATTTAAAGGCAGTATCGTTTTCTCTTATTGTTCGTATTGCTTCTTCATTATATGGCAAGTTGCCTTCTATGCTCTTAACTGAATTATCTAAGTTATAGTTTACTTTTAAACTTTTTTCAGAATTTATGCCTCTTATTTCAATAAATGGGTTTTTTCTTGTTTCTTCCGCTATTTTTTTATTTAGTATGATGTAACTCATTCCTTTGTAAATTCCTTCTTCAACTAACGGATATCTGTTTGTTATCGGTTTAACTATTACAGATAGTTCCTTTTCTTTTTGATATGCTTTTTCTTCTTCGCAAAAATTATCCGGGGAACAGCTTGAAAAGATTGTTGTTCCTAAAACTAAACTTGTTAAGCTATTACGTAGATTTATTCTCATAATTTTCTATTTGATTTGAAGTATATAAATGTTCCTATTATTTAGTGGTTAAATCTGTTACATTCTAAACTTTTTCTTACCGAATTTCTTTGCCATTTTCATAAGCATTTTATTATCCATTCCACTTTCCATAGATTTGCCCGAATTTAACATTTCTTTGAGCATTTTATATTGCTTGATTAACATTCTAATATCTGTTGTCGGAACTCCTGAGCCCTTGCTTATTCTCTGCATTCTTGAAGTTTCTTTTTCTATAATTTCTGGATTTTCTATTTCATATTGAGTCATTGAATTCACGGCATTTTTGTAATTCTTCATTTTCTTTTGTTGTTGAGACATTTGCTCTTCTGTTATTTTTTCTTTAGCTTTTCCTAACCCTGGAATCATACCCAGAATTTTATCCATACTACCCAAAGATTCCATAGACTCTAATTGTGCTTGAACGTCTCTAAGAGTGAGTTTGCCTTCTTCTATATTTTTTTGTGTTTGTTTCAGTTTTTTTTCGTCGGTGATTGTTTGTATCTTTTCCATTAAACTTTGTAAATCGCCTAGGCCCAACATTCTTGATAAGAATCCTTCTGGGGAAAATTGCTCTAAATCTGCTGGTTTTTCTCCCGTTCCTATGAAGACTACTGGAACTTTTGTTTCGTAACAAGCTGTTAATGCTCCGCCTGCTTTTGCTGTGGAGTCCATTCTTGTTATTATGACTCCCGTTATGTTTACTGCTTCTTTGAATACTGATGCTTGTTTTTTTGCTGTTTGACCAATGTCTGCTGGAATTACTAAAAATGTTTCAGTAGGTTTTGCTATTTTTGATATAGATTTTATTTCTTTTACTAATGAATCGTCTAAAGCATCTCTCCCTGCCGTGTCTAATAGAATTAATTGATATTTTTCTAAATCTTTTTCATATAGTTTCCATATTTTTATTGGGTCTTTTTCTTCTGGCTTGATGAAACAGGCGATATTGAGTTTGTCGCATAATTGTCTTAATTGTTCTGATGCTGCTGGTCTGTGGACATCTAATCCTATGGCACAAACTTTTACACCTCGTTTTGAATAATACAATGCCAGTTTGGATATAGTTGTTGTTTTTCCTGCTCCATAAAGTCCGAGCATCATGAATACATTTCTTTTTTGGTCTAATGAAATTGTTTTGAATTCACCAAGAATTTTTGTTAATTCATCGTGTAAGAGTTTTATGATGTGCTCTTTTTTTTCTATACCCTTTATTCTTTCGTCAAGTGATTCTTGCCTAATTTTTTTAGTTATTTCTAAAACGAGTGCAACGTTTATGTCCGCTTCTATTAACGCCCGTTGTAAATCTTTGATTATGCTGTCTACAAGATTTTTATCAAGAAATATGGCATTCGCTATTTTGTCTGTTGTTTTTTTCAGCACATTTGAGAGCTTGTCTAACATCTTATATGGCGAGAAAATTGAATATTTATAAATATCTCTCTCAGATTGTGAGAAGTGTTGTAAGAGATTATTTGGTTTCTGTTATTGCTATAGTTATTTTGTCTGTTGGTTCTTCTATATATCGGATATAGAGAAGTTTCTCTTTCCCCACATAGCGATGGGATAATCAATGGTTGTGGTCGTGGAAAGAATTGCTTTATACCTGCTCTGAAATTGATATTTGTGTAAAGAAAGAAAATGTTTTGGGTTTAGTTTTTTAGATCGAATTGATGACTAAATTGTTAAGGCAATTTTACGAGTTCATATAGTTTCAAAGATTCGGCGTTTATTGTAACTGGTATTTGGAAGTCGGTATTTATTGAAGGATTTATGATTGTTCTTGCTCCTGCGACATTTTCATATAATCTATATTGCCCTGCTAATTTATAGTCGGCATAATTGATTTGGATTGTGGTTTGTGTTTCGGCTGTGTTGCTGTTTGTGACTATTATTCCTATGTCTTCATTGTTGGCTTTCCATACAGAGGCAAGAATCTCTAACGGAGAATTAGCATAATCAATCGTTCCGTGTTCAAGAGCATAATCCACTGATTGAGGTAGAGGTCTTAAACGTTCTCCAAATCTTTGATATTTTTTAGTTTGAGGAACAGAATCAACGAGCCTTTTTAGATAAACTAATAATGCTTCTTGTTCAGGAGTTGGTTGTGCATTTGCTTGAGTTCCTATGACAAATTTATTCAACGCATCCCAATTATTTATAGCGATAATTTCTCCTGAATGGAATAAATGACTATAAAATAATTTTGTTAATTCATTAATTTGCGGGTCGTTTAACTCTGAATTTCCCGTGCTAAGATCCGCGGAGAAGATATAATCTCCATAAACTGTCTGCCAAAACGGAAGTAAAATAATGCCTGCGTAAAATGTCGTAATTGCTTGAGTATACATCATTTCAATATCGTCTATAAGATTTTCATCCAAACTTTCTGAAGTGAAAAATAGATTATTGTTTATTTGTTTTAAATTTGTTTTTACATTGTTCGCCATTGTGCGTTTTCCTTGAGTCCAATAATTTCCTCCTCCGAGAGCGTGGCCGTGATTATTCGCATAATCTAATGGTGGTGTGCGACCACTCCAAAAGTCCCAGTAAATTCCATCAAATATATCATTTCCTTGGTTTTGAAGTTGAACAATATTCAGAATATTGGATAAAGCTATATTTCTTGCTGAGTCTATGTAAAAATCTATTTCTGTGTGCTCTTGAATTGGAAGAGTTAATGCTGAAGAAAATGACACTCCTATATTGTTATTTATGTCTTTCCAAGCTAATTGAGCGATGTTGTTTTGATTGTAACTTTGACTGCCTATTGCCCAAAGACCTACATTGATATAAGGAATCGCAATAATATTCGCTGCGTGAACATCTGCGAGAGATTGTAACACTCCTTGAATTGGAGGAAGATGATCTGGTAAATCTCTATCAAATGCATTTGAGTGCCAATTATACCATAAAGAAATAAGCTCATTACTACCCAAATGGAAATAATTTTTAAGACGTAGTAATCTGTCTAATATAAAATCATAATTTTGAACTCCTTCTGGTTTTTGCAAAGTAAATAATTTCGCATTTTTTAAAACAGGAGAAACTTCTGGAGAATTTTCCAATTTTCCTCTTGACATCCAGGGTTGTTGTAACGCCCAGGTTCTATACTTCTTGGCACCATCATACCAATTTCCAGTTATAACTGAAAACTGAAAAGAGTAGGGCATATTGTAGTCATTTCCGGATAAAATATTATTTTCTGGATAATTAGTGAGCCTAAAGGACAGTTTATCATTAGTAGCAAAAGTTTGAAGATTATATTCTTTAAGATAACCTTGTCCATCTGTAGTTTGCATGTATCCTTGAATATCAGTTTCAGTGTTATATAATGAAAACCACTGCATTGAAAAATCTCCCGGATTTTTAGCATTAAGATTCGCAGGTATATTTGAAAAAGGGTTTACTAACGTTCCTGTAAATAGAGGCGTCGCTAAAATATTTTTAGTTTTGTCATTTATTGGTTGAATTACTATTTTTGGGAAATCTACTGAAAATAATGAGTGTGTTTGAAGGTTGTTATCAACTTGTATTTGGAAATCGGTTACACCGTTGAAAATTTTTAATTTGACTATTACGGAAATATTTTTGATTGAAGAATTAGCCCATTTTATGTTAAAACCTTCCTCATTTAACATAGGGGTTACTATCAGTGTTGGAAAATCAGATGGTTTTAATGTATTTATTGCTCCGGAAGAATCTCGTATTTTTAATTCCCATAAAGGTGTTTGCTCAAAATTTATTGTGCCTATGGAGTTACTTATATTTTTCAGATAACTTTCTCCACTTAAATCATCTATGGATATAGAGTTTGTTCCAGAGTTTAAAGTGAGCAGTTGACAAACATTTCCTTCGTCTACTAATCCATCGCAGTCGTTGTCAAGATTGTCGCAAACTTCTTTTCCATGCGTTGAAGGATAATTACAAACCCATTGTTGATTTTGAGAATTGCAGATAGGATTTGTTTGGGCACAAACACCTTGAATTAAACAACTTCCTGTTCCAGCGCAGTTTGGAGTTATTGTTGTGCAAATTATCGACTGTGAAGAAGGTGCGCAAACACTATTTTGAGATTCTGCAGCGATATTAAATTTAATCTGATTAACTGAAATAAATGGAATTATGTTTTTTCCAATACTATTGAAATCTGATGCTGTTAAAATGTAATTTTGAGTGACTAATTCATTAGTTAGAGTGCCTGATGGATGTTGGGGAAATACGATGGATTCTTGTAGATTCTCTAGTAACAATCTTACTCCTGATAACTCTCCGCGTCCAGATTGTCTCTGCACAAGAAGGTTTATCTGAGGATTGTTTGGACTTGTCGTGTTTATCTTACAGCTTAAAGGAACAATGTTTAATGTAAGACAGTCATTATTCATTTGAGTTGTCGTGTTTTCAGTAGTTTTGGTGACTAAAACCCAAACGATTCCTATTGAGATTATGACTACTAAAATTATAAGCACATTTGAAACTACCGAGCTTATTCCTCTTTTAAATTTCATTAAACCTTCAGGAATATAGTCTATTTAATTGTTTATTTTTGCGTCGTGATTAATTATTATCTTTTGTAAACCAATCGAGATATGGAATTTTTATTTAGTTTATGGAGATAATTGTTTGTAATTTCTGCCTTAATCTAAACCCAGATTTTTTAAAATAATTTCTTTTTTGAAAGGTGTTAAATCTGGATAATTTTGACCAGTTCCGAGAAAATAAATTGGTTTTTTTGTGACATATGAAACTGATAGCGCCGTGCCACCTTTTTCATCTACATCGGCTTTGCTTAAAATTATACCGTCGATGCCAACAGTTTCGTTGAATGTTTTTACTTGGCTTATCATATCGTTGCCCGTTGTGGATTCACCCACGAATATTTTCAAATTTGGTTTTATGACTCTAATGATTTTTTCCATTTGATTGATTAAATTGTCTTTTGTGTGCATTCTTCCTGCTGTGTCTATCAGTACGACTTGGATTTTATGCGAATGAGCATATTTTTTGGCGTCAAATGCAACAGAGGTAGGGTCAGATGCATATTGGGATTTTATTATCGGAACATTTATTTTTTGTGCGTGTGTTTCCAACTGTTCTATTGCTGCAGCTCTGAATGTGTCTGCTGCAGCCAATACTACTGAAATATTATTTTTTTGTAATAAACTTGCCAATTTTGCGATACTCGTTGTTTTTCCAGTTCCATTAATCCCGAAGAAGATTATGGTGTATGGCTCAAGTGATTTTTTTATTTCTTGAATTAAATTTGGAGGCTCAATTAAAACCTCTTCAATTGATGATTTCAAAGAGTGAATTATTATTTCTCCTATTTTTGTTTTTTTCACTCCTTTTCCGACTAAATCTTTTATTAAATTTTCTTTTATTTTATCTACGACTTCCAAAGCAACATTATTCTCTAATAGTATTATTTCCAAATCTTGGAATATTTCCTCAACTTGTTCTTTAGTGATTGTTGAGGTTGTGAATTTTGCCGATAGTTGTGAGAAGAATCCCTTTGAATCGTCTTCTGGAAGATTGTTTATTATTTGTTCTTTTATTTCTTCTTTAGCTTCCTCTTCTGGTTTTTTGCTGAATATTTTTCGGAAGAATGATTTTTTCTCTATTTCGTTTTTTTCTGGTATTGATTGAGTTATTTCTTCAATAGTTTCTTTTATAGCTGGCAGATGAGTTTTTTGCTCTTTTTTCTTATTTTTCTTTTCCGAGGCTTTCGCTATTTTTGTCTTTTTTGCAGGTTTCTCTTCTTTTTTTTCTGGTTGACCTTTTCCAATCCAAGATTTTAGTTTGTCTTTTAGAAGATTGAACATATCTTTGAAAGTGTGGTGAAGGTTTATAAATTTTCTATTTGAATTTTTTGGAATAGCGGACAAACTCGGAATATATATATACTTAATTTGCTAATAGGCTATATGAAAAAGAATTATTTAATGAGAATCATTGTTTTGGTTGTTGTTTTGATAGGTGTGGGATTTTATTTTGTTTCTTCTCCAAACCTTTCACCAGAAGAAAGCGATGCGAGATGTATTTGTTCTGCTGAGCATTTAGGGGAAGTTATCGAATCTTGTAGAGATACTACAAATGTATTACAATGTAAACAAAGCACTTGCAAGATTAAAGTTGCGTTTTGGGATTTTTTTACAAACCCTCCCAGTCTTCCTAGTCAAGCTAAGGCCTTTGCGAAAAAAAATAATCTTGAGATTTATGGGGAGCCCTGGGAGTGTGGGTTTCCAGCAAGAAAGTGTCAAAAATTTGTAGCTTCTTGTAAACCAAAGTGATTCGCGAGGAGTGGATGCGAGTTTAGCAGGTCTTTACGCATAGCAATTTTTTGTGTAATTAATGGAGATATTTATATATTCCCATTTTTTAATTATAATTATGAGAGAGATAGCTAATAAACATTTGATTCCCTTAGTTTTTTTAGGAATTTTAGTTTTGAGCGTTGGATTTTTTCAGAGAATTTCGTTTTCACCTACCAGCGGTTATTTTGATTGTAGGCCTTCTTCGACAATGGATTTTGATGTAGAGATTACAGGTAATGGAAATCCAAATTTACCTGGATTAGATGTGAGGTCTATTGATTTTGATATGAATGCCGATACAGAAAAAATTAGAGGTGATAAACCAAAAATATTCCCTTATGGTCAGGCAAATGGTGACCAAGAGCTTGCTGATGGAGGTTATACAGTTTTTAATAAAGGTAATTCCCTTTATGTGAATGGAGGAAAACCGCCCGCACACAATAGTTTTTTGCATACGACCATATCTATTAGTGGGACGCCTCCAGTTGCTTCAATTTCTGGGACTATTGGAAATTCTTTAATTGGCGGAGTTGCTTCAGGTTTATCTAGTATTCCTGTCGAAGGCAATGGTAACTCTGTAAAGCCATATTCTATCACATTTTTACATAATGGGGATAAGATTACCATTTCTTGGAGTTGTGTATGAGGAATTTTATTATTCTGATATTATTGATGATCTCTTTTTCTGATTTGGCTTATTCTACTATAGTTAATCAATCAGGGTCTCCTGTGCCAGATTATTTCGCCTTATGTCCGGACGGAAAGAAATTATATCTAAGCCTGAACGGATATGGAATAAATGCGAACCCTCAGGGTGGCTCTGGATATCCTGCTCAGTTTGAATTAGATGGGCCGTTAAGTCATAATGGGGGGATGACCATATTCGGACCAAACCTTGCAAATTTAAATCTTGGAACTAACACTGGTAGAAATAGTGACTTTGCAATTAGCCTATCACTTTCTACTACTCCACCACCCCAATTTCATATTCAGGGTACAGCTGTGGGGGAAGACGTTGATTTAAACGTTCCTATTTCTAGTCTTTCTGGAAACATGACTATAGAGGAGCCTTATATTTTGGAGATTAAAACCTTGGGTTCCCAGAAAACCCATACCATTAAGTGGTGGTGTGTATAATTATTTATTTCGCCATTTTGGGTGATGAATTATAATATCTCGGATTATATTATTCCAGACTGTGAATCCTTTAATTTCCATATCTGATTTTATTTTTATTTCTTCTGAAGGTTTTGAAAAAAGACCATTGTGTGTTGAAGCAATGGTTGAATATCCCTCTCTTCGTATAATTAAATCTTCTTGTCCAATTTCTCCTATAAACCATTCTTTAACATGTAAATTTGTTCCATCATAGTGGAAAATTGCATCCATCCCCATTTCTGGAGTAATATAAATCTCTATTGAATTAGATTTTAAATTATAGCTTATTTTTTTTTCTTCCAAAGTTTTTAGTATTCCTTTATTTATAGAATCTTCATCTGGGTGTATCTGAGTGATTTTACTAGACTCTTCATCAAATACATTAGATAGTCTATTAATTTTTCTTTCTATATTTTCTTGTTTCTTTGAGATTATTTCTTCAACAATATTTCGCCCATTTTCTTTTGTTTTGTCTTCTTTGAGCGGCGAATTTTCTTCTGATATGTCTATAGATTTGTCTTGATAAGGACTTGCAGATATTATATTGTTTCTATAATTTAATCTCCTGTTTGTTTCCGGTTCTCTCGAATAGTTTGTTTCGTAAACTTTATCTAATTTATTTTCTAGGCTGTTTTCGTTTTTCGAGAGATAGATTGTTGTTCCCAATAGGGTAGAGATTATTGCTCCCCCAATCAATTTATTTTTTAGTCGCATATTTTTCAGAGTTTTTCATTATATATAAATGTTACTATTATTCAGTTGCATATTATTTAATTTGAATAAACTATATTTTCTCTTGATAAATTTTAGTTATATATTTAAGCTCAGAATTTATTTTATTTTTATGAAAGGGATTGTGGTAATTTTGGATGGAGTGGCCGATGAGCCTTGCTCGACTTTGGGAGATAAGACTCCTCTTGAGTTTGCTAAAACTGAAAATTTAGACCATTTTTCATCTAACGGAGAGATTGATTATTGTTTTCCGATTGCTGAAGGTGTTGCGCCACAATCTTCTAGTGGAATTATTTCACTTTTTGGAGCAGACTTCCGTGATTTTCCGCGAGGAATTTTAGAAGCTACTGGCGCGGGAGTTTCTTTGAAGGAAGGAGATTTGGCTTTAAGATGCAATTTTGCTACTATTGATAATTTACAAAATAGGAAACTTATCGACAGAAGAGTTGGTAGAACTCTAACGGTTAATGAAGTTCGTGAGCTTGCTCGTGCAGTTAATGAAAAAGTGAAACTGCCTTTTCCTTTTGAATTGATTCCTACTATCGGACATAGAGCAGTTTTAGTTTTCAGAGGAAAATTTTCCGCGAATATTTCTAATGCTGATCCGAATTATGATTCGGGATTAAGTGTTGAAAGAGCTTTAGATAAAGTGCCCCTTTCTGAGCCGTATGACGATAATGCCTCTGCGAAGCTGGCGGCTAGTTTGGTGAATACTTTTATTCAGAAAAGCCATGTGGTGCTTGCAAACCACGATGTTAATTTGAAACGCGAGAAAAAAGGATTGTTTTCGGCTAATTTTATTTTGTGTAGGGATGCTGGAAATAAAATTGCATCTTATGATAAACTACCTGGGAATTGGATTGGTTTCGGTTACATGCCTTTGGAAATTGGAGTTGCAAGGGTTTTGGGAATGGATGTTTATTCTTTTGATTATCCAGAAATGAAATCAATAGATTCCTATGATCATTTGAAAAAAGGAGTCGAACTGGCTGTCAAAAAAGCGATTGAACTGCTCAAATTTAATTTTTCTAGATATGATTATTTTTACATTCATTTTAAGGAGACAGATATTCCCGGTCATGATAACAAACCGCGAGAAAAAGTAAAAATGATTGAATTTATCGACAAGAAATTTTTTGGTTTTTTGCGTGCTTTTCTTAGCGAACATTCTGCGCGAATTTTGGTAACTTCGGATCATACTACGTCTTGCAGATCTAAATCGCATACTTCCCATCCTGTACCTGTTTTGTTTTATGATTCTTTAAATTTGAAAAGTGGCGTGAAGAGATTTATTGAACGTGAAGGATTGAAAGGGAAGAGATTTGAAGGAAGAGATTTGCTCAAGAAGACGCTTTTTGCCTGAACTTTTTTATATTGGCTAGGGTTTTTTCAGCGCCATTATGTTTATAAAATATTGTCGTGATTTTTTTATATGATTGGATATCAAAAATTTTCAGATTTTTTTGTAAGGAGTGTTGTTTTGAATGATTCGGTATGAAGATTTGTATGAGTTTTTGAGGAAGGAGAAGAATAGCGAGACGTTGCAGAAGTTACCTCTTGATTTTGTCAAGGGATTTTCCGAGTTGATACACGAGCATAAACGTACAATAACTCAGAATGGAGATTTTTTCTCGGATAATATCATAAGAGAAAAAAAGCAATACGAGAATTCAATGATGCTCTTTAAAGAATTGATGCTCAGACGAAAAAAGAAAATTTTGAATTTAGTTTTTGTCGCAAATGAGACAGGTGTGATGAAGAAGGATTTTGAGGACATGTTGCCATTTGAGAAGGATTTGTTTGAGAAATTTTTAATTTATGTTGAACAGACCGATAAACTTGTTGCAAATTTATTGATTGACAGTTCGCTTGCATTGAAAGAAGTTATGATTTTGATTACTGACGATGTTGATTCTTTTGTTGACATGGCTGGTAAAGTATGTGGTCCTTTTAAGAAAGGAGATTCAATTAGTTTGGACAAAAATATCGCCGAGATTTTAGTTGGCGGACAGAAAGCAGTCATATTATAGATAGAGGTAATTATTTTGACACGTTCTCACTTTGAAAAAGATTCTCTAATCCAATTTAGGATATCATTCAACTTGAAATTTTTAATTGAACATTTAAGGAAAGATTTAAATACTTAATAATTTTATATACGGTATGAGTGATGCTAAGAGTGGTAAGGTTCGACAACGCGAATTTGTTTTAATTGCAGGATTTGTATTTGTTTTGTTAGGTATTGGTTATGTGCTTGCTGCTCAGCTTGTTTATCCTATAACTGGTCAAGGCACTAATTTTTCCGCAGTTGGTCAACATATTTCTGCCTTTTATAATATTACTGTAAACAATACTAATATTGCTGGAGAAAATATTACTGAGATTGTAATTTTGCTTAATAACACGGGTCAGATGATAAATATTACTGATGGTACCTTAAACTCTAGTTTTGGTGTTGGTAGCAGTACAAATTGGAGTGTAAATGTTAGTGCTTCCAATGTAAAGGTTTTGGGTGGAGGTTTAGTAGGGTATGTTTGGTTTAATGCTACAGCAGATTCCGTAGTTAGAGCAGGAAACTTTACAGTTATTATGACTGCTAATTTGACTACTGTTTATAAGAATCTTAGTAGTGTTAATATCAATGATTCATTTACGATTGACTATGTGGGTAAATCAAATGCCTCTGGTACCAATTTGAGTCAGAATTATATCCCTCTTCATTTGAATATTAGTGGTAATCAGACTACGTTGAGTTTAAGGGTGAGCTTATATAATTCGACTGGGGAAATATATCGTAATATTTCGGTGGGTGGTGCAGTTAATAATGGTAGCGGTATTGCTTATAATTTTTCCAACTTAACAGATGGAACTGATTTGCCGGAAGGAACCTATGTGCTTGAAGTTATAGCTAATAACAGTCAAAACGATATGAATAACACTGCAAACAGAACATATATCCTTGATAGGACTGCTCCTACAGTAACCTTGAGCCAAGATAATGGTAGTGTTGCAACAAGTAAAAATCAGATTACTGTCACGATTACAGTTAGTGATGCTCGTGCTGGAATAAATACGACTTGTGATTCAACGACCTCTACTGCGGTAATTACTGGTACTGGGACGACTCAAACACTTGTTGAGTCTGGGCTTGCCTGTGGAACGACGCATATTTATCAAATTACTTGCGTTGATACTGCAGGAAATAGAAATTCTGCGACGAGTTTGAATACTGCTACAGTTTCGTGTTCTGGTGGTAGTTCTGGTGGAAGTGCTACTTCGGGTGGCGTTGCTGCGTCAGGCGGATCTACTTCGAGTGGTTCTGCTACAGGTTCAGTGGGTAATGGAACATCTTCTGCTGTGGGTAATGCAGGTAGTGTTGGTGGTGCTGGTGGTGCTGGAAATGGAACTATTGTGAAAGAACCAATTAGTGCTACTGGTAGTAAACTCCCTGTAGCTTGGATTGTTATAGTTGCTGTGCTTGTTATTGTTGCGATAGTTTATGTCGTGATGAGTCGAAAAAGTGTAGCCAAATAATTATTTATTTTTGATTAAATCTATTTAAAATTTAGAAAGGTTTATTTTAGTGTTTGAATAGATACTTTCTTTAATTATTATTTTTTATGTTGAACAGACCGATAAACTTGTTGCAAATTTATTGATTGACAGTTCGCTTGCATTGAAAGAAGTTATGATTTTGATTACTGACGATGTTGATTCTTTTGTTGACATGGCTGGTAAGGTATGTGGACCTTTTAAGAAAGAAGATTCAATTAGTCTGGACAAAAATATCACCGAGATTTTAGTTGGCGGACAGAAAGCAATCATATTTTCTTAGAAAGATATTTAAAGTAATTTGGTTTTTATTTTTTGATGATTCATCGTGCTGATTTTGTTTTTTTGAGTGTTGTTTTTTTGATTATAGGGATTTCAGTTTATGCAGGGGCACAGACCTCTGTTACTCCCACGGTTTGGCATGAACTCCAAAGAATTACGAAATCTTCTACTAATCTCGTGAGTGTTGATATGAATAATAATCAAATTATTGATCATGCCGATTCTGCTATGACGGTAAATGGTCAACAAGTGTGCTTACATGGGCAAGGTTGTAACGGCGGGCAATATTCTTGTAGGCTAATTTATACTGGCGAAGGTCAGACGGCTCAGACATTAGCTATTCAAAAACCTGATCAGTGTGGTCGTATTGCATATGGTAATTGGAATGCTTATTCAGGTAATCCTAATGGTTTTAGTAACAATCCCCCTCCTAATTCGCCAGTCCCAGTTGGTTTACCGAGCTCCCATTATGGAGGGTGTCAATTAGTTATTAGCGTGCATCAGGCTGGAGGTGGTCCAGCTATGGACGTATATAATTTAATTTATAGCCAAGTAGGTGAGCCGTCTTTTATTGAAAACCCTACTCGTTGGTCAGCTCTTGCGGATCATACTTCTTCTTCGCCTGGACCACAGCGATTTACAGGGACTTATCCTCAGTCTGCACCTATTTCTAACTCCGTAGGAAATGTGATAATTCGTGTTGCGGGAACATCCGTAGCCGATGAAATTGCGATTTATGATACTCATAGTAGTTCTGCTTACTCTGGATCACTTTCTATTTCTCCTGATTGGGTTGATAAATGGGTAATTCGAGATATCAATCCAAGTTCTAATGTAAAAATATTAGTGTGCTAACGTAAGCTTTTTAATGCTTGTTTTTATTTCAATAATATGCCTCCATAGCTCAGGGGTAGAGCATTAGTTTTGTAAACTAAGGGTCGGGGGTTCAATTCCCTCTGGAGGCTTTCAGGAATTTGAACATCCTAAATTTGTTTTAAAAATATGATTTCTATAATTATAATAAAAATAATTTGTTTGTCTAAATAAATATTCTAGAATCTTCTTGGAGAATTATTGAGAAACTTCGGATTTTTCTTCTTTCTTTTTTTCTGGTTTGCCTATGACTTCAATCCAACGAATCTCGCAGAATGCTAACGGATATATTTTCTTTACTTTAAGAGATAAATTTTTCTGAAGTTTGTTAGTCATTATTTCCGAAAATATTTCTTTTATGCTTTTTATGTTTAATTGAGATTCAAGGAATTTTCTTGCAGTTGTGCGTATTTCGTTTCTTACTGTGCGTGAGACGTGACTACGAGTTATCATAAATGGCTTTATTCTGAATTTTGCGTCTTTACAGGACATCTCGAAAGAGTCTTCAACATAGTCTATTCCTCTGCGCATTATTCGTCTGATGTAACTTGGTACGATAATCATACTCATCAATTCACTATCAAGTTTTCCTTCACTTAGAAGAACCCTCGCTCTTAATTCAACGTTTTTTCCTCTGAGATTTTTTGTCATATCTATTTTAACGACACTGTTGTGAAGAGCATCTTCATTTATTGCGTAGAGTTTTACCTTTGTTGCTGTAAGTGGGATTTGCACTTCAAAGAATTTTTTCTTTACTCCCTTTTTTTGTGATTCTGCCATTTTACTTAGCTATTTTTTCCCCTATTTGAATTTTAGAAACTCTTATCCCCTTTCTTAAACCCTTTGATTTTTTACAAGTTGTACAAGTATAGAGGATTGATAATCTTTTGGTTTGTTTTGTTTTTCTTTTCCAAGATTTTATTGCTGGCTTGGAATACTTACCTTTATTTCCAAAACCTGAACGCAATCCTCTTGCCTTTAATCTTTTTGTTGAACCTCTTGAAAGTGGATGAGTTGCTGAACGAGATTTTTGCTTCGCCACGCTAACTTTTTGTTCGGTTTGCTTCTTACAATATGGACAATATCTATTTTGTTTTTCTGGTAATTTCATGGTTTTTCCTATATACTAATCTGGCAGATAGCCATTACGTCGAAGACGAAATGTATTTGCTAGTCGGTTCGTGGCCAGGTACTAACCGAGTAAACGCTTAATTGTTCAGAACTAATGGTTTTTAAGGCTTTTGTTTTTATTACACGTAGGCTTCTTTTGGACCTATTTCCTTTGTCGAATTTCCTAGGCTTACAATATGTTTTTTTATATCAAAACATAAATGGCATTTATCGCAGTATCCTTTTTCTAACTCCCTGTATCCCTTTGTATTTGCTTGCGCTAAAAATCTTCCAGCAGGACCTTCTTTGGACAACATTTCAAACATAGGGTTATTTTCTTCACTAACATTATTCAGTAGTTCTCTTAATGTTCTATTTGACGCGTTTCCTAAAATTATACACCCTATGCCTGGAATTAAATCATTATGCAAATCAAAGTGGTAATGTCCTGAACCCACCATTTTTTCAAAACAAGGCGAATCTTTAAAATTTTCAGCTTTTTGTCTGGGAAGAAAATCTGCTAATGTCTTTGTCCCTCTTCCTACTATTCTTGTTCTAAATTCTCTATTCGGATTTAATATATATTCCTTAATTTCTGTTTCTGTCATTTCTCCGATGTGTTTTTTTAAGTCTAATCCTCCTTGCCAGCGTAGCATTATAGAATTTGGACCTATTACCTCATAACAATTTTCTACTAAACGTTTTACATTCGATAGAGGTATAAACTCTTGATGGAAGATATCTGATGAAATACATAACTTTTCTACACCTCGTTTTTTAATTGTTTCCAATATTCTCTTACATTTTTCTTGATTTGTTGCCCAGAAGGCATTTGTTTCTACAAAACCGAAGCCAGAATATCCTGCTTCTTGAGCCACGTCTAAAATGCTTACAAGATAGTCTAAATCAATAAATGGTTCTCCCCCTGTAATATGTACTTCTTCTTTAGGAATTCCTTCTTCTTTAAATGATTGCAAATGCCTCTTAGCGTCAGCAATATCCATTTTACCGCTCTTTTTCCCACCACAGTTAAGATAACAATGTTTACATTTAGCATTACAGGAATAGCTGACTAATAATCCTCCCGCTTTGGGTTTAGGCATGATTATTTTCATAAAAATTTATGCGAGGCATTTCATTTTTAAACTTTTGCTTTTGTTCAGTTTGGCCAGAATGTTTTGATTGCGTCTGCAAAAGACGTCGGAAATATAGCTTGCCCGTTCGAATAACGAATGCCGAAGTAGGATAATACCAAGACTATTCCTATAATCAAAACGTTACGAAAATTTAATTTTTTGTTTTTGTTTTTTTCTGATCTTATGGCGAAAGAGTAACCACATCGAAGACAATATGTATCTGTGAGCTTGAGTTTTGTGCCACAAGCAGGACAAAATTTGTGCACACCTACTTCCACTCTTTGCCCTTTTTCCATTCTTTTTATAAGAGGATTATGTTTAAAAAGTTTGGGATTAAATTACAATAGATTTTTATATAGTAAATTGTGCCTAAATTCGCAGGCCTCATAGGCTAATGGTAGACCGGGTCTTTGACGTGGACCATGCCCAAGTTCGATCCTTGGTGAGGCCATTGTAGTTATTTTTGGATTTATCACTTACTAAGTAATTTACTAAGTAAGTTATTTAATAAGCAAGGTTTATATATTTGAATTATTTGTGCTTTTTGATGGTGAAGATTTCTAAATTAGGCAAGAGACTTGGAAATTAGACATGAAAAAATATCTTCTTCTTATTGAGGATGAGAAATTATGGGAGAGGTTCAAAGATTTGATTGAAAAAGATATAAATTCTGAATTGTTAGAGCTTGTGCGTGATAAGGTTTCACGAGGGAGAAAGCATGTTTGATGAGGTGAATCGACGTGGACAAGTTACTCTTTTCGTAATTGTGGCCATCGTGATTGTGGGAGGAATTGTTTCGTTTTTTGCGTTTAAGGACTCGCTTTTTGGAGAGAAAATCTCGTCTGAATTTGCGCCAATTTATGCACAATATGAACAGTGTATAAAGGAAGAATCTGATAATGCCATTAGATTACTTGAGTCGCAGGGTGGAAGAATTGATGCGGGTGCAGTTTTGCCAGGCAACGACTATAATCCTTTTTCATCTCATTTGTTTTTTTTAGGTAATCCAATACCCTATTGGTTTGGTGTTTCTGGAAATAATTTGGTGATTGATAATGTTCCTACTGTTTCTGAAATGGAAAATGAAATCGCAGTTTATGTTTCCGAAAGGGTGAATGAGTGCGATTTCTCGCAGTTTTTAGCGCAAGGATTTATTGTAGAGATTGATAACGGTGTTGAAGTTGATATTTTGATTGATGAATCACATGTCGCTGTTAATGTAAATGTCCCTCTCGTAGTCCGCAAAGAAGACAGGAGTGCTAGGAGAAGCAGTCACAAAGTTTTTGTTGATAGTAAGTTGAAGAAATTATACAATGCAGCGATTGATGTTTACAGCGCCGAGAAAAATTACGTCTTTTTGGAAAATTATGCGCTGGATGTGTTACAGAGTTATGCTCCCGTCGATGGAGTTGAAATACAGTGCTCGCCGAAAATTTGGAAAACCCCTGATGTCGTCAAAGAACTAAAAAACGCTTTGTCTGCGAATATCGCTGCCGTGCGTTTCGAAGGACCATTTTTACGAGAGAATGAGGTAGACGATAAATATTTTACAGTTAATGCACAAGTAAATGAGCAAGTACAACTGATGTATTTGCCGGAACAGTTTCCGAGCAAGATTGAAGTTTCTCCTGCAACTCAGGCAGTCATGATTGCGGAGCCAGTTGGAACACAAGAAGGGCTTGGTATGATGGGATTTTGTTATGTGCCTTATCATTTTGTTTATGATGTGTCTTTTCCAGTTATTGTGCAAATTGGAGACGGGTTTGAAAACTTCCAGTTCCCTATGGTCGTCATAATTGATAATAACTTGCCGAGAAATGCAACACTTAAAGATTTGGTTGAAGTTGAAGATGTTGATGTATGTACCTTTGCCGATGGCGATGCGACCATTAATACTTATGATTCACAGTTGAATCCAATTGAGGCCGAAGTTCATTATAGCTGTTTTGATAGCCTTTGCGATTTAGGCAAGACGAAACTTTCTGGAGAAATGGCTGTTTTGCAGACGAAGATACCTATTTGCTTGAATGGATATTTAATTGCTCAAGCGGAAGGATATGCTGACTCAAAAGTAACTTTCTCTTCAAATAGTGAGAACTTAGGAGAACTAATTTTGCAGAAAGAATATCCGATTGAAGTTAATTTGAGAATGGGTGGAAAGACTACTGGAAATATGACTGCAGTTGTGCATTTCACGTCGAATGAAATATATTCGAAGAGTGCGATTTTGTCAGAGTCTAAAATGTTGAATTTGAAAGAAGGTCTTTACGATATTAGTGTATTTGTGTATGGAAACTCAAATATTGTTATTCCTGCGACGAGAAAGACGGAATGCTTCCAAGTTAGTCGTGGGGGAATTGTTGGAATTTTTGGAGGAACGAAAGAAGAATGTGTTGATGTGGAAATTCCATCTGTAAATATTGATTATGCCTTACGTGGTGGTGGAAAAACGACAAGTTATATCTTAGAGAGCGAGCTTGCTAATGGTAAAGTTACAATTGATGTGAGTGAGCTTCCAAAACCAACTTCAATTGAACAGCTACAATATAATCACGAAGTGTTTGACACACTTGGCGTGCAACTGGAGTTTGAATGAATAAGAAAATAATCTTCATTTTTGGAATTTTGATTTTCATAGCAGTTGTGTTTTTACAAATTGTGGTTGGGCAATCTGTGTTTGGAGGTACAAATGATTTTTCTGGGAGTAGACGCGGGACCGCGAGTTATGTGAATTATGGGACGTCGTTCAATAGATATTATGGAAATGAAATTAGTAATTATTGGCCTGTTTTGAACAACCGAGAAATTTGCGAGGCGAGACAAGATATTTTGATTCAAGTTTCTCCTGCAGGATGTCAACCGACTGTTGTTCGGAGTGATTTGCTCGCCGAGCAAAATGTTCCTGTTTTTTGTCAGCTTGACTTGTTGCAAATAAATCCTGTGATTGATGTTAAACAAATTAGGAGTTTGAGATTTAACGGACAATATCCCGCTTATGTCGCGGGAGTTGGATTTCATCCTGCACGGGCTGCGTTGAGAACCCGTGATAGATTGCTCGGAAGTCCACTTGAAAGTAATATCGGCTATGTTGTAGTTATTTTAAAACGAATTCAAAATGAAACTGCGCTACCAGAATTTTTTAATTTCACGTTGTCGGCGACTGTTGATTATTATTCTGGAAATGCAATTGGTTTAGGCGTTACTGAAATGCTCTTGAAAGAAACGAGTGATGTGGAATGGAAGGTTGCGAAAAATAAACAGACTTTTTTCAGAGGAAAATATTCTGTGAGACTTTTGGAATCAGATTCGGATTCTGCGGAGCTAGAGCTTTATCTCGGTGATGAACGATTCAATGAGATTACTTTAAGTAGACAGGGAAATCAACAGACGAAACAAGTTTATTTACCAGGATATTATTGTCAAACTGCTTTGCAATTTAGTTATAGTGATTTTGTTTCGGCGCAGAAGACTGCAAGAATACAAGTAAATGATGATATTCTTGAGGTTTATGAAGGCGCGAGATTTTTGAATAATCAATGTTATGTTCGAAAAATAACTGGAGATGGACTTGATGAACGTATCGAGATAAATTGTGGAAGAGAAAAAGTTGTTTTAGTAAATACCGCTAAGATTTTGAGTAAAGGAGACGAAGTTTACAAAGTTGATAAGACTACATTTTTACCCGATACTAACGAGAAGTGGAAGATTATCAAAGTTGATAAAAAGAAATATACTATCAATAACGAGGTTAATCAAAAAGAAGAGGAAATTGAATTTAATTTTGTTAGACCTATTGATAATAAAATTTTGAATGAAGCTACTTATGGAGATAATGAGAAATATATCTATAATGCGATAGAAGGCTATGAAAATATAGCTAAGAATTATGGCCCTGAGCGCGTAGATGGTTCGACTGATGTTCCAGCAGTTGGTGTGACTATGGGTGAACAAGCACTTGAAAAAGCTATAAATTTGGCTGAAAAATATGAAAAGAAAATAACTGCCGTTCGTCTGATTGAACAATATTTGAGTTTATATCCTAATGGTGACGTGGCAGAAAATTATGCTGAGAAAATGAACTATATGTATGCTTTGGACACTTCTGCTTCTGCGCAGAATGTTGAAACGGATGATGGATTTCATCTTGTGAAAATTATTGATATTCCTCCGATTGGCAAAACGTCAAATATTAAAATTAATTGGGGCGGAAAAGATAAGGTGGTACGCCAGGGTGAGACTGAGCAATTGTCGAGTCTTGGTTCTGTCACATTAACAAATGTGCGCGATACACAAAATGTCAAAGTTAATGTTCTTTGCGATAATTCCAAATTTGTTACGACTCAATCTGTTGAACAGATGCGTGGAGAATCTGTCACACTTAAGATTGGAGATAGTTCCAAAATTGTTTGCGGAAATGTTATGCGATTGATGGAAGTGAATCTTGAGAGACTTGTTAAATTAAAGATTTCTCCTATCACTAAAACTAGCACTGTTGGGAACTTTACTGTTGGAATTGGAATTGAAAAACGCGCGATAGAATTGACTCCTTCACAAACGCGGAGAATGATTAATAATTTGAATGAATCTATCAAACGATTGGAATCTATTTCCAATAAACTAGAGGAAGTTGTCAAGGGTTTGAAGGCGGCTTGCTTTGCAACTGCAGGAGTTTTAACTGTGAAAAATTTCTTTGCTGGTTTAAGTGGTGAAGCTCTCGCTCGTAGAGAAGTGATGGGTGGTGAAGATGGATGGACAAAGTATTGTCAGAATGAAGTCAATAATAAAAGATCCGATAGCTTGAATATATGTTATAATGAGCACTCTGATGATATTGCGAAAGATATCACGGCGCGAACACTTGCGATAAAAACTACAAATGACTTGACTAAATCAATAGAAGAAGGCGCGAAGTCTGAAAAAAGAGGGGGATTCTTTGAAGGAAAGTCGTTTGATGATGTGCAGGCGCGTAGGCAATTGATTGATAGAATTAAATCTGAATGTTCTAATGTAGCTCTTGGTCAAAATAGCAATCGGAATGGTAAGACCAATATTGGACAATTGTTTCCACAGACCATTACTGAGGATGTTGTCGAACAATATAGTTACTCGCAATTGCGAGATATTTATTTTAATTGCCAGACTTTGAAAGGTGGAGGGAGTAGTACTCAAGGACTGAAACGTTCGACGGCAGCGCTTGATGTAATCGGAGTTGCAATTTCTGAAAGACAGAAATATGAAGAAGATAAGACTTCGTTGACGAGCGAACTTGAGAAAACTGGGCTAAGAGGAATACAGATTGATGCAGTTGGAGATAAAAATTCAAGAGTAGGAAATTATTATGGGGGTAAGTTGAATGAAGGTGATTTTGGACTAATCGGTTATAGCAATAAAGAAGCTCAGATTGTTTATTATAATAATGTTCCACATTTAATAATCTTAAATAATCAAGGAGGAACTTTGACGGTCGATAAATCTTTCAGACTTGAAAAAGATTCTGCCGGACAGTTTTCTATTGGAAGTAATCCTATTGAAACTACTACAATTATTAAAAATATTTATTCCAAATTTGAGTCGCGTAATGCTGGAACTTATTCTAATTCGTTTGCAACTGGCGAGGCAACGGTTAAATTTTTTGAAACGGATCCTTACAAGGGAATGCCTGCCGTTGTGCCTTTCGATTTAACTAAAGGATTTTATGTCGCTACAAGACAAAGCTTGCCGATTCTTGGGGGGACAACGTCATTTGAAGCGAATGGGCGACCTGCAAGCTTTTTTGTTTGCAATGTTATGAAAGATGGAAGAATTGGATTTTATGCACCGAATTATGGGGATGACGAGTGCGTACAGTTTAATATGTATACTGGGCAACCGTTTACATTGTTTCCAGGATTGAGTAAACCTGATACAGAAAAATTAGTTTCTGAAGCAGTTCGGGCACTTGAAGATGCTGCACGACAATATAAATCTGGGGTGGAGAGTATTAAGATTGGAAGGAATAATCTCAATTCAGGGAAATCTATTGCACTTACGCCTGGTGCACAATGTCAGGATTTCATGAGCCCAGAAGATTGTAAATTGATGTTTAATGTTTGTGATCCAGTTATTTGCCCAGCGTCGCGATGTAATTTTGGTGGAGATTTTCCTGTTGCAGATGTGATACAAACAGGCATCGTGGGAAGTGCTTTGCTTTGCTTACCTAACCTCAATGAAGGGATATATGTTCCAATTTGCTTGACTGGAATAAAAGCAGGACTTGATGGATATTTGAGTATAATGAAATCTCATCAAGCTTGTCTACAAGAATCGATTGATACAGGACAATATGTTGGAACTTGTGATCAAATATATTCAATCTATTTATGTGAATTCTTTTGGAAGCAATCTGTGCCATTGGCGTCTCTTATCGTGCCGAAACTTTTTGAGATGGCTTCCGGGCAAACTACTGTTCGTGGCGGTGGCGAATATATGACTGTACAGAGTTCGTGGAGTAATGCAGAAGACTCGGCTAAATATTTCACTCAAAGTTATGCTGTTAATGCTATTGAAGCATTTCAGATAAGGAATATTGAAGAAGCAGGCACACCACTTTGTCAAGCATTTATTTCTGCTAATGTGCCTAATGCCTTTGAGAGTTTGATTGAGCCAGATTCGCCACCGCAGTTTCACGCATGGTTTAGCGCATTTGATTATACTGATTCAACTGTGCCAGCCACTGCACAATATAAAGTGTTTTATCATATTTTTGCTGGAAAAGATAGAGGAGTTTCTTATAATGTGTATTTGAAAGACCCCCCAGCTGATATTGAATATTCCGCGAATCCCTTCATCAATGTCGCCACAGGTTTTGTTGCTAGCGGAGGTTATGCGACTGAAACACGTGACTTCGTTGCTCCTAAGGGATACAAACAACTTTGCGTGAGAATAAATGATAAAGAGGAGTGTGGGTTCAGACAAGTTTCTACCAGTTTCGCAATTAATTATATAAGAGATAGTCTTGTTAGTGATGAATTGACACAAAGAGATATCACTACGGAGAACGAGTGCATTTCCGGAGGAGTTGCGAGTCCGTTGTCATTGTTGAATCCCAATATTCAGGAAATGACTCAAGAAGTGATTGACCCCACAATTTACAATAGAGGAGTTGTTAGGATTTGTGCAACGAGTAATCCTGGAACTGGGACTGATCCTTCTCGTTTTGTGAAGGTTGGTGAGTGTGGAGAGTCGAGAATGGGATGTTGGCTTGATCAAAAGAGTATTGATAGAGCAATCACAGATGTGAATGTTGATGTGAGGAATAAAACGCTGACGGAGATAAGTCAAATCCAACAAGGAAATCTTTTCCAAGATAAAAACTTTATGTCGCCTGATGAATTTGAAAAAATATTAACTGAACAGAAAACAATAATTGAAAGAAAGGGATTCGGTGCTCAAGAATTGAATGGAGTTATTGTCGCTTTAGGTAACTTGAAAGATAAATCCTATCTGAATAACCACATTGCGAAGACTATTTTTTGGATTGCGATTGCTCATCATAAAGTGTTTGAAAGTAAATTTGCACCTAAAACTACGCGTGAGAGTGGAGCTAAGTTATCTGATGCTCCAATGGTGACTCCCATGGTGACTCCGATTGTTACACCACAATATCGCACTTTGAGTGTGAAGCGTGGAGAGAAAGAGAGTGATAAAAATCTTTATTTTAATCTAGATGGTGAGAAAGTTGAACCTGAGATATATATAGAGCGTGGGCGTGTGAAAATACATGGAGAGTTATATGTTGTTGGTGAGAATGTAAATACGCGTGAAGGCACAACTATTGGTATTTTTACCGAGAATGATGGGTTACGTTTTGTGAGGGGAGCACAAGATTATATTCGAGACGCTTTCAAAATAAGTTCCAATAGTTTTGATAATGAACTTAATATGAAAGGAATTACTTTATCTAATCTTGAAAAAGGTGTTAATCTCTTAATCGAAACTGGAAATTTTCTTCCTGAGAATTCCTATAGTTTTGAAAACCTTGATAAGGCGCTTGATAATTTGAATGTTTTTGCGCTTGATGAATATCCAATTGGTGAAAATTCAGAGGGATATTTCTTACCTAAATTTGTCTGGAAGTATGGTCCTCAAAGAGTAACTGCTTTCGTGGGAAGTCGTAATTTATTTATTTATGGGACATTATTTCCCCCTGCTGATTTGAATAATCTTGAAAAATATAATGGAATCAAAAAAGTTAATGTTTATCTTATTTTTGAAGATGTTTCTTCAAAAAAAATTCTGACTATTCTTCCGAGCACGCTATCTCTTAAAACTGGAAATAGTAACAAGAAGGTATTCAATGTTGAAATTTCTGAAGACCTTCTTAAATGGGAAGTTCCTGAAGGTAAATATAATTTGCATTTATTTTTAGCTGACTATGATGGAAAATATGGCCTATCCACAAACATCCCTGTAGAAAATGGTATTAATTTGAATTATGTTTATTAGAATATCTTAGTTATTTATTGCGAATTTTTAATTGGCTTTGTTGGCTAGTGCTTTCGCTGTTTTTGATTCAGCTTCTTTTAATTTGAGTTTGTCTTCAATGCCGAGACGATCAATTAATTCTTTGTAACGATTACGGATTGTGACTTCGGTTATTCCTGCGACATCTGCGACTTCTCTTTGCGTTTTCTTTTCATCGTTCATTAGAGCTGAAACATATAAGGCAGCCGCTGCGATTCCTGCGGGACCGCGACCGGAAGTTAATTCAGAAACATCTGCTTTTTTCAAGATTTTTATTGCTTCGTTTTGGGCCTTTGGGGATAGATGAAGAATTGATGAGAATCTTGAGATGTAATCATTTGGAGACGATGGTTTGACTTTGATACCTAATTTTCTGATTATGAATCTGTAAGTCCTTCCTATTTCTTTTCTTGCTACGTCTGACGCGTTGGCTATTTCGTCTAATGTTCTTGGAATGTTGTATGAACGACATGCTGCGTAGAGACATGCAGCGATTACTGATTCCATTGAGCGTCCTCTGACTAATCCTCGTTGGAGAACGAACTGATAAACTCTTGACGCTTCGTCTCGAACTACTGATGGTAACGTTAGAAACGATGAAACACGACGGAGTTCAGCCATTGCGAGACGGAGATTTCTTTCGATTGAGGTAGAGACACGCTCTTGCCATTTTTTTAAACGAAGGAATTTTCTTGTCTGGCCAGCTTCTAATTTGTAAATGTCTGAAATTTCTCCAACGTTAGTTGTAAGACCTTGGTCAAATTTTTGTCTTGAAATAGGAGCTCCACCACGACCTTTCTTTTCAGATTTATCAAATTGACCGCCAACGTCTTGACCCGTGTCGACCATTTTGTCTTCTACTATTAGGCCGCAATCCCCACAAATAATCTCTCCCTTTTGGTCATCATGAGTGAGATTTATGCTATTACACTCCGGACATCTTTTAACGAAATTCATTATTGTAGAAAGGTTTTTAAACTAACCTTTATGGCAGAGTATTTAAAACTTCCGGTTAATAATTTATTGTTTTTTAATATTTATTTATTATTAGTTGAGTTTGTAATTGTCCAAAGGCTAATTTTTATGAAATCTTAAAAATCAAGAATCTTCTTCTGGGTCTGTGCCGTCTATATAGGATAAATCTTTTGCTCCGTTGAATTTTCTTTCAGCAGTTATTTTTCTGTGTTCTACATGTTCAATGTGCTCTGGTTCTAAAGGTTCACTAAAACAAACAACTTCAATATAAGCTGATAAATCTCCGGGATTTTTACGAGATACATGTCGCAATCCCAAAATTAATTTATCTGTTAAATGAAGTATTTCTCTGGAATTTAATCTTTCTATATCTTCTTTATATGCTCGTATTGTGTAGTAAACTTCTTCTATCTCAGATATGGTGCGAGTTTCTAATTCTGCAGTTAGCAAGTCCCGACCATAACCATTTCTTGTACCAATTAAATTATTAATTGCTTCTATGTTATTATTTGTGGCCATTTATTCTATCAATACTGCGTTCACGACTCCTTCTCGTGACGGACGATTTGTTATTTTGGCTTTACCCTTCGACGTTTGAATTATAGCTCCCTTTATCAATCGGTTTTCTCTGGCCAAGAATATATTCTGAGGAGTTTGTAAAACGTTTTTTATTTCCACTTTTTCTGATTTCTTGCCTGTTGAAATGTTTGCAACGTTTGATTTTAAGATAATTGATTTTACGTGACCGCCCTTTGTTCTGATTGATTTTGTTTTTAATTCACCTAAGGATGATTTATTTTCTTGATTTGGAATGTCGCCTGGACGCTTCTTGCGATTCGAGTGATATTTCGCGCCTGTGACGTTTCTGCCTTTATTCATTATTTGTTTTTGGAATGGGGGTTTAAAAAACTACCTCTTATAGTTTTTTAACTCATTTAGTTTTATTTTCTTAAAATCTAGACATTTTTAATATGGGATTATTAGTTTATTTTATAATTGAGATATAATATTTACACAAAAAATCTTATGATTTTCAATCTTAAACTTTGCATAAAAACAGAACAAAGTTTAAATACTCTCTTTTTGGATGATGATTTATGGCAAACAACATCGAAAGACCTCTAGACCTTTTGAACAACTCAAAGGGAAAAGAAGTTATCGTGCAGTTAAAGAACGACCGGCAGTTTTCTGGCGTGTTGAAGGCATTTGATATTCATATCAATATTGTTCTTGACAATGCTAAAGAAATGCATAACGGCGAACTAAAGAGAAACTATGGCCCTACTTTCTTGCGCGGGGACACTATTATCTTTATTTCTCCAGCTTAATTAACCCCATAGATAATTTTTTTGTTTTATTTATTACTGGGAAGTTTGATTATATTTTTCTGTATCCTAACTTCTTTTCGTATGTTAGAAGATATTTTATATTTAATATGAAATTGATAATTTCTGCTTGATTTTCCCTTGTTGTGTAACTCTCTATCTAAAACTCAGAGAGTTCTGTTCTAAACAATTTTGAAATATTGTATTTTATTAAATATTCTTGAAGAATTAATTGTTTTAGAATATTATCTTTGTAAAATTGATTTGATTTTATGATAATTCTATTAATGGCTACAAATCTTCTTCATTGACTAATGGATAAATATCCAAAACTAACTCTTCATAAGGATGAAATTTCCTTATTTCGTTAATTATTGATTTTGCTTTATCCTTTGAGCAAATAAATTCTATTTTTTCTTCTCTGACACTTGATAATTTACCTCTTTTTCCTATGTGAGGATTAGCTTTTTCATTTGGTTTGAATCTCCCGATTACTTTTGAAGATATAGAGCAGTGTGAATAGTTGCCAATAATTCCACCCTCCGATTTTCCAATTATTTTTCTTATCTTGTTAGCATAAGCTAATGGTATGGTTAAAGCTATTTTTATTTTTTCCATTATATTTTTAAAATATCTAAGTCATTCGGAATTGACACGTTTTTGAATACCTTTCTCGCTTCTTTTAGAAGCTGTGATGTTTTATGATGATATTTCTGTGAAATATGAACTAGTGCAAGAGCTTTTGATTTGGATTTCTTTGCAATATTTGCAGCTTGAGTTGTTGTGAGATGTTTGTATTCTTGAGCTTGAGCTTCTTCTTCAGCACAATAAGTTGATTCACATATTAAGAGATCTGAATTTTCTGCAAGATGTATTGTGTTTGAATTTTCTGATGTATCTAAAATTATAGTCATCTTTTTTCTTGGTTGAATATAGGTAATGTCTTTTGCTTTGATTGTTTTGCCGTTGTGTTTTATGTCTTTTCCTTGTTGAAGCTCACCAATTAAAGGAGAGTTTGGAAGTTTCAATTTTTTTAATTTGGTTTTGTTGATTCTTCTTTGTTCTTTTATTATTAAGCTATATGCTTGAGTTAATATTCCGTGAGACATCGGGAGAGTTTCTATTTTGATTTGCTTGTCTTCGTAAATTGTTCCAGCGTGAACTTCGTGAATTTGTATTGGTATTTTATATCTGGAATAAATTTGTTCAAATAATTCTATTTTTTCTTTAGTTGCTTTGGGTCCGTAAATATCTAAGTTCTTTGAGTAGCTATCCATTCCCATTGTTTTTAATAATCCTGCTAAACCGAGAGTATGATCTTCGTGCCAATGAGTGATTAGAATTTTTGTTAATTTCGCTGGATTTTCTTCAGCGATTCTGAATTGTCTTTGTATTCCTTCACCACAATCAACTAAGATGTGTTCTTTGTCTGTCTTGATTAGAAAACCACTATGGTTTTTCTTTGCTGTTGGAACCGCACTTGAAGTTCCAAGTAGAACTATTTCTATATTCATTAAATAAACAGCTTTTGTTTATTTAAATAGATTTTCTATTATAGACAAGTTTAGCTATTGATACACATTTGTTTTCGTATGTGAGGTTAGTTAGAGTAATAATTATGTCTAATGTCTCTAATGGAATAAATCATCATGATGCTTAAATTTAAAAGTAGTTTTTGTTCTTTATTTTGGAATGACCCCGTAGCTCAGCATGGATAGAGCATCAGACTTCTAATCTGAGGGTCGCAGGTTCAAATCCTGTCGGGGTCGTCATTCGAACAGGATTTGAAATGCTCGCTAACTGATGTTATCGGCAAATTCAAAACAATTATATTTTGAATTAATCCTGTCGGGGTCGTCATTCGAACAGGATTTGAATATATAACTTATGAGCAAGTCATAGCTGTCTCTCAAACTCTTGCTGTGGACCTGCTCGCTGTGGAGAATGAAAAGCACGGAAAGGGAATTGAACCCCTGAATAGTCGGGCTGCAGCCGACCGCGTTAACCACTTCGCCATCCGTGCGTCTGTGAAAATCAAAGTGAGTCGTTATTTAAAGGTTTATTAGTTTATATGTAAAAGGTTTAAAGTGAGCATTAGTTTGTTTTGATATTCTAATTAGCGATTTATGCAACTGTATTTATTGGATTATTTCTTAAAATTTAAGATATACGAAAGATTTAAAGGATGCTTTAGATTTTAGTAATTATGATTGAGAAGAAATCGAATAACCAAAACTTTGAAGATAAAGAGTTTGTGAGTTTCATACAGGAGGCTGGATTTATTTGGGGACCAGAGCCGGAAATTTATGGGGGACTCGCAGGATTTTACACTTACGGTCCATTGGGAAAATTGCTGAAAAATAAAGTTGAAAATTCTGTAAGACAAAGATTTAATTTACACGGTTTTCGTGAACTGGAAGGACCAACTGTTTTGCCAGACCGCGTATGGAAAGCATCTGGACATCTGGAAACTTTTTCTGATAGAGTGATTTCATGCGTGAAGTGTAAGGCTGTTTTCAGAGCAGATAAATTAATTGAGGAGAATCATGATGTTTCTGCAGATGCCTTTTCTGATTCGAGGATTTTGAGTTTTATTCATGACAAGAAAATAAAATGTCCTTCGTGTGGAGGAAATTTTGACAATTCTTTGACGCGCCAGAGTTTAATGATGAAAACAAATGTCATGGGTACAGCTGCTTCATTGAGACCTGAGACAGCAACTGTTACTTATTTGCCATTTATTAGAATGTATCAATATTTTAGGAAGAAAGTTCCTTTTGGAGTTTTTCAAATTGGAAAAGCATATCGGAATGAGATTTCTCCGAGACAACATGTTTTACGTGGGCGAGAATTTACTCAAGCTGAGGCGCAACTTTTTGTTGATCCCAAAGAGAAAAATAATTGGGAAGAATTTGACGCTGTGAAAAATGAGAAGTTGCCATTGTGGAATTGGATACTACAGAAGGATGATAAGGGGCCAAAATTTATCGAATTGAAAGAGGCTTTTGATGATAAACTAATTAAGAGTAAGGCTTATGCTTGGTGTCTTTGGCTGGCGTATTCGCAGTTTGTAAATTTTGGTATACCTCCGAATAGAATTCGTATTAGACAACATCATCCGGATGAAAAGGCATTTTATGCCGACGATGCATGGGATATTGAAATAAAGACTAATAATTTTGGATGGGTGGAAGTTTGCGGAGTGCATGATAGAACAGATTATGATTTGAAACAACACGCTAGCGAGAGTGGAGTTACGCTTGAGGCAATTCGCGAAAATGGAGAGAAATTTGTACCTCACATTTTAGAGATTGCTTTCGGCACAGACCGACCAACTTATGTATTAATAGATTTATTTTATGAGAAAAAATCTGAAGCAGAGGGAAAGACAGTTTTTGCGATTCCATATCATATGGCTCCGATTGATGTTTCTGTTTTCCCGCTTTTGAAAAAACCAGAGCTTACTGAAGTTGCGGAGAAAATTTATTCTTCTTTGTCCAAGGAGCTTATTGCTGAATACGACGAATCTGGAAGCATTGGCAAGAGATATTTACGTTCGATGGTTGCTGGAACACCATTTGCTGTAACTGTTGATTATGATAGTTTGAAGGATAAGGCAGTTACGGTTCGTGACAGAGATAGTGGAAAACAAGAGAGAGTAAATATTTCTAATCTTTGTGAATTTTTGCATAGGAAGCTTGCAAATTCTTAAGACTTATACAAATTGGGCTTCTGCCAAATACCTAACCTTGGTCTAATGTGCAAAGTTTATAAATAGGTTTTAACTCTTTATGACATGGGTGTTGGTGGTTTAATCATGTGGCCGTTTGCTATGGCTTTTGCAGGAGTGATGGTAGTTATTGCTGTCGTTGTTTTGATATTCTGGGTTTGGATGCTTGTTGATTGTTCTAAGCGAAAATTTAGGAATAGTCTTGAAAAACTAGTTTGGATATTAGTTATTGTTCTTATGAGTTGGTTAGGTGCGTTTGTTTATTTTATCGTTATTAAATCTATTAATCCGAGGGGTTTAGCTAATAAATAATGGGGAAGACAATCGGTTTTATTTCGCTGAAAGGAGGAGTTGGAAAAACTACTATCTCTACAGCAGTTGCGACAACTCTCGCCAAGGAGTATCATAAAAAGGTTTTATTGATTGATGGAAATTTTTCTGCTCCAAATACGGGACTTCATATGAATATTGTTTCACCACAGAAAACGATACATGATGTTTTTAACGGTGAGGCGATGAGTTCGGCAATTCACAATCAATATGGTGTCGATGTGATTCCTGGGAACTTTTTACATAATAAAGAAATTAATCCTATGTTATTGAAAGACAAGATATCTCACGTTAAGAAGGATTACGACTTTGTTGTTGTTGACTCTTCGCCTTCGTTAAACGAAGAGATGCTTGCGACAATTATCGCATCGGATCATTTATTTGCAGTTTCAACACCAGATTATCCGACTTTGAGTTGTACGATTCGTGCAGCACAGTTTGCTAAACAAAGACATAGACCAATTGCGGGAATTATCATTAATCAGGCGCGTGGAAATTATGACATTAATTTGCACGAGATTCAGGAGTCGACTGGAATTCCGGTTGTCGCACGCGTCAAGTATGACGATGTCCAAGAGATGGCTCTTGCAGAGAGGGTGCCTGCACCGATTTTTGCTGGACGAACTGCTTTGACTAACGAAGTAAATAGATTTTGTAGAGCGTTGATTGGTTTGCCTGAAGAGAAAACTTTTTGGGGAAACTTTTTTGGTAGACGCGAGGAAAAACTGGAAAAAGTAAACCGTGTCGTTTTGGCTAAGGAATTTTACAGAAGTGTAATTTAATAAACTTCAACTCACTTATGCTTTTTGAATTTCATGGCTAAAACTGATTTGAGTTGCGTGTTTTGTAGACTTGCTTTGGGAAAAATAAAAAACGAGAAGTTTGCAGAGAGCAATAATTTTTTTGCTATTTTTGATAATCATCCCAAGATGAACGGCCACATTCTTGTTATCCCTAAAAACCATTTTGTAACTTTGCTAGATATTCCGAATAAATTAGGCGGTGAGATGCTTGAGTTTACGAAAAAAGTCGCTGGCAAATTGCTTGATGAAAAATATGGGGACGGATTTAATATAGTTATGAATAATTTATCCGTTGCTGGACAAATAGTCATGCATGCACATTTACATATTTTACCTCGAAAAGAAGATGATGGTTTACGCACACTTGTTTAACTAATTTCTTGGATATATCATTCTGAAAGTTTTCAAGATTATGATTATTCCCATCAAAATCAATGTAATCCCTATATCTGCTTGACCGAGAGTGGTTTGAATTATTTTTTGCGAGAAAAATATGATTGTGAGCGAAATCGCTATATCTAAGAAAAATATTATCTTTTCTGTTTTTTGTATCGCTTCAATTTTTGCTCAATTTGTTTTTCGAACATGTGTTATAGAAGTTTTGATAACCAATAAGTTGTATGTTTGCTTTGGGGAGTCCTCAACAACAAAGTTGTTGGTAACTTCAACTCTCAAATTGATATTTTTACGAGATTGAAGTAATTGAACTCCGTTCAATTCTCCAAATGGCTTTGGGGAGTCCTCAACAACAAAGTTGTTGGTAACTT
>SXGU01148111.1_pt1 | contig 46923 bp, 36 predicted proteins | sample 3174531 | NCBI WGS metagenome assembly SXGU01 (sample SAMN11356863, study PRJNA531348) | freshwater metagenome | isolation source: freshwater sample F1-140 | place: China: Fuxian Lake, Yuxi | collected 2017-12-25 | reverse complement strand
CGAACATATCGGCGTAGGCTTGTCTGCTGATTTTGCTCATGGTTTAACCTCCGCTGCTGTTGAATCCAAATCGCCCATCACGGCTTGCCGGAAGCCGTACACGCGGCGTAATCCGCCGAACGGTACCAGGCGGATTTCCCTCTGTTGGCCGGGCTCAAAGCGCACCGCGGTACCCGCCGGAATATCCAGCCGGAAGCCGCGCGCCAGTTCGCGGTCAAAATGCAAGGCCGGATTGGTTTCGTAAAAATGATAATGCGAGCCGACTTGTATCGGCCTGTCGCCGCTGTTCGCCACCACCAGGCTGATAGTCGGGCTGCCTGCGTTCAGCTCGATGTCGCCCGCGACGGGGATGATTTCTCCAGGGATCATGGGATGCTCCTATTCGATGGGATTATGTACGGTCACCAGCTTGGTGCCGTCCGGGAATGTAGCCTCGACCTGCACATCCGGCAACATTTCGGCCACGCCTTCCATGACATCGTCACGGTACAGCAAGGTGCGTCCGTATTCCATCAAATCGGCAACCGTGCGACCATCGCGGGCGCCTTCCATAACGGCGGCGGAAATGTAGGCGACGGCTTCCGGGTAATTCAGTTTAAGTCCTCTGGCCTTGCGTCGTTCAGCCAGTAATCCGGCGGTAAATATCAGTAATTTGTCTTTTTCTCGTGGCGTTAATTGCATGGGTTGATTTCCTCTTTAAGCTCGTTGCCAAGCGACTGCTCTCATTAGGTTATAGACAAATTGAAGCCATGACCTTTATTGAAAAAGTGCTGTAGACCGGAGATACGGATCATGTTTTCTGGTTTGATTGTGGATCAATCAGTTTAATTAAGGAACGTGTATGAAATACATGATCATTTGATTCCCCTCTCCCTAGCCCTCTCCCCCGGAGGGAGAGGGAACAAGTTGTTCAAGTTATTTCATGCACGTTCCTAAACATAATCCTACTCTCGGTTCGTAGTTTAATGGCGATGGCGGGGTATATCGCCATACCCTGTTCAGAAGCATTGCATCGCCTGACTCTTAGAATGCCACGTTTCACTTGCTATTTCTATAGGCTCTCTATCATCCGAGCTTGTTAATCTCAGGCGTGTTAATTCACACAACATCCGACCGGCTCAATAAATGATGAAACCGGGCAATATCTCGGCAATGCCGGTTTATAGAATAGATCCGAGGGTAGGTTCCGGCGGGTTTAATATTACCGGTAACCAGAGGTGTAAACGGAGGCTTTTATTGGCACCGGTTCGCAAGCTTAGAGCTTGGGAACCGGCGCCGATTTATTTAGGCGGGTAGAATATTTTGCGTGTTATTTAACATCACTTAAACAAGCAACAGCAGGCAATATCCTTTCTGTAAAAGCGCGGAGAAGACCTTCGCGGTATTTATTACATTGAAGTTTCAACTGTTAAATTAAGGTGTTTTAGGGCAAACCGCCGTTGCATATTCGACATCGGTGATCTTGAGTAGGTCGCGATTTGCAACCGTGTTCGCGGCACCCATAAAAGAAAGCACTTTCGCCTTTATGTCGGCGATAGCCAAAGGATTGTCCCTGATTTTGATATCAAATTCGATTAACCGGGGCAACGCGTTCAATGCCGCAAAATCAGCAGCAATAAGAGGCTGTAAATTACCTTGGCCGATCATAAAGACAATCTTGTCGGAATGGTAAACCTGCGCCTGTCCAGAGATCGTGGTTGATGGACAGGTCGTAATTGCTCCCCTGCCAACCGTTTCAACAGGAGGAACGGCGGACAGTGCAGTCGAGGCGGCACCCATGCCGGCAACCAATGTTACTGCAAGAGTTAAAGATTTTAGTGTTGTTGTGTTCATGATAATATTCTCCTGCCGGTAGCTTTGCTAACGGCCTTCAATAGTAAAAAAATAAAATGCTGGCGATAACATCCTTTTACTCAACAGCTCAGGCAGTCAAATTGCTACATTTGCCGCCTGGTTATGCGGTTTTTCAACCCTGCTACGATTGAAAAACGCTGATACCTTCCTGGTATCTTTAGCAGGCTGCCGGGGAGATTACTTTCCCGGTAGCCTGCCAATTTTCTTCTCCCCTGTGAGGGCTGACTTTCTTGGGAGTTGAGCTCTACTCTCCAAGAGTGAAGCTAGACTGGCAATGTTGCTGCGTCCCCATGCTTCTGCTCTGGTTCAAATCCAATGGCAACTCAAAAATGGTTGAGACAGGATTGCGGCCCGTATCGAATACTAAGAAATGCGTATGAAATAATCCCCCTCTCCCCAACCCTCTCCCGGAGAGAGGGAACAATTGTCCAAGTTATTTCATGCATGTGCCTAACCCGGCTTTGAGTGATACTGTATTGGATTATTGATGAAACAACCGGCAGGAAAAAGGCAAAAAGTATGAAAGCTTAAGGAATTATGAACGGCTAAGTGATGTAATCAGGTAGTTTTTCATCGATTCCACAGGAATAATAAGATTTCATATCAACATTTAACGTAATCGCTTGATATGTCGCTAAACTTAAACCGATATTATTAAAACCAAAGTTTGATTTTTTACCGGGATTTTTCCGTATGAGTATAAAAATTGCCTTCGTCGAAGATGATGAAATCATTCGAAACAATTATTCAGAAATCCTTACCGATGAAGGGTTTGAAGTCGTTGTTTTCAGTAATCGGCAAGAAGCCATGAATTATTTTCAGACTGCATTACCCGATATCGCTATTCTCGATGTCGGCCTTCAGGAAGAACGGGACGGCGGATTTAGGCTCTGTTCGGATTTGCGCCGCTTGGCGCCAAAACTGCCGATTATTTTTTTAACGTCGCGGGATGATGAAATCGACCGGATTTCAGGGCTGCGTCTGGGAGCTGATGACTACATTATGAAAGATGCCAGCATCAACTTTCTGATGGTCAGGATTGAAGCCTTATTTCATCGCATTGAAGTGATCACACAACGAGAACCGCCTGAATTAAAAATAGAACAACATCATTCAGAGCTTGGCGCGCTCAGATTGGATAGGAAATTATTGAAGGCGGCGTGGAAAAATACGCCTTTAGATCTCAGCTTAACCCAATTCTGGATTCTTTGTGAACTGGTGACGAATCCGGGAGAAGTTAAAACCTGTGACAAATTAATGCATGCGGCGCATATTTGCGTGGAACCCAATACCATTACCGCCCATATTAAAATGATCCGCTCCCGGTTTCGTGATATTGACGGCGATTTTGATTGCATCAAGACCGAACGGTCTGCGGGTTATCGATGGTTGGACAAGCATTGAATTCAGCTTGATATTGAAATCTTAGCTAAACAAGAATGGGGATTCTTACGGTAAAAATTGCTCCGTCTTTATCCGACAGGTCGCTTGCCTGCACCGAGCCTCCATGCCCTTCGGTAATTAGTTTGACCAAATAAAGGCCTAAGCCCAAATTATCGCTTTTCCAATGTCCGGCATCTCGCAGGGAGACGAAAAGATCGAACATTTTGTCTTTATCATCAGGCAGTTTGACACCTTCATTGGTCACCGATAATTCCACAATGCCACTGTTGTGCGTTAGCTTAACAGTAATCGGGGTATGCAAATGGCTGTGTTCAATGGCGTTGTTGACCAGATTATCCAACAGTTGCCTGAGTCGGTCTTCATTGCCCATAACAGTCAATTGCAGGTCAATATCGCCGATAAATTGGTGTTGTGGGTAGGATAGTTTGTATTCATTGATTTGCGACTGGACAATATCACCTAAATTGACAGGCTTTAACGGCTCTTTACAAATCATAGCCTCCATGCTGCTCGCATTGCTGACGCTGGCCAATAAGATATTCATATAATTCAGGCTTTTTTTAGCGCGCTCCAGATAAATATCGATAGCCGGCTGTTGTGACTTTCGCTCTATCAGCTCAAGGGAACTTTTTACGCCTATCGATGCGTTTTTCAGTTCATGCTTTAAAATCTTGGCCATGTTTTCCAACCATTGGATGCGGCGGTTATTGGCCTCCGTCAATTCATCGGTGCGCTCGTCAACCAACCCTTCAAGGTGCTTGCTGTATTTGGCAAGTTGTTGGTCTCGAATTTCGATTTGTTCCAGCATTGCATTAAAGCTGTCGATTAAATTGCCGAGTTCATCGCTGGAATCATTCGGAATTCTCACCGAATAATCGTCACTTTCAGAAACCTTGCCGGTCACCTTTTGCAAATTCAAAATGGGCAGGGAAATCAACTTATGCAATCGGCTGGAAACGACTAAACTGAGCGAAAAGCAGGCCAGCAGCGTAAAAACGACCCAGCTCAGATAACGTAATATTTTCTCAAAAAAATGAGTCATATCGGAGAGTATCCGCACTGTTCCGATCTGTTGTTTTTCAAAATAAATAGCGCTGGAAACCTCGATCATCCCGGTAAACTTTCCGGAAGATAAATTCAAAAGCGATTTTGTCAGCCAGGAATAGTCTTGGTGTTGCCGGGATGAGTTCTCCGGATTAGCTTTGTATTCGGCAAATAACAAACCTTGTTCCTGATAAATCGCTGCGTAGACGATGTCTTTTTTGATGGCTAAGGCATTCAAATTTTCGATTGCCGTCCTGGGGTCATTAAATGCCAGAGATCCGGTGCTTCGTGAGCCGATAATCTTGGCCAATGTCGCCAATTCCGCTTCGATATCGTTACGCATGGTTAACGCTTCATTAATCGAGATGACGACAGCCATGACGAATATGCCAATGCTTGCAGACAGCATCATCATGGCGATCAGTTTGGTTTTAATATGCAGGTTGCGTAATGTCATCATGTTCAATTACGCCCCGCATTTGAGGTTTTAACCAAGGTTGCCAGTTCGATGATTTTGGAGCTGACCGTTAGTGCGGCTTGCTTGATCGCATCGGGATTGATTTCAAATTGAATGTGATCGCCCGATTTTATCAGGGTAATCATGCCGCCACGCTTGGAAAAGCCTGGAATATCGCTGATGGTCAGGATGGGAAATTGCTGAAGGGAATTGAGCAGGGCCGGCAAGCGTTGCATTTCGGAATTGCTAATATACGCAACATGGCAATTGTTTAACGATTCTTCCGACAATACGCCGCTGTCATACACCTCAATGTGAATACTTTTGTCTTTAATGGGCTTGTCTTGGATAGCATCCATCGCGGACTGGCCGAATGGGTTTCTGCCGATAATACAAAATTCCAAAGCGGCGTTGCCGTCATTGAGTTTTGCCTCCGGCCATTCGGTAAAAAGGGCAAATTTGTAACTGTATAAGGCTTTTAGGGTGTCTTCGCCAAAAACTTTTTCCTGACTGAATACCGGTAAGGAAACGATAACAGTCAGGATAAGGATCGATATAAACCGTAAGGCTTTAATTATGTTTGACACAAAATATGAAATTGCCGGAGACACACGGTTTTAATATTTCAGGTTACCCTGTAGCCAAAACATCCGTTCGGCTTGTAAAGGGTTCTTGGAAATTCCATCATAAAATTCCGAATGCCGGGAATTGTTCAGGTTATTGGCGATGAAAGCGAGCTCCAGGTTTTTATTGAGCTTCCAGCCCAGTCGCGCATCCACGGTTACGTAACTCGGAACAGCTTGTTCTGCATCAACTCCCAGAACAGAATCGGCATAGCGCAACCAAACGTCCATTTCGAATGCAGAAGTAATATCGAAAGAACTTCTGAATGCCACAAGAATAGGAGGATCCTTGGCGGTTTCAATAAAACCACCAATCGTACGTTTAGACTTTATGGATAAGTCCATAAAATTTGAACTGAGTTGAAATCTCGTCCAGTCAAAGGGACGCCAAATGACAGCCGCTTCCAATCCCAGGGTCGTACTTTTTTTAATGCGTTGTTCGGGAAACCATTTAAAGAATTCATTGTTAGCAACAAGATTATTTGTGTTTTGGTTATAGTACGCCGCCACATCCAAGGAAAAACTGTCTGAGTTCCAATAACGGTAACCTAATTCATAACTGACAACCTCGTCGGATTTGAGATTTTCGAATTGCTTAAATCTGAATAGATAGATATTGTTACCGGTGGATGGATCAATCTTATCTGATGATGTGGTCGCAACTAAATCCGTCACTGCCGGTAATCGAACCGCCCGCGAAACACCCGCCCAAACACGATGCTGATTGGCGGCTTTCCAAAGCAGTCGGAAGGATGGCTCGTACTCAAAATTGTTATTGTTGTGGTGTTCGAATTTGCTGCCCAAGGTGATTTCCAGCGCATCGTTCCAACGCCATTTATCCTGAAAGAACAAGCCGAAGCGGTTGTTTTGAAATGTTTTGGGGAAATATGCTTTGGTAAAAAGGTTTTCGTCACTGTTGAACGGTTCCAGCTGCACTAAACTCAAACGGTAATTCAAGCCCCAGGTCAATTCGTGTGCTTCATTGAGAGCGAGTACATGCTGAAAATCAAAATCAACGACATCGTTATTATATGCAGCGGGATTGTTACGGCTTTCTTGAACCTGAAAAGAATCGTAAAACAACTGCGCCGACATGCGGGACGCCAAAGACTGATTGTAATTCCAGCGTGCCATGATATTGCCGCCTTTTTTAACGACCCGATTCAAGATGAATTTATTGCTGAGAGATTCTTGGTTTTTATCGTCGTTTTCATTATAGACGCCGTAATAAAGATCCCCTTGCGCCATCAAGGCATGCTTGCCGTCGGAATTGGCCCAATCCAGGCGAAAGCCCCCGCGTCCGGAGGTCCATTCTTCGTTGGCATCGTTGCCTAGTCTGTTGTCGAAGCTGTCATCTCGCAAGAATTTGCCGTAAAACCGTGTATAACCCTGGTCGGCAAATTGCCAGCCCTTGCGGAGCCCCGCCCCGTGTTTATCTCCGCTAAATAAGGTCAAACTTGCTTCCTTGGTGTCGGCGGAATGCTTGGTAATGATGTTGATCACGCCGTTGACAGCGTTTGCTCCCCATAGGCTGGCGCCGGGGCCGCGGATTACTTCAATCCGTTCGATATCGTCCAATACCCGATCTTGAATATCCCAAAACACGCCTTTATTAATCGGCGAGTACAACGAGCGGCCATCCATCAGCACCAGTAATTTATCGGCGACTACGCCATTGAATCCTCGGGCGGAAATCGCCCACTTCGTGGAACTGATCCTGGCAACGTGCAAACCGGGCACCATGCGCAACGCCTCGGGTATGTTAGTCGCTCCGGAACGACGGATATCGTCTTGCGTGATCACATAGGCGGCCGCCGCCGTATCGGTCAACTGTTGTTCGCTTCGGGTTGCGGTGACCACTTTGCTGTCCATTAAATCTTCTATAGATAATTGCTCCAATCCCTTGGTCTCGTTTGCCAAACCGCTTACCGGATAGACATAGCAACAAAGCATCCAAAGTAAAACGCGATTAATCCATCTTTTTATTTTTTTCGTTATCAAGACGAACTCAAAAAAGCTTGATTTAGGTGCTCAACATTTTATTAATGATTATAGAAATCCGGCAAATGATTTAACGATAGAGTTAAGATCCTGTTTACTGGTTTAATCTGAAAAATAACTTAACAGGGGTCTCAACGCCCAGACTATCTATGCACTGTGCCTCGACGATATAGTCTTCTAAATCTGCGGCGGATTTATGCACGGTCAGTGCATAAATACCGGGGCCGTCCGACGTGTTTGTCGAAAACTGGGACCCCGTACTTGTACTCTCGGTATCAAGGGCCGTCAGGGTCGGATTTGCGTCTTCACCAAATGTGGCATACACGGTTGCCGCTGAATTGAATATAGTATTCATATCCATTATTCTGACACGAGATTGTGCGGTGCCCTTGGGACAGGTAAATGTATAGGTATCGGTGGCTGCTGCGGACATGCCCAATGTTCCGGAAACTGATGCGGCTTCTGCAGTTGAGAGTGGAATTCCCCATGCAAGCAAGGTAAAAGCCATAGCTATTGTTTTTACTGTTTTGAATTTCATAATCTACCTCTCCAAGCGTCATAAAATATAACGTCTATTTATGGTAAAAACACAAGTGTGCGAATCCCGTCTCCCATTCATAACGGATTTATCTGTTATTTTGGTTGCCTCGAAATCTTATTAAGCCGGCAATAATTTGGCATGGCTGATTGGTAACATCAGCCTTCAAAGCCACTTTATAGTTTTATCGATTAAATAACAGACAAGAAATATGAAAAAAAATGAAGAAATATGAAGAAATATGAATTTCTACTGATGCTTATAAACTTCTCAGTCGTAAGTTATCCCCATCGTGACAACTATAATAAGCTTGGACGCTTGTCCTAAAAAAGCGAAAAACCCATGCAAGATTACATTGGATTTGTCATTGAAATATTTTCGACGTGTTTATTGAAGACGGCGTAGCTGGCTGTCGTTTAGCAGCATCCGGCCGGACTTTATGGAGGGCTGAGCAGTTACGGCATTTAACAGATTTGAGCGCGACGGTCTGAAAACCAAGTCAGGTCTGCTTTCCTGACTACCCGGCCATTGAATTATCAATGACCGGGTAGTTTATTCCGGGTGTTTTGTCTATCCCGCTTTACTTGTCGATTTTAAGCGCCAGGAAAGCCGGACTGCCGCGGCGCTGAATCAGGACTGCAACCGATTTGCCTGGCGGTAGATTTTTGACGGCATCGTTAAAATCTGAAATGTCATTAATTGCGTTGTTCTGGATGCGCAAAATTACATCACCGCGTTGAATGCCGGCATTTTTGCCCGCACCCTTACCGACCTCCTGAACAAACACACCGCCTTTTGCAACTTCCAGCGCTTCTCTTTGTTCGCTATTCAGGTTTATAACGCTGATTCCCAGCTTATTGGCCGGTTTTGCTTCCGGTTTTTTGCTGGCGACAACGCTTTCATCCTGGTCGGGCAACAGGCCTATTTTGAACTCGATGGTTTTGCTTTCACCTTGCCTGATAATCTTCAGCGTTGCTGTATCATTAATCGGCGTCATACCCACCATCGGCGGTAAATCGGCTGAGGATTCAATCGGCTGACCGTTAAACTCGGTAATAATATCGCCAATCTGCAACTCGGCTTTCGCGGCGGGACTATCCGGCATGACTTTGGCAACTAAAGCGCCTTCCGGTTTTTTCATGCCGAAGGATTCCGCCAACTCGCGTGTGACATCCTGTATCTGCACGCCCAACCAGCCATGCGACGCTTTTCCGCTGGCCTTTATCTGGTCAACGACATTCATCACCACATCCATCGGAATAGAGAATGACAAGCCCATAAATCCACCGGTGCGGCTGTAGATCTGGGAATTGATGCCGACCACCTTACCGTCCATATTAAACAGCGGGCCGCCTGAGTTACCGGGATTAATCGCTACGTCGGTTTGTATAAACGGCACATAATTACCGCCCGGCAAACTGCGGCCTTTGGCGCTGACGATACCGGCGGTAACTGATTGTTCAAAGCCGAACGGGGAGCCGATAGCCAACACCCATTCACCGACCTGTAACTGGTTGGGATTTCCTATGGCGACGGCAGGCAAATTAGCGGCGTCGACTTTTAATAAAGCCACGTCGGTACGCGCATCGGAACCGATGAGTTTGGCGACTAATTCGCGTTTGTCGGTTAATTTGACAACTATCTCATCGGCATCTTTAACGACGTGATGATTGGTCAGTACATAGCCGTCAGGCGAGATAATAAAACCGGAGCCCAATGATTTGGTGTCTCCGGGGCCGTATCCGCCGCCACCATCAGGGTTATTGAAAAAATGTTTAAACAGCTCTTCCATTTCCGGGGGCATACCTTCGGGCATAGGCTGTTCTTTTGCCGGCTCTTCCGCTTCCGGCGGGGCTTTCTGGGTGGTGCTGATATTAACCACAGCAACCCCATTGGTTTTTACCATTTCGGTAAAGTCGGGTAATTGTGCCAGGACATTTTGATTAAACAGAACGACCAGAAAAACGCACAAACTAATTTTTTTGAGCATAAAATCTCCATTTCCTACCATTAAATAAAACAACTTTTGTTACCAATATCAATTCAGTGGAACACGCAGCGATGAAACAAGCTTCGTCCAAACTCAGGTCTGTTCCCTAATTTTTCAAGTCCCGCAGTTTGATGCCGTCGGCAATCAATTTGACTGTTTCTGCCGGCACTTCACCCATCACGGTAAATTCGAAATCGCCCAGTGTTCGGCTGATAAAATTCACGGTGCCGATGGATTGAACGCTGCCCTGCCCATAAAGTTCCGGTTGCGAAGCGGCATTTTTGTTTTCCATGTAGACTGAAACCGAGGCAAAACCATCACTCATTAACAGATGGTCGACTTGCTCATCGGAATTGTGTATGGGTTTTCGGGTAAAAAATAATTCCTGAAAACCTTGAGGGAGGTTTGCTAAAACGAAGTTTGCCTGATCTGATTTTTGAATCGGTAGCGGATGCACAGGCGGGGGCGGATTGACGGCATTTAAAAATTTGACATCCACTAAAGGCAAGGTCTCTTTGAGCTGAAGTTCAGTGAAAACAAGTTGCTCGATAGCTTCATTGGCAAGGTTATAAACCAGCACTTTAAGCGGTAAAAAATGCTGTTTTTCCACCCATATTTTGCGGGCATAGCGGAAATTATCTTTAGGCTGGATGGCAATGACGAGGGCGGGTAGCATGGCGACATCTTCTTCGCCGACCACTGTGATGTTGTAGATGGCATCGAGCGCATCCAGATTCGCCGGTATATCGATCAGGAATGATCGCTCGAAGGGCCGATGATCGACAATCAGTTGATGTCGCGCTTTAAACAGGCAACTTACTCTGTCGGCGTCTCGAACGATTTCACGCAACGGTGAGTTTAATGATAACAGTCGTTCCTGTTCTACACCCTTTTCGACCGCATGAAAGTATTTCATCGGTTCCAGCCTGCCGTTTTTTAAAAATGCCACGGTACCCTGATAATTCAAGGTTTTCATTGCCTGCGTCATTTTTATTAATACGTCCTTGCCGTTCGTATTATGGGGAATAGTGAGACTGGAATCTTCTGCATTGACGGCTCCTGAAGATAAGAAAAGAGCCAGGAAAAAAAACTTTAACACGGCTGTCATTCCTGACTATAAGCCGTTACTCGGGTCATTGGTTCGGCGTTAACCTCGCCATGCGTATAAACACTGTTGTCGTGTGCCTGAAGATAATCGTTAATACGGGCGTTAAGTGGATAGGGTTCGGTTTTATGGGTATTAACGACGCTTTGTGACGGTTGTTTTATTGGTGATTGTTTTGCTATTTGTTGCTCCGCTATGGGTCGTTGAGCCAGTTGCAGTATAGACGAGGTTTTGACGCGTTCAGCCGGGTTATTCATGTTTTGTGTAGCCAGTACGGCGACAACGGCGACCGATGCGGCCAAGGCCAGCAATTTGGGAGAGGGGCGCCTGACCGGTTTTTTATTACGCGATAATAAATACGTCGGTTCCTGTTGTATTGCTTCAGAGATTTTTGCTGAAAAAGCAGGATCGACAGCTAAAAATACATCAGATTTTATTGCGTGGCTTATTGCCTCATAACGATTCTTGGTATTGATCAGTTCCGATCGTGACTGCATCTTTTGCAATAAACTCAAGGCTTCGTCATGATCAAGCTCATTATCAAGAAATTGAGAAATTTTTTGATTTAACTCTTCATTCATCGAGAATCACCGTGTGCGAGCAAGGGGTTTAATTTATTATCAATGGCCTCACGCGCCCTGAATATGCGCGATCTGACCGTACCAACAGGACAATCCATTGCTTCAGCAATTTCTTCATAACTCATACCTTCAAATTCACGCAGCATAATGGCTATACGCATTTCTTCCGGTAAATTATCAATTGCTGTTTTAATCGTCTCAATTATTTCCTCGTTTAATAATGACCTCTCCGGCGTTTCCATGCCTTGCAGCTGAGGTGCATTTTCACAAGCTTCCGCGTCATCTATGTCTATCTGGTGGTCAGAGTTTCTTCTGGACCGTGAGACAAGATAATTTTTTGCGGTATTAATAGCGATTCGGTATAACCAGGTGTAAAAAGCGCTGTCTCCTCTGAACCCGCCGAGTGCGCGATAGGCTTTAATAAAAGTTTCCTGAGCCACATCCTGCGCTTCACTGTGATCTTTAACATAACGATTCACCAGCTGGATAATTTTATGCTGATATTTAATAACCAACAGGTCAAATGCTGACTTGTCACCTTGTTGCACTCGCAACACCAGTTCTTGATCAAGTTGTTCGCTGGTTCTTATTTGACTGTTCACTACGGCTCTTTGATGGTTGAATGGACAGGATTAAACCGCATAAGTTCTATGATTACAATTTTTTGACAGAACTTTATTTAAAGTCTATCGTTTATTTATCGTCTACTATTGTCGTTATTACTCTGAAAGACGCTATTATCCACAAACAATCCATCTTAAGCCACTGCCGTTAGTGGTTGAATCAAACCTTTTCTCTTTACTTTATGTCCAGTTCAAAAAATGTTGATGTACTTATTATTGGTAGTGGCGGCGCGGGTCTTAGTTTAGCGCTTAAACTGGCCGATCATTCAATACGCGTCGCGGTGCTGTCAAAATTCGCGTTAACGGACGGTAGCACCTACTATGCTCAGGGTGGCATATCCGCCGTTTTCGATGCCGACGACTCGATTGAATCTCACATTGAAGATACGCTGGACGCCGGTGCGGGTCTTTGTAACCCTGAAATTGTACGGCTTACCGTTACCCACGGCAAAAGTTCTATAGACTGGTTGCGTCAGCAGGGTGTGGTTTTTACAGAAGAAAAAAACGAGTCAGGCGAAAAGATCCTGCACTTGAACCGGGAAGGCGGGCATTCGCACCGGCGTATTGTTCACACCGCCGATGCAACCGGTAAGGCGGTGTCGTTATCGCTGATTGAACGGGCCAGAGAACATGAGAATATCGAGTTGCTCGAACACCATAATGTGATTGAATTAATCACCCGGCCCATACCCGGCCAAGCCGCAAAACAGATTGTCGGCGCTTATGTCCTGGACTCAAAACAACAACAGGTCAAGACGCTGTCGGCGCGCGTCGTTGTCCTGGCAACCGGTGGCGCCAGCAAGGTGTATCTTTACAGCACCAACCCGCAAAGCGCGACAGGTGATGGCATTGCGCTGGCTTGGCGTGCGGGCTGTCGGGTCAGCAACATGGAGTTCATGCAGTTTCATCCGACCTGTCTCTACCATCCCAATGCGCAATCATTCCTGATCAGCGAAGCGGTAAGAGGTGAGGGCGGTAAATTAATATTACCGGATGGCTCGCCTTTTATGCAGCGTTTCGACCCGCGCGCGGAATTAGCCCCACGGGATATTGTCGCCCGCGCGATAGACCACGAAATCAAAAAACGCGGCATAGATTGCGTTTATCTCGATATCAGTTACAAGCCGGAAAGCTTGATCCGTGAACATTTCCCGACTATTTACGACACCTGTCTTAAATTCGGCATAGATATTACCCAACAGCCTATTCCCGTGGTTCCGTCCGCGCATTACACCTGCGGCGGCGTTTTAACCGACAGCTATGCGCGAACGGATATTGCCAATTTATACGCCATAGGCGAATGCGCCAGCTCCGGCCTGCACGGCGCCAACCGCATGGCCAGCAATTCGTTGCTGGAATGTCTGGTATTTGCGGATCGGGCCAGTATCGATATATTACAAAAACTTCCGTCTATTGCCCCGCCGCCTGAAATTCCTGATTGGGATGAATCCAAGGTCAGCGATTCCGACGAAGAGGTTGTCGTCTCGCACAACTGGAACGAACTGCGGCATTTCATGTGGGATTACGTCGGCATTGTCAGGTCTGATAAGCGTCTGCACCGGGCAATGAGCCGTGTGGAGTTGCTTAAAAAAGAAATCAGCGAATATTACGGCAACTTTCGCGTCACCAGCGATTTGCTGGAATTACGGAACTTGGTTATTGTGGCTGAATTGATCATCCGTTGTGCGCAACAACGCAAGGAAAGCCGCGGCTTGCATTACACGCTCGACTATCCGGAAACGGATAACAGCAAACCGGCACAAAACACAATATTAACGCCCTGATTAACTAAACCCTCATTTTTTCGACCCCCCATTTTTCGACCCCATGGCACACGGCTTTCAATCAATACCGCGTATTGCACTAACACCCGGCGAACCCGCCGGTATAGGCCCCGATCTTTGCATTCAGCTGGCGCAACAGGATTTACCCTGTCAACTCATCGCTATAGCCAGTTCCGAACTATTGGAACAGCGCGCCGAACAATTAGGTTTGCCTATCCGCATAGATAAATTCGACAGCGATTCGCCGGCAAGTTGTCACCGGGCGGGCAGCTTGACGGTATTGCCCGTTGAGCTTGCAGAACCGGTTCAATGCGGTCAATTGAATACGGCGAACAGCCGCTATGTATTAAAAACCATCACTAAAGCAACCAGAGGTTGCCTGGATGGGCTTTTTGATGCGATGGTGACGGCGCCGGTGCATAAAGGCGTTATCAACGATGCGGGGTTTCCATTTAGCGGCCATACCGAGTTTATCGCCGATATTAGCGGCGGCTATCCGGTGATGATGCTGGCAACGCCCGGCTTGCGCGTGGCTTTGGCGACTATTCACCTGCCCTTGTCCGAAGTCAGTCAGGCCATTACCCATACCCGCCTGAGAGCTGTTATTCGCACACTGGACCTGGACCTGCGCTTGCGTTTTGGCCTTGATAATCCCAGGGTACTGGTCTGCGGGCTTAATCCCCACGCCGGCGAAGGTGGCCACCTGGGCCGGGAAGAAATCGACATTATCGAGCCGGTGCTTGAGGGCTTGCGCAAACAGGGCTTGAATCTGCACGGCCCATTACCCGCCGACACCTTGTTTACGCCAAAATACTTGGCTTCTGCGGATGCCGTATTAGCTATGTATCATGACCAGGGCTTGCCGGTACTTAAACACATGGGCTTCGGACAGGCCGTCAATATCACGCTGGGCTTGCCGCTGATTCGCACGTCCGTCGACCACGGCACGGCTTTAGACCTTGCAGGCACAGGCAAAGCCGAAGTCGGCAGCCTGCAATTTGCCCTGCAAACGGCATTAACCATGATCCGATCCACTGACTCACATAGCCAATGACCCACATAGCACGCAAACGCTTCGGCCAGAATTTTCTTACCAGTTACACGATTATTTATAACATCATCTCCAGTATAGAGGCCAAGCCCGATGAGCACTGGGTTGAGATAGGGCCGGGGCAGGGCGCGTTGACGCAGCCCTTGTTGGAACAAGGAATACGACTGGACGTCGTGGAACTGGACCGGGATTTGGTGGCCTTGCTTAAGGAGAAATTCAAAACATATCCTAATCTGCACATCCACAGCGGGGATGCCTTGCGCTTTGATTTTTCGGCGCTGGCCGAAGATGATAAAAAACTGCGCGTGATAGGCAACCTGCCATATAACATTTCCACGCCGCTGATGTTTCACTTGCTGGATAACGCATATTGCATTGAAGACATGCACTTTATGCTGCAAAAAGAGGTGGTTGACCGGATTTGCGCAGCTCCCGGCAGTAAAAAATACGGCAGGCTTAGCGTGATGATGCAATATTACTGTGCAACCGAGCTGTTATTTGATGTTCCGCCGTCTAGCTTTGATCCTGAGCCCAAGGTGATGTCGGCGATTGTCAGGCTGGTTCCGCATCAGCGACCGCCGGTTCAGGTGAATAGTGTTGCCCTGCTTAACCGGGTCGTCACCGAAGCTTTCTCACAACGCCGTAAAACCCTGCGCAACTCCCTGAAGAAATTGATAGATGAAGCCGATATTGCCGCCTTGAATATAGATCCGAGCGCACGGGCTGAAGTCTTATCGCTTGGCGACTTTGCCAAATTGAGCAATTTACTGTCGGAAAGCGCCTGAAACCGGCGATATTTGAAGCCCTGCGACAATCTGTCACGCGACAATTTGCCACATTCCATTCACCGTTATGAGTCGATACTATAGATTCAACTCCTGAGATGCAGCTTCCTCGTTGGAAGATCAGAGTTTTATATCCTTCTTTATTAATGCAGCCCAATCCGCTGCATTTTTTTTGCCCGTCGATCAGGCAAACAATCCGGGCATCCGGCCCTGCGACAATCCGTCACGCGGCAATTTGCCACATTCCATACATTAGCCTGAACCGATATTATAGTCCCAACTCTTGAGATGCAACTTCCTCCTCGGAAAGTCAGAGTTTTTATATCCTTCTTTTAATGCAGCCTAATCCGCTGCATTTTTTTTGTCTGTCGATCAGACAAAACAATCCGGGCATCCGGCCCTGCGACAATCAGTCACGCGGCAATTTGCCACATTTCATTCGTTAGCCTTAACCGATACTATAGAGCCAACTCTTGAGATGCAACCTCCTCCTCGGAATGTCAGAGTTTTTATATCCTTCTTTTAATGCAGCCTAACCCGCTGCATTTTTTTTGTCCGTCGATCAGGTAAATCAATCCGGGTATTCGGCTCTGCGACAATCCGTCACGCGGCAATTTGCCACATTCCATTCATTCGCTTGAATCGATACTATAGTCCCAACTCTTGAGATGCAAACCTCCTCCTCGGGAAGTCAGAGTTTTATATCCTTCTTTTAATGCAGCCTAACCCGCTGCATTTTTTTTGCCCGCCGTTTTGATTGCTGCATTTTTATCGAACCGCACATAGCTGAATTGCGCCGTGCATTTTTAAAACAGGGCCAATGCTTCCAGACATTTTTTAGTGTGCAGCGAGCCGTTATCCGGCGGCAGCTTCAATCCGGGTAAAGAAAAGCCATACTTTATGCCTGCCTGTTCGGCATCGATGACCCAACGACATAATTGGCTAAGGCGTTCTTCAGTATTGGCACCGGAGGTATACTCATAATCCAGCCAAACTTCCGCCGAATTTTCACCGCCGTACTGTTTGCTGAACAGGCCAAGGCCTTTGGCATATGCTTTCCAGTGTATGTGTTTGATGGAATCCCCGGCCTGATAGCTTTGCAAACCATAAAAGTCGTCAGCACCTTTTTTGCCGCTGCCCTGTCCGGCCTCGGCGGACGGAGTTTCCGGAAAAGGGATTTCTTTCTGTGCGGGCTTTGGATACACCAAAGTTTTAAAATCGAAGCGGATGACCGACCAGCTGCGAAACAGGCCTAAGGGGAAAGTACTGGAAACTTTGACTTTACCGGCTTCGTGCCAGCCTCTTTTTCGGGTTGTCGAATATAGCGTGACATGCGCCTTACTGTGCGGCTTGATGCTGAGCGTTTCGGTTTTTTCCAGGGTAAGCTGCAAGTTATGCCGTTCTACCGGGGTCGGGTTGTCAATATGAATGCTAAAGCCTGCATCTTCTCCGGCAAAAACGGTTTTGCCCTGGCCTTTTTGCAGCGACAAACCCGCCAGAGATTTAAAGCTGTGCAACGTGGTGATGAAAAAAATACTGGCCAGTAAAAAAGTCAGTAAATAAGCAAGGTTATTGTTATAGACAAAGGCAATCAGCAACAACAAGACGATCAGCACGACAAAGCCCAAACCGCGTTGCGTCGGTAAAATAAAAATAATTCGGTGATTCAAAACGAGCGCTTTATCGGCGGCTTTTTCACCGGCAAAAAACCGGTGCGATTTGATACGCTCTTTTAACGAGATTTTATTTATCGGCGTTTGGTTTATCAATGTACGGCTACTTTAGCGAGTATGGGCGCAATGATGGCCTCTGAATCGGTGTTGCCGGAACGTAATCGGTGTCCTGCGACAGCCCCCAACACGGCTTGTATGTCTTCAGGAATGACGGCGTCGCGGCTGTCCATAAATGCCCAGGCTTTGGCCGCAGTGAGCAGCGCCAGTCCGCCACGGGGCGAAAGTCCGCAATGATAGTCGGGCGATTGGCGGGTAAAATTGATAATGGCCTGGCAATAATCCAGCAGGGCGCCGGACGCGTAAATCTTTGTGACCGCATGTTGCATCTTTTGCAGTTGCGTCGGCGGCAGTTGTACGACCAGCGATTCAATCAGGCTCTGCCGGCTTTGCCCGATGAGCAATGCTCTTTCCGCTCGATGATCCGGGTAACCCAGTTCTATGCGCATTAAAAAACGATCCAGTTGCGATTCCGGCAAAGGGAATGTGCCTATCTGGTGGGATGGGTTTTGCGTGGCGATTACAAAAAAAGGGTAAGGCAAAGGATAGGTGCTTCCTTCGATCGTCACCTGAGGCTATTCCTTCGCTTCCAGCAGCGCGCTTTGCGCTTTCGGCGTTGCCCGGTTAATTTCATCGGCCAATACCACTTGATGGAATACCGGACCGGGATGAAATTTGAATTCATGGTTTTTCGAATCGAAAACCGATGCCCCGAGAATATCGGCGGGCAAAATATCGCTGGTAAACTGGATGCGCTGATACTCCAGGCCCAGTAGTTTCGCCAGCGTGTGCGCCAGCGTGGTTTTGCCGACGCCGGGAATATCCTCTATGAGCAGATGCCCACGCGCCAGCAGACAGCAGAGCGCGAGGCGGATTTTATGTTCTTTGCCCAGAATGATCTGATTGGCCGATTTTAAAAGTTGCTGTAGGTCGTTTTGCATGAGTGAGGAAGCTGGAATCGAGTATATCATTAAGGCTTGGGACGTTTAATGCTACCTGTGCAGGCCCTGATTTGTACAGCACTCTTTAATCAGGTCATGGCGTTAATGGCGTCGGCCAGCAGGGTGTCGAGATAAATACAGGATGTCGGATGGGCTATGCTGTCGGTAGTCCATACAGCTTTGATACCGGCTTTAAGGATATGGGCTTCTGCATCACCGCAAAACAGCGCGTGCGTGATAACGGCATAAAGATCCTCACAGCCTGCCGCTTGCAACAGCCGGGCTGCCTGAGCCAACGTTCTGCCGGTGCTGGCCATATCGTCGATGATGATGACCGTTTTATTGCGGTACTCGCGATTCGGCAAGCTGATTTCCACCCGTTTATCGCCGAATCTTTTTTTATCGGCAATGGCATAGTCGAAACCGGTTTTGCCGGCGATAGTTGCGACCCACTGCTCGGATTCACTGTCCGGCCCCAACAGTAAGGCATGACCCAGCTTTTGTTTCAGAAAGCGGGCAATGTCATCGGCGGCGCTCAGGCTGATGGCATTTTTTAGCGGAATCGCCTGGTCCAGGGACGCAATACGGTGCAAATGCGGATCTACAGTCAGTACATCATCAAAAAGACCGGCCAGCATTTTACCGATGATGCGCTGGCTGACGGCTTCTCCGGGCTGATTGGCGATGTCCTGCCGCATATAGCTTAAGTAAGGCGCGACCAGCGTGACACGTTTGGCGCCCAGTTCCCGGGCCGTGGTCGCGCACAATAATAACTCGATCAATTTGTTGTTCGGCCGGTTAAGGCTGCGGCAAACGATAACATGTTCAGGCAACGAGGCAGGCAGGCGCACCAAGCTTTCGCTGTCGGGAAAATGATGCACGACCACTTCGGCCAGTGCGGCATCAAGACGGGTAGCAAGTCGTTGCGCCTGGTTTAGGTAGTCGGGGAATGCAAGTATCATAAAAGGCCGGAGGCTTGAAGTTTAATGAAGGCTGTACTTTCAGCGCCTGAATTATTCTACCGCTTCGGTCAATGTCGCACCTAATAAAATCGGCTCAGCTCTTTCATTGTGTGCTTTGACGCTCAAGCCTATAATTTCGGCCTGCACGGCCCGTTATGAATTGAAACGGCAAATTGAAAGGCTACAGAAAAATTGCTAAAGCCTTGGCCCGTTTTATTAACTTGCCCACTCCATTCAATCTTATCAATTCCTGCATAAAGAAGGTGATGTCATGTCTGTAATACGTTCATTCAAGTTACCGGTTTTTCTGATATTTTTATTGTTTATGGGCTGCGCCAAAACTAATGTTCGCACTACAAATGTAGTCGATAGCGCTAACCTGGCAAAGCCGGATAAAGTCCTTGTTCAGGATTTCACTGTCGATATAAAAGATATACAAACCAGTAGCAGTCCCCTGTCAAAACTGCAAAGAGCCATGGCTGACGAGAGTCTGGGCGCGGCGCAAACGGAATTAGGACGCGAGGTGACCAATGCACTGGCAAATGAATTGACTGAAAAAATCAAGGCGCTTGGCTTCAATGTTGTTCGTATCAGCCAACCTGTCCAGATTCCTCAAGGAGCGATTTTGATTACCGGGCGTTTCTCGAATATCAATGAAGGCAACGCTATCCGGCGCAACGTGATCGGGCTGGGTTTGGGGCAGTCGTCACTGGATAGCGAGGTGCATGTTTTTGCTCCGTTGCCGAGCGGTGATAACGAGGAATTAATCCTTTTTAATGCGCATACCGACAGCGGTGAAATGCCGGGCGCTGCTGTCATGGGCCCAGTCGGCGCTGCTGCGGGTGCCGGTACCGCCGCTGTGATCGGACTGAACGCCGCGAAAGGCGTTGCAAGCTCTTATAAATCGGCGTCCGCCAAACAGGCGGAAAAACTGGCTGAAAATATTGCCGCCGAACTGGCAAAGTATTTTGCCCGGCAAGGCTGGATCAAGCCGTAAAGCGCATAGCCGGAATCGGTTTGAGCTATTCCACTATGGCGCCAAGCCGATTTTTGAAGTAATCCAGGTATTCATTTTGCTTATCCGAATCAAGCGCCAAGACGCCTTGTTGAGAAACAGAGACGGTATATCCGCGGATTCTTAATTCATAGACGGCAAACAAATCGCAAATATCGGCACAGACACCGGCAACTTCGATCTGTGCAGGTTTTGATTCATTTAAAATATGTTCAAGATCGGTATTAAGAAAAATACTCAGGGTGTTTTTTTTAAGGACAATCGCTTTATCGGCAAATGGTTTTAAGGTATCGACTATTTCAGCCTCAATGGTGCCTTCCATACAATGCGGTGGATACGGGTTACCAATCTCCGGGTCTGTTGGCGAATGACTGTCGCAAACAAAAATGACTTTGCCGTTTTCATTGAGTACCTCAGAAATTCTAGCGGCAATGTAGTTTTCAATGTCTGAGGTAGAAGCGGGTAACGACAGTGGGTAACCCTTTCTGCAAAAGCCATTGAGCATGTCGATAATTATCAGAATTTTCATTATAAATTTTTACCTGTAATGCATTCCGTTAGTGAATCGCCGGACTTAACAAAACTCAATGATATACCGATAGTTTTTTCAATGCCAAGGCGATTTAAAAATCTCATTCGGGTAAGGTATGGCGTCAGGTGCTGTGCGCACATGACATGATGTTCGAAACAGGTTTGGTTACTCAAAGTAACTGTTCGTTGCTAATAATCAACCCGGTTTTATTGCCTGTGATATTGAACACCGTCGGCTTGTCGGTTTGATCCGGGTAGGGAATAAAAGCTTTTTTTCTGCCTGGCTCGTCATGGTTTTTCCCCTTGTCCAAATAACCCTTGGACAAGGGGGCCGGCAAGAGTTATGTATTAGAAGGTCGCCGGCGTCTTGGAGCCAGCCACGGGGAACTGAGTAGATCGAGGGTTATAAATAATCAGCAAGAATAAGCCGGTAATGCTTCAATGGCGTCTGCCATGTTTGCCTGCGGCGGGTTCTTCAAATTTGACTTTTAACGGTTTTCCGCAATACAGATTGCCGTCGAGTGCTGCGATAGCGGCTCTGGCTTCGTGGCCTTCCATGCCGATAAAACCGAAACCTCGGCATTTACCGCTAAATATATCGGAGACCAGTTCAATGGAGCGAACCTTTCCATATTCGGAAAATAAAGCTTGAACAGTTGCTTCAGTGGCGTCGCTAGGTAAGTTTCCTACAAAAATTCGTTTCAAAAGACATGTCCTAAATTCAGGGGGATATTTAAAGTTATTGTTTAAATGGATTTTTGGTTAAATGGGGCGTTGGTTGATTGGACCAAGCCGGTTAATGGCTCAAAGCCGCGCATTGTCTGCGCGGCCCGGAATCGGGTCTCTGAACGCAGGTTCAGGCCGGAGTCACATTTGATGCCTGGGGGCCTTTGGCGCCTGATTCGACGTCATATTTTACAGACTGGCCTTCAGCCAATGTGCGGTATCCGCCTTCGCTGACAATGGCGGAAAAGTGTACAAATACATCAGCACTGCCGTCGCTTGGAGAAATAAAACCGAAGCCTTTGGACTCGTTAAACCACTTAACTGTACCTGTTGCCATAAAACTACCTCAATACCCAAGGGGGTATAAATAAATCAATTAATGTTTAATTGCAGTACACCGGGCACAAAAAGGAAAAAAGCGGATGGAGTTTTTTGAAAAGTGCTGATTAACATGCAAAGCTTCAAGTAGACGTTTCGCATCGAGCGGAGTGGTTCTACAGGAAATGTCATTATAGAGACTAATTCCCGGTATAGCCATCTAAAGTTTGGACAATCACTAATCGATTGATAAGGCAGGCTTAGTTTTGGTGGCACCGGAGTTTACGATGTTCAAATTAATGTTGCCGTGACAATTTGCGGCTCTGTCTTGATTTACGCATAAAAGACATACAGGTTAAAGCGTGTAGAAACCAGAGTCTGTTTAGTCCGTTGGCGATTGTCAAAGACAGCATCACTACAGGGTTAATTTCGACGTTAGCGGATGTGTTTTAAACTATAATTTTTTGGCAATTCCTTGCATTGAGGTGTATGACGTATAGTTTTATACCCTATCCTGTAACCCTTTGCCCTACATCACACTATGAATAAGGCCTTATTCGACACACCCAAGCAATGGCTGCTACCCATCCTGTCAGGCATTCTGATCGGCACCAGTTACATTCCTTTCCCGCCCTGGGCGTCATTATTCTGCTTTGTGCCTTTGTGGATTTTCTGGAGCCGACAAACCCGCTGGCAGGCTGTTTTCCGGGGCGGTTTAACCACGGCTTTCGTGTTTACGCTGATCGGCTTTAACTGGGTCACTTACACATTGCACGAGTTTGCCCAACTGGACTGGCCGATTGCCGTCATCGGCATGTTGATCTATGCATTGATCGCTCACCTGTATGTGCCGTTAGCAGGCGTTCTCTGGTTTTGGGGCCGACAAAAATTCCAGTGGACGGAGCGGCTGTCTGTGGCATTAATGGCGATGATCACGGTTTTATGTGAAGCTTATTCGCTGACCTTGTTCGACTGGAATTTCGGTTATTCCTGGTACGGCGCCAATATCCCGGTTTACCAATGGGCCGAATTTATCGGCTTTCAGGGGCTCAGCGCTGCCACGCTGTTGTGCAATCTGCCGCTTTATTTCGCCTGGAAAAATCGCCGGCAGAACTCGGGTAAACTGATAGCGGCAGCGGTCGTTTCTGGTTTTGTGCTGTTGAATGTCGGCGGCTTGTGGCTTAAAGGCCGATTACCGGCACCCGATGCATCCTTTAACGTGTTGATGATTCAGGCCAGTATCGACAACTCGGAAAAAATGGCGGCGGAGTTGGGCGAGGGCTACGGCAGTGAAATTCTCAACCGTTATACGGAGCAGACCGATAATGCGCTCAAAGCCTACAAAGATCGTAAAATCGATTTTGCCATGTGGCCTGAGACGGCTTTTCCGGCTTTATTGGGCGAGGATTTTAAAGATAATGAGCACCCGATGGCTTTAGCCCGCTTTCTTCATGACCGGCAGCTGGCGCTGATTACCGGCGCTTACAGTATCGACAGAAACTTGCGGCTGATTACCAATTCCCTGTTTGTATTGGACAAGGACGGGCAGATCGTACCGCCGCATTACAGCAAGACCATTTTGCTCGCTTTCGGTGAATACATTCCCGGCGAGCAACTGTTCCCTGAGATTCGCAACTGGTTGCCGGCCACCGGGCATTTTGCGCGCGGTGACGGACCGACCACCTTGTTGCAGTGGAACGGCTATAAAATGGGTGCGCAAATCTGTTATGAAAGTCTGTTTCCCGGATTTTCGCGTGCATTGGCTGAATTGGGCGCGCAGTTCATTGTTAATGTCACCAATGATTCCTGGTACGGCGCCTGGCAGGAACCTTATCAGCATATGTATATGACCTTGGCGCGGGGCGTGGAATTTCGCAGGCCGGTGCTGAGAGTCACCAATACCGGCGTTTCTACGGTATCGCTGGCCTCGGGGGATATTCTGCAGCAATCGCCGGTTCACCGGTCCTGGGCCGGACTTTACGAAGTCCCTTATCTTAAAAACCCGCCGGTTACTTTTTACCAACGCTGGTTCAATCTGGTGCCTGCTTTACTGTGGGGCGCTTTGGTTCTATTATTCGTTGCCGGTTTAAGAAAACGCATTTAGAGTAAGCGTTTACGCTGCCGCCGGAGATGCCCTCTCCCACAACCCCTCTCCCGGAGGGAGAGGGGAGTCAATGCGACATTATCATTAGCCAATCCTTGCAGGAGTTGTTATTTATGACCAGTCCTACCCTCATCGCACCCCCACACGGCAGTCCCATCACATTACAAAACGGCAAGCTGCTCGTGCCGGATAATCCGATCATTCCCTATATTGAAGGTGACGGCACCGGCCCTGATATCTGGCGGGCGACGGTTCGGGTCCTCGATGCTGCGGTTGCCAGCGCCTACTCGGGACAGCGAAAGATTCACTGGCTGGAAATTTACGCAGGAGAAAAAGCCTTTCGTTTGTTTAATAATTGGCTGCCCGATGAAACGGTCGAGGCGTGTCGGGATTATCTGGTTTCTATTAAAGGACCGCTAACGACGCCGGTCGGCGGCGGTATTCGCTCCCTGAATGTGGCCTTGCGGCAATTGCTGGATATGTATGTGTGTTTGCGTCCAGTCAGGTGGTATCAGGGCGTACCTTCACCGGTTAAAAAACCGGACGCGGTCGATATGGTGATTTTCCGGGAGAATACTGAAGACATCTATGCCGGCCTGGAATTTGAACAGGGCAGTGATGACAACAAGCTGTTCATGCGCTTGTTGCAGGAAAACTTTCCCAAACAATACGCAAAAATCCGTTTCCCGGAAACGTCCGGCATCGGCATCAAACCGGTTTCGCAAGAAGGCACGGAACGTCTGGTGTATGCCGCCATCGATTACGCCATCACCAATAAACGCAAGAGCCTGACCATTGTCCACAAGGGCAATATCATGAAATTCACCGAAGGCGCATTCCGTAATTGGGCTTATGCCGTTGCCGAACGTGAATACCCTAAGCAGACTTATAGCTGGGCGCAATGGGAAAGAACCCGCGCTGAACGCGGCGATGCCGCGGCTAATCAAGAACAGGCCGAGGCGCTGGCCGCCGGGCGCATCTTGATTAAAGACGCCATCGCCGATATTGCCTTGCAACAAGTGCTGACTCGCCCTGAAGATTTTGATGTAATCGCCACGTTGAATTTGAACGGTGACTATTTATCGGATGCCCTCGCCGCGCAAGTCGGCGGTATCGGTATCGCCCCCGGCGGCAATATCAATTACAAGACCGGCACCGCTGTTTTTGAGGCGACCCACGGAACCGCGCCTAAATACGCCGATCTGGACAAGGTGAATCCCGGTTCATTAATCCTGTCCGGTGAAATGATGTTGCGTTATCTTGGCTGGTCGGAGGCCGCCGATGCGGTAATTCGTGCGATGGATGCGGCTATCGCTAGTGGACGCGTCACTTATGATTTTGCGCGCTTGATGGATAATGCTACGGAAGTCAAATGCAGCGAGTTCGCCGATGTGATGATTGAGAATTTAACCGCCGTCTAAACCAATACGGACGGGCTTACCGAGCCCGTCCGTACATTCCATCGGCAGCCTTGCTGCGGCTATTCCGCGTTATAAGGCTGAACGCCCTGATAACCGAAACTACGCTGGTATCGAAGCCGCATATCGTTTTCGTTTTGTTCCTGTATCTGCGCTTGACGCCTCGCTTCTTCTGCCTGCAGTGCCGCCCTGGCCGCAGCTTCCTTTTCCATTTGCGCCTGCTTTTCCTGTTCAGCGATGATTTCCGCATCTCGTTCCCGATTGGCGAAATCAGCTTCCCAATTTTTCAATTTTTCCGCCGCTTCGGCGGCTTTAACCGGGTCGGTCGGTTTAACCTCGATCACTTTTTGTTCTACCGCTGAAGGGCAGGCTGTAGACTGATAAACCGTTTCCCCTGACGGCAGCTTGCATTTGAAAACCTCGGCAAACGCCGGACAGGAGACTATCGTTATTAAAATAATAAAAGCCGGTTTTTTCATGATTCAATGCCCATGGTCGGTATATATTGAATGGCATGATACAAAAAATACTGAATAACGTCATGCAAAATCAGGGTTTTTTACAGCATAAAAGCGGTGAAATGGACATCGCATTGCTGCAAAACGATATAAGGCGGGTAATATTTTGTCACTAATTGACAATTACTGTTGTAGTTGCAGCGAGTCGATTGTTCGCCTGTTTATCCTTAGCAAAAAATCCACAGATTGAAAATCCGCAAAGGTCAACAGACAAATCCCATGGCAACCGGCGTTATCTTGATAACGGCTATTACATAGGATATGTCGATTGACGCCACCTCACATTTACCATAACCTAATTATGCGTTTTAGTTGACAAATTTGGCACATAAAATGCTTTATATCGACAGGGCCTTCAATTTAAATAATCCGGGAAGACTAATTGCGCCCCTAATTAAAGAGAGGGCGATAATGGTTATACAGAACCATGGAACCATGGAACACTGGATCAGTGTGCAGTCATCCATTTATACTTGTCGGCACTCACCAAGACAGAGCGGATAGATCAATCATAAATAATGTACACACTTATCATGGTTACCAAATTGAGGCCGGACAAAAATACACTCAAGTCGTTTGCGCTGAACCATGAACAACTTGAGCGCATAGTATTCAGTGCGTCGACAGGCCCACAATCAGGGATGTATTGTTAATGTCCCGTCTCAAGCTGTCGGCGCCAATCTTCGCTATTACTTTGCTAAGCTCAAGCGGCTTGGCAACAGCCGACAATGCCGCTATTGAGGATTTAACCGATCTTTCCATTGAGGAGTTACTGAATGTCGACGTCATCAGCGCATCGCGGCTGGGACAAAAAGCCAGTCAGGCGCCTTCATCGGTATCGGTGCTGACCGCCACTGATATTCGCACCTTTGGTTGGCGCACGCTGGCGGATGCGTTGAACGCCATGCCCGGCCTGTTCACTACCAACGACCGCAACTATAGCTTCCTTGGGGTGCGCGGTTTTATCAAAGCCAACGATTACAACTCGCGCGTGTTGATCATGATCGACGGCCAGCGCATGAACGAAAATATTTATGATACCGGCAATATCGCCCAGGAATTCATGCTGGATATGGATCTGGTCGAGCGTATCGAATTTATTCCCGGTTCGGGTTCATCAATCTACGGCGCTAATGCCTTTTTGGGCTTGATCAACGTCATCACCAAGAAAGGCAAAGCGATCAATGGCGTCCAACTGGCCGGAGATGTAGGCAGTTTCGATACCTACAAAGGCCGCGTCAGCTACGGCAAGCAATTCGGCAATGGCGCCGATGTTCTGGTTTCGGCCTCTCATTACGACAGCGGCGGGGTTGAAAACCTGTATTTTTCGGCCTACGACACGCCGGCCACCAACAATGGAATCGCCCACAACGTGGACGCCGAACGCACCGATCGTCTGTTAGGACGGGTCCAATTTAAAGAATTTACCTTGAGCGGCGGTTTTGTCGATCGTTTCAAGCGAGTGCCGACAGCCGCCTACGGCCAGATTTTCAATGACCCCGGCAATTACACCGTTGACAAGCAGGTTTTCGGCAATCTCAAATACGAAAAAAGCCTGGATGATAAAACCACGCTGTTGCTGAGCAGTTTTTTCCAGGACTATGAATATCATGCCGAGGATGCCTATGACTTCGGTGAGCGGATTGTCACCCGGGATAAGACCAGCGGCAGTTGGTGGGGCGGCGACGCGCAATTGACGACCCGCGCATTCGATAGGCACCGGCTGATTCTGGGCGTGGAATATCAATATGACCAGCGCCAATTTCAGAAAACCTTCGATATCGATCCCTATTACCTTTACGGGCAGACCAATAGGAACGGTCATCGTGTTGAAGCCTACCTGCAGGATGACATCCAATTGACCGACGAGCTGATTTTCAGCGCCGGGCTGCGTTTTGATTATCATCACATGATCAAGCACATGCCGCTTAATCCCCGCCTCGGTTTGATCTGGAATCCGCTCGTGAGCACTACCTTTAAACTGCTGTACAGTTCAACATTTCGCGCGCCCAATGCCGCAGAGCTGGATTACAACAACTATTATTTTTCTGTCAATCCCCCGCTTCATGAAGAACGCATCAAGAGTTATGAAGGCATAGTCGAATGGCGCGCACCGGAAGGTCTTAAACTGTCCGCCGCGTTATTTTATAACGATATATCACAACTGTTGGAAGCCAACGAGGCAACCAACGACTTGCTTGCCAACTCGCATTCCCATCACATTTACGGCGCGGAATGGACAGTGGAAAAACGCTGGTACGGCGGGCGCTTGTTAAAAGCGTCGCATACCTACAGCCGGGTGGACGATGAGGGCGATCATAGCGATGCAAGCGTCGGCTTGCCGCATAATATTTTCAAGCTGCATTATGCCGAACCGCTGTTTAACAATACCCTGCAACTGGGCGTGGAAAACATTTATATAGACCAGCGCCTTACCTGGCAAGGCGGCGTCGCGGATGCCTATGACCTGGTCAATATTAACCTGCGAGCGGATCGAATTATTGAAAATGTGGATCTTTTGTTCGGGGTTTATAACCTGTTCGACAGCCGCTACGAAATGCTGGGAAACGGGGTGCATGAGATTCTGCCGATGAACGGGCGCGAATTCCGCCTTAAACTGCAACTGACCCTTTAAAATGCGCGCCGCAATGATTGACAAGGTTATTCGCTCATTTTGCCGGTTGCTGCTGGCGCCCTTGTTAATGGTCGCCACCGCCTGTCCTGTTTATGCGGAAGACGCCAGCGAAACGGCGGTAAAAATTGCCTTCATCTTCAATTTTTTCAAATTCATTGAATGGCCCGCCGAGGTGGAGAACCGTGGCAAGTTCCTGCTCTGCGCCGATGCCGAGGGAGCGGTCAGTGAAGGCTTGCAAATGCTTGACGGTAAGACCGTAAACGGCAAGCCCCTGTCGGTACGCCGGGATCTGAAAGGACAAGCGTTACGCGCTTGCCACATGGTCTATATGGAAAATCCCGATACCGCCATTCTCCGCGATTTGAGCGTCTATCCGGTAGTGACTGTCGGGGATGGCGGCGACTTCATTCAACAATACGGCGTGATTGGCCTAGTGCCTCAGGACAATCGCCTCAGTTTCGTAATAAATCTGACACCGGCTCAGGCGAATGGCATAAAAATCAGAGCCCCGCTGCTGAAGCTGGCGAAAACCGTGCAGGCCGTAAAATGAGCAAACTCGCGTTTTCAGCACTTGGAAAAACTCTAATTCCGCCGGTTATAAGATGGACAGGTAGTAACGCCCTACTACGGATTTCTTTTATGGACTATACTCTGGCTATGACAGCGGTCGTATTATTTTCACTGCATTTTCAGGCAGTACAGGCCGCCGCACCGTTACCTGAAAAAGCACCGCTCAAGGATTTGACGACCTTAAGTCTGGAGGAATTGCTGAATATCCGGGTCACATCAGCTACGAAGTCTTCGACCAGGCTCTCGGACGCGCCCGCTGCAATATATGTATTGACCAATGAGGATATACAACGTACCGGCGCCACCACCATTCCTGAAGCCCTGCGCGTTGTGCCCGGCCTGCATGTGGCGCGTATCGACGCCAACAAGTGGGTGGTGTCCGCACGCGGCTTCAATGGCCAGTTTGCCAATAAGCTGCTGGTGTTGGTAGACGGGCGCAGTGTTTATACCCCGTTGTTTTCAGGGGTCTGGTGGGATCAGCAGGATGTAATGATGGAAGATATCGAGCGCATTGAGGTAATTAGGGGGCCCGGCGCCAGCCTGTGGGGCGCCAATGCCGTCAATGGCGTCATTAACATCATCACCAAAAACGCCCGAGACACTCAGGGCGCTTTGCTGAGCGCTCATGCCGGAAACGCGCGCCGGGGTGGCGGTGTACGCTACGGCGCCAAGCTGGGTGATGACGCCTATTTGAAAGTCTACGGCCGCTATAGCCGGCATGATGAGTCCTCAACCCAAGGAGGCAATGAAGACGGCAATGATCACGGTCATCTGAAAAAATTCGGCTTTCGTTATGACAAGGAACTCGCCACGCAAAGCAAGCTTATGTTTCAGGGCGATATATTCGAAGGCTACAGTGGCGGCGCATCGCGCAACTTTGCCAACCTGACCGCCGACGGAACGCCGGTTCTGACGCCGCCTTACAGCATAGTTAGTCCAACCGGCCAGGAATTTAGCGGCCACCATGTATTAGGACGCTGGGAGCACACGATAGATAAAAACTCGGAAATGAGCCTGCAATTCTATTGGGACCGAAACCAACGCATTCTGAGCGCCCTCAATGGCGTTGATCAGGTGGATACGCTCGATATTGATTTTCAGCACAGCTTTAACCTGACAGAGCGCCAGCACATTACCTGGGCCATGGGTTATCGACGCAACTATAACGACAGCAAGGATAGTTTTACCTTCATGTTTTGTCCTGACAAACGCACCGATGACATTTACAGCCTGTTTGTCCAGGATGAAATTATTCTGATGCCGGACCGCTGGAAGCTGACTTTGGGCAGCAAGATACAGCACAATCCAAGTACCGGCTATGAAACCCAGCCCAACGCACGACTGTTATGGACGCCTGACGCCAGACATTCGGTTTGGGCATCGGTATCGCGGGCCGTGCGCATTCCTTCCTGGGTGGAGCAGGACGTACGTTACAGTGAAAGAACTGTCCCGCCTTTCACGGCGCCGAACAGCTCGCCCTTTCCCCTGATCGTTGTCAGTGAAGGCAATCCCGAACTGGATTCAGAAAAACTCATGGCCTATGAGTTGGGATGGCGCGGCCTGATGACACCGACAATCAGCGCCGATGTTGCGTTATTCTATTTTGATTACAGCAATGCCGTCAGCCTTGTACCGGGCGCGCCCGAAATTGCCGGGACCTTCCCGGGGCTGTTTTTACGCCAGCCTATCTATTTCAGCAATCAGGCGACTGCACAGAGCTATGGCGGTGAACTGGGTCTGGGTTGGCAGGTCAGTGATAGCTGGAAGCTACGAGCCAATTATTCTTATTTTGAAGCCGATTTTAACCTCAATGACAATGCGCCTGCCGGGACGCTAATCTACCTTAAAGGCTCTTCCCCCCGCCATCAGGCCATGCTATGGTCCACGCATCAACTGCCTCACGGGGTAAATCTCGATTTGAATATGCGTTATGTCGGTCGTGTGGACACACAATACGCACCCGGCGGCTATATAGCGCTGGATGCGCGGATTGTCTGGAAACCCGAAAAAAATATGGAGTTCGCCCTGGTTGGCCGTAATGTGTTGAACGGCAACCATTTCGAATCAGGCAATGAGCCGTTTTCGGTGCCGACCGAAAACCCGCGTGAAGTGTTTTTCACCGCGAAGTGGGAATTTTAGGATTAGTATTGCTAAATAAACCCGGATTTACTGAAAATCTGTAATTACATTTTATGAAAAAACAAAAGTTCTCCTCGCTGTCGATGTTCTCTAAACTGCGCCGTTTGCAAGCGGTTACGGTGGGGATGGCTTTGCTGTTTACCTTGCTGGTCACTTGCGTGGCGCAGATTTGGCAAGAACGCGCGCAGTTGCATGAAGAAGCTAACGCCCTGGCAACTATGATCGGTATCAATGCATCGGCTGCCTTGCTGTTTAACGACAATCAGTCGGGCCGGGATATTCTTGCTTCGCTGCGCGGGCGTCAGGATGTGCTGGCGGCACAGTTATATACCCAGAAAGGCGATCTGTTTGCCGTCTATGCAGCACCGGGTGAAAACCCGGAATCCCCGGCTCCCGCTACGCTGACTACAGCACCGCTGCGGTCACTTAGCATCTTGAACTGGCACTCTGCAGACGCCAGACCACAGCTCGATAGTCTGAACTGGCATAACATGGTGCTGACCAGACCGATTGAACAGGATAATGAAATTGTAGGGACTTTGCGATTGGTCATCGATCTACGTGGCTTATGGCATAATGTGCTATGGCAAAGCATGCAAATTTTTATGGTCATGCTGGTAGCCTATGCCATTTCATCGCTGTATGGTCGCCATTTGGCGCAACAAATCATCAACCCTTTAAAACAGCTCTTCGATGTAACGATGGAAGTCTCGCGCAAGCAAAACTATCAACTACGCGCCGATGGCGAAGGTGATAACGAAATAGGCCAGCTGGTGCGCAGCTTTAACCTGATGATCGAGCAGGTGCAGCTGCGCGACTCGGAGTTGCTGCGACAAAAGGAAAGCCTGGAAGAGGAGGTAGAGAGGCGTACCCGTGAATTGCGCCTTTCCATGGAAGAGGCGCAGGCCGCCAATAACGCTAAATCGCAATTCCTGGCCACTATGAGCCACGAAATTCGTACGCCGATGAATGGCGTGATGGGCATGACCGAACTGCTGTTAAGCACCGATCTGGGCGCTGCACAGCGACACTATGCGGAAACCGTTTATAGCTCGGCGGATTCGCTGTTGGGCATCATCAATGATATTCTCGACTTTTCCAAGATAGAGGCGGGCAAACTCGATCTGGAAATACTGGATTTTGACCTGGAAGAGTTGATTGATCAAACCATCTCAATATTCCAGGAACGCGCCCGTGCCAAGGGAATTGATCTGGTTTGCAATATGGACCGGCGTGTGCCTGTGGAGGTGCGGGGTGATCCCTACCGGCTTCGGCAAATCCTGAACAATCTGCTCGCCAATGCAATCAAATTTACCGATAAAGGCGGCGTTCAACTGGATATCCGTGCCAATCAAACCAATAACAGCATCTGTGAGCAATGCACCGGTTTGCCTTTATCTTTCTCTGTACGCGACACCGGCATAGGTATCTCAGCATCGGCTTTGGCGCGCTTGTTCAAGCCGTTCAGCCAGGCGGACAGCTCAACCACTCGCCAGTATGGCGGCACCGGTCTGGGGCTTGTTATCAGCAAGGATCTGGCCATGTTGATGAACGGCAACATAGAAGCAAGCAGCACATTGGGCGTGGGGTCCGAATTTCGCCTCAAAATCTGCCTGCAAGCCGCACAGGCGCCTGTACAAAACCACCCTGATCGGGTCAAATTGCACGGCAAGCGGGTGCTGATTGTTGATGATAATTTGACTTCCGCTCATATACTTGAACACTATATCATCGAACTCGGCATGTTGCCGTCCCTGGCTGAAAACGGGCCGCGCGCCTTGGAACTGGTGAGCAAGACGGCGCAACAAGGCCAATTGTTTGACGTGGCGTTTATCAGTATAAGGATACCCGGAATGCCCTATTCAGAATTAATCAGCAACATCCGCACAGATGTACGCTATGATGCGATGCGTTTGGTAATTCTGACTTCCGCTGCGTCTGAAAGCGAATTATCCGATATTAATAGCGGTGCTTGCGACCTGTATCTGTATAGCCCTTTGCGTAAAAGGGCCTTGTATGATGCCTTGCTGAACTTGTTTACAAGCGTTAAAAAGATCGAAATGGAATATCCATTGCAAGGTCTGCGAATTTTAATGGCGGAAGATAATCCGGTTAATCAGGATGTAGGAAAAGCCATTCTGGAAAAAATGGGCTGTATGGTTTTGATGGCTAACAACGGCGAGGAAGCCTTGGAATACTGGCGAAAAGGGGGTATAGACCTGATTCTGATGGATTGTATGATGCCGGAGATGGATGGTTATACCAGTACCCGACTGATCCGTGAAGAAGAAACAAGGCTCGGGCAAAAACACATGCCGATCATCGCACTGACCGCTGACATCCAGCAAGACAACAGGGACCGCTGTCTTGCTGCCGGTATGGATGACTACCTGACCAAGCCGTTCCGAATGGACATGCTGCAAGCCGTCCTGAAACAGCATACAGACATGTCAACCGCCAACATGCCTAACAATGATGTTGATTTGAACCCGGCGCCTCTGGTAACGCTGCGCAAGATAGGCGGCGAGCTTCTGGTGAAGAGAGTCGTCCAGTTGTTTATTGCAAATACGCCGTTACAGCTGGAAAAAGCAAAAACCGGTGCCTTGACAGGCGATAGCGAGGCGATACGCCATGTTGCACACAGCCTCAAATCCTCGGCTGCCAACGTGGGCGCAATGCGGCTTGCCGCATTGGCCTGTAACCTGGAACACGAGGCCCGGACCGGCTTGCCGGAAACCAAGGCGGCATTGGTGAATGAGCTGGAGCAAGCCTACCGGGATGCTGTAAAAAACCTACAGCATTAAAAAATTCGGCCGCTACACAAATACAGTAATAATTGAAAGAGCGTTAATCATGACCAATACAACACAAGAACCAATGCCCTTGATCCTGGCTATTGATGATGATGAAACAATCCATTTAATACTCGACGAAATTCTGGGGAGAGAGGACTTTGAAGTTTTGAGCGCATCGAACGGCAAGGCCGGCCTGGAGATGTTCCGGCAACGCCGGCCGGATCTGCTGCTGCTTGATGTGATGATGCCGCAGATGGATGGATTTGCCTGCCTAGAGGCGTTACGAGCCATGCCCGGGACCCAATTGGTGCCGATCGTGATGCTGACCGGAGCGGATGACGTCGATTCGATCCATCGTTGTTTTGAGCTGGGAGCAACGGATTTCATTGCCAAGCCAATCAACTGGCCGATCCTGCCTTATCGCCTGCGTTACCTGATCCGCGCCAATCAGGCCTTGGCAAATTTGGCCCGTAGTGAATCGGTATTGCGCAACGCCCAAAAAATCGCCCATCTGGGCAACTGGGATTGGGAGATTAATACCGACCGCATAACCTGTTCGAATCAGGTATTCAAAGTACTCGGACTTACACCGTGGGAATTTCACGGTCACCGGCAGGACTTGTTCAAGACCGTTCATCCTGCCGAGATTTTCCGTCTGCATCAGGCGCTGGAACTGAGCAAAAAGCACGGGCACGCCTTCTCGCTGGAAATTCGGGCTATACATGATGATCAGACCGTGCATGTCGTGCAAATTCAGGGCGAGACCGAATTACAGGAAGGGCTGGGCTTAATGGTACATGGCACCGTGCAGGATATTACCGAACGGCGCAATATTGAGGAAAAAGTGCGCTTTCTGTCCTATTATGATCCATTGACCGGATTGCCGAATCGGAACCTGTTCAAGGAAATCCTGGGCAAGGCTATTAACCATTGCGATCACCATCAAACCATGCTGGCCGGGCTGTTTATCGGCATTGACCGCTTCAAGCGGATCAATGAAACACTGGGACCCTCGGTCGGGGACGGTATCTTGCAGCTGTTTGCCGACCGAATGATGCAGGTCATGCACAACAGCGACTACCTGGCTGAAGGGAAGGAAGCGGATAATTCGGAGGCGACTGTTTCACGCCTGGGCGGCAACGAATTCACCATGATGCTCATGAATATACGTGATATGCATGACAGCGTCAAAGTCATCAATCACATTTTAAAGGCTTTGGAAACACCCTTTAATGTCGAAGGCCATGAGATCTATCTCTCCATCTATATTGGTATTGCCGTTTATCCCGGAGACGGGCCGAATGTCGATGATTTCATCAAGAACGGCGAATTCGCAATGAACCATGCCCACAAGCAGGGCCAAAATGTTTACCAGTTTTTCAGTAAATCATTGAATGTGGCTGCTTTTCACCGGCTTTCAATGGAAAATGATTTACGCAGGGCCATCGAACGCGATGAACTGATTCTGCATTATCAACCTAAGATCGATTTAAAACGTAACCAGGTGGTCGGCATGGAAGCGTTAGTGCGTTGGCAACATCCCGACTTGGGATTGGTGTCCCCCGCCCAGTTCATTCCCATTGCCGAGGATTCAGGATTGATTGTACCGATCAGTGAATGGGTTATAAGCACCGCGTGCAATCAATTGCGAGCTTGGCAACGGGAAAAATTGCCGCCACTGATCGTAGCCGTCAATGTTTCCGCTGTACAATTCAGGCATAAGGGGTTTTTACAGAGCCTGCGCACAACACTGGAAACCATCGGGCTTGCTCCGGAAGGCCTCAAACTTGAGCTGACCGAAAGTATTCTGCTGGATGATTTTTCCGAGGCCTTTATCACGCTGTGCGAATTGCGGTCCATGGGTATTCAAATCAGCATTGATGATTTTGGGACCGGCTATTCATCGCTGGCCTATCTGAAAAAACTGCCGATCTCGGAATTGAAAATCGACCGTTCATTTATTCGCGATATTCCCAACAGTGTCGATGACATGACGATCGTGTCAGCCATTATCTGCCTGGCGAAAACCCTGTCCTTGGATGTCGTCGCAGAAGGCGTAGAGACCGAGCAACAGCTTAACTTTCTCGATCAACACGGTTGTGATATGGTGCAGGGCTATTTCTTCAGCAGGCCGCTTGTACCGCAGGAGTTTGTACGGTTTGTGCGGGATTTTGAACGAGGAGACAAAAAATGCGACTATTAGTGATCGATGATGACGAAATGACGCGGCTGTTGATGCGGGAAACGCTCTTTCCGCAAGGCTTCGATATTATTGAGGCGGATAATGCCGAAGCCGGCATTGCGTTAGCGCTTGAAAAATCACCCGATCTGGTCCTGCTCGACATTGTCATGCCCGGCATGGACGGCATTGCCTGCCTGGGCGCTTTGCTTGAGAGGATGCCTGACTGTTTCGACAGGATGCCGGTAGTGATGCTCACCGGGATGGACGATAGCACATCCATAGAACGCTCATTCGCGATGGGTGCTACGGATTTTATTCATAAACCGATTGACTGGCCTTTGTTGGGACATCGCTTGCGCTTCGTGATGCGCTCCCATCAACTGAACCGCGAATTACAGACCAGTGAGCAGCGTCTGCGCTTATCGATGCGCGCCGCCAAACAAAGCTTCTTTGATCTCGATATTCAAACCGGATCGACGATAGTAAGCAGAGAGTATGCGGCTATGCTGGGTTATGACCCGGACCGTTTTGAAGGGATACGTGTTGAATGGCTGGAACGCCTGCATCCGGACGATCGAAATACCGTGGAAAAAATATACCGCGGCTATTTGGCCGGGGAAATCCCTGAATATCGTGTGGAATTCCGGATGGCCTTAGCGGACGGAGGCTGGAAATGGGTTTTATCCATGGGCAGTACAGTCGAATGCGATATTAACGGCGCGCCGTTGCGTATGCTCGGCACCTATACCGATATTGATCATCTGAAACAGGCCGAAGAACGCTTGAAACTGTTGGCGACTGTTTTCGAGAAAAGCGGTGAGGGTATCATGATGTGTGACGCCAACAATGCAATCGTCGAAGTCAATCAGTCTTTTTCAAATATTACCGGCTACCCAGCCGAGGAAGCGATTGGTCAGAATCCCAGCCTGCTTGCTTCGCATCGCCACGATGAGGCTTTTTATGCCCGCATGTGGGAGGCGCTCAACGAAAACGGCTATTGGCAGGGTGAAATATGGAACCGGCGCAAGAACGGCGAGATTTTCCCGGAGTGGCTGGGTATTTCTTCAGTACGGGGCGCGCATGACAAGCTCATGCACTATATAGGCATATTTTCGGACATCACCGAACGCAAAGCCGCCGAATCCAAAATCGAGTATCTGGCGCACCATGATCCGTTGACCCGGTTACCCAACCGTTCCCTGCTGGCTGACCGCTTTCAGCAGGCCGTAGCCCAGGCGATGCGCAACAAATCACTGGTCGCATTGATGTTTCTTGACCTGGACCGTTTCAAGCATATCAATGACACGCTCGGACACACTATGGGTGACCGACTGTTGCAGGATATCGCCGCCCGCCTGCTGCAATGTTTGCGTAAAATCGATACGATCTGCCGACAGGGCGGCGACGAATTTATCATCATATTGACCGGTTTGCGTGAATATGAAGCGGTAGCCCAGATTGCCCAGAAAATCCTGCAACAACTGCACGAACCCTTTGTCATTGACGGCATACAGATCACCACTTCGTTCAGCATCGGGATCAGTATCTATCCTGATGACGGCGTGGATTTCCTCGACATTCTCAACAAAGCGGATACCGCCATGTATGCCGCCAAAAAACAGGGTCGCAATACCTTCCGCTTCTTTTCCAACGACATGAACATTGCCTCGATCGAGCGCATCAACATGGAAAACGATTTACGCTATGCGCTCGAAAATGACCAGCTGCGGCTGTATTACCAGCCGCAATACGCCGTCAAGGATAACCAGCTTATGGGCGCCGAAGCCTTGCTGCGCTGGGAAAGATCCCCCGATGAGATGGTGCCGCCGATCAAATTCATGTCTGTGGCCGAAGATTCCGGGCTGATTGTACCCATCGGCCACTGGGTATTGCACGAAGCGTGTCGGCAGAATCGTTTGTGGCATGATAAAGGCGCGAAACTAACCGTGACCGTCAATGTATCCGCCATCCAGTTCAAACAGGGGGACCTGGTAGGATCAGTGTGCTCAGCACTGTCATCGTCCGGTCTAGCGCCCCGTTATCTACAGTTGGAACTGACTGAATCGACTATGATGCTGGCGACCGAGGTGGTGATGAAAATCATGGTAAAGCTCAAGAAGCTGGGCGTTACCTTTGCCGTCGACAACTTTGGCGCTAAATGCACATCATTGAGTTACCTTCATAGCTATACAGTTGACACATTAAAAATCGATCAGTCATTTATCAGCGAACTCTATCTATGGCGTCAAAAAGACAGGGATATCGTTCAGGCGCTTATCCAATTTGGGCAAACCTTAAGAATGCAAGTAATAGCCCAGGGCATTGAAACCGAATACCAGATTGACCAGCTTCAGCAACTGGGTTGTGACAAGGTACAGGGTTATTACCTGAGTCATCCGGTGCCTGTAGAAATATTCGAGCAGGACGTACTCAGCTTCGTAAAAACCGAAAACGAAACAACGCCCATTCAGGAATAGCCTGCACTCTGGGCTCTGGACAATTGGCATTGTCATAAGCCAAGGCCTTCTCATTACCCCTCGGCCGCTAGCTGAAACCATACAGCGCAGATACGTTTGTGTTAGCCATCAACCTGCCACGACAGCCATAACATATCTCAATACCTTCAAATCTACGCCAAGCAAACAATTTTTCGGCTTTCCATTCCGCTGGAATATTTTTATTAAACGAAAAGGAGCAATTAAGTGAAGTTTATTCATGCTGCGGACATACACCTGGATAGTCCGTTAACCGGATTGAGCGCTTATGCCGATGCCCCGGTGGACATGTTGCGAACAGCGACTCGCGATGCATTTACCAATCTCGTCGCCGAAGCCATTGAGCAACAGGTTGACTTCATGGTGATTGCCGGAGACCTCTATGACGGCGCCTGGAAAGACCACAACACCGGCATTTATTTCTGTAAAGAGATGGGCCGCCTGAAAAAGGCCGGTATTCCTGTTTACCTGCTGTTCGGCAATCACGACGCCGAGAGCGAAATGACCAAAAAGCTGCAACTGCCCGACAACGTTTTCACCTTCGATACCCGGAAACCAAGCACTTTTCAGTTGGAGCACTTGAACGTGGCATTGCATGGCCGCAGCTTTAGAGAAAAAGAGACGACGGAGAATCTCGCGACCGCTTACCCGGCGCCGTTGCCAGGCATGTTCAACATCGGTGTGCTGCATACCGCGCTTGAGGGTAACGCCGCGCATGCGAACTACGCCCCGTGCAATCTCGACGAACTCCATGCCAAAGGCTACCGGTACTGGGCGTTGGGCCATGTTCATGAATATCAAATGTGGCAGGGCGCATCGACGGTGGTATTTCCCGGTAATCTACAGGGCCGTCATATCCGCGAGACGGGGCCGCGGGGAGCGGTTGTCGTTTCAGTGAATGACCATGGTATGCCTGAAGTCGAGCGGCTTTTCGTTGACGTGCTTCGTTGGCATCATCTTGAGGTTGATGTCGCGGCATGTAATTCGCTATCGGAAGTGGTGATCGCTATCGGGAAAGCGCTTGAAAGCATGGTGGAAAACAGCGCTTCGACAATGCCTAATGCGGTCAGAGTGACCGTTAGCGGCAAGACAGCGGCTCATGGCGACCTTTTCGGACTGGAATCACAGTTGCGCGCCGAGGTTTTAGCCTTGGCTGCAAGTATTGGCGCGGAACGGCTGTGGATTGAAAAGGTAAAAGTGAATACCTCAACGGCGGATGACGGCGAAGCCATCAGGGCGCGGGTGGATGCGCTTTCGGATTTGCAGGATCTCTTGGAGGCCGCTGAAAACGATCCTGATTTCCTTAAAGGCTTGCAAGATGACCTATTGGTTCTGGTCAATAAAGCGCCGCTGGAATTGCAAACCGCTGTCCCCCACTTCAAGGCTATTCGTTCCGGCGAGCTGGCCGACCTGGTTCGCGACGTGCGTTCGGGACTTGTCTCGCATTTGGCAAAGGTGGAGTAAGCGGCTTATGCGATTTCACCGTTTGGACCTTATCAAATATGGCAAATTTTCCGATCGCTCGATCGGGTTTCCTGAAGCCAAACAGGATTTTCATCTGATTGTCGGCCCCAATGAGGCCGGTAAATCCACATTGAGATCAGCGATTGTTGATTTGTTGTTCGGCATACCCACGCGCTCCGTACTGAGTTTCCTGCATCCCCTTAATGAGCTGCGTTTGGGCGCGCACATCGGCAATGCGTCCGGCGCTTTGGAATTCCATCGGGCAAAGGCGCAAAAGCAAACGTTGCGCTCGCCGCTGGATGCGGTATTGCCGGAGTCGGCGCTGATACCGTTTTTAGGTCGCGCGGATAGAAATTTCTTTGACCTGATGTTCGGTCTTGACCACACCCGCCTGGTTTCCGGGGGCAACAGCATCCTGAATGCCGAAAACGATGTCGGCCAGATACTGTTTCAATCCGCAGCCGGTGTCGCCGGCCTCGGCAAGATTCGTGATGCGCTGGCCGCGGAAGCCGATAAATTGTGGGCGCCGAGAAAAGCCGGGGTCAGAGCCTATTATGTCGCCGCCGACCAGCTGGAAACCGCGACTGCCGCTTTAAAAGAAGCGACGGTGCGAACCAAGGTATGGGTGGAAGCGAATAGCAGGGTTGAGGCCTTGCAAGAAGCGCTGACTATCGAGCGTGAGCGCCATCGGCGGCTGCACAACCGGCGTAGCAGCCTTGAACGCATCAGACGATTATCGCCATTTCTGACCGCCATCAGGGAGCATGAATCGGAATTGGCGGAACTGGGCGAAGTGATTACATTACCCGGTGACGCGGCAACGATCTTATCGACTGCCGAGCGGGACCTCGCGATAGCCGGTCAGCATCTGAGACTGCGGCAGGATGAAGTTGAAAAAATACTTGATGCTCTGGACAAAATCCATGTCGATGAAGCCCTGCTGGGCATGGCGGAGGACATCAGCGCACTCGATAACTTGCGCCTACAATACAGCGCCTACCCACGGGATATCGAACGCCGCAAAAATGAAATAGCGGCTCTCTGGCAAGATGTCTGCGATTTATCCGCGCAGTTGGGCTGGATAGCGGAATCGGCAAGCACTGTTGCCCAACGCTTGCCCAAGCTATTGGTGCAGCGCGAACTCAGGCAACTGGTGCGCGATCACGGCGCTGTCATTCAGGGATTGCGTTCTGCGGAAAAAGCCGAGACTAACAAGCTGTCCGAAGTTGCATCGCTGTCAAAACAACTGGCCTCTATAGAGTCCTGCGAAATCAAGCCCGCGCTGCGTGCAGCATTAGCTGAGGCCAAGTCATTCGGTGATTCGCAATCAACACGCCAAAAGCAACTCAGTGCTTTGACAAAAGCCAAGTCAATCGTGGACGGTTTATTGCAAAAATTGCAGCCATGGCAAAAGCCGTTAAGCGAATTGTCGGCCATGCAGCCGCCTGAACCGGAAAAAATCGCGCACTTGCTACAACAACGCCTTGCTGTTATCGCCGATCGCAAAGCCGAGTTCGTCAGATTGAAAAATCAGCAGGCAGAGATCGACCGGATTGAGTTGGCCATAGCTCAGTTTCAGGCGTTGCATCATCCGACCACCGATGAAGCCGTCCTGCAAACCCGGCAAGAACGCGATGCCGCATGGTTTGCGATTAAATCCGGCGAAAAAGCTTTGCAACAAGGGGCGCAGCAGTTCGAGGAAAAGATGATCCATGCCGACACCGTTGCCGACAGGCGGCTCGATGATGTCGAGGAAGCAACGGAATTGCAAAGCTTGCTGCACCAGATTGAACGGGAAAAGCATAAACTGTCAGTCATTGAAAGCCGGTATTCGGACCTCGATAAGGAAATCTCGCTGTTTGATGACAATTGGGCAGCGCAGGCGACCAACCTCAATCTGCCGGGTATGCCGTTAGAGGATATCGGGGGCTGGTTCATCAAACGGGACAAGGTGCTTGCCGCTGTTGCCGTTTACCAGGATGCACAGGATGAGTTTGACGCCACCGCTCGAATGGTATTGGAAGCCCAATCCAGGCTGATGAATGCATTACGGGAAAGCGGGCTGCCCGTTTCTGAAACCGACCGCCTTGCCGTACTCAGTGCGCAAGCGGAAAATTTTATTCACGAGATTAACGGCGCCAATGAGCGCCGCAATACCTTATCGGCTCAATTGCTGACCGCTGAGAGTCTCGCAACCACGCTAAAGCAAGCTACCGATGATGCGAGAAGTCACCAAAACCGCTGGACGGAAGCCTGGGCCCATACGCTTGCAAAGGCCGGGTTATCGGCTGATAGTGATCCGGGAACCGTTGAAGGCGCTCTCGAACTGATTGGCGGCATCGCAGAAAAGCTGGAGAAGATGCGCCAGATTCAGGTTGAACGTATCGACACGATGAATGCTGACCTGAAGGGTTTTTCTGCCGACGCTGATCGGCTGGCACGGCTTATGGCACCCGAGCTTGATGCCAGATCAGCGAGTGAAATAGCGCTGGAGCTGGCAAACCGGTTAACGCTGGCGCGTCAATCCTATCTGGAAAGAGAGCGCTTGCAAGATAGCCTGCGCGAGGCCAAGAGCCAGATGCTTAAGGCGAACGAGTCGATACAAACGGCAACGGCAAGCTTGACGCCGTTGATGGCGACAGCAGGCGTTAACACCACTGTTTTGTTGGCGGAAGCCATTGCCAGGTCCGACCAACAGCGCCGCCTGAATACCGGGTTGGCGGAGGCGGGAGCCGCGTTGCTCAATGGTGGAGACGGCCTGACCCGCCTGCAAATCGAAGCGGAAATTGATGCGGCAGACCTGCTCCGGCTGGTTTCCGATCTCGCGCAAATTAATGATGAACTCGCCGACACCGTGCAGCGGCAAACCGAATTCTCGGCAGAGCTGGCAAACGCAGCGCGGATTTTGTCCGACATCGGCGGTTCTGACGCCGCGGCTCTTGCTGAAGCACAACGGCAGGAGGCGCTTGCCAAAATGGCCGATGTAGCGGAGCGTTATGTCAAGGTAGTAACAGCCGAGCGTCTGCTTCGTTGGTCGATAGACCGTTATCGGGAAGAGAAACAGGGACCGCTGCTGTTTCGGGCCGGTTTAATCTTTTCGACATTAACCTCGGGATCATTTCGGAAACTGCTGGTTGATTTTGAACGGGAACCGATGGTTTTGGAAGGTTTGCGATCGGATGGCAAATTGGTCGGTATTTCCGGATTGAGCGATGGCACAAGAGACCAGCTCTACCTCGCGCTTCGACTGGCCGCTTTGGAAATGCATCTGGAGCAAACCCTGCCTTTGCCATTTATCGCCGACGACCTGTTTATTAACTATGATGACGGGCGTTCCAAAGCAGGATTTGAGGCGCTACGGTCATTATCCGAACAAACCCAGGTCATTTTTCTCAGTCATCATGACCACCTGATCCCAACGGTGCAAGCCGTATTCGGCAATCAGGTAAATATCGTTTTTTTGTGATTTTTCGTGCTAATCAACATCGTAAAATTTCCGCAATAATTTGATGTATCAACACTTTTCCGGTTGGCTATATTCCTGGAAATCGCCTTATGTGAGCCAATCGGTACCATAGATCTGTGAAGGAGCGCCGATTAATTTAATTTCAGGGATATTTTTGTTAAAGATACTTGCAATATGAAAATGATCCGGGATATAGTATCGACTCGATATAATTATCTCAATGGAGATCAACTCATGAAGCTTATTAAACATACAGCCGTTCTTGCATCAGCAATCAGCCTGGCGCTGATCAGTGGCGTAGCTCCAGCCGAAACCTCAGGCTATTTATCCATTAAGCAGGTTAAAGTCGAATTGAAGGGAAAAGGCGACAGCAAAACACTGGATGTAGAAATCAATGCCGGCAACACCATACCCGCTGACGGCAAATCCGGCGCATTCGGCTATGCGGCTTTAACCGATGACGGCAATAACCTGCTGGTTTTGGCGACTCACCTGCCTATCGACGACAGTTCGCACGAAGACCCAAGCAGCGGTTTTCATACCCATGTACTGGATTTGAAAGCGCCCACCGATGCTTGTAAAGGCGCCAATTTTGAGGTGGATCTGGAAAACTCCGGTAAAAACAGCGCGTTCGATGCCGACTACAAATGGAAGCTCGAAGGCGACAAGATTTCTGTTAAAAACGTACCTGTGAGCGATTTGGGCAATGCCGGTGTCGAAGCCGTGGTTTCATTTAAACTGAAACCGATTCTCGACGCCAATAAAAAACCGACCAATCTTTGCGTGACGGTTATAGATCAAGCCTGAACGCCAAAGAAACGGGCGCACATAGCGCCCACATTACACTCCTCATAAATATTTAACCGCGAAGAATGCGAAGAAAAACCAAGATTTCGTGTTCTTCGTGGTAAATAACCCCGCTGTAAATTTCAAAATACCATTTCAAAACGCCATGCGGGCGCATGTTTATAAGCGCTCAAACTCCACGAAACAACAATGCCGCCGGAAGGCTGCCCAAATAAGACTACTTATCGTTCCCACGCTCCGGCGTCACTGCCATTAAGTTAAGGAAGAATGCTCCCTCTCCCCAGGGGGGAGAGGGTTGGGGAGAGGGGAATAGAATAAGGAAAAATGCCTTTAAAAGCCCCCTCTCCCTAGCCCTCTCCCTCAGTGAGAGGGGACTAAATTACTTAACTTAATGGCAGTGACGCCGGAGCGTGGGAACGATAAGGCTATGATTTTTTATTTATTATTTCTTAACTTAATGGCAGTTAGGGAGAGGGGAAACAAATGAAGCTTTAGCTCCTACGTCTTCTATACCTGTATTCTGGCTTTGTGCTGATTAATACTGTCTGTTCATGATCTAAAAATATAACAAACACCATAATATGGTACTTAAAAATCTTTTAACATATATATATTGCATAAGATTTGCTTCCTTGTTATTATTTTCCCGTAGCCAATCCTGTTAAGGAACCGCGCACACCTGTTTAATAGGGCCTATCGGTATATCAGGCAGCTAAACAATTTTAATCCGACGCCATAATGCATGCTCTGATATTGATCCCGCATTATGGCGTCTCTTTTAACGGTAGCATCATGTTCAAATTAACCATTGACGATAAGGTTTATTCTTGCCAACCGGATGAAACGGTGCTCGATGCGTTATTGCGCGAAAACGTTAATATTTCCTTCGCCTGTAAAAAAGGCACCTGCCACAGTTGCATGGTGCGCAGCCCCGATACCAAACCGCCGGAAGCCGCGCAGTCGGGATTAAAAAACACCCTGAAACAACGCCATCATTTTCTGGCCTGTTTGTGTCATCCGGAGCAGGACATGGTCATTAAGCTGCCGGACCAGTCCGAGTTTTATACCGAAGGAACGGTGGTTGTTAACGCTTTGCTCAATAGGAATACGCTGCTATTGGTCATTGCATTTAAAGACGCATTCGAATTTAACGCCGGGCAATTTGTTAATCTGCAAAGAGCCGACGGATTGACGCGCAGTTATTCGATTGCCAATATTCCACAAGAGTCCAACACCCTTGAATTCCATATTCGTCGCTTACCGGGCGGCCGCTTTAGTGAATGGTTGCATGATGAAATCAAGGCAGGCGATACCATCGCCGTATCCGAAGCGCGCGGGCATTGTTTTTACCTGCCCGAAAGAAGCGACCAAGGCATTCTTATGGTAGGCACCGGAACCGGCCTGGCGCCGCTGGCGGGTATTCTGACCGATGCACTGGCTCATGGTCATACCGGTCCCATATACCTGTTTCACGGCAGCCGTGAGCTGGAAGATTTGTACCGGATCGATGAAATGCGCCAGCTTGCTCAGCAGCATGACAATTTTCACTACATCCCTTGCCTGTCCGGCAAGCATGTGCCTGAAGGTTTTTCGCACGGGCGTGTCAACGAAGTCGCCTTGGCTGCAATGGCTGATTTAAAAGATTGGCGCGTATTTCTCTGCGGCCATCCTGAAATGGTCAATCAAATGAAGAAAATGACCTTTCTCAAAGGTGCGTCTACCAAGGATATTTATGCCGACGCTTTTTTGATCACACCCACCTGAACGGGACCGCCAATGATGAACCTCAAACAATTTTTTCGTTTTATTACCGTTGACCCGGTCAATTTAAGCATAAAGGGCAAACTCCTTTCCGTTGTTTCGAGCTTCATTGCTATTTTAGCCGTGGCATGGATTACCCGAACGTTCGGCGTCGATCATGCCACTAACCCGATTATCGTTGCGTCAATGGGTGCTTCCGCGGTTATTCTATTTATTACCCCCGGCAGCCCGCTTGCGCAACCCTGGCCGCTGGTTGCCGGACAAGTGGTATCGGCTCTAACCGGCGTAATGTGTTCACAGCTATTTACCGACATGGCTTTCGCGGCGGCGTTTGCCGTTGGGGGGAGTATTCTGCTTATGCTGTTGTGTCAAACAGCTTTGAAAAGTTTCCATAATTTTCCAAGAAAGATCGTCGAAAAGTTTCCAGTTAACTTATGGGGTTATTGGTTTTCTAGCGCCTTTTTCCGCTGTTTAAATCGATAGGAATCGTTACCGGTTTCCAAAAT